>CAEZZS010000010.1_pt1 | contig 29538 bp, 32 predicted proteins | sample 7266841 | NCBI WGS metagenome assembly CAEZZS01 (sample SAMEA6813968, study PRJEB35770) | uncultured Actinomycetes bacterium | biome: Freshwater; feature: Freshwater reservoir; material: water | place: Czech Republic | collected 2016-08-15 | depth 30m m
AGGAATGCAATCGGTTGGAGTAGTCCGCGAGCCTCAGGCTGGCGAGCAATTCCATTGATGTATGCGGCGAAAACCAGACCGGTTGCGACACCTGGTCCGATGGTTGATAGGCCGAAACCTACGATAGCCATTGTGCCTGTCATTTCACTGTCCTTTCACGTAATGACCAGAGGAACCTCTAGCCAAATCTAGTTGTTGGTTAATTAATGCTCATCCGCTAAAGCTCCTGCAATATAAAGTGCTGTAAGCAAAGTAAAGATGTAAGCCTGCAGGCACTCAATACCAAATTCAAAAAATGTTAATCCAATAGCAAATCCGAAAGAAAAAATGCTTAGTATTTTCATCAAGATTGTGCTTGCTAATAAATGCTCGCCACCCATTGTGAAAACTAGGAGAAGTAAGTGGCCAGCAAACATATTTGCGAATAACCGAAGTGAGAGCGTTGCTGGTCTTACTATGAAGTAAGTCGCAAACTCAACCGGCGTCAAGATTATATAAATCCATTTTGGAACACCTGGCATGAAGCAAATGTCTTTTATGTACTTCTTTAATCCATGGTGCTTAATTCCTACATAGTGATAAACAACGTATGTAAATACGGCCAGGGCTATTGGGAATCCGATTCGCGACATACTCGGAAATTGCAGGAAAGGAATAATTCCAAAGAGGTTATTACAGAGAACAAATGTGAAAAGGGTAAACAGAAAAGGTACAAAGCGCATGAACTCTGGGCCGATTACATCTTGACCAATGCTGTTGCGGACAAATGAATAAACTCCTTCACCAGCAAATTGCAAGCGCGAAGGAACTACTGCTGCTTTACGTGCAGAGATAATGAAAAATGATGCAATCAAAATTACAGAAAGGGCTACTAAGAAAACAGGTTTTGAAAAAAGAATGCTGTCACCAAATATTGGTGCGAATTGAAAGTCAGCGGCACTTGGTGGCTCAAACTCACCAGAAAGAAGTGTCTCAGTTAGCAAAATCAAACTCCTCAGAAGTCACAGGGTTAAAACTTGTAGTGCTGTTTTCGGCCGGCTTTCGCGCCCAAACTTAGAGGGTGTGGCCCATAGAGGCAAAACGAGGAAGGGCCGAACTGGCTTACTTGGCTTTGATGAACCGCATCCAGATCAAATAAAAGGCGGAGGAGATACCCAGTAGTAATCCACCGGGGAAAAAGAGATGGGTCCCCATCCAGCGATCTACAAAATGGCCGAGGCCGCCCCAAATAACTAATCCAGAGAGCAGGTAGCCGAAGATTGACCAAAAAGCGCCCTCATCGTGAACTGCCATAGCCGCCTCCTAGCTTCAGGTATGCCCGAATTTCTCCGCCTAGCCAGCCAAGGGTAACCGCAAGAGCCACCGCTGCAAAAGAGCGCCGATCGAGGTCAAAATTACCGATCACTACTAGGAAAACCACCATAACCAGCACCTTCAAAAAGTATGAGGCCATCACAATCGCATAGGTCGCACGAGGGTCCATGGTCGCTGTGGCTTTCGCCAAAAGAATGTGTACCAGGAAAAAGGCAACCACCAAAGTTGACGCAATTGCTCCTGCGATCAAACCCTTTACTCCATTTATATAAGTTGTAATGGCTGTTCCGAGTAAAGCTGTAATTGCAGCTGGCTTTGCAGCACCATTTAAAAAAATCTGCGAATAATGCTTCATAGATTTTTGAAGATTCCGACTTTAAGTTTTCGGTACAAAAATGGATATTTTGTTAACGATAATGATAGTGCTGTAAAGAGTAGCGAAACTAATAAGGTGAAGCGCCATGGAATGAAGGCTGACGCAGCTAAGGGCATCGCAAATGAAAAAGTCCAAAGATACAAAAGGAAAGTTGCTGAACGTTGCGAATGCCCCAACATAATTATTCTGTGATGCAAATGTTCTTTATCTGGAGCAAAAGGTGAACGACCAGCTTTTGTTCTTCTAATAATTGCCAAAATTAAATCTATTAATGGAATTGCTAGAACTCCGAAAGGTAGAAGTATTGGAAGCAAGGTTGGTGCAAGTTGTTGCGCTGAAATAGCATTTGAATCTATCTGACCAGTCAAAGTTATGGCAGCAACTCCAAGCAATAAACCCAAAACCATTGATCCAGAATCCCCCATAAAGATTCTTGCCGGATAAAAGTTGTGCGGTAAGAATCCAATACACGCGCCCACTACAACTGCTGTTATTAGTAAAGGTGCTCCGGCTCGATCAAAGTTGTACACGACTGAAAGTAGGTAGGCGTATGAGAAAAAGGCAACGGCAGCAATCCCAACAATTCCGGCAGCCAAACCATCTAAACCATCTACAAAATTGACAGCATTAATGGAAACTAAAATCACCAAAATCGTTAACAATTGACCCAGTGAGCTTGGCAATGTCGTGATTCCATTAATAGGTAACCAAAGAAGTTGAACGCCATTAAGAAGTAGTACTCCGGCAGCAATAGATTGTCCCGCCAGTTTAGTTATTGCATCTAGCCCCCAACGATCATCTGCCATGCCGAGCAACAAAACTATTCCACTAGCTAAAACAATTCCGGTGATCTGTCCAGTTTGGGCAAAGGCTTTATGCAATAGTGGAAGCTGATTTGCAACTCCAATTGCAATAGCAATTGCAAACCAAATTGCTAATCCGCCCCACCGTGGAGTTGGAGTGGTGTGTACATCACGTTTTCGAACGTAAGCGATAGCCCCAAACCGAAGTGCGGCTTTCTCGGCAAGAGGGGTAAATAAATAAGTTAATGCTGCTGTTAAAAATAATACTAAGAGATGCTCGCGCATTAGTTTTCTGGGTAAACCGGAAAGGCTTCACAAAGTTGCGCTACTTCGGCTGAAATTGCCTTCGCACTCTCTGGCTTAGTAATTGCTCGAGAAATCAGTGAAGCAATAGATTTCATCTCTTTTGTTCCCATGCCTTGGGTAGTGACAGATGGAGTTCCAACTCTAATTCCACTTGTAATAGATGGCGCCAGTGGGTCATATGGAATTGAATTTTTATTTAAGGTAATTCCTGCAGCACCGCACCTTTCATCGGCTTCTTTGCCGGTAACGCCAAGTGCGCGAACGTCAATTAATGCAAGATGGGTTTGAGTTCCACCTGATACTGCGCGCATTCCTTCGTCAACCAAAGCAGCAGCAAGTGCTTGAGCGTTGATGATTACTGTTTTTGCGTAGTTTTGATATTCAGGAGTTGCACATTCTTTTAGATTTACCGCTTTGGCGGCAACGGCACTCATGATTGGACCACCTTGCATCCCCGGAAAAATTGATTTATCAATTGCGGCAGCATGTTCGGCTTTTGAAAGAATCATTCCGCCGCGTGGACCACGCAAAACCTTGTGAGTTGTAAACGAAACTACATCTGCATATGGAACAGGTGATGGAATTGCTTTACCGGCCACAAGGCCAATGAAGTGAGCGGCATCAACCCACATGATCGCACCAGCTTCATCACAAATATCTCTAACTACTTTGAAATCAATCAAACTTGGGTATGCGGTTGCACCCGAACAAATCATCTTTGGTTTGTGTTTAATGGCAAGATCACGAAGTTCGTCATAATCAATTAACTCATTATCTTCACGCACACCGTACGACTCAACGTTAAACCATTTGCCAGAAAAGTTAACTTTAGAGCCATGTGTTAAATGACCGCCGTGCGGTAGAGACATCGCAAGTACTGTGTCACCAGGTTTTGTAAAAGCTTGATACACGGCAATGTTTGCACTTGCTCCTGAGTGTGGTTGTAAATTTGCATGCTCAGCGCCAAAAAGTTTTTTTGCACGTTCAATGCCAATCGTTTCTGCTTTATCTACCTCTTCACAACCGCCGTAATATCTTTTGCCTGGATAACCTTCTGCATATTTGTTTGAAAGAGTTGAACCAAGCGCTGCCAGAACTGCCGGAGATGTGAAGTTCTCACTTGCAATTAATTGCAAACCATGGCGTTCGCGCTCAAGTTCAGATTGTAAAATTGCAGCAATCTCTGGATCTTGGGCTTCTAAATCAGCATAACTTGCACCGTAATATGCATGTGCTTTGCTAGATGCAATTGAACTCATCGATCCTCCTGGCGGGTAGAGCCATAGCCTAGAACGGGATCTAGACCAATGTTGGGCAGAGCGCGCGGAGCTGCGTATTTGTTACTTCGCCCTCACGCACAATGCGATGCGGGAAAGCTGTGGCATCCACCACAGTCGAACCCAAAGCCAGGTCAAGTGCGCCATCATCGCAAATCAAATGAATCACACTGCCAAAAACCTCATTGATCTCACCTGGTTCGCGTAAGGCCGGCCGGCCCGAAAGCCCAGCACTTGCCACCGCAAGCGGACCCGTTTCCTTAAGCAACGCAAGTGCAAAATCATTATTTGGAACGCGGACCATAAATTGATTTAAAGAACCGCCATCTCCCAAATCCCAAGTTAAAGATCGATTAGATTTCAACTGTAAAAACAATTTTCCAGGCCAGAAAGTTTCAGCCAATATTAAAGCTTCTTCACTTAATGAGGCAGTTAATCCCCGAACGCTAGTAATGCTTGGAACCATCACAGATGCAGCTTGATCGGCTGGATCATCCCTAATTAAATGCAAGGATTCAACTGCGCTTCTATTAAATGCATCGGCAGCAAATACATATGCGTTTTCAATCGGAATTGCGATCACTCCACCAGCACGAATATAGGTGAGAGCTTCAACAAGAGTTTGTGGCTCTGAAGTTAGTAATCGATCGGACATTTACTTACTAACCTCCAAAGCATTTCTGATCGCACTCGTCCACCGCGGACGCCCGGTTAAATCATAGTGAACCGTTACTTCGGTAAAGTAGTTAGTTAGTGCAATTTTCATTGATTCGGCTTGAACCTCACTATGTTCAATCGCAAAGTACCCACCACTTTTTAGCAATCTGGCCGCGCATAAAATGAACTGGTTTGGGATTTCCATGCCGTTGCTACCACCCCTGAGTGCTGCTGATGGTTCGTAATCTGCAACTTCTCTCGGAAGAATTTCAGATTGCGACAGGTATGGGGGGTTAGCGGTCACAAAATCTACTTTGTGCTCTAACACAAAATCATTTACGTCAGCCGGAACTACTTCCACTTGTGGTGCAATTAATTCAATATTTTTTCTAAGCCAAATTAACGCAGCCTCACTTTTTTCTACTGCGATAACTTTTACATCTGGGATTTCATATGCCACAGCCAAAGCAATTGCACCAGAACCAGATCCCAAGTCAACTAATGTTATTGGACGATCCGCGGCATTAATTTTTTCAACAACCCCACTAACCAAATTTTCAGTTTCTGGACGAGGAATCAATACTCCTTCTCCAACTCGTAATGTTAGATATCGAAAATATGCCAAACCTGTTATGTATTGAATTGGACGATGCTCACAACGTTGCTTTATGTACTCATTGAAAACCACAGCCTGTTCAGCACTTAACTCAGATTGAAGCAGTAATTCAGCACGTGAAATCTGCAAAACTTCCGAGAGCAATAATTGAGTATCCAATTTAGAATTTTCAATATTAGCGGCAGCAAGAATTGTTTCGGCTGCTAACAAAAGTTGCTTGATCTCAATCATGTTACTCAGAAGCGGTAAGTCGAGCTGCTTTATCTGCATCAATTAATGCTTGAATAACTGGCTCTAAGTCGCCATCAAGCACTGATTCCAGATTATTTGATTTGAAATTAATACGGTGATCACTCAAACGATTTTCCGGATAATTGTAGGTACGAATTCGCTCACTTCTATCTACAGTTCTTACTTGGCTTTTGCGTTGCGCCGAATCTAACTCCGCTTGTGCTTCTTGGGCAGCAGACAATAACCGAGCACGTAAAATTCGAAGCGCTGATTCTTTATTTTGCAATTGAGATTTTTCATTCTGACAAGAAACCACGATTCCAGTGGGAACATGTGTTAATCGCACTGCGCTGTCAGTTGTATTAACGCTCTGTCCCCCGGGACCGCTAGAGCGATAAACATCAACGCGCACATCATTCATGTTCAATTCAACATCTACTTCATCTGCTTCCGGAAGAATTAAGACGCCAGCGGCTGATGTATGAATTCGGCCAGCAGATTCAGTCTCAGGAACTCTTTGTACCCGATGCACGCCACCTTCAAATTTAAGTCTGGCAAATGGAGCGCGACCTGGTTCGGCAACTCCTTTTGCTTTCACGGCTACTGAGACATCCTTATATCCGCCTAAATCACTTTCAGTTGCATCAATTAACTCAGTTTTCCAACCTTGTCTTTCGGCGTATCTCATATACATGCGCAAAAGATCTCCAGCAAATAGCGCTGATTCATCTCCACCGGCACCAGCTTTAACTTCAATAATTACATCGCGGTCATCATTTACATCTCGAGGCAACAACAACTCTTCTAACTTTGTTGCAGCGGCTGCGGCAAACTCTTCAAGTGCCGGAAGTTCAGCGGCAAAAGATTGATCTTCAACTGCCAATTCTCGTGCTGCGGTTAAATCATCTTCGGCCGCATGCCATGCACGATAACCGGCAACGATTGGTCCAAGTTGTGAGTACCGCTTACTTAATTGGCGGGCGCGATTTGGATCATTGTGAACACCAGGATCAGCAAGTGCTGTCTCTATTTCGGCATGCTCGGCAAGCAACTCAAGTGCAGTGGTGAAACGTTCGGTAATTTCTTTAGCCATCTGCCCACCTGCCTCTCCAGCTTTTTCAGCTTTTTCAGCTTTTTCAGCTTGTACTTTCTCTTTTTACTAATTCCAATGAAAAGACCGCACCCAATCTCGCCAATGGCGAGATGAGTACGGCCGTTTAAAAGTAGTTACTTGGCTTTTTTATTAAAGCGTTCTTCAAATTTAGCTACACGTCCACCAGTATCAAGGATGCGCTGCTTGCCGGTGTAAAAAGGATGACAGACAGAGCAAACATCAACGTGAATCGCTCCGGAAGAAACTGTCGAACGGGTTACAAATGCTGCGCCGCAACTGCAAGTCACATTTGTTGCTTCATATGCTGGGTGGATCTCTGCCTTCATTACTTACTCCAATTACTTGATGGGACTGGGTCGGCTTTCTCTTGCAAAAAAGTCGTGAACCAGAGATCTCAAAGGATACCGCCCCTTTGGGGGCGGTAGCAATTGCGCTTAAACCTCGCTTGTTGGCCCGACTGTGGTCTTCTGGATCTGCATCAAAAACTCCACATTGGACTTGGTGCCCTTCATCTTCTCAAGCAGAAGTTCAAGTGCCTGTTGGGAATCCAGTGCGTGCAAAACTCGACGTAATTTCCAAGTTATGTTCAACTCTTCGGCGCCCATCAAAATCTCTTCTTTACGAGTACCAGATGCATCAACATCAACTGCTGGGAAGATGCGCTTATCCGCTAAACGGCGATCGAGTTTAAGTTCCATATTTCCGGTTCCTTTAAACTCTTCAAAAATAACTTCATCCATTCTTGAACCAGTGTCAACAAGGGCAGTTGCAAGAATTGTTAGCGATCCGCCATCTTCAATATTTCGCGCAGCACCGAAGAACTTCTTAGGTGGATACAAAGCAGCAGAGTCCACACCACCGGAAAGAATTCTTCCGCTAGCAGGAGCAGCGATGTTGTATGCGCGACCTAATCGAGTAATTGAATCAAGAAGCACAACTACATCATGACCTAATTCAACTAAACGCTTTGCGCGCTCGATTGCAAGCTCTGCAACTGTGGTGTGATCTTCAGCGGGACGATCAAATGTAGAAGAAATAACTTCTCCCTTAACAGAACGCTGCATGTCGGTAACTTCTTCTGGGCGCTCATCTACAAGAACAACCATTAAGTGAACTTCAGGGTTATTTTTTGTAATCGCGTTTGCAATTGCTTGAAGAACCATCGTCTTTCCGGCTTTTGGAGGTGAGACGATCAATCCACGTTGACCTTTTCCGATTGGAGCAATCAGATCAATAACACGTGTCGTTAAAATATTTGGTTCAGTCTCTAAACGTAAACGATCTTGTGGATATAGCGGAACCAATTTATTAAATTCAATACGATCTTTAGCCTCGTCAGGTTCCATTCCGTTGATGGTGTCTAATCGAAGTAGCGCATTAAATTTCTCACGGCGTTCGCCTTCACGTGGTTCACGAACAGCTCCGGTTACCACATCTCCTTTGCGAAGTCCGTATTTACGAACTTGTTGCATGGAAACATAAACATCATTTGGACTTGGAAGGTAACCACTTGTGCGAATAAATGAGAAGTTGTCGAGGATATCTACTAAACCACCAACTGGAACCAAAACATCACCTTCAGAAATAACTGCTTCACGCTCTTCACGTGGAGGGCGGTTGCGATCACGGTTGCGATCACGATCACGGTGACGGTCACGTCCACGATCATTACGGTCATTCCGGTCACTCCGGTCATTCCGGTTGTCGCGATCACTGCGATCACTACGGTTGTCGCGATCATTATTGCTATTACGGTTGTCGCGATTATCTTCGCGACTATCGTCAGAGTCATCATTTTCGGCATTCTCAGAGTTCCCATTATTTGAATCGCTAGAGTTCGAATTGCTAGATTTTTCGGTCGAATTCTCTTTTCTTGCTGGACGTTCTTTACGGGCAGGTTTTGCTGACGCGGCCCGATTTGCTGCTTGCAAATCACTAATAGCGGTAACTAGGGCAGCTTTTGGCATCTTTATGGCGCCATCAATTCCAAGTTGGACACCTACTTTGCGCAGCTCGGGAAGGAGCATCGCGCTTAGATCGCTCGCGGGTTTACGCGCGCGGGTTGAAGTTTCAGTCACATTTCCTCATTCAGGTTATTTGGCTTATTAAATTAATAAACAATTAAATAAGCGCAGTTGGATTATTTATCGCTTTGGTTACTCTTAACAAAAGGTTCAAGTATTTCCGGTTTTAACTTAAAACTTGGGGAGATAAGAATTTTAAGCGACTGAGATTTTTCTTGCTTACTCGGGGAAATCCCGGCCGAGTAAGAAAAGCATAGCACTCAACCCAGGGCTGTTTTACGGCTAATTCAGATAATTAGAGCTAATTAGGAGCGTAAATATGGGCGCCAACCCGGCTAATTCCTAATATTTTAGTAGCAAATGAACTGCCTCCGGCACGGGCGATCTCTTGCGCATCAGTGACCGAGCCAGTATGTAACGCTAAAACAGTGGGCCCAGCACCAGAAATAAAAGCAGCAACTCCTGCGCTTCGTAATTTTTGAACAAGGGCAAAAGATTTTGGCATCGCTGATTTACGGAACTCTTGATGAATTAAATCTTGCGTCGCTTCATAAAGAAACTCTGGCTTATTACTTAGGGCCTCAACCATCAATGCGCTGCGGGCAATATTTGCAGTGGCATCTCTATATAAAACTTCATCGGGCAACATTTTGCGGGCACTCGATGTTGCAACCGCACTTTCTGGAATGAAAGCGACCGCATTTATTCGGTGATTAACCGTAATCGGAATTGCACGGCCAACTCCACCTTCGAGCCACGCAATAGTTGCACCACCATACAAAGCTGCAGCAACATTATCGGGATGGCCTTCCATCTCTGTTGCAATTGCAAGCAAATCTTGATCTGTTAAACGTTCTTGCCCAGAGATAACTAATGCGCGCGCTAAATAAAGTCCGCCGATAATTGCACTTGAAGAAGAACCTAATCCTCGTCCATGCGGAATTGCATTTAATGCACGTACTGATAATCCCCTTGGTCTTCCACCCATATGGTCAAAAGCGCGATTCATCGCTTTGATAAGTAAATTTTTATCATCTTTTCTAATTTCATCAGCGCCTTCGCCGGCTACTTGAATATCTAGGCCCGCTTCATCAGAAACTTGCGCTGCATACCCATCATAAATTTCAAGGGCTAGACCTAAGCAATCAAAACCAGCACCCAAGTTGGCACTACTGGCGGGCGTGCGAATAGTTACCGGGGTGGCGCGGAAAGTTGGTTTGCTTTGCATTATGCCAACTCTAGAACTTCGGCCGCTTTTGCAACACTTACTGGAATCACAATCGGTTCTGGCGCGCCATCGAGTGCCCACTGAACATCTTTGAGGCCATTGCCGGTAACTGTAATCACGATTTTTTTGCCTTTTGGTAATTGCCCTGCAGCTTTTGCCTTCAGCAAACCAGCAAGACCCGCAGCGGAAGATGGTTCGCAGAAAATTCCTTCACGTCCAGCGATCAAACTATATGCTGCCAAGATTTCTTGATCAGAAACAGCCCCGATCCGTCCACCAGAATCATCACGAGCGGCAACAGCTTGCTGCCATGATGCAGGATTGCCAATGCGAATTGCAGTAGCAATTGTTTCAGGGTTTTTCACAACTTCATTTCGCACAATTGGCGCAGCACCTTCTGCTTGGAATCCCCACATTTGTGGCAAACTTTTTGAAATTCTAGCTTTTTGATACTCCTGGTATCCCATCCAATATGCGGTGATATTTCCAGCGTTACCTACGGGAAGAGCGTGGATATCAGGTGCAAACCCAAGTGCATCAACAATTTCAAAAGAAGCAGTTTTTTGACCTTGAATTCGATAAGGATTTACTGAGTTAACTAACGCAACTGGATAATTTTCTGATAATTCACGAGCAAGAGTTAAACAATCATCAAAATTCCCAGCAACCTGTAATATTTTTGCACCATGAATTACTGCTTGAGCTAATTTTCCCATGGCAATCTTGCCTTCTGGGATTAATACCGCAGGAATCATTCCCGCTTTGGTGGCATATGCAGCAGCGCTTGCACTGGTATTTCCAGTTGATGCGCAAATTACTACTTTCGCACCATCTTCAGCAGCTTTACTCATCGCCATTGTCATTCCACGATCTTTAAAAGAACCGGTTGGATTGCAACCTTCCACTTTCACCCAAACGTCGTTCTCCAACATGTCAGAAAGAACGCAGCCGTATATAAGTGGTGTTCCACCTTCTTGCAAAGTTATTACCGGAGTTTTACGCGAAACTGGAAGGCGATGCCGGTACTCTTCAATTATTCCGCGCCAAAGATGAGCGTTGCTTGATTTACCAAAGATCAATTGGCGCCTCCTTCAACTCTGATCACAGTTTCAACCGAGCGAACCGTATCTAATTTTCGCAAATCAGCAACGGTCGCTGATAGTGCGGAATCCATTGCGGAATGAGTTACCACAATTAATTCAGCTTGTTCATCACTACCATCTTGACGAACTGTTTGTATTGAAACTGAATGTGCTGCAAATACTTGCGCAACCGATGCCAATACACCTGGTCGATCAGATACATTTAAACGAATCAAATAACGGGTTTCTGTTTCACCCATAGGCGCAATTGATCGCTCAGCGTATGAACTTTCTTTAGGGCCAAGACCGCCGAGCGCGCGATGACGCGCAACTGCCACTAAATCTCCCAGGATCGCTGATGCAGTTGGTTCCCCTCCTGCTCCACGCCCATAAAACATTAGTTCTCCTGCAGATTTTGCTTCCACGAAAACTGCATTAAATGCATCACGAACAGATGCCAGTGGATGTTCTTTCGGAAGTAAGGCTGGATGGACGCGCACTGCAATTCTTCCATCATCAGTTAATTGCGCGATTGCTAATAATTTAACAACATGGTTCATTTCATTTGCGATTCGAACAATGTCAGCGGTTACATCAGAGATTCCTTCACGAAAAACATCTGCTGCGGTTACTCGAGAATGAAATGCCAAACTTGCCAGAATTGCAGCTTTTGCTGCGGCATCAAACCCTTCAACATCAGCAGTTGGATCGGCTTCTGCGTATCCGAGTGCTTGTGCTTCTTTAAGTGCGCTCTCAAAAGATGCACCCGATGCAGCCATTTTACTAAGAATATAATTTGTCGTTCCGTTTACAATTCCAATTACCCGTTTAACTTGATCTCCAGCAAGTGATTCGCGAAGTGGCCTAATAATTGGTATCGCACCAGCAACTGCCGCTTCAAAATAAATATCAACACCATTATCTGCTGCTGCTTCATAAAGTTCGGCACCGTGCTGAGCAAGCAATGCTTTGTTTGCAGTAACAACTGATTTTCCATTTTTTAGTGCTTGCAAAATTAATGATCGTGCAGGTTCGATGCCGCCCATCACTTCAATAATTATGTCGATCTGTGGATCATTAACGATAGATTCCCCATCGCTGGTTACGCTCACGCCACTACGAATTAAATCTGGACGAGGTTTTTTTAAATCTTTTACTGATATAGCGACAAGGGCTAATTGCGAACCAGAACGTGCTGCTAAATCGCTATTTTGTTCAACAAGCAAACGAGCAACCTGACCTCCGACAACGCCGGCCCCGAGCATTCCAACTTTTAGCAAGGGCGCATTCGCTTGCGCACCTTTAGCCGAATTCATATGCACAGCCTACCGATCAACTTAACACTCAGGAGTTGACCTCAAGATTGAGCAAGTCGGCTGCATTTTCGCGGCGCAAAATCACTCGTGCCTGGCCATTTCTTACCGCAATCACCGGCGGGCGAGGCTGGTGATTGTAATTACTAGCCATGCTCCGTCCATAGGCTCCGGTAGCTGGAATCGCCAAAATATCACCAGGTTTCACATCACTTGGAAGTTCGACTTCGCGAATAATTATGTCGCCACTTTCACAATGTTTGCCGACAACGCGACTAGAAGTTAGCGGTGACGTTGAAGTGCGGTTTGCAAGTTGCACTGAATACTGTGCGCCATAAAGTGCTGGGCGAATATTGTCACTCATTCCACCATCCACTGAAATGTAATTGCGCCGCTGACCTCCATCTAAGTTAACTTCTTTAGTCGTACCTACTTCGTAAAGCGTTACGGTAGAAGGACCAGCAATGGCACGTCCAGGTTCTATAGATAAATGTGGAATTGCTAATCCGTGTTTTTTGCATTCGCCTAAAACAATTTCATGCATTCGGTTTATGACTGAATCAATACTTTGCGGAGTGTCAGAGGCTACGTATGCGATTCCAAATCCACCGCCAAGATCAAGATCAGGAAATTCAATCGCATGTACTGCTTTCATCTCTGCCATAAATTCAATTACCCGCTGAGCAGCAATATCAAAACCGTTACTATCAAAAATCTGTGAACCGATATGACAATGGAATCCCCGTAGTTCAATATGTGTGGCGTCCAATGCTTTCTTTGTAGCGATCGCGGCCGCACCACTTGCAATTGAAAATCCAAATTTCACATCTTCATGTGCAGTGGCAATAAATTCATGAGTGTGTGCTTCTATGCCCGGTGTTAACCTCAAAAGAATTGCTTGTTTTTTCCCAAGTTGCTTTGCAATATCTTCAATTCTTTCTATTTCATGCAAAGAGTCAGCAACAATGACGTATACGCCAATTTCAATTGCACTTCTTATCTCTGCTGCGGACTTGTTATTTCCGTGAACTTCAATTCGATTTGCCGGAAATTTTGCAGCAATAGCCACAGCCAATTCGCCGCCGGAACAAACATCCAATCCCACGCCTTCTTCCGCCAGCCATTTAGCAATTTGCACCGAAAGAAAAGCTTTTCCGGCATAAAATATGCCAGAGTTTTCGTTTCCGAAAGTTATGTCGAGTGCACTTCTAAATTCCTGAATCCGCGATCTAAAATCATCTTCGTCAATAATGAATGCTGGAGTACCAAACTCTTTTGCCAAATCTTGTGCGCTAATTCCGGCTATATAAATTTCACCATTTTCAATTGATGTATTTCGCGGCCAGATATTCACGGGATTCAATTTACTCACATCTTTTCTGGCGCGCTTACGCCAAGCATGGCCAGCCCATTTGCCAAGACTTGGCGGGTGGCTTCGCACAAAAGCGCCCGAGATTGATGCAACGCAGTGATTGGCTCTTCCCCCATTGGAAGAACACGTGAATGAGCATAAAAGTGATGGTAATGGCCGGCCAACTCTTCTAAATAGCGAGCAATGCGGTGCGGTTCGCGAAGTTCGGCAGCGCTAGCAACAACTTTTGGAAAGAGTGCAATAGAAGCAGATAACGCTTCTTCTGCCTCACTATCAAGTAATTCTTGCTGGAAATCTATTATTTCCACCTTCATGCCAAGCTCTTTAGCATTTCGCAATAGAGCACTGATCCGGGCATGTGCATATTGCACATAGAAAACAGGATTTTCATTTGTGCGCTTTTTCAACAAATCCACATCAAGAGTAAGCGGAGTATCAGTTGGATAACGCGTAAGTGAATATCGAGCCGCATCTACTCCCACTTTTTCAACTAACTCTTCAAGAGTGATAATAGTTCCGGCTCTTTTGGAAAGTTTTAACTCTTCACCATTCTCAATAATTTTTACCATTTGGCCAATTAACACTTGTAGATTCTTAATTGGGTCATCGCCAGTGCAGGAGACTAACGCTTTCAAACGTCCAACATATCCATGATGATCTGCACCTAATAAGTAAATACATAAATCAAAACCGCGAGATCTTTTATCTAAATAGTAGGCAGTGTCCGAGGTGAAGTAAGTTTGTTCGCCATCTGCTTTTACTAAAACTCGGTCTTTGTCGTCACCGAAATCAGTTGTGCGCAACCAAGTTGCACCACCATCTTCGTAGACATGACCATTTTTCTTTAACTTTTCGGCTACGTTAGCAACAGCACCACTGTCATGTAATTTTCGCTCTGAGTACCAAACATCAAAAATTGTGCCAAACTCTTTAAGGACACCTTGCTGTTGTGCAAGTTGCAATTTATATCCTGCTTCGCGAAAAGCGATCAGAGCTTCATCACCGTTTAACTTATTTATTCCTGGATTTTGCTCAACTATCTCTTTTGCTAAATCTTTAATGTATTCACCGTGATATCCATTTTCTGGAATTGGTAATCCATTTGCAGCAGCAGCAAGTGATGCTCCAAATAAATCCATTTGATTTCCACGGTCATTGATATAGAACTCACGTGTTACTTGTGCACCCGCTGCAGTTAAGGTTCTCGCCATGGCATCACCAACAGCAGCCCATCTGGTATGCCCCAAGTGCAACGGGCCAGTTGGATTTGCACTAATAAATTCAAGGTTAATTTTTACACCGGATAGAAGATTGCCTTCACCATATTTTTTGCCTTGTTCTAACACTGTTTTTACTATTGCGCTTTGAGCACCAGAAACTAAAGTTAGATTTATAAATCCCGGGCCAGCAATTTCAGTTTTTTCAACGCCGTCGATCTGCGCGAATGCTGTGGCCAACAGCTGTGCGATCTCACGCGGTGGAATTCCAGCACTTTTGGCGAGTTGCAAAGCGATTGAAGTTGCGAAATCTCCATGGTCGCGATTTTTGGGCCGCTCAACCGAGATCCGGTCAGGGATTGATCCGCCAACCGCTCCAGAGTCGAAAAGTGAGCGTACTTTGGCCATCAAAGCCGCTTCAAGATCCCCCGGATTCACACTCTAAGGCTATCGGGCTTACCCTTATCTCCGTCGCTCTTGCGGGAGTGGTGAAATGGCAGACACGCAGGTCTTAGGAACCTGTGTCTTCGGACGTGCGGGTTCAAGTCCCGCCTCCCGCACCAATTTAAATATCTTTAAGATTATTTTAAAGATTTTTACCAGCATCATCCATCTACTCGGATTTGGAGAGGGGGTGCAATTGAAAAATTCAATACCTCCATCATCTTCATCATCTTCATCACCCTCTTTTCCCGGCGTGCCAACTCCACCCGTCCCGCCGAAACTCCGCGGCTGGTCACATTTAATTGCCGCACCACTGGTTTTCATTGCCTCTTTGGTGCTGTTTATTTTAAGTAAGGAAAGTTTTAAGTTTGCAGTTGCACTTTATGCACTAACAGCAGTTGCACTATTTAGTGTTTCAGCAATTTATCATCGCGTTCCATGGTCGCCAAAAAAGAAAAAAATCTGGCGTCGTCTTGATCATGCAAATATAAATTTAATTATTGCTGGCTCTTACACTCCATTTGCGATGACGCTTTTAACTGGCAAAGACCGCGCAGTATTACTTTGGGTAATTTGGTTAGGAGCCCTTGCGGGAGTTGCGATTAGAGTTTTTTGGCTTTCAGCACCACGTTGGCTTTATGTTGGAATCTACTTAGCCCTTGGATGGGTAGCTATTATTTACACACCACAGTTGTACCAAGAAGGTGGATTAAAGATTCTGATACCGCTGCTCTTAGGTGGTTTATTTTATTCAGTCGGGGCACTCGCTTATGCATTTAAATTCCCTGGCAAAAATGCGCGCTACTTTGGCTTTCACGAATATTTTCACCTCTTTGTTATCGCTGCCTGGGTTTCTCAATACGTAGCAGTATCAATTGCGATTTATACTTCTTAATTGATTAATTTTTCAAAAAAAGTCAAAACTTCTCGGTCTTTCTCATAGCTCAATAGATTTCTAGCTTCACCTAAACTTACCCATTTAACTTCTGCAATTTCTTGTGTATCGATAATTACGCCATCGGTTGTGACCGCCTCTGCTGCCCAATAACTTACTTTTTTCTGTACGCCGGAAACTGCATAAGTTATCTGAGCAATAAACGGTCCAAAATTAGCTGTGCATCCGGTTTCCTCTAAAACTTCACGACGCGCGGCCGCTAACAAAGATTCCCCTGCCTCTGCTTTACCTTTTGGAAATGACCAATCTATGTAATGCAATCTGTAGACTAAAGCTATCTCTAATTGATTTCCACATTTTCTATATAGGATGGCCCCTGCAGCATTTATTTCTAAGGGATTTAGATTTTTTGAAATCTCTTGCATGGCTAAAATTACTTGATTTCTTTTAATGAATAAATAATTTTAGGAACAAGTTCCCTAAAAGCCATTCCACGATGACTGATCTGATCTTTTTGCGCCGGGCTCATTTGGGCTGTAGTGATCTCGAAACCGCCGGGAATAAAAATTGGATCGTACCCAAACCCATCATCCCCGATTGGGGCAGTCGTTAATCTTCCAAGCAACTTCGCTTCAACCACTATTTCAAATCCATTTGGTTTAGCAAATGCAGCCGCGCAATGAAATGCAGCAGAGCGATCGCGCACCTGATCCATATCGCTGAGCACTTTGTTTAGGTTTGCTAAATCATCACCATGAGTTCCGGCATAACGTGCCGAAAATATTCCTGGAGCACCATTTAATGCGTTGACACTTAGACCACTATCATCTGCAATCGCTGGCAAGCCGGTGGCTTTAGCGACTGCGTGCGCTTTCAATAACGCATTGCCAATAAAAGAATCTTCGGTTTCCTCAACATCAGCAAGATCAGGGAATGAATCAGTGCCAACTAATTCAACAGCAGGCATTATCTCCGCGATAATTCTTTGTAGCTCGACAATTTTTCCATGATTCCGAGTGGCTAGTACCAATTTCATCTATTTCTCTTTACTTAGCAAGTGCTGCTTTTTGAAATTTAGTTAAATCAGAGCAGCCTTTTAATGCTAAATCTAAAAGTTGATCAAGAAGTGCACGATCAAATGGTTCGCGTTCTGCGGTGCCTTGTACTTCTACAAATTTTCCTGATCCGGTACAAACCACATTCATATCAGTGTCGGCACGAACATCTTCTTCATAGCAAAGATCCAAGGTTGGTTTTCCATCAATGATTCCAACACTAACTGCCGAGATCGAATCTGTAAGTGGTGATCCTTTTACTAAACCTTGACCTTGTGCCCAAGTAATTGCATCGACTAATGCAACATAGGCACCAGTGATTGCTGCAGTACGAGTTCCACCATCTGCTTGCAGGACATCACAATCAAGCACAATTGTGTTTTCGCCAAGTGCTGACATATCAATAATCGAGCGCAGTGATCGACCTATCAAGCGTGAAATCTCTTGCGTGCGTCCGCCTAACTTTCCTTTAACACTTTCCCGATCTGATCGGGTATTAGTGGCACGTGGCAACATTGAATACTCTGATGTAACCCAACCTTTTCCTTGCCCAGCCATCCAACGTGGAACACCAGCGGTGAATGATGCGGCACAGAGAACACGAGTCTGACCAAACTCAACAATCACCGAACCTTCGGCATGATTTAACCATCCACGCGTAAATTTAATCTCGCGTAATGCATCTCTACTTCTTCCATCACTTCTTTGGTTAAGTTCGGCCATTTACGCTCTCCTCTATATTTTTTTGTTCTCTTTATTAAAGGGTTAAATTTTCTACAGCGGTAACTTCTGGACCAAGGAAACGTCGAGCAAGAGCCGAAAATGTTCGAGTATCTCCGGTTGCGTAAAATTTATGCTCTGGAGTTCCGGCATCTGCTGCTCTTTCAAGTCCGCTTTCAGCCAGCTTTCGATACAGATCTTTAGCAGTCTCTTCAGCACTGGAAACTAAAGTCACGTTCTCGCCAACCACATACGAGATTACTCCAGTTAATAATGGATAGTGAGTACATCCAAGAACCAAAGTATCTACATCTGCATCAATTATTGGTTGTAAGTAATCTGTGGCAATCTTTAAAATCTCTTGACCAATAGTTTCGCCACGTTCTACATAAGAAACAAATAATGGACATGCAATCGAAGTGATCTCAAGTTGTGGTGCTGCAGCAAATGCATCTGCGTAAGCACTTGAATCAATTGTTGTCTGTGTTCCAATTACACCAACTCGACCATTGCGTGTTGCGGCTACGGCACGACGAACGGCAGGTTGAATTACTTCAATTACTGGAATCGAATATCGCTCACGTGCATCGCGCAACATCGCAGCACTTGCAGTGTTGCAAGCAATCACAATTGCTTTCACACCTTGTTCAACTAAATTATCCATAATCTCAAGTGCAAATGCACGAACTTCAGCAAGAGGTCTTGGGCCATAAGGTCCGCGGGCAGTGTCACCGATGTAAAGAATTGGTTCATTTGGAAGTTGATCCAAAATAGTTCGCGCCACAGTTAATCCGCCTACACCCGAGTCAAAGACTCCGATCGGAGCAGATGTAGCTGGCAAGCCCGATTGGTTGGGTTGCTTAGCGAGATTTTCCACGGGTCTGAGCCTACGCCCAGAGTTGTCCATCTAGGCGCTCTTGCGCAGTGTCAATATCGTCGTGGTAAACCCCAGTTGATAAGTACTTCCAACCCGCATCACAAAGTATGAAGGCGATATCCGCAGCAACTCCAGCTGCGACGCACTCTTTTCCGATTGCAATAGCCGCATGCAAAATCGCACCTGTAGAGATTCCGGCAAAAATTCCTTCAACATCCAATAACTCACGTACTCGCTTAACAGAATCTTCTGCACCGACAGAGAAACGACGGGTTATTACCGATGCATCATAGAGCTCAGGAATAAATCCTTCATCAATATTTCGCAATCCATAAACTAATTCACCATAACGAGGCTCTGCAGCCACAATTGAAATATCTGGTTTATGTTCCCGCAAGTACCGACCAGCACCCATCAAAGTTCCAGTGGTTCCAAGTCCCGCAATAAAGTGAGTAACTGTTGGCAAATCTTCTAAAATCTCTGGACCAGTTGAGTTGTAATGTGCATCAGCATTTGCTTGGTTTCCATATTGATACAAGAAAACCCAATCAGGATTTTTCTCGATTAACTCTTTGGCAACGCGAACTGCCTCATTTGATCCACCAGCAGCGGGGGATGCGATTATTTTTGCGCCCCACATCTCAAGAAGTTGACGACGCTCAGCTGAAGTATTTTCTGGCATCACACAAATTAATTTATATCCGCGAACTTTTGAAATCATTGCTAGAGAAATTCCGGTGTTACCTGATGTAGGTTCCAAAATTGTGTCACCAGGTTTTAATGATCCATCTCTTTCTGCTGCTTCAATCATTGAAAGTGCGGCACGATCTTTAACCGAACCGGTTGGATTACGATCTTCCATCTTTGCCCACAACCGTACATTTGGTGATGGAGATAATTTCGGTAAACCTATTAATGGTGTGTGGCCAACTGAATCAGCTAGCGAATCAAAGCGCGCCATTAGAAGTTAGCAACCGCCAGCAACTGCAGGAAGAATCGTGATGCTATCTCCATCTTTAAGTACTAAATCTAGACCGCCAATAAATCGAACATCCTCATCATTTACATATAAATTTATAAACCGGCGTAAGGCACCGCCATCAAGTAATCTCTCAGCTAAACCTGTGTGACTTGCATCTAAATCTGAGATTACATCGCGCAAAGTCGAACCTTGAGCACTCACCAATTTTGCGCCGCCGGTATATGGGCGCAAGATTGTTGGGATCCGGACTTCTACTTTTGAATTATCTGAATTACTCACGCGCTAAGTATCCCCTATCTGCTTAATCTTTGCTAAATCTCTATTTAGCTCTATTAAATAAGTACCACTTCTTCCTCTGTTACAACGCCATCAACGATCCGAAATGAGCGAAATTCGCTCCTACTTGCAATCTCTTCGCGAGTAGAGACAAGGACGTAATGCGCGCCTGGCTCGGCAGCATAAGCAATATCAGTACGCGATGGATGAGCCTCCGTTGAGGTATGTGAGTGGTAAATAACAACTGGTTCCTCATCACGATCATCAAATTCACGGTAAAGCCGCAGGAGATCAGCTGATTCAAACTCATAGAAAGTCGGCGAATGGGCCGCGTTAACCATCGGAATATGACGTGTTGGTAGATCACTTCCAATTGTTCCAGCGATTACTCCACATGCCTCATCCGGATGAACAGCTTCTGCTTCATCCCAAATCTGCGCAACTAGCTGGGCGCTGATATGCAAAACCATGGCTAAATGATACGGCTTAAATCCAATAAATTAATTCTGTTTATGTCTGTGCTTGTCCTGTAAGTGCGGTTAATAGCAACTCCTGAAGCCAACCCAGCCAGGCAAATAAATTGTAAAGGGCCCGCTCTGGTTTATCTTCGGTCATTTTACTGTAGACCTCATGTGAGTTTTCGGTAATTTTTAATCGCACTCCAAGTGATAAACGTAAATCATTAATTCCCATTAGCCATGCTTGTATTAATTCGCCTCGCAAAATTATTTGTACTTCTTGCCGTTTATCCAAACCTGGCGAATTTAAATCAAGTGCATGGTCATCAAGAACTTCAATCAATCCATCACGGATTGCATGTGCATGCGCTTTTTTCTTTTCCCGTGCACTATCTTCGGTATAACGGCGAAACTCCGCAGCATCTTTTGGATCTTCATATGCATTTGGCAATAGCCTTGCTAAAACCGGATCATCAGGTAATTCATCATTTGTTGATATACCAACCATTGCTAATAGTGGATCACTACTTTTTCCCTCTTCTTCACCAAGCAACTCAAGCAATTGCTCAGCCAAACTTTTTAATATCGCACCTTCGTAATGTGTGAATGATGCAACAACTGAACCATCTGGATTTCTAGAAAATCCACTCATGTTCCACTCCGCTGCAAAGTCGCCCAAAGTCCATATTCGTGCAATCTGGCCACATCATGTTCGGACTCTTCGCGGGTTCCTGAATTCACCACAGCTTTTCCTTCGTTGTGAATCTTCAGCATCAACTCAGTTGCTTTTTCATGGCTGTATCCAAATAAAACCATTAACACGTGAGTTACATATGTCATTAAATTAACTGGGTCATCCCAAACAATTGTGATCCATGGACTATCGGTGCTAAACGCGGCGAGCGCACTGTCTTGATCTACCTCTGCCGGTGAAATCGCCATAGTTAACTATCTACCTTTATCTAATCAAGATGGTGAATTCTTCACTTACTTTACCGAGTAAACGAGCTGATGGGGCTGTTGTGATTCGATATTTGTGAAAACCGCGCACAGTGCTTGTGGCATTAAACAGCACGCTCTCAGCCGGAGCCGCCAGGGTTACTTGGTCGATTTGAACCCACTTACCTTTTACAAGCTCCTCCAAATTAAAACTTCCCTCACTGGGTACCGATTTAACTGAAATTGCAAACTCTACGCCGGCTTTTGCGAACGTTGGCGCGTTTATCTCTAAGAGTGGTTTTACCGACACCGCCATTTCATTACTTGTGGCTGAGAGCCGCTCCCAACTTCCGGGCGACAGTGCTCGCAATCTCATGTTGCGACCTAAAATCAAATCCCATTCTGCAACGCCAGTGACTGAAGTTGTACCTTCTCCGATCTTTTTCCACTCAATCTCATCCTCACCACGTGCTTCAATCGAAATCGGCAATCCTGCTGCGGGGCGTTTATCAGAAAGCGTAAAGAGGGCTGAGATCTTTGACTTGTCTGCGTAAGAACTTTCAATCTTGTCACTTGCAAGTGAAGCGATAATTACATCTGGGGAGATACTTTTTGCATATTCGCGAAGTGCTGGCATCGACTCCGCATCTTCTTGGCCAAGTGTCCATTGTGTTAAGCCCCCTAATTTGTATTTAGCAACTAACTCCATCCGCGCTAAATATGCTCTGCTGTTTTGATACCAAACCACTCTGGTTGCGGTACACGATGCACTTCCCTCAGTATAAGTTTTTTGATAAGTAAAAGTTATTTCACCCTCTTTTTCTGAGTAAATTGGAGTTGCGCCATATGTATTAGCCAATTCCACACCTTTATTTGCGGGCACAACTGCTGCTTTTGCGGTGGTCTTAATTAATGTTGCATAAGAGGCCGGGCATTTTCCACTGACTTTAGTAATCCAGTCACGCCCGTACCCTGGAACTCCTAACCAAATTTTTGACGGTGGCATCAACGTTGCTGCATAAGCCACTGTTGCCTCTGTCCATTCCAGTGGACCGATCGGCCCAGGTTTTGCAATCGCGTAGTCGTAAGTCATTATTCTTAAGCGATCAATGTATGGAGCCGTCTCTGGCCAGTTATAAACCCAATAAGAACCTTTACGTTTTGTCACAGGATCAAAAACAACCGGTGTAGTCATTGAGAGAATTTTTCCATTTGCATGTAACAACTCTGAAAGTTCTTTAATGAATAACACCCAATTTGGTGAGGTCTTAGCCCAAGAGGCCGTGCCATCAGAAAATGCGAATCCTTCTAAATCTAAATCAATTCCATCATAATTATTACTTAAAACTAATTTTGTAATTGTGTTAACAACCTGGGAGCGAGTTGATGGCTTGGCAAGTAATCCCGCTAAAACTAATTTCTTACTTCCGTCAGTAATTGCTGGAATTATTTTTAATCCATTTGCGCGAAGCACATCTAATTGAGTCTTCATCGGGATTGTTAACTTTGCACTTGCATACTGATCTTTGATTGCCGTTGCACTCGTAAGTGAATACCAAAATGGTGAAACTTCGCTCATTAAATCTTTATTTGCGAGAATCGATACCATTGAATTCTTTACGCTGTAGTACGGCATCCACCCAGTCAATATTTTGCGTGGGAGTCTTTCTTCATCCGCATTCGCTACTGACGTAGGTAAAATCGCACCTACCAAAGTTATGGTCAATGCAACGGCAGTTGCGGCTTGAGCCAATTTGGATTTGTGCTTCATGGTAGGCAAATTATCTATTTATAAAGGTTATTGCGTGGCTAATTAGACCAAATAAAACTAGGTGTCAGATTTTCCAGAATCTGCTGGTTTCATCTTTGAATGTAACTCTTTGCACGTTGGACAAATTGGAAAATTCTGCGGATCTCGGGTTGGGACCCATTTTTTTCCACACAGTGCGCGTACTGATTTACCGGTTACTGCAGATTCAACGATCTTTCCTTTAGCCACATAATGTGAGAAACGCTCATGGTCGCCATCGCCACCACCATGAGATGTCCGTGGCTCAACCAATGTATCGCTATCAGTCGAGCGTGAAAAAAGCCCCATGGTGACAATTCTAGGGCAGAACCGATCTTTTCCAACCTACGCCTCGGACACTAAAACTCGCGTACCCTTTACAGATGAACTATGAATCCGGTGGGTTAAAGGATCTAGTAAGCACAGATTGCTTGTCACGTGCCGATGTAGAGATGCTGCTGGATACCGCGGCAATTTATGCCACAGATCCATTGCGCGATTCAAAATTTTTAGCAAACCAAACAGTTGTGATTTACATGAACAAAGCCTCAACGCGAACACGGCTGGCTTCAGAGACCGCTGTCGCTCATCTTGGTGGGACTCCAATCTTTGTCCGTGGTGATGAATTGCAAATCGGTCGTGGCGAAACTTTGCCTGATACCGCAAAAGTAATTAGTGGTTTTGCTAAAGCGATGATTATTCGCACCTATGCACAAAGTGATGTCGCCGAATTAGCAAAGCATGCATCTATTCCAATTATTAATGCACTAACTGATGATGATCATCCGACACAGCTATTGGCAGATTGGGTAACAATTCGGGAAGTATTTGGTAAAGATGTCGCAGGTCGTAAATTTACATACGTAGGCGATGGAAACAATATGGCCAATGCATGGTTATTAATGGGCGCAATTCTTGGAGTGCATGTTGTTGCTGCAACACCGACTGGTGAATGGGCACCTGATGAAAAAATTGTGGAACGGGCAAAAAAGATTGCGTCACAAACTGGTGGAAAAGTTGAAGTTATTCATGATGCAAAAGCGGGCGCAACCGGTGCTTCGGTTTTATACACTGATGTATGGATGTCTATGGGAGATTCAGAAGTAATTAGAGAAAAGAAGATCAAAGATTTATCGCCATTTGCAATCACTGAAGAATTAATGTCCCTGACTGCACCTGATGCCGTATTTATGCACTGCCTTCCAGCACATCGTGGTGAAGAGGTAAGTGCAGAAGTTATGGATGGCGAAAGATCTATCGTTTGGCGCGAAGCATTTCATCGCAGAACTACGATTCAGGCCTTGTTATTCCATTTAATCCGTGGTGATTTAAAGGGTAGTAACTGGTAAACAACTGCTAAAAACTGCTAGCAAACTGCTAGCAAACTGCTAGATAGGCAGTGATAAAGCGGTTTTGGAGTGGACAGCCTCCCCTGATCTGCAGATAACCTTCTCCAGTGAGTTCACCCCAATTAAAAGTAGTTATTCCGGCCGAAAAACGTGCCGGCGAAGCGCGCGTAGCCACCGTCCCTGATGTCGTCGGAAAGTTAATCCGTGCTGGCGTATCAGTTGAGGTCGAAAGTGGAGCGGGAGCACAATCGCAAGCAACAGATGAGGATTTCCGAAAAGCTGGCGCCACGGTTTCTTCAGCCGTTGATCTTGCTGGCGCAGATGTGGTGCTTTCGGTAAATGCATTAGACCCAGCCGTGCTTGCCAAATTAAAAAAGGGCGCACTAACTATCTCTTTTCTTTCACCAACCGCATCTCTTGATTCAATCTCCGCTGCAAAGAATGCTGGAGTTACCGCGTTCTCACTTGAACTTGTTCCACGCATCTCACGTGCGCAATCCATGGATGCACTTACCTCACAAGCATTGTGTGCTGGATATCGCGCAGCCCTTGTTGCTGCTGAACTTTCACCAAGGTTTTTCCCGTTGTTGATGACTGCGGCTGGAACTGTAACTCCTGCAAATGTCGTTGTCTTGGGTGCTGGAGTCGCCGGATTACAAGCGATTGCAACAGTGCGCAGATTAGGTGCAGTAGTTTCTGCTTACGATGTGCGTCCATCATCAGCCGATGAAGTTCGGTCAATGGGTGCAACATTTATAGATCTGCAATTAGAAGTACTTGAAGGTGCTGGCGGATATGCACGCGAGATGACTGAAGATCGCGCAGCGAAACAACGTGAATTACTAACTCCATTTATTGCAGCTGCAGATGTACTTATTACTACTGCTGCAGTTCCTGGCAGACCAGCGCCAAGACTTGTTACCGCAGGGATGGTGAAAGCGATGAAAGCCGGTTCTGTCGTCGTAGATCTTGCTGCCGAAACTGGTGGCAATGTCGAAGGCGCAAAACCTGGTGAAATTGTGGAAGTAAATGGAGTTCGCATCTGGGGTGGCAAAGATGTTCCAAGCCAACTTCCCTTTCACGCATCTCAATTGTTTGCGCGCAACTGCCTAAATCTTTTGATGTTGATGATTAAGACCGAAGAAGGAAATACTTCGATTGCTCTTGATTTCGAAGATGAAATTATCGCAGGCAGTGCTATTACACACGCTGGTGAAATTAGACATGAAGGTGCCAGAAACGCAATAACTGGCGCAGGAAAGAACTAGGGGGCGAAGATGAGTAATGGAATGGCGCTAATTTCAATTTTCACACTCGCAGTATTTGTGGGTTTTGAAGTTGTTTCAAAAGTTTCCTCGACATTGCATACGCCACTTATGAGCGGTGCAAATGCTATTCACGGTGTAATTTTGGTAGGTGCGATTATCGTTGCATCACACAGCACAAATAATTTGGAACTTTGGTTATCTCTCATCGCAATAGTTCTTGCCACCATAAATATGGTTGGTGGATTTGTAGTAACTGATCGAATGCTTGAGATGTTCAAGCCGAAAAAAACGCCTAAAGTAGAGACGGCTAAGGGCGACAAATGAGCCGTGACATTTATGACTTAATCGGCTTAGCCGCAGCAGCCTGTTTTATCCTCGCACTTAAAGGCCTATCTCATCCCCGCACTGCTCGACGTGGCAATCTAATTGGAGCAGTTGGAGCAACAATTGCGACTCTGGTCGTCTTTTTTTATGCTGCAGAAGGAAGTTCGCTTCCACTTAATCACTTGCCAGAGATTTTAATTGCAATTGCTCTTGGTTTATTGATTGGTGTTCCAGCAGCACGAAAAGTTCAATTAACTCAGATGCCACAACTCGTAGCGCTATTTAATGGTGTTGGTGGTGGCGCAGCAGCACTTGTTGCAATCGTTGAGTACTTAAAACTAGGTGGCGATGCGGCTAAGAGCGGCACTGAGATTTCTGTCCCAATTTTAATTGCAACAGTATTTACCGTAATTGTGGGAACTGTTTCATTTACTGGTTCAATCGTTACATTTTTGAAGTTGCAAGAGTTAATGACAACTCGCCCAGTCGTATTCCCCGGTGGCCGTTTTGTTATAGCCGTGAATTTAATTGCAGTGTTAGTTTGTGGAGGTTGGGTAGTTAATTCTGCTGACACCACCTCTGTACTTGTACTAATGGGCTTGTCTGCAATCTTTGGTGTGCTCTTCGTACTCCCAGTTGGTGGCGCAGATGTTCCAATTGTTATCTCATTATTAAATGCATTTACTGGTTTAACTGTTGCCGCAAGTGGTTACGTATTGCAAGCAACCTTGCTGATTGTGGCCGGAACTCTTGTTGGTGCATCTGGAACAATCTTGACCCGCTTAATGGCTGATGCAATGGGCCGCTCATTATTTGGAACTTTGTTTGGTGCATTTACCGCGACTCCGCAAGCCGCTGCTGCGGCTGGAGATGCACGTCCGGTGAAATCCGGTACGCCAGATGATGTTGCGATTTTGTTGAACTACGCCCGCCGCGTTGTGATTGTGCCTGGTTTCGGATTAGCAGTTGCACAAGCCCAACACACAGTTCGTGAATTAGCAGATCTCTTAACTGCTAAAGGAATTGATGTTGCATACGGAATTCACCCTGTTGCCGGTCGGATGCCCGGACATATGAATGTGTTGCTTGCTGAAGCAAATGTTCCTTACGAGCAACTTGTTGAAATGGAAGAGATCAATCCAACATTTGGACAGACAGATGTGTCGATTGTTATTGGCGCAAATGACGTAGTTAACCCTGCAGCAAAAACAACTCCAGGATGTCCTATCTACGGAATGCCAATTCTTGATGTTCAACAATCAGCAAATATTATTTTCTTAAAGCGCTCAATGCGCCCCGGATTTGCAGGCATCGAAAATGAACTGCTCTACGATCCAAAAACCACATTGTTATTTGGAGATGCAAAAGCATCCCTTACTAAAGTGGTCAGTTCGCTAAAAGCTCTTTAATCACCGCAAAAAGTGGTGGATTTTTTGGGAATGCTGAAGCACTATCTGCGGTTATATACTTCACGTAGTTAAATTTGCCATCTTTAATCGCGGAGGAATAAGTGCCTGCAGTTACCGTCTCGGACATCACAGTACTTCCACGCATTGATATACCTGCTGGAACGATTGGCAATGGATCGGCGCGTCCAGTTAAACAGATTCTCACCGCCCCACAAGGTTTTGAAGGCGAAGGATTTCCAGTTAGACGAGCATTCGCAGGAATTGATTTAGCTGACCTTGATCCCTTTATTCACTTAGATCAAATGGGCGAAGTTGAATACGCCCCAGGTGAACCAAAAGGAACTCCGTGGCATCCACATCGCGGTTTTGAAACAGTTACTTACATTATTGATGGAATTTTTGACCACATGGATAACAACGGTGGCGGCGGAACAATTACAAATGGCGATACGCAGTGGATGACTGCAGGTGCTGGAATTTTGCATATCGAAACTCCCCCAGAACATTTAGTTATGAGTGGTGGGTTATTTCACGGTTTCCAACTTTGGGTGAATTTACCTAAAGCCCAAAAATGGGCGCCTCCTGCTTATCAAGATGTGCGCGCTAAAGATGTTTCATTGCTTTCATCTCATGATGGTGGGGCGTTAATTCGAGTTATTGCCGGTGAAGTTGGATCACATCGTGGACCAGGATCAACCCGTACGCCAATTACATTGATTCACGCAACGATTGCACCAGGTGCGCAATTGAGATTGCCGTGGAATAAAAATTACAACGCACTTGCATACACATTAAATGGCAATGGTGAAATGGGTGACGAGCGCGCATCTGTGCACTCTGGCCAGATGACTGTTTTTGGTAAAGGTGATTCAATAATTATTCGCGCAAGTGATAAACAAGAATCACGATCACCACAATTAGATGTTTTAATTCTTGGTGGAGAACCAATCCGTGAACCAGTGTCATGGATGGGACCATTTGTAATGAATACTAAGGCTGAAGTTTTACAAGCTTTTGATGATTTTCAAAAAGGTAAATTAGGAGTTATTCCAACGGTAAAACGGCTAAGTGATTTACATAAGATTCATAACACACCAGAGGGTGTTCAAGAATCTGAGTAATCTTTACTCTAAGTAAAACTACATAATGTCAGTGGCTTCAATAACACTTCCCCCATGCTTCCAAAAGATCTTCATCTCTCCCGATTGCTTTCTCAGCGTCCTGGTATTGAGACGCTAACTCAATTGGTTGAGATTCATCCTTACGAACTCTCCCCAAGTGGCCGTATCGATTACTTAGCCGCACTCGAAAAGCAAAATGGATGGTTGCAATCAGTCATGCAAACTGCTTTTGTCGCAATCGCTGATGATCAACGCGAATCTCTTGAATATGGTGAAAGTGGTGTTGATGATGAAGAGCGTGAAGAGATCGCTGCTGCACTTCGGTTGTCCCCTGCAACAGCTCAAGCGAAGTTGGATACCGCACGAATATTAGTAAATGAACTTCCCGCCACATGTGCAGCCCTTGCTAGCGGAGAGATCTCCGTTGCCCACGCAACAGTTATCGCTCGTGAAAGCGCACCGCTATTGCGAGGTGGAATCGCTCGTGAGGTAATTGCACAAATTGAAAAGAGTGCGATTGCCAACGCGGAGTTTCATACGCCAGCTCAAGTTGCCAACAAGATCAGGACGGCAGTATCGAGAGCGTTGCCAACTGAGTGCGAAGAGAGTTTTGCCCGCGCCCATGAGTTACGTAAAGTTTCTTGTTATCCCGAGCGTGATGGCATGGCGACTGTAATTGCCCTTTTATCGGCACCGGATGCA
>CAEZZS010000011.1_pt1 | contig 28652 bp, 27 predicted proteins | sample 7266841 | NCBI WGS metagenome assembly CAEZZS01 (sample SAMEA6813968, study PRJEB35770) | uncultured Actinomycetes bacterium | biome: Freshwater; feature: Freshwater reservoir; material: water | place: Czech Republic | collected 2016-08-15 | depth 30m m
CCGATTACTTTGCCAATATCTTCTGGGTGTACGCGCACTTCATAAGTTAATCCACGACGACCATTTTTTTCAGCTACAGCTACTTCAGCAGGATTATCAACAATCCCTTTGATGAGATGTTCTAACGCCTCATCGATCATGATTATTGGGCTGGAGTTTCGGCAGCTGCAACTTCTTCAGCTGCTGGTGCGGCTACTTCTTCAACATGTGCAGCTACTTCTTCAACATGTGCTGCTGGTGCTTCAACATGTGCTGCTGGTGCTTCTGCTTGAACCACTGGCTCTTTCTTTGCAGCAAGACGTTCTGCAGCTTTTTTCTTTAATGTTGTTGCGCCATCTTTTGGCTCATTCATTGCTTCTCTAACAGCGGCTTCAAAGCGAATTAACTTGCTCTCTTTAGGAGCGGCGACGCGAAGTGTTCCTTCTTTTCCAGGAAGGTCGTAATGTTTTTGCCAGTCACCGGTAATTTTCAATAGCGCTTCAACTGCTGCAGTTGGCTTTGCGCCAACACCTAACCAATACAAAGCGCGTGATGAATCAACTTTAATAACAGATGGTTCTTGTCCTGGTGAGTAGCGACCAATTTCTTCGATTGCGCGAGAGTTACGTGCAGCGCGTGAATCGGCAACGACAATACGGTAATGAGGGGTACGGATCTTTCCCATACGCGCCAAACGAATCTTTGCAGCCACTAACACTCCTGAAATTTGGGAACTAGATTGGTATCTGGTTCGAGCGGTACCAGCAGGTGAAAGCAGCCCACCTGACTTGGGGCATATCTTGCCATCTCAACGCCCAGAAGCGAAAACGGGCGATATCTCCACGGATATCTGAGCCTGATAATTAGATTTAACCGCCTTCAAGTGCTCTTTTGGCGGGGTTCCCAGATTTCGATCGCTTAGCTGGCGGGCTGACCTTTGCAGCCGGCATGCCACCCATTCCGCCCATTCCGCCCATAGAAGGCATTCCACCCGGCATCTGCACATTCCCCGCCCCTCCCAAACCTGGCTGATTTCGCATCTGCTTCATCGCTTTCTGGGCGGCGCTAAATCGATCTAAGACATTGTTCACGTGAAAAACTTCAGTACCACTGCCTCGCGCAATACGAGCCCGTCTTGATCCATTAATAATCTTTGGCTCTTGTCGCTCAATTGGTGTCATCGAATGAATAATTGCTTCAGCGCGAGTTAATTCATTTTCATCGATTGCCGCAATTTGTTTTTTCATCGCAGCACTTTGAGCTCCCGGTAACATTCCCAAAATTTTAGACATCGAGCCCATTTTTTTCATCGCTTGCAATTGCTCTAGGAAATCATCAAAGGTAAATTTTTCACCAGAGATAAATTTTTCTTCAAGCTTTTGCGCGCTGTCTCCATCTAGTGCTTTCTTGGCTTGTTCGGCAAGGGTTGCAACATCGCCCATGCCCAAGATTCGATTTGCCATTCGATCCGGGTGAAAAGGTTCAAACTCGTTACTTTTTTCACCTGTAGATAAAAACATCACCGGTCTATTTGTTACAGATGCAATTGAAAGTGCGGCACCACCTCTAGCATCTCCATCCATCTTGGTGAGCACAATTCCATCAAAACCTACGCCGTCAAGAAATGCTTGTGCTGTATTCACAGCATCTTGACCGATCATTGCATCTACAACAAAAAGTACTTCATTGGGAGAAATTGCATCTCTAATATTTTTAGCTTGATCCATCAACTCTTTATCAACGCCAAGTCGACCGGCGGTATCTACAATTACAAAGTTGTGAACTTTTTGTTTCGCAAATTCAATTCCAGCTTTTGCAACTTTTACTGGATCACCAACGCCATTGCCGGGTTCTGGCGCAAAGACTGGAACTCCTACCGAACTTCCCACAACTTGCAGTTGATCAACAGCGTTTGGTCTTTGTAAATCGCAAGCCACAAGTACTGGTGTATTTCCTTCACTCTTTAAATACGCAGCTAGCTTTCCGGCCAAAGTTGTTTTTCCCGAGCCTTGCAACCCGGCAAGCATAATTACTGTTGGGGCTGTTTTTGCATAGCGCAACCTGCGTGCACTTCCGCCAAGAATGGCAACAAGCTCTTCGTGAACAATTGAAATGATCTGTTGTCCCGGATTAATTCCTTTTTTGTCCAGCGAGATCTGCTCAAGTGATCTGGTACGTACCTTTTCAACAAGTAGCGTGACAACAGAGCCGGCGACATCAGCTTCCAGAAGTGCAACGCGGATCTCTTCGCAAGTATCTTCAATATCTACTGGATTAATCCGACCGCGATTACGAAGCCCGGTAAAGGTCTTGGTAAGTCGGGAGCTGAGCGAATCGAACATGGCTAGATCCTATTAGATCCTCTTAGATCCTATTAGCGCGCAACTGCTGCTCAATACTTTGCGCAACTGCTGCAGCCCGTTTTGGATCCAGAGGACGGCCATCTATTTCAGTAATATAAAGTGAATCACAAGCCTCTGCTCCTAGAGTGGAAACTATTGCCGCCCGAACATCAACCCCCGTTTCAGTAACTGCTTTTCCTAGGAGATAAAGCAATCCCATTTGATCATGTGATCGCACATCCAAAACAGTTGCTTCGGTAGCGCCGTCGTGAATAACTTCCACAATCGGTGGAGGAACTGGGATTGGGGAAGTAGACCGATAACTTGCCACACGCTCTTTAATTTTTTCAGCAATATCTAATTCGCCGTTAAGAGCTTGAGTTAAAGATTGCTTTAGTCCACTTTCTGAAATATCAGGTGCATAAACATCAGGTAGTACTAACCATCGCATAACTGCTGAATTCGCAAAGGTGCGTGTGCGTGCAGATCTCACATTTAATCTATTGATTGTTAAGAATCCAGCAACAAGTGACAATAATCCTGGTCTATCTGGAGCGATTATCAAAAGTTCAGTTATCTCATCTCGTTTAATTATCGAAAGATGTATCTGGCCAGATTTAGCCAAATCTTTTTCACTTTCTGAAAACTCTGGTTGTGGTGGAAGTCCAACTCCTGAAATCTGCTTTTTAACACGGTTAACTAAATCTGCGACTAATGAGGCTTTCCAACTACTCCATGCGGTACTTCCAGTTGCTTGGCCGTCGGAGATACTAAGTGCATGCAAAAGTTCAATTGTCAGTGGATCGCTTATGAGATCACATACAGAGTTGATTGTGGTTGGATCATCTAAATCTCGACGAGTAGCCACCGTCGATAGCAATAAGTGGTGCATTACTAAAGTTTCAACAACGGATACGTCATTTTCTGGGAATCCCATACGTTGCAAAATTGGTTTAACTATCTCTGCGCCAGTAATGCTGTGATCCCCTGGCAATCCTTTTCCCATGTCATGCAAGAGTGCCGAAACTAGTAACAGATCTGGACGATGCACCTGTCTAGTCAAGTCACTCGCATGTAATGCAGTTTCAACCATATGTCGATCTACTGTATGTCTATGTAAAGCATTTCGCTGCGGTAATGATCTGATTCGATTCCACTCTGGAATTAAAATCTGAGTGAGTTCTGCCTGATCTAGTGCTTCCCAAACTTGCACCATTGCATTTCCAGCTCCGAGCAGAGCTACAAAATCCTCACGTGCTTCACGTGGCCAAGGTTGTGGGAAAGAGCTCAACTTTTCTTTAGCCAATTTGCAACTATCAATTGAAAGTGGGATGCCTCGTTGCGCCGCAGATGCGGCTGCGCGAAGCAGAACCGATGGATCTAATTCCAAATCCCCAGTTATTATGGCTTCACCTTGATAAATACCAACACCTTTTGCAATCTCTTCTGTTTTTTCCTGATTTGATCCTCTTCCCTTGAATGAAAAAAGTTTTGCGGCTGGGCGGTATTGATCAAAACGGTGGAAAACTGTTTCTGATAAATAATCAACAGTTCTCGCAGATTGCGCAATATTTAACATTAATTCATCAGCATCTTTATAGCCAAGTAACTCAGCAACTTTATCTTGCTCAAAAAAACTTAACCGGTCACTACTTTTTCCGGTGATTAAATGCAATGCTTCTCGAGCATTGTTCAATGTTGATTCTGCTTTAGCGACTCGATCTAATTCCACTGTTACTAAATCGGTCTTAGCAATTCCACGTAGAGCAGTAATATCCCGCAATCCTCCGCGCGATTCCTTCAAATCTGGTTCAAGTAGATAAGCAAGTTCTCCTGATCTTTGAGAACGCTCTTGTGAGTACTTTCTTAATTCACCAATCCATCGACCACTATTTTTACGCCAATCAATTAGCGCAACACTTTCAACCGTATCAACTAAGTCACGGTTTCCAGCAACCCAACGAATATCTAACAAACCTAACGCCACACGTCCGTCAAGATCAGCAATCTCTTTAACTTCACTTCTAGTTCGCACCGAATGATCAACTGAAAAACCACTATCCCAAAGTGGGTAAAGAATTTTCTCAACCACTTTAGTCAATTCAGTTTCACGAATATTTCCATTGTGTAGAAAAAGTAAATCTAAATCTGATCCAGGTGATAATTCACCCCGCCCATACCCACCTACTGCAGCAAGCGCTAAAGAATCGCGGCTTGAAATAATTGGAATAAGTAAAATTGCTTCATTAAATAGAGAAGCCAGACGGGCATCCGCAGAGTATGAACGTGCTCTACGCTCGCGTGTGCCCATCTGGCTAGACTCTCACTAATTACTAGAGAGCGTCTACACCCTTCTCTCCAGTTCGTACTCGAACTACCTGCTCAACCGGAACTGACCAAACTTTTCCATCACCAATTGAACCTGATGAGGCGGCTTTAACGATTACGTCGATGACGGCATCGTTATCGGTGCTACTAACTAGCACTTCAAGTCGCACTTTTGGTACTAACTCAACTGTGTATTCAGCACCGCGATATACCTCAGTGTGACCTCGTTGCCGGCCAAAACCACTAGCTTCGGATACGGTCATCCCTTTTATACCGTGGGCTTGCAGTGCATTTTTAACATCATCTAACTTGAACGGCTTGATGATTGCAGTAATTAGATTCATATTTGCCATTAGAAGGAACCTCCTCTTGATGAGCCAACATTTCCGATTTCATAGGCTGTTTCAGCATGCACCGCTAAATCAATGCCAGTGATTTCCGCTTCTTGTGAAATTCGGAATCCCATAGTTACATCAATTAATTTTGCAATGATTAAAGTGAGGATAAATGAGTATGCAAGTACCGCGCCGCACGCAATAACTTGCTTGACTAACTGGCCACTTCCTCCGCCATAAAGCAATCCATCTACTCCGGCTGGAGCTGCTGCTGTTGCAAATACACCAACAAGTAGCGAACCAGAAAGTCCACCAACTAGGTGAACGCCAACAACATCTAGTGAATCGTCATATCCAAATTTGTATTTCAATCCAACCGCAAGTGAACAAAGCACACTTGAAATTGCACCAAGTGCGATCGCGCCTAGCGGATCTACAGCCGAACATGATGGGGTGATTGCTACCAATCCAGCTACTACACCAGATGCGGCACCCAAACTTGTTGCATGGCCATCACGAATTTTTTCTACAATTAACCAAGCCAACATTGCAGCACCAGTTGCAACAAATGTATTTAAGAAAGTTACGCCTGCTGCTGCATTAGATGCAACTGCAGAACCGGCATTAAATCCAAACCAGCCGAACCAAAGCAATCCGGCACCCACCATTACCAAAGTTAGGTTGTGTGGTTTAAATGGTTCACGACCAAAGCCAGCGCGCTTTCCAATTACTAGAACTGCGGCAAGGCCTGCGATACCAGCATTTATGTGAACGGCAGTTCCACCTGCGAAGTCAATTGCACCAAGTTGGTTTGCAATCCATCCTCCGGGATCTTTATCTCCACTATCGAAGTCAAATACCCAGTGCGCGACTGGGAAGTAAACCAATGTTGACCAGACAATTACGAAAACCACCCATGCGCCAAATTTTGCGCGGTCGGCAATTGCGCCAGAGATAAGCGCTACGGTGATAATTGCGAACATCGCTTGAAATGCAATAAAAACAGTGGTTGGAATTGTTCCAAATAAAGAATCTGGCGCAATTAAACCCTTCAAGCCAATAAATTCTGAAGGATCACCAACTAATCCATTTCCTAAATCTTTTCCAAATGTCATTGAGTATCCATACACAACCCAAAGCACGGCGACGATGCCCATGGAAACAAAAGACATCATCATCATATTTAGCACACCCTTAGCCCGAACCATTCCGCCATAGAAAAGCGCTAAACCTGGAGTCATTAAAAGAACTAATGCGGTACTGGTGAGCATCCAAGCTGTATCACCGGTATTAAGAACTACTTCAGTCATAATTTTCCTCACGTTCAGGTGGGATTCAATGTGATTCCAGATTAAGCCTCGGAGCAGGCACTCGCCGTTGAGTAGGGCAAGTATCTGATTGCACTGTTTCCAGAGATGAGCAGTAAAGGTTTCCGGCAGATCACAATTTCGGCTGTTGTGTTACCGGCAGGTTAAGCAGATAACTAACTACTTATGAGCGCTGTAACAAAAGCTGCCGCCTGGAAAGGCGCCAAATCGGAAATCGCCTCACCCGTGCCCACAAATTTGATCGGGGCACCAAGCTCACGCTCGATTGCAAAAGCGATCCCACCTTTTGCCGAACCATCTAATTTAGTTACCACTACTCCAGTAACTCCTACGGCCTGCGCAAAAATCTGCGCTTGGGTTAACCCATTTTGTCCGGTAGTTCCATCAATAACTAATAAAACTTCTCCAACTAAGGTGCGTTTTTCGATTACCCGCCGGATTTTGGATAACTCATCCATTAGACCAGCCTTTGTGTGTAAACGCCCTGCGGTATCAATCAAAACAAAATCCGCACCAATTTCAAATCCCTTGGCCACTGCATCAAATGCGATTGCGGCTGGATCTGCTCCATCTTTTCCAGAAACTAATGTTGCTCCAGCATTTACTGCCCAAGTACTAACTTGCCCTGTAGCTGCTGCGCGAAAAGTATCTGCTGCTCCGATTACTACCTTATTGCCTGCTGCAACTAAATAATGTGCCAACTTTCCAACAGTGGTTGTTTTCCCAACCCCATTTACTCCGACAATTAAAATTACATTTGGATTTTGATTTTTTGCTAAATTTCGATCTCTGTCTTTGCCCAATAATTCAAGCAAGCCCTCTTCAAGAGACGCATTTAAATTTTTCTTCAATAAATCAACTAGTTCGACACTCAACTTTGGTCCAAGATCACTATTTATTAGTTGCTGCTCAATTTCATTCCAATCGACATCAGCATTTGCACCAGGTTCGCGGCGCAACTTCGAAATTAAAGATGTTATTCCTGAAAACGAAAACAGAGCCATAATTTAAGCGTTCTCGATTTCACGAATTCGTTGTGAAATTACTTGAGTGACGCCATCACCACGCATTGAAACTCCATAAAGTGAATCGGCAATCTCCATCGTTCTCTTTTGGTGAGTCACAACAATTAATTGCGAAGATGAGCGAAGTTCAGCCAGAACTTCAAGCAATCTTCCCAAGTTTGTATCATCTAGCGCGGCTTCAACCTCATCCAAAACATAAAACGGACTTGGGCGGGCTTTGAAGATCGCTATCAAAAGCGCGACAGCGGTTAATGAGCGTTCTCCACCAGAGAGTAACGAAAGTCTTTTTATCCGCTTTCCTGGTGGTCTTGCTTCTACTTCAATTCCGGTCGTTAATAAATCTTCAGGATTAGTTAGTAATAACCGGCCTTCACCCCCAGGAAATAATCTTGGGAAAATCACTGCAAATTGACGAGCTGTCTCTTCATAGGCTTCACGGAAGATAATCTCTACACGTTCATCTACTTCACGCACAATTTCCAACAAATCACGTCTGGTTGCTTTCAAATCCTCTAATTGATCTGTCAAATACTTTGAGCGCTCCTCCAGGGCAGTGAACTCCTCAAGGGCTAATGGATTGATCTTTCCGAGCACTGCCAATGAGCGTTCTGCTGCAGCCAATCGTTTTTCTTGCTGGTCGCGGCGGTATGGAATCATTTCTGTTGCAATAACTTGACCTTCATCATCAAGAACAAAGGTTGGAACTTCGCGGTCTGGTCCGTACTCAGTCAAATGCGACTGAGATTCAATACCGAACTCCTCATAGACTTTTTCCTCTAATTGTTCAATCCGTAACTTCTGTTCAGCTCTGGCGATTTCATCGCGATGCACGCTATCGGTAAGCGCTTCCATCTCAACTGTTAATTCCCGGTTTCTTGCCCTTGCTGCTAGTAATTCACCCTCGCGCGCTACTCTTTCATTTTCTAATTCAGTGCGCTCATTCATTGCTTTGGTAATTGAGACTTCAATCTGAATTAACGCCTCATATGCAGTTTCAGCGATTGCTTGAGCCGTTATCGCGCCTTTGGCTCGACTTTCGCGACGTGTTATAGCAATAACTTTTGAATCGCGTTCTCCCTGTGCTGATTTTTCAAGTTGTTCAGCGCGAGATGCTGTCGAATTGGCTCTTTCTTCACTTGTTCGAAGAGCTAAACGAGATTCCATTTCAACACTTCGTGCAATCGCTACTGCTTCACGTTTGGTTTCAATTACAGCAGTGTCAGGTTCAGCAAAATGTATTTGCTCAACTGGCTCGTTTTCGACCTGGGTTAATTGATTGCCATGTTCTTCTAGTGCTTTTTGGGCCTCAGCAATTGCTGTGGCTAACCGTTCAGCTTCAGCTGATGCCGCACGAACATTTTGATTTGCTAACCCCATCTGTTCAGCAAGTGCAGCCATATGCGCATCTGACTCATTTAATTGCGCAATACATTTTTCGAGATTTTCGCGCGCTGCCGCAGATTGAGTTTCTAGTGCGCTTATCTCAAAACGAAGTCTTTCTCCATTGTGAGTGAATTCCCTGAGCGACTTCTCGCTGTCGTCAATTATGGCGCGAAGCTCAATCAAACTTGACTCACTCTTAGATCCACCGACAACTAAATCGCGGCCAAGAATATCTCCGTCGCGAGTTACTACTCGCAAATCAGAATTACTTTGCAATAGTGCGTGAGCCAGCTGTAAATTTTCGACAACAACTGTATTTGCTAGGACATGAGATAACGAACGAACTAAACGTTCGCTTTTAATCAAATCAATTGCGCGGTAGGCGCCAGACGGAAGCGAGGTATTCTCTTGATTTGAAATTGCCTCGATGGAACCCATAACCAATATCTCGGCACGGCCACCATTCTCGCGTTTGAGTAAAGTTAGCGCATCTATAGCATCTGATAAACGTCCAACAACTACTGCATCTGAAAGCGAACCGAGTGCGGCCGTTATTGCGCTTTCCCAGCCAGAGGAAATTTCAATAAGTGAGGCAACAGAACCCAGCGCGTTAACTTCTGAAGAGGAACCCAAAAGGGCGGCTCCACCATCTCGTGAGTTAACACTTAGCTTAAGAGCCTCAATTCGAGCTTCAACAGAGGATCTTGATCGTTCGCTGCCACGTTCGTTATCCCGCGCTTTTTCTAAAGTTGCTAGCACTTGATCTGATGCTTTTTTCGCTTCTTGGTAAGCGCTATCCAAATGCGCTTCACCGGCATCAACTCCGGCGATCTCAGATTCACGTGTTGCAAATTCACGTTGGGCGACACTTACACGATTCAGTGCTTCATCTCGGTTTCGCGTTAATCTCTCAATTTCTGCTTCTCCAGCTTGAATTCTTGAGCGCAATGAATTAACTCTGCCTTCGCGCCTGGCACTTCCCTCGCGCGCATCTGCAGCCTGTCGCAATGCAGAAGCCAATTGACTTTCTTGCGCAGTAAGAGCAGCTTCTGCTGATTGCAAATCTAAAGAAGCTTTCTCTAACGCGCTTTTCTGCAACAGCATTCCATCGCGAATTTTTCCTTCTTCAGCGCGAAGTTGTTTTGCTTCTAAATCCATTGCATCCGGATCAATTCCTGATGCTCTAATCTCTTCGGAATCAGCCAGAAAGCGAGCCCGTTCTGTTGCTAAATTTGCTGTCCCACGGAAACGCTCACGTAAACTGTTTAGTCGATAAAAATTTTCTTGGGCGCGCACTAAAATAGGTGCCTCGCGCAATGATATTTCCTCTAACTCTTGTTCACGCTTTCTAGTTCGATCCAACTCGCCTTCAACATCACTTCGTCGACTTCGTAAAACTGTTTCATCTTCTACATCTGCCGATAGCGTTGAGCGCAGAGAAAGTAAATCATCGGCAAGTACGCGCAACTTCGCATCTCGTACATCTGCCTGAATAGTCGCTGCTCGTTTTGCAACTTCGGCCTGACGTCCAAGTGGTTTTAACTGCCTTCTTAATTCGGCTAACAAATCTTGAATTCTAGTAAAGTTTTGCTGCATCGAATCTAATTTGCGAAGTGCTTTCTCTTTACGTTTCCGATGTTTAAGAATTCCGGCAGCTTCCTCAATAAATGCGCGTCGCTCATCTGGGTTTGCAGACAAAATTGTGTCCAGCTGTCCTTGTCCAACAATCACATGCATTTCTCGGCCGATTCCACTATCACTTAATAATTCTTGGATATCTAGCAAACGAGAACTCTCACCATTTATCTGATACTCACTGGTGCCATTACGAAAAAGAATTCTTGAGATAGTTACTTCAGTAAAATCAATCGGCAATGCACCATCAGTGTTATCAATTGTTACGGCAACTTCTGCACGACCAAGAGGTGCGCGACCTGTGGTGCCTGCGAAAATAACATCTTCCATTTTTCCGCCGCGCAAACTTTTTGCGCCTTGCTCGCCCATAACCCAGGTGAGCGCATCAATAATGTTGGACTTACCCGAACCGTTAGGGCCAACTACGCAGGTAATGCCAGGCTCGAATTGCAAAGTGGTGGCAGAGGCGAAGGATTTAAACCCTTTCAAGGTCAGGCTTTTCAAATACATCTACTGACCCCCTTTTCCTGGCTAACCCTGTCTGGCTCTCCTAAACGTTCTGCTTACGCAGGGGCAAACCTACCCTTAGCCCAGATCTAACTATTGGATCTAGCGCATCTAGCGTGATTTTGGTTGGCAGTTAGTGCAGAAATGGCTGTATCTGCCCATAAATCTGGCTTTAGTGATCAATCCACGGCATTTTGGCCGGGGGCAAGGGGCGCCGGTTTGACCATATGCGGCCAGGGAGCGATCAAAATAACCACTTTCGCCATTTACGTTTACGTACAAATCATCAAATGAAGTTCCGCCAGCTGCTATCGCCTGACTCATAACCTCTTTGCATTTATCGATTATTTTCACGATTTGGGCTGACGTTAAATCTTTTCCGATCCGCTGCGGATGAACTTTGGCTCTCCACAATGCTTCATCGGCGTAGATGTTTCCAACCCCACTCATTACTCCTTGGTCAAGCAGTAATTTTTTTACCTCAGAATTACTTTTTCTGATTTTTTCAACTACCACTTTTTGCTGATACTCCGATTCAAATACATCAGGGGCAATCTTCTTAACGCTTTTTGGAATACCGCCTTCAAGATCATCTAAAGTCATATGACCAAAGGTGCGTTGGTCTACAAAATGAATCTCTTTATCTATTTTTTCGATTAATAATCGGACTCGTAGATGTTTATGTGGCGGATCCACAACATTCGGTAATAGAACTTGACCGCTCATACCCAAGTGAATTATCAAAGCCTGATTATTGTCTAACAGCAACCACAGATATTTTCCACGACGGTCAACTTTTGTAATTTTTCGCCCTGGCAGGACTTTTCGTAAATCGTAAGTTGTGTTATTTCTGACTGCTCGCGAGTGTAAGATTTCTACATTGGAAATTTTCCAACCGATTACCCATTTTTCTAGACCACTTCGAACTGTTTCAACTTCTGGCAACTCGGGCATTATTTAAGTTATTCGCTCTCACTTAACAAAGCTTCATACGCCTTGGTTGCCGCAATCTGTTCGGCTTCTCTCTTACTCTTGCCATAGCCTTCGCCGGCAACTTTCCCAGAGAGTAAAACCTGGGCGATGAAACTCTTGTCGTGGTCAGGCCCTGATTCGGTAATTGAATATTCAGGAGCGTTCTTACCTCGGGCTGCAACTAACTCTTGAAGCGCGGTCTTTCCATCAAGGCCAGCACCCTTATTTATGGCTTCATCAATCGCTGGATTTAATAACATTAAAATAATCTGCTCAGCCTTTGCAAATCCTTCTGATAAATAGATTGCTCCAATTAATGCTTCAAGTGTGTCTGCCAGAATTGAGGATTTGTCACGACCGGCAGTTACTTCCTCGCCTTTGCCAAGTCGAATATATTTTCCGAGTTCTAAATTGCGTGCAACATCGGCGAGCGCTTTCGTGTTCACAATTCCCGAACGAAGTGGACTTAGCCGACTTTCTGGCAAATCAGGAAATCGTTTATAAAGTTCATCGGTAACAATTAATCCCAATACGCTATCGCCAAGAAATTCAAGTCTTTCATTAGTTGGCAAACCACCTGCTTCATAAGCAAATGAGCGGTGCGTCAATGCAACTTCAAGTAAATCTAAATTAATGTTTGCGCCGATCTTTGCGCAAAGCTGGTCGAGCATTAGACGTTAAGGACGTTGCGGTCCCGGTAAGTGCCACAGGTTGAACATGCGATATGTTGCAAACGTGGTTGGCGACATTGTTCGCATTCAACGGTATTCGCAGCCGTGGTAAACCATTGACTACGACGCATGCGAGTGCGGGCCCTTGATAACTTCCGCTTTGGTACTGGCATTGCCAACTCCTCTAAAAGATAAAGATCTAGATCGAACTTGCCTCTGGCCCTTCGGAACCGGTCCGAAGTCAGGGTGAAAGTATCCCCTAACTACTCCTTTTTCGGGAAATCGAGCAGATTCCCAAGTGCACTCCAGCGGGGGTCGACCACCTCGTGGCTATGGGCACCATCGGTTAACCGCTCCCCACACTCTGGGCACAGGCCAAGGCAACTCTCAGAACAATGCGGGGCTAGGGGTAAATCCAGACAGATCGCATCAACAATTGGAGCCAAGATATCGATCTGATCATCAGTAACCAGAAGTGGCAACTCCTCATCCGCTTCTAGATCTGCGGGTGGCTCAAAATGAAAAAGCTCTTGTACTGTGGTGAAAATTTCTAAAGTAATTGGGTCTAAACATCTAACGCATTCTCCGGTGGCATCTGCTTCTATCTCTACGGTTAGAAGTGCTCCAGTTGATACCGCTTCGACTCTTCCCAATATTGAAAACTCAGAACCAACTTCAGCACCAATTATGTCTATTCCGATTCGTTCATTTAATGGAAAAAGTAAATCCACCTCAATTTTTTCACCAGGGTGGCGCTTTAGCTCACTTAAACTAATTATGAATTTTGGGTTAGGTGTAATCATTTAAGTTGTCCGCGATTACTCTTTAGGACTCAGCTAATTGAGAAAGAACGTCGTTTTCGCTAGCACCAGCAATTCGCTCGCGCCCCTTAGCTATTGCATCCATAGTTTTAGTCAAAATTACTTCAAGAGTTGCAAGTCTGGAGTCAATATATGCATCCACTTCTTGACTCTTCTCATCTGCTGCAGTGTGTGCTTCATGTAAAACACGTTCTGCTTCAGCCCGAGCCTCTATGACAATTTGGGTTTGCTCAATCATTTGAGCAACTTCTTCTCGAGCCATCTCAACTAATTTTTCGGAACTTTCGCGTCCTTGCTCGATTAGCGAATCTCTGTCTAGTAAAACTTGTTGTGCTGCTTCTAGATCTGTTGGAAGTGAGCCGCGAACTTCATCAAGAATCCCTAATAACTCACCACGATGCAAGACGCATGATGCGCTTAATGGAACTGCGCGAGCCTCTTCAACCATGGTTATGGCATTTTGTAGTCGATCAAGTGAGTCCATTAGCGACCTGCCTTTTCATCATCTTTGTAATCATTATTGGGGCTGTTCTTAATTTTTGCCAAGCGAGTCAACATTAATTCAAGAACTGTTTTAGGAAGATGCGCGGAAACATCTCCTCCATAAGTTGCGATCTCTTTAACAAGTGATGATGACAAAAATGAGTATTGCGGTCTAGTTGCCATAAATAGAGTTTCGACACCTGCTAATTCTTGATTCATCTGGGCCATCTGTAATTCGTAATCAAAATCGCTGACAGCACGCAAACCTTTAACAATTGCAGAGATGGAATTTGCCCGGCAATAATCAACTAACAATCCACTCCACGAATCCACTGTTACATTTTTCAACCCTTTTACAGTCTCATTGATCATCGCGATGCGCTCATCGACGGTGAACAGCGAGCTTTTCTCTCTATTGACCAAGACTGCTATGACAACCTCATCATAAATTTCGCTTGCGCGACCAATGATGTCCAAATGTCCGTGTGTAATCGGATCAAATGAACCAGGGCAAACTACGCGCTTCATAGGGACACGCTAGCGAAGTACACCAGTGCTTCGCCATATTTACGCTCCTTTGAGGCGGTAAATCCGGCTGGCCAAGCGAATGGAGAATTTCTTGATGGGCGCTCTACAGCCACAATCGCTGCTGGGGCTAATAGAGAAGAGGTTTTCAAAGCAGTTAAAATATTTTCAATATCTTCATTTGTAAATTCATAAGGCGGATCCAGAAAAATCACATTAAATGGATTTCCAGAAGCTGATCGAATAAATGTGTTTACTGCACCGCCATGGGCACGAAATTTTCCAAGTTCAACTAAACCTCTGGAAATAATTTCAAAATTATCTCGACAAACCTGCAATGCTTGCGGATCCTTTTCAACAGATTCAACTACTTCAGCACCCCTAGAAAGTGCTTCTAATCCAACTGCGCCTGTGCCGGCAAATAGATCAAGAAATGCAACGCCATCCCAAGTTCCAAGTTCAGAAGTTAACGAGGAGAAGATTCCTTCTCGTGCACGATCTGAAGTTGGTCTTGTAATATTTGCAGGCGTTAATAAATTTCGCCCTCGTGCGGCACCGGCAATGATTCTCATCTTCTATTCACCTTAACTAAGCCTTCTCAATAAAATCTGATCGTTCATCTGCTTCAAGTGCATTCAACTCTTCTCGTAACTCTGGCAATTTCTCAAGTTTAGGATCTTTAGCGATAATCTCAATCGCAATTGTGCGTGCTTGATCAATCAATTGTTCATCTCGAAGAACTCGCAATAAGCGCAGAGCTGATCTTGAGCCTGATTGGGCAGTGCCAAGAACATCACCCTCACGCCTTTGGTCGAGGTCAACGCGGGCAAGTTCAAAGCCATCAAGAGTCTGCGAAATTGCATCTAGCCGTTGATGTGCAACAGAGTCTGGTTCGCACTTGGTCACTAGTAAGCACAACCCTGGCTTCTCTCCACGACCAATACGACCACGCAATTGATGAAGTTGTGAAATGCCAAATCGATCTGCATCCATAATTACCATCACTGTTGCATTTGCGACATCTACTCCAACTTCAATAACTGTAGTTGCAACAAGAACATCAATTTCTCCTGCTGCAAATTTTTGCATAGTCAGATCTTTTTCATCTGCCGTAAGTTGACCATGTAATTTTGCAATTCGGACGGATTTAAGCGGGCCTGAAGTTAGTTGTTCAAATAGTGCATCTACCGCATACATGCTCTGCTTTTCTTCGGCAGTGACCACGCCTAAAAGCGCATTTGTGATCAAATCTTCTTGTGATATCTCTTCACTTGCTTGAGCGCTGATCCGAGGAGCAACGATGTAAGCCTGTGCGCCTGTTTTAACTTCTTCAACAATTCGCGTCCATGCTCGTTCTAAATAATGTGGTTTATCACTTTCATCAACTATATGAGTTGTTATAGCGGCACGGCCTTTTGGTAACTCACGCAATGTAGAAATGTCCAAATCTCCAAAAACAGTCATGGCCACAGTTCTTGGTATCGGCGTTGCAGTCATTACCAAAACGTGCGGCGGCAAATTACCTTTCGCACGAAGTGCATCTCGTTGTTCAACTCCAAAGCGATGTTGCTCATCGATTATGACCAATCCCAGATCAGCAAAATCAACACCTTCTGTAAGGAGTGAATGTGTTCCAATTACTATTCCGGCTGAGCCATTCCTAATTTCAGCCAGAGCAGTTTTCCGCTCTGCACTACTAAGAGAACCAGTTAGTTTGGAGATACGTGTTGCTCGGTCGCTTCCGCCTAGCATTCCTGCGCTTGCTAAATCTCCCATCAATTTAGAGATCGAGCGAAAATGTTGTTGCGCTAAAACTTCGGTGGGTGCAAGCAAGGCCGCCTGTCCCCCACTATCGACAACAGTGAGTGCAGCACGCAGCGCAACTATTGTTTTTCCAGATCCAACCTCGCCTTGTAATAAGCGATGCATTGGATGATCAGCATCTAAATCACTTTGAATTTGTGCTGCTACCTCTTTTTGTCCATTTGTTAATTCAAAAGGTAGTTGGGCGTCAAATAGCTCAAGCAATCCACCACTACGCACTAGTCGTGGAGTGGCTTTTAATAATTTATGTTGTTCACGTCTGCGTACCAACAAAAGCTGCAGCGACAACGCTTCATCAAATATCAATCGCTTACGTGCTAAATCTGCATCAGATTGACTCTCAGGTAGGTGAATACCGTGGAGAGCGTCATTAAGAGTTGGCAATCCAAAACGTAACTCATCAGGAAGAGGCTCTGGCATTTCATCTAGTACATCTAGAACTGTTCTAATGCACTGTCCAATTTTCCATGAAGGAAATTTTGAAGTTGCCGGATAAACCGGAAGAATTTTTCCGGCAAATTCCCCAGCAGCTTCCTCGCTTTCGACCCCATCTGGAATTAGTAGGTAATCCGGATGCGAAAGTTGTCGCACTCCTCGATAAACTGAAATTTTTCCGGCAAACAAACCCTCACGATCAACTCGTAAATCTTTTTCTCTCCAGGCTTGATTAAAAAAAGTTAATGCAAGACGACCTTTTCCATCGGTGACAATTACTTCCAGAATTGATCCTTTCCGTCCCCTTATTGGACGAGTGGTTGCAGAATGGATCTTCGCCAAAATTGTTACTTCATCGCCCTCATTCAATTGATTTAAATCAGTTAACTCACCGCGGAGTACATACCTTCTTGGATAATGGCGAAGTAAATCACCAGTGGTTGTATAACCAAATGTCGTATTTAAAGCTTTTGCAGTTCGATCACCCAAAGATTTGGATAAGCGGTCATTTAATCCAGCCATATTTTTTCTACTCAACGCCAATCAAAAGTGGATACCAAGCTTGACCACCTACATATGTTGTCACTTCAACGCTGCCATGATTTTTTGCTAGATGTTTTTGGACTTGCTCGGCAAGTTCTTTTGGTGCACTCTCGCCCATGACTAAAGTAATTAACTCTCCGCCGCCGTTTAACATCCGGTCCACACACTGATTGCAAACTTTAATTAAATCTGTTCCGGTAAGTATTACCTCTCCATCTACGAGCGCCAACACATCTCCTGCTCGCACTCCACCAATATCAGTGCTCATATCCCGTGGAGCAAGAGCAATTGTTGCTGATCGAGTTTGCCTGGCCGCTGTTGCCATCTCAACAATTTCATCATCGTAATCAGCAGCTTCATTGTGAGTTGATATCGCAGATAAAGCCTGAAGTGGTGAACGCGAAGCTAGAACCGCAATTCGCACTCCTTCTCGGCGAATTACCGAAATTGCTTCATGGGCCGATTTCCAACTTTGTTCATCAATTGGAATTAAAACAACTTCACGCGCACTTTCGGTTGCATCTACCCACTCTTGAGCAAGTACTCGACGCGAATTAAATGCATCGATTACTCGAACTCCGGATTCCCGCATTAATTCACTTAACCCTGGGCCATTTGCAACAGTGATTAATTTTCGAGTGCCTGTTTCAGAACTTTTCTCACCAATTCCTAAGGCCGAAGCAAGATGTGTAATCTTAATTTCATAGGCTTTTCCAAAATGTGTTGAGAGTTCAATTATCTCACCCGGTAGATCTGTATGAATATGAACTTTACAAAGTTGACTATCTCCAACAACCAACAGGCTCTCACCTAAGTTTGTGAGTTCGCTCTGCAATCTAGAAATTTGTTTTTCATTTAAATTTTTCATCGAAAACATAACTTCAAATTCGCCATCACTTGCATGATTAGCATTTGATGCATGTGCACGCTCTTTTACATTTGCGCTGCTTGGAATTTGTGAGATGACCAACTCTGGATCCAACATTGATGCAAGTGCTCCATAAATTAATTCAACTCCATGTGCTCCAGCATCAATAGTTCCCATCGCATCTTGATGTGGTGGATTGTTTGCTGAATCTAATGTCGAGGCGCGAGCTGCACGCCAAGCATCAAGTGCGACTGCACCGTCACGGCCGATTTCACCAGCTCTTAAAGCAACTGCATCTCTTGCTGCACGTGCTGCAGATAAAATTGTTCCCTCTTTTGGATGTGTAACAGCTTTTTGAGCGGCTTCATGGGCGCGCGCAAATGCTTGCGGTAAACCTTCGCGAATTCCATCAGCAAAGCCACGAAAGATTTGACTCAAGATAACTCCTGAATTTCCTTGTGCCCCACCGAGTGCTCCGCGGGCAGCAGCGTCGGCGACATCGCCGATTTCTTGCGAATCCTCGGCTCGCATCGCGGTGACCGCTGCCTCTAAAGTTGCTTCGAGATTTGAGCCAGTATCTGAATCGGCAACTGGGTAGAGGTTTTCAGCATTTAACTGAGCGCGTGACTGTGAAACTTCGCTCCAGGCTCGTTCGAGCCAAGCGCGGAACCTGGGGGTATCTAACTCGCTCATCATGACCAGATTACTCTGGATTTACCCCTCAATTGGCTCGAAGCCCCTCTTACCGGCTACCCTTACGCCGCTGCAGAAGTTCTGAGCAGCGTAATAAATCAGTTGAAATTAGGAGGCGATGATGGCTGCCAAGTGCGACATCTGTAACAAAGGGCCAATCTGGGGAAATTCAATCTCCCACTCACATCGTCGTACCCGTCGTCGTTGGAATCCAAATATCCAGCGCGTTCGCACCATGATTAATGGCGTAACCCCAAAGCGTTTAAATGTTTGCGCTGCTTGCATGAAAGCCGGAAAAGTTACCCGTTAATTACTGCTTCACTTTTCAAAATGTTGCCAATCTTTCGAAGTACTTTCAATTCTTGTTCGCGCATCTAAAAATTCTCCGCTCACCTCAACACCTGATCCATGTATAACTTCGCCAATTCGAAGTACACCCTCGGGAAGTGCCGAACTTGGCGGCAAGGTTGCTATAAAAAGATGTTCTTCACCACTTGTTAAGACCCAACTCATCGGATCAACTGCCAAAGTGGTGCCTACTTCAATAAGTGAAGATAAATTTAGATGATCAAGATTAATTTTTATGCCAACACCACTTGCTTCACTGATGCGCGTTACATCAACTAATAATCCATCGCTTAGATCGCACATTGCTGTTGCACCTGCAGAAATTAACGCATGAGCTCTCTTGCCATCTACCGAAGGTTGCAGATGTGCATTCACAATCTCTGGAAATAATTCTCTTTTATCGGCTTTTAATAAAGCTAGCCCAGCAGCAGATGCACCAGGAAGTCCAGAGATAACTAACTGGTCGCCAACTTTTGCACCGCTTCGATATATCGGCTCACTTGTATTGCCGAGTGCGGTAATTGCAATTGTTATCTTCTCACCCCGCACAGTGTCCCCACCAATAACTTGCGCACCAACTTTCTTAGCTTCTTCTGTAATCCCACGCGCAAGATCTAGAACCCACTCCAATTCTTCTTGGCCAGTTAATGAAATTCCAACCAACAAAGAGTGCGGCTCTCCGCCCATTGCGTAAATATCTGCAATATTGGCAACCGCTACCTTTGCTCCAATCTGCTTCGCTGTAGACCAATCAGTTTTAAAGTGAACATCTTCAACAGCTAAATCCATTGTGGCTACAGTTGCAAGAGCGCTTGGTGCCAGAACCGCTCCATCATCGCCAATTCCAAAGAGTAAATTTTTTTGATTTTTAAGATTTTGCACTTCTCCAAAGATTTCACCCAAGGCGGCGATGAGGGCTCCCTCGCCAATCTGTGCTACCTGCAGGCTCAAAGTGATCCCCTATTCTGGCTAATTCTTGCTGGCTTCACTTTAATTCCGCTGTAAAAAGTCGGAAAATTTAAATGACTTCCGCGCTGAGCCTACTCCGCGCTACCCTCGGAGCATTAAATACCTGCTAGCGAAGGAGTAGCCCATGTCAGTTCAGTCATACATTCTGATTCAAACTGAGGTCGGAAAAGCTGCTGGCGTTGCTAAAGCAGTTGGCGCAATCCCTGGTGTGAGTTTGGCTCAAGGCGTTGGTGGTCCATACGATGTAATCATGCGCGCCGAATCTGCATCCATGGAGGAATTCGGTCGCTTAATTCTTACCAAAGTTCAAGCAGTCCCCGGGATAACTCGCACTCTTACCTGTCCAGTAGTTAACGAGTAATTACTTAACTCTTATTTTGCGCAACTCTTAGAAGTTCAGTAATTAAATTTTGATAAGTAATTCCACTTGCTTGCCATAACCTTGGATACATCGAAGTCGCTGTAAATCCAGGCATTGTATTAATCTCATTTAAGATCAAAGATCCATCATCTTTCAAGAAAAAATCAACTCTGGCTAAACCTTCTGCTCCAATTAAATTAAATGCTTGTATCGCTAATACCTTAATTTGATTAGCACTCTCATCTGGAATTTCCGCCGGCACTATCAATTTAGTGGCATCGTCCAAATACTTTGCCTCAAAATCATAAAATTCGTGGTTACCAAGAATCTTAATTTCACCTACGGCTGAAGCTTTCGATCCTAATACTCCACATTCAACTTCACGACCAGAAATCATCTCTTCAATTAAAACTTTATCGTCATGGGTAAAGGCATCATTAATCGCACCCGAAAGTTGCTCCCAACTTTTTACTTTTGCAACTCCCTGGCTTGATCCAGATCTAGAGGGCTTCACAAACAAAGGAAGTTCAAACTCAACTTTAATTTCATTCTCAATCTGGCTTTGCTGGATTTTCCAGTCGGCCATTAGCAAAATTTTTGTTTTTGTACTTGGAATTCCAGCGTCACTAAAAATTTTGCGCGAAACCCCTTTGTCAAAACCAGCTCTAGATGCGATTTCTCCAGATCCAACATAAACAATTCCTGCTTGATCTAATATTGCTTGCAAAGTTCCATCTTCGCCAAATGTCCCGTGAACTACTGGGAAAGCTACATCTATCTCCACTTTTATTTCAGACAATGAAATCTCAGGTGCATCTGTAGGCACGACTGGAAGCTGATCTCCCTTAAGTGAGATCAAAGAGGGGTCATCTTTCAAACGGACCCATTTACCCTTTTGGGTAATCCCAATTAGCGCTACTTCAAAGTGATCACGATCGATAGATTTAAGCAGGGAAGCCGCTGATAAGCAGGAGACTGAGTGTTCACTGCTGGCACCGCCACAAATTACGCCGACTTTTAATTTTACTTTTACCTTAGCCACATCTCCCATGGGTGTTATTTTAATACTCAGAACGGGTTGTGCGGTTCATTAAACGTTTAACAACTTCAGCCGGTGGTAAAGAATTTTGCACAACATCTACCACTGCTTCAACAATTGGCATATCAACTTGAAATTTCTTAGCAAGAGCAAGCACTGCAGGTGCTGAACTCACGCCTTCTGCTGTTGTCTTAGTTATTGCTCTGGCTTGCTCCATTGTTGAACCGCGTCCAAGAAGTTCACCAACAGATCTATTACGCGAAAGTGGTGAGGAACAGGTCGCCACTAAATCGCCCATACCTGCAAGTCCAGCAAAAGTAGATGGATCTGCACCCATTGCGACGCCGAGTCTGGCGGTTTCAGCCAATCCGCGGGTAATAACTGTGGCTTTGGTGTTGTCACCCATTCCTAAACCAATTGCCATTCCAACTGCTAAAGCCATAACGTTTTTAATTGATCCAGCTAATTCACAACCAATCACATCTGTTGATGTATATGGTCGAAAGTATGGAGTGGCGCACATATCTTGTAAGTGATGCGCATTTGTTTCATTGCTACACGCAATCACCGAAGCCGCGGGCTCACGCCTAATAATTTCACCAGCTAAATTAGGGCCAGTCAAGACAGATACTCGCTCAGCATTAATTCCTAATACTTCGGTAGTTACTTGGCTCATTCTTTCCAGAGTTCCGACTTCAATACCTTTTAACAAAGATAAAATAAAGGCCGCTTTTGGGATTGATGCTCCCCAATCGCTTAAATTTTGCCGCAATGTCTGTGCTGGGATTGCAAGTACCACCACATCGGCATCTTTCAATACTTTTTGGGCATCGGTTGATGCGTTAATGGATTGAGGGAGCATATTTTCAGGGTGAAATTTAAAGTTGTGATGATCAGTGTTTATTTCGTCAATAGTTTTTGGAGTTCTACCCCAAATCGAAACATCATTTCCAGCATCGGCAGCAATTTGTGCGAAAGCCGTACCCCAAGAACCAGCACCTAATATCGCAACTCTCATTTATCCGATCCTTTGCTTTTCTTTCGAAAGTTTCCAGTTCGAGGTAGAGAGGTGGTTCGTGGATCCAACCTCTGAGCGGGCGCTTTTTCACCACGCAAGGTTTCCACCATACCGGTGATCGTATCCATTACATATGTGGTGGCCTCATTTAATGCTTCGATCTCATCTTCTCGTCCGTACCAACGAGAGAAATCTAGTGGTGGGCCAGCCGTGACTTGAGTGAGTTTGCGTGGAAAGAGAAGAGGACGCTTTGAATAAGGTGGCAATAATGCTTGAGCTCCCCATTGCGCACACGGGATAACTGGAACTTTTGTCATAATTGCCAATCGCGCAATTCCAGTTTTACCTTTCATCGGCCAAGCTCCAGGATCGCGCGTGAGTGTTCCTTCTGGATAAACACCAAGTAAATGTCCGGCTTCCAAAAACGCAACTGCATGGTGCAGTGCGAACTTTGCATTTTCGCTTTCGCGCTCAACTGGCACTTGTCCGGCACCGCGCAAAACAGTTCCGATTATTGGCAATTTAAAAAGTTCTGATTTTCCCAGAAATCTTGGAGCTCGTCCGTTTGCGTACAAAAAATGTGCAAAGACAAGTGGGTCAAAGTAGGAGATGTGATTTGAAACAACAATAGCTGCACCTGTTTTGGGAATATTTTCAGCCCCACGCCATTCACGCTTTGAAATTAATTTAATTAGTGGAATCACTAATGTTGCGCCAAATTTAAACCAAGAAGTTACACCAAGTGGATAACCCTTTGGCGGTGGATATGTAATCTCACCCATGTCCTAACCTTACTTTAATCAGCCTTTCATCAACTATAAAAAATCAGGGCCGGAGAGATTTCTCACCCAGGCCCTGATTTTGTTAATTTGGCTGATTCTTTTAAAGCAGACTAGCGACGCTTTTTAGCGGCCTTCTTCGCTGCCTTTTTAGGTGCTTTCTTAGCTGCTTTTTTTGCGGCTTTCTTAGGAGCTTTCTTCGCGGCTTTCTTAGGAGCTTTCTTGGCTGCTTTTTTTGCGGCTTTCTTAGGAGCTGCTACTGCTGGCTTTGGCGCTGCATCTTGCTTGCGATCGCCATTTACAATTTCCTTTAGCTCTTTACCAGCAACAAACCTTGGAACGGATTTTGCTTTTACCTTTACTGGATCACCAGTGAAAGGGTTGCGAGCGGTACGGGCTTTTTTGTGAACTTTCTTAAACTTTCCAAACCCAGCAATATTTACTTCATCGCCTTTTGAGACTGCGCGAGTAACTGAGTCAAAAACAATGTCAACTGCATGAGTTGCATCTTTCTTGCTGTCATGAAAGTGCGGCATTAGAACCGCAATAAACTGTGCCTTATTCATAAAAGTCCCCTTTTTTATAGGCGAATCGAGGAGCACCCTCAATCTTGTCTAAAACTTAGAGCCAGCCGAGATGAGAGTCCATCACCGGCCTCGCGTGTCGCACAAAGTTATTACACGCTAAAAAGCCTTATTTTATCTGACAAATCTCTTAGATCTCTAAATTTGGAAAAACTTTGGATTAATTAGTAAGCGTTACCGGTTTAAAAGTAGCTCTTTTACGCTCAAAATCTGCAACTTCAGCACTATGTTGCAATGTTAAACCGATCTCATCGAGGCCTTCCATTAGCCGCCAGCGGGTGTAATCATCAATTTCAAAAGGCAGGATTTTCTCTTCATATCTGACTTGGCGCGCTACTAAATCAACTGAAATTACGGTTGCCGGGTTTTTCTCAACCTGTTCCCAAATAGCCTCAATCTCACCTTCCGGCAAAATGACAGTTAGCAATCCACTTTTAAGTGAGTTACCACGAAAAATATCGGCAAACCTGCTGGAAAGAACTGCTGAGAATCCATAATTTTGCAGGGCCCAAACCGCATGCTCGCGGGAAGAGCCAGTTCCGAAATCTGCACCCGCTACCAAAATAGATGCTGCTTTGTATTGCGGCTGGTTAAGTACAAATTGTGGATCCTTGCGCCAGGCCACAAATAATCCATCTTCAAATCCGCTTCTAGTCACCCGCTTTAAATACTCAGCCGGGATTATTTGATCAGTGTCAACATTGCTGCGGCGTAGCGGAACTGCAGTTCCAGTATGAATGGTGAATTTTTCCATTAGTTACGCTCCTACTTTCACTGGTCTGAGTTATTTCTAAAGATCTGCCGGCGCAGAAAGCGTTCCACGTATTGCAGTAGCCGCAGCTACAAGCGGACTTACTAAATGCGTGCGACCACCTTTTCCTTGTCTTCCTTCAAAATTCCTATTGCTAGTTGAAGCGCAACGCTCGCCAGGTTTCAATTGATCAGGATTCATTCCTAAACACATGGAACAACCTGCTTGTCGCCATTCGGCACCTGCGGCGAGAAATATTTCATGCAAACCTTCGGCCTCTGCTTGTAGACGAACGCGGGCCGAACCTGGAACAACTAGCATCCGAACACCTTGTGAAACTTTTGCACCTTTTAATACTTGAGCCGCAGATCGCAAATCTTCAATTCTTCCGTTAGTACAAGAACCCAAGAAAACTGTATCGACTTTAATCTGCTTCATCGGAGTTCCAGCTTTGAGATCCATGTAGACCAACGCCCGTTCAGCAGAATTTCTAGCTGCTTCATCTTTAATATCTGCCGGATTTGGAACAACACCATTTAAAGCCACACCCTGTCCTGGATTTGTTCCCCAGGTAACAAAAGGAGCAAGTGAATCAGCCGGAAGATCTACTTGTAGATCGAAATGTGCGTCATCATCACTCTTTAAAGTTTTCCAATATGCAATTGCTGCATCCCAATCTGCACCTTTTGGAGCATGATCGCGACCCTTTAAATAATTAAAAGTTGTTTCATCCGGTGCTATTAATCCGGCTCTAGCGCCCGCCTCAATAGACATATTACAAATTGTCATCCGAGCTTCCATTGAAAGCGCTCTTATTGCGCTACCACGATACTCAATAATAAAACCTTGGCCGCCACCAGTTCCGATTTTTGCAATTAATGCCAAAATTATGTCTTTGCTTGTGACTCCTGCTGGCAAAACTCCTTCAACATTAACCGCCATCATCTTAGGTTTTGCTGATGGAAGAGTTTGGGTTGCCAATACATGTTCTACTTCACTGGTTCCGATACCAAAAGCCAATCCACCAAATGCACCATGTGTTGAGGTATGTGAATCTCCACAAACAACTGTCATTCCAGGTTGTGTTAGTCCTAATTGCGGTCCGACAACATGCACAATCCCCTGCTCTACATCACCAAGTGAGTGAATTCGAATACCAAAATCTTTCGCATTTTTGCGTAATGTATCTACTTGAATCTTTGAAATCGGATCGACTATTGGTTTATCAATATCAATAGTAGGCGTGTTGTGATCCTCGGTAGCAATAGTTAAATCAGGACGGCGTACTTTACGTCCAGCAATTCGCAAACCATCAAATGCTTGCGGGCTGGTTACTTCGTGAATCAAATGCAAATCAATATAAATTAAATCGGGCTCACCAGATGCGCGATGTACTACATGGTCTTCCCAAACCTTTTGCGCTAATGTGGTCGCCATTCCAAACCTCCTATTGCATCTCATTATTTAAGATGGTAGTATCATATCATGGATAAAGATCTCGGTGGAAGTGGTGTTGGAGTTCTTGATAAAGCGATCGCAATATTAAATGCCCTTGAATCAGGTCCGCACTCCCTAGCTGAGTTAGTTGCCGCAACCGGAATCGCCCGCCCTACCGCCCATCGTTTAGCGGTAGCACTTGAACATCATCGTTTTGTTGCCAGAGATTTACATGGACGTTTTACCATCGGTGCCCGCGAAGAGGAACTTGCAGCATCTGCTGGTGAAGATCGATTAATGGCAATCGCAAACCCAGCTCTAGTTGCCTTACGTGATGCAACTGGTGAGAGCGCTCAGATTTATCGTAGACATAGCGATACCCGCTTATGCATTGCAGCTGCAGAGCGTTTATCAGGATTGCGAGATTCAGTTCCGGTCGGTACTGCACTAACAATGCAAGCCGGCTCTGGCGCGCAAATTCTTTTGGCTTGGGAAGATGTTGATCGATTGCATCGGGCGCTGAAAAATTCCAGATTTAATGCCGCAACTTTATCTGCTGTTCGACGTAGAGGTTGGGCGCAAAGTGTTGGTGAGCGTGAAGCTGGAGTTGCCAGTGTCTCTGCACCAATTCGGGGACCACACAATCGAGTAATTGCCGCAGTAAGTATTAGTGGACCAATTGAAAGATTGAGCAGACAACCGGGGCGGATTCATGCCGCCGCAGTTGTCGCAACCGCTGCGCGAATTACTGAGTACTTAGCAAAAGGTTAATTTTTACCACTCGGCGTATGAGCCATCTTTTTGAACCCACTCCGGCTGTCTGGCGTCATTAAATTTAACTGCGGCCGCACGCATTGCTTTCTCGTCAACATCAATTCCAAGTCCAGGTTTTTTCATCAACTCGATATAGCCATCTTTTGGTTTTAGGTCAGAGTAATCAACTAAATCTGCCAGAACTTCACCGGGATCGCCCGTACCAAGAATTTGTTCCTGAATTAAAAAGTTTGGCGTTGCAAAATCAATTTGAAGAGAAGCTGCAAGGGCAATTGGTCCAATTGCACAATGCGGGGCCATCGATACATCATAAGTTTCAGCCATGGATGCAATTCTGCGCATTTCTGAAATACCACCTGCGTGACTTACATCAGGTTGAGCCACAGCAATTCCAGAACGTAATAAATCTTTGTACTCTCCTCTGGAGAAAAGTCGCTCCCCTGTAGCAATTGGAGTTGAAGTAGATCGCGCCACTAATCCAAAATGAGATGTATATTCAGGAAGTACCGGTTCTTCAATAAATAGCAGATTAAACTCTTCTAAAAGTGGGAAGACTTTACGTGACATCGCTAAGCTAAATCGTCCATGAAAATCAAGAGCAATTCCAATGTCGTCGCCAACTTCATTGCGGACTGCTTCAACTCTACTTACAATATTCTTTAACTCTGTTGGTGTATCAATATGAGCCAAGGCATCTGTTGGGCAAAATTTAATCACTTGCAATCCGGCTGCCATCTGTTGACGAACTCGATCTAATATTTCCGAAATATCTGCTTTTACCGGATACTTACCAAACTTATTTCGTTCTCCAGAGCCACCAACATGTCCATAAACTTTAATTCGATCTCGTACTGGACCACCTAAAAGTTGATAAACCGGAACTCCTAATTTCTTACCTGTGATATCCCATAGCGCTTGATCAATTCCGGAAACTGCAGAGTTGAGAACAGCTCCCCCGCGGTAAAAACCGCCTTTCATCATTCGTTGCCAATGGCGTTCGATCTGCATTGGATCGCGACCCATTACATGATCCATCATCTCATCGACAGCTGCTATTGAAGTTGCTGGCTTATATTCCAGTCCAGGTTCACCCCAACCAGTTATGCCCTCATCTGTTTCAATCTTTAAAAATACAGAACGTGGCTTGACATTAAATAATTCATAACCAGTTACTTTCATTTAATTAATCACTTTTACCATTCGGCGAATGATCCATCTTTATGATGCCACTCTGGCGCACGACCACGATGGCCCTTAACAGAGGCTTCGCGAACTGCTTTCTCATCTACTTCAATGCCAAGACCGGGCTTGGTCATTAATTCGATGTAACCATCTGGCGCATCAAAGACTGAGAAATCAGCGATGTACTTCATTAGATCGCCATCATTACCTTTGCCAAGTCCAAGAATTTGCTCTTGAACTAAAAAGTTCGGAGTTGCAAAATCAAGTTGCAAACATGCGGCAAGGGCAATTGGACCAAGTGGGCAATGTGGCGCCATTGAAACATCGTACGTTTCGGCCATTGCAGCGATTCGGCGGCATTCTGAAATTCCCCCAGCATGACTCAAATCAGGCTGAGCAACTGCGATTCCAGAGCGCAATACATCTTTGAAATCCCCACGTGAGAATAAACGCTCACCTGTTGCAATAGGTGTGGATGTTGACCGAACGATCAAGTCAAAATGTTCAGTAAATTCCGGCAGTACTGGCTCTTCAATGAACATTAAATTGTATGGCTCTAACAATGGGAATAATCTGCGCGCCATCGCCAAGCTAAACCGCCCATGTAGGTCGATTGCGATATCAATATCATCGCCAACTAATTCACGAACAGCTTCAACTCTTTTAACGATATTTTTTACCTCAGCAGGTGTATCAATATGCTCAAGTGAATC
>CAEZZS010000012.1_pt1 | contig 27399 bp, 24 predicted proteins | sample 7266841 | NCBI WGS metagenome assembly CAEZZS01 (sample SAMEA6813968, study PRJEB35770) | uncultured Actinomycetes bacterium | biome: Freshwater; feature: Freshwater reservoir; material: water | place: Czech Republic | collected 2016-08-15 | depth 30m m
AATATTTGTCGGCGTTTATTTTCTATCTCGTGCAACAAATGATTCTCTAAAGCAAACAATTGGCATAATTGTAATTATGCTTGTAATTTTGTATCCAATCAGCCAGAGATTGCAAAGTAGTAATTTCAGTTTAAACCTACGTTACCCAAGAGCTCTTCGTTTAAGCCTCGGGGTGATGACAGGCTTTATGAGCATGGTGGCCAACTCGGGTGGTCCCCCAATGAGTATTTATCTTTTGCTTAGGAAAAATACCGTAATGAAATTTATGGGAAATAATGCTTGGCTCTTCTTTATGGTAAATCTCTTCAAAGTTCCTTTTGTATTTGCACTTGGCCTACTGAATTTTCAGTCGATTTCATACATCATTCCTGCACTACCACTGGTTCCGCTCGGAGCATTATTGGGTCGCAAGGTCATTGGCAAACTCAATCAAGAACTATTTCAAAAAATCACATTAGTTAGTGCAGCATTAGCTGGTCTCAACCTGCTTATTAACTAAGTTTTGAGCCCGACCTGCTTCACTGACTCTCAAAAATCATAAATCTGTCCGATGAATAGCCAAATTTCTTGAGCCTGTCAAGCAAATTAAACTGCGTGTTTCGGGCCTCAACCCCCTTCAAAATCTGCATTTTGCGTGATAGTTTTTCTATGTCAATAATCGTTTTCCCCCTAGAGATCAATGTAGAAAGGTAACAATGCAAAGAAATCTTTCAGCAAAAATTCTTGCTTTAACTCTTACTTCTCTCGTCATACTTACGGGGTGCAGCAAGGCAACATCAGAATCTGCCGACTCAACTGCATCTGCTGAGAAGAAAGGAAGAGTATGCGCCATTCTTCCTGACAGCTCTACATCTCCTATTTGGGAAAACGTTCACCGCCCAACTTTGACCGACGGATTTACTAATGCTGGCTACCCAGTAGATGTTCAAAATGCATTAGGTGATACCAATAAATATGCAACTATTGGTGCGCAACAACTCGCTAGTGGTTGTGCAATCATGCTGCTAGTGGATCTTGAAGGTGCAGCAATTCAAGTTGCTGCAAATGCTAAAGCACAAGGAATTCCAGTTATTGCACTAGACCGTCCATTGGTTGGCACTGATTACTTTGTTTCTTATAACAATTACCGGATTGGTTTTCTCCAAGGTCAATCAATTGTTGATGCTGCTAAGGAACAAGGAAAAGATCTAGCTACGATGAATGTCGTCTATGTCAGCGGAGACCCAACTGATGGAACTGTTAAGTACCTCTACCAAGGTGCAACAGACGCGCTCACTGCTGGTGGACTCGTAAAGCCAGCCGGTGAAACTCAAGGAACATGGGATGGAGCCAAAGCTGGTACCTACTTTGAGCAGATGTACACAAAGCTCAAGGGCAAGGTTGATGCAGTTTGGGTAGCGAACGACACAAATGCTGCCGCTGTTATCACTATCTTGGATAAGTACGGCAAGAAGGTTCCTGTCTCTGGTCAAGATGCTACAGATGCTGGATTGCAGAACGTCCTACTAGGAAAGCAGAGCGCAACAATTAATACCGGTGGAAATTTCGAACCGGTGTTAGCAGTAAAAGTGGCTATAGAAATTCTTGAGGGCAAAGTACCTGCCTATACGGAGAAACAAGATGGGATTCCATTTATCATGGTTGAACCTCAAGTTGTCCATGCCGATACTGTGAAGGACTTGATTGCAAGTGGTCAGGTAAAAGTTGAAGCACTATGCACTACTGATGAACTAAAAGCTGCGTGTGAAAAATACGGAGTTAAGTAAGTAAGAAGATAAGAAGAAGAGCGGCGCAGGCTTAATTCAGAATTCCTGAAATAAGCCTGCGCTCGACTCTCTCCAGAGTTGTCCTAACACATTAGATTTTAGGGAGTCAGATGAGTGTGCCGAATGTGCCGGTAATTGAATTAAAATCAGTAGCAAAATCTTTTGGTGCAGTTCAGGTTTTATCTGGTGTTAATTTTGTTGCAATGGCCGGCCAAGTAACCGCACTTGTTGGCGATAACGGCGCAGGTAAATCGACTCTGATCAAAGGCATCGCTGGAGTCCAATCTTATGATTCTGGAACGATTCTCTTTGAAGGTAACGAAGTTCAGATTAAATCCCCTGTTGATGCCAGCAATTTAGGCATCGAAGTTGTGTATCAAGACTTGGCCCTGTGCGACAACCTAGATGTTGTCCAAAATATGTTCCTCGGACGTGAAGTAGTCCGATCAATCTCCCTAGATGACGAAACCATGGAGCAAAAGGCTATTAAAACCCTAGCTGGGTTATCAGTTCGAAATATCTCATCTGTAAGGCAAAAAGTTTCAAGTTTATCTGGAGGACAAAGACAGACGGTTGCCATTGCTCGATCGGTTTTGTGGGAGAACAAACTAGTAATTTTGGATGAGCCGACCGCAGCCCTTGGGGTCTCACAAACAAAACAAGTACTCAAGATGGTTCGCAATCTTGCAGATACTGGATTGGCAGTAATTCTAATTAGCCATAACATGCAAGAAGTACTGGCTGTGGCTGACCGAATTCACGTCCTACGGTTGGGACAAATGGTGGCTAATGTAAAAGCGAGTGAAAGTAATCTTAATTCAATTGTCAGTTATATAACTGGCGCTGAAAATCTATCAATCTCTGGGGAGGCTGCGCTATGAGTAAGAAGCAACCACAGGATTCAAATCAAACTCATCTAGATGATGAGAACACTTCCCAAGTTCTGACATTGAAGCAGGAGGCTACAAACTTTCTCAATGGAGTACGCCATGGACGAATGGGTTCCTTTCCTGCTGTGATTGGATTCTTAGTACTCGTGGTGCTGTTTTCTTTTCTTAGCCCAGTATTTTTTACCCAGTTGAACTTTGCTAATTTACTCCAGCAATCTGCACCATTGATTATTCTCGCCATGGGATTAGTTTTTATCTTACTCATCGCCGAGATAGACCTCTCTGCAGGTGTCACTTCAGGTCTTGCCAGTGCAATCTTTGTTGTCGTCCTTAAGAACTTTGGTTTCCCTTGGTGGCTTTCGATAATCCTTTCACTCTTAGTTGGAATGACAATTGGAGTTGTCATCGGCATCATGGTGGCAAAAGTTGGTATTCCATCTTTCGTCGTAACTCTTGCAGCATTCCTTGCCTTCCAAGGGCTCCAACTCATGGTGATTGGCCAGGGTGGTCTCTATAGAGTCGAAACGCCAGCTATCTTGGCATTGGAAAATGACAATCTCTCAGTTGGTTTCGGTTGGGCGTTGGCCATAATCTTGGTTGGCTTTGTATTAATAAATGGTCTGGTATCGCGTAGACGCCGCACAAAAAATGGTCATGCTAATCGTGCAATTTCGACTCTCTACTTCCGGGTTGCCATAACGGCGTTGGTAGTTTTCACCTCTGTCTATTTTTTGAATTTGCCTCGAGGCTCAAATCCAGAATTTCAACTTCAAGGTGTGCCGGTCGCTGTATTAGTTGTCCTAGTCGTCCTTATTCCATGCACTTATTTACTTAATCGAACCCCTTTTGGTATCCATGTTTACGCTGTTGGTGGCAACCCAGAGGCTGCCCGTAGGGCTGGAATCAACGTAAGTTCACTTCGAATTATTATCTTTATGATCGGTTCGGGATTGGCTTCAATATCTGGCCTGATGGCTGCTAGTCGAGTCGGAACAGTAGATGCAGCCGCTGGACGAACGATCGTACTCAGCGGAGTTGCGGCTGCGGTAGTTGGTGGAGTGAGCTTATTTGGTGGACGTGGAAAATTAACTGATGCGGTAGTTGGTGGACTCGTCATCGCTGTCATTGATAACGGCTTAGGACTTTTAAGTTTGCCTGCTGGCTTGAACTTAGCTGTTACCGGAGGGGTACTACTGATGGCAGCAACAGCAGATGCGCTCTCTCGAAAACATGGGACTTTAACTGGTCGCTAACAATCCAGAAGTTCAGTCCCTCAAAAACCAATAGACCGGAATTCTTGAGATAACTTTTCGTAATCGATGCATCTTTTGCACACATCAAAAACTGGTTACTTCTTTTTAAACCCACTAGGACATTTAGGATTTGTTCCAGATACTTTCTTTATTGTTTTGCCTTTTGTACAAACTATAACCTTGAATTTTGCAGAATTATTATTTGCTTGTGCGGCTGGCTCATTCTTAACCGGTGCCGCTGTTTCGCTCGTGCTGATTTTTTCGCTTTGGCTTAGCTTTATCCTGATTGTTGGAGAAGAGAAGGTAAAGTTTTTAGCGCTCAGTGTCATCCAGCCATTTTTTTCAGTGACTAATTCACTAGCGATATCATTAGTTGATCCATCACTTGAAAGTACCGAAACACTTGCTCTAATCGGGGCATTAGAAAACCCATAAATACAACGTGCAGTTTCAGATCGCATTGCAAGATCGTAGGTACCCTTAAATACTTCCCCATTAAAATCCTTGTGTAGCCCAGCAACTTTGTAGCTAAGCGCGCCATCTTTGAGTTCTGGTGGCCCTGGTGAATAGATCATTGAATTCGTTGTGACTATTCCTAATACTTTCCCGGTATTGGCCAAGCAACTTGCGTTATTCCCAGTAGATGATTGCGCACCAAATACGAGGCCCAAGGTCATTGAAGAAATTAGCCAACGCTCACCTTGGCTTTGGCTGGGTTTGAGAAATGGTTCATACGCTGTGAAGCCTGCAAATCCACCGGCTGAGGAATTAGCACCACTCCATGCGCTCGACGGCTGTGCCAGAACTCGTTCGTAATTTCCATCACCAGGGTTGTAAATACTTTTTTGAAAACTCTCGACTAGTGGATTTTTTGCTATTTCACTCTTTGGAACCCAACCGATTGCAGCCACTACATCTACAGGTTTGGCTTCTACCCTTAGTGTGTTGTTTTTGGAATCAAGTTGAGTTGTAGAAACATTTACATCTTTCATCCGACCAAAAAGCCATCCAGTTAGATCAGTATTTAGGCGAAGTGTGAGGGCGACATTAGATTCTTTAGCGAATGATGAGATCTGCGCACACAAGGCCAGCTCAGTCCAGAGACATTTAAGATTTTCAACTCTTGGTCCAGTAGCGCCGTCCTTCATGCCAACTGAATAGTTAATCAAACCTTTATCGGGGCCAAAAGTTTCCACGACCTCTTTAACTTCGGCAACATTTCCATACTGTGGAGTCATCGCCACTGGCACAACGCTGGCAGAGAGCGTTTGGAGTGTTAATTTGCTTGGCACTTTAATTCCTTGAAAATACGAAACTGAAACAAGCACTCCGTATGTGTCACTTCCACCTGCATGAATTACCGACGGGATTTTCCAAAGAGATGGTGATCCACCAGCTGCTAATCCGATAGTGGAATCAGCCGGAGTGGGTGTACTTGCTACCGAATGATCAAGAGTTGCTTTTATTAGCGATGATCCTTTGGTGCCAACTTCTAAACCTTCTACACACATCCGACTTGCAGCATCGCTGCACGGTGGAAGTACGAGTTGAACTGAAAGCCCATCCATATCTGCACAATGCGGGTCACTTACAGATCTACATACTTTGTTACGGGCAACAGGATTTTTAAGGGAGCTTGCAGTGATTCGAGAGACAACGGTACTCGACCCTCCAGTAAGTGACTCATCGATAACTAGACCATATGAGGGAATGCTCGGAGGTACTACTTGCATCACTGAGTTATAGGTTCCATCAAGACTCGCAGCCCGCGACGGCAAGACAACGGATGTCATCATTGCGGCGCACAGGAGGGCAATTACTAGCCTTTTCATTGCCAAAAATCTACACCTAGATTTAGATTTTGAAGTAAATAGGGTGCATATTCGAGGAAAGTCGCTGTAATTTCTATTTTCACTCTCTTATAGCCCACTAGATCTAAATTCTTTGGATGTTTTTTCATAAATTAATTCCAATCCATCTTCAGGGTCCATCTGTTCGCCCACTTTTTTGAAACCCATTCTTTTAATGATGTTCATGGAAGCTTTATTTTCTGGCGAAACGGTATAACGCAAGTTTTGTACATCTGGTCGCAAACAAATCATCTTCCACATGCCAATTAGAAGTTCAGTACCAAACCCTTGATTTTGTTTTTCTGGAACAATGCCAAATCCGATTTCAACCATTCCCTTTTCATCTGGAAAATCATGGAAGCCAGCAGACCCAATAATTTCGTTTGAAGCTTTTTCGATCGCTAAAAATAATCCGATTTCTGCAAACTCGGGTTCGCGTTTAACTCTTGGGATCCTGTGCTTAAGTGGGCTTGGCCCTTCAATCAAGTGTTTGTATGGATTCAAAAAACCATTCCAGCTAGGTTCAACTCCAGCTTCAAAATCATTGTAATCACGCAGGGATAAAGATTGACACCGCAACCGATTGGTCTCAAAAGTTGTCATGAGACAATATTAACCCGGCTCTTGTGGCAGTTATGGCCCTTAAAACGAGGAAATAAAGCCGAATCTAATAACCTTGATCCATTTATTTATGAGGATGAATTACCTGTCTTACAACTTGAGCGCCATCTAAAGCATCCATGGCTTCATTAACTTGTAACATCGAACTTGTTGATGTGAGTAACTTTTCTACTGGCAGCTTCCCATCGCGCCAGAATTTAACAAACTCTGGGATATCAATTCGTGGATTCGCCGATCCAAGATAAGAGCCCTTAATGGTTTTAAGATCCGCGACCAATGACAAAGCGGAAATTGAAAACATTTCCTCTGCTTTTGGAAGGCCGACGCTAACAGTTGTGCCACCTCGAGCGGTCGATTCGTAAGCGGCAATCAAAGTATCGGCTCGACCTGCTGCTTCGATCGCGACTGAAACACCTTCTGCAAGGGTATTTCTAAGGTTGTCTTTTGGATCTAAGGCAATATCTGCGCCAAGTGAAAGCGCTAACTTTCGTTTACTCTCTACTGGATCTATCACAATAATCGGTGCAGCTTTGGATATAACAGCCCCCAACAATGCCGAGAGCCCAACACCACCTAATCCCCAGATTCCAAGAGATTGTCCTTCTTTAGCGTGAGCAGAATTTCTTACTGCACCAATGCCGGTTAACAATGCACACCCAAAAAGAGCGGCAATATCAAATGGAATGTCTGATGGAAGTTTTACTAGAGAACGCTCATCAATGACCGCATATTGACTATAACAAGAGATTCCGTTGTAGTGATTTACTGAATCACCTTCAATACTAATCCGCGATCCTCCGCTAATCATTTGGCCACTTGCATTTGCTTTGGCTCCAACGGAACAATTTGCTGGGATTCCTGATTTACATTCATAGCAATTCTGACAACTTGGTAAAAATACTGTGGTGAAATGATCTCCAACTTTAAAATCATGAACATCTTGCCCAAGTTCAATGACTACTCCTGAAGATTCATGACCAAGGATTATAGGAAGTGGGCGAAGACGTGAACCATTTACAACTGAAAGATCAGAATGACATATCCCGGCAGACTCAATTTTTACGAGAACTTCGCCGGCTTTCGGAGGGGCAAGATCAATCTCAACTATTTCTAATGGCTTAGATTTTGCATAAGGCAGATTTGCGCCAGCTTCACGAATTAAAACAGCTTTTGATTTCATTCCTTTGCGCTACCTACTTTTCATTACCGCGTTATCTCGATTTGCAATATCCACTTGAACGAATCAATTGAAAAATATCATATTTGGAGCGTAAATACTAGATAGATGAAGGCCTTAACGGTTAAAAATCTGCCATAACTCTTATATAATTAGATTTCTAATGCGAAATTATCTGAAATTAACACATAAGCGATCTGCTCAAATTGTCCCATCATTGATGATACTTCCTTATGTCTGCTTTATGTTTTTTTGTGGAATAATCCCAATTGGATACGGAATTCTAGAAGTTCGAAATCCTTCTTGGGTAAATATGGATGGTGGACCAGAAACCTTCATAAAAGTATTACAAGACTTTCGAGTCGGTCCAGCTTTGATAAATGTTTTTTTCTTAATATTGATTTTTGTGCCATTGATGGCGGTAACGGTTCTGAGTATTTCACTCCTGCTTGATGCAATAGATCTTCGTGGAAATGCATTACTGAGATTGTTATTTCTTATTCCCGCCTTGATACCTACCGGTGTTGCCGTATTGTTTTGGGTCTCTGTAGTTGGTCCTGAAGTAGTTTGGGATCATTCCAATATCCGCTGGTTTATCGGCAGTATTGCATTTTCAACTGGTATCGGCAGTTGGATCGTGATTCAGTACGGATCGCTTAGGTCAATCCCCCCTGAAGTTTTGGAAGCCGGGATTATTGATGGATGTAATCGATTCCAGCTTGCTATCAGACTTAAACTACCAATGATAAGTAAATACGTGGCATATATGGTTATTTTACTAATCGTAAGTGCGCTACAAATTTTTAATGAACCAAATTTATTGATGTTCACAAACATGACGACTGACTGGTCTTTAAGCCAGATCGCATTTAGCTATGCCTTTAAGGCCGCTGATTTCGCCGGCAGTTCTGCTCTATCAATTATGATGCTAATACCCAATATAATTCTGGCACTTTTGTTTGTTTTCTTCACAGATTTTATCAAGAAGAGTAAAAACTCATGAAACCTATAAAGCAAGATAGAAACTCGAGCCTTATAAAAATAACATTGTGGATTATGGCTTTTTTCACCTCTATACCTTTTCTTTGGCTGATGAAAGATGCCGGAAGAATGATATTTTCCCCAATTATTTACTATGACAATGGGATTTTCTTCGTATGGTTGAAAAACACATCGATTTTCGTAGGTTCCGCTTTGTTAATTTCAGTATTAACTTGCGTTACTGCTGGCTTTGTAATGGCAGTACTAGATGTTCCCTTTCGCCGCTTTCTTCTCTTTTCCACACTTGTAACTATGTTAATTCCAATAACCGCAATGGCTATGCCCCTCTATGTCTTGATTGACCGAATTCACCTCAATAACACTTTGCTTGGCCTCATCTTGGCATCATCTTATTTTCCATTTGGTGCTTTTCTCTCTTATCTCTATTACTCATCAGTTCTTCCGCAAGAGTTAGTTGGAATGGGACGAATTGATGGCTTGACAGATTTTGGAATTTATCGCCATCTAGGAATTCCTTTATCTAAATCCCTAATTTCAATCGTTACATTCTTTTCCTTTGTCGGCCTATGGAACAGTTACCAACTGCCACGCGTGCTCTTAATTGATCCATCGCGCTCTGTTATGTCTATTGGAATAGAAGTCTTCTATGGGCAAGGCACGACCCTAATTGGAATCATGATGTTGATTCCATCAGTGCTGCTTTACCTAGCCTCCCAAAAAACTATTGCCCGTGGAATATTCAGTGGGGCAATGAAAGGCTAATTCTTTACTCTTTAATTGAACCCGCAAGCATTCCGCGAATAAGGCGTTTCTGGGAAATCAAAAACATCACCATGATTGGGAAGGCAATTAGCGCACCAGCCAATGCGATCTCTGGCTTATAGATCGGCACAGAGGTGGCACCAACACCTGGGTTAATCGCGGGGGTTGATGAGAACAAGAAGCCCAGTCCTAGTGGCAAGGTGTAATTCTCGCCCGAATAAAGCATTACGTAAGGCATAAAGTAATTCGCCCAGTTTCCAATAAAAGCAAAGAAAGCTAGTAAGCCAAGCAAGGCGCCTGAAAGTGGGAACGCAATTCTTGTGTAAAGCTGCCAATCGCTGCATCCATCTAAGCGGGCAGATTCATACAATTCAGGCGGGATTGTTGTCGAATAATAAATGTAAGAGAGAAAAGCCCCAAAGGGGTAAAGCGAAGAAATTAAAATTACTGACAACGGATTGTCAATCAAGCTAACTTTGTCCATAAGCACAAAGAGCGGAATTACTAATGCCACTGGTGGAAGTAACATCATAATTAAAGTACTAATTAGAAATGTTTTCTTAAATCGAATTCTAGATGCTGAGATTACAAAGCCAGCCAAAGAAGCAGTAATTGTCGCAATTACAACAATAGCTGCGTTGTAAAGGACTGAATTAATTACCCATCTTCCAATAACACCATTATCAAAAAAAGTTAGATTATTCCAAGCATTTATATAACCTTTGAAACTACCAAATGCTAACGGATTGCGCGAACTTAATTCTGGATCAGTTTTGGATGAGGCAAGTAGCAACCAAGCCATCGGAATAATGCTGATTACAGCAAAAAATATCAACCAAGAGTTGACAAAAAACATGCCAACCCGACTTTCTTGTCGGGTTGCAGATTTCAACTTCTTTGAACTCTTGATCGTGGTGCTCATAGATCCGCCTTATCAGAACTTTTTTTATCTCTAATAGTCTTATCATCAAACATATCTGTTTTAAAAATAACCACTAAGGCGCCAATTAAACTTGGAACCAAAAGAATGATTGAAAGTGCCGAGGCACCACCAAAATCGCCACTCTTAAATGCGAGTTCATAACTAAGTTGATCAAATGACCAAGAACTAGCAATACCAGTGTAGACACCGGTGTTTAAAAGCTGTGGCTCAACAAAGATCTGTAATCCGCCAGCAAAGACAAGCACGGCCATATAAATTATATATTTACGAATGAGCGGGAGTTTGATGCGGAATGCCAGTTGAAAGGCAGAACAACCATCAACTCGGGCTGCTTCGATAATTTCAGTAGAGATACTTTGGAGGGATCCATATTGAATCAAAATCCAGTTTCCAGCCATGGAAAAGAAAGTCATGATTGCAATGAGATAGACAAGGTTTTCTGTCTGCCAAATTTGCCTTGCTGAGTTTATTCCAAAGAAATGCAAAACTGATTTTATGGGGCTAATGGTAGGTTCAAAAATTGCCCACCAGACAAGCACTGCGACCGCACCAGAAATAGATGCTGGAACGATGTAAGCCAAGCGTAAATATTTACTCCACTTATTTGTTTTAACATCTAGCATCAAAGCCATGGCTATAACAATAATAATCATCATCGGAACGAAGTAAGCCATAAATCCAAGCACATTTTTTAACGCTGTAGGAAATCTAAAATCTTGAAGCACAATTTTAAAGGCATCCCACCCGCCATCTGGATTAGCGATGGAAATTTTGGGAACTTCTAACACCGCCATGAACAATGGAAGTATTCCAAAGACAATCAAAAGGAAGATATATGGTGCAAGCATTGTCATCATTAAAAGATTTCGCTGCTTATATCCTCTTGGTTTAGACATCCAGACTCCTTAAAGGTGCATTCAAACGCGCCTTGACTTAAGAAGCGACGGGTTTGAATTTATCAAACCCGTCGCTGTTTACTATTAGTAACTCTTAAGAATTACTTTTTGGTTGTTACCTCATAGCCCAATTGCTGAGCCAAGTTTGAGGTATATGTTGCATATGCATCTAGAGCTTTTTGAATGTCCTTAGACTTCGCCATCTCTGGAGCAAACGCAGCTCCCCATGCACCATCAGCGTCATAACGAACTGGCTTTACGCCGGTCCAGACTTTGCCCGCTTGGGCTGCCATGGCTGCATAAGGACTTGCCTTGTAGTAAGTATCTGCATCAATCTTTGCTTTCCAAAGCTTATTTCCCGGGATGTACGCAGGGAAAGTTGGAGCTCCGGTGCTCTTATCTGGATTGACTACATCAACAACGTTTCTCTTATCGCCCACCATAAAGAGTGCGAAATCGAGAGCTGCACGTGGGAATTTAGCGTGTGGAGAGATTGTATAGATTCCACCACCCCATTCACCGGAGTAATTGACTGTCTCGCCTTCCCACATAGGCATTGGTGCTGCGGTTAAGCGACCTGTTGGGATGTTGAAAGAAGATGCTGGGCGAAGTACAAACTCACCAAACCATGATGGTCCAATGTGAGCAACTAGCTTGCCTTCTTGAGCGATCTTGATGTACTCAGGTGAGAATGCAGAACCTGGGTAGAAAACGCCTTTATCAATCAGCGGTTGTAGTGCTGCTGTAACGCGGGTGCACTTAGGTGATTTTGAATTGATAAGTACCCGAGTTGCGCTTAGCTCATTATTCAATGGACATTGTGATGGCCAGAAATAAGATGAGTAAGCAGCTGCATCGCTAAGAGCTCCCAAGGAATACCCTGGGTGTTTTGCGGCAAGGTCTGCACCAATTGCGAACAATTCGCTCATCTTGGTAGGGACTGTGTAGCCAAACTCAGCAAACAATGCTGTGTCATACCAAAGGACAGATTGCGCCATGTCATTCTTTACGCAGTAATACTTTCCATCTGAACCTTTGCACCAGTCATTGAGTTTGCCGAAGTTTTTGATCTCTTGAGCTTTCAACAGAGTTGAAATCTCGCGGGCATTTCCAATGATTGGGTTACGCAATACAGCTACATCGTTTGGTGGACCAAAAACTACATCTGGCCAACCTTTTTTAACACGGTTAAATAACTGTACTTTTGCTAGCAAATCACCTTGACTGTGAAGTTCGACTTTTACATCTACTTTGCCCTTCATAATCTTGGCATACTCTTTAGCGCCAGGAAGGCGTGGTGAATCCACCCAAATTAAAAGTGATGGATTTGCTGCTTGTGACGGCATGCTGATTAGTGCGCTACTTGCTATTGCAAGTACACCAACGGCGGCTGCTGCCCGCTTTGTTATTCTCAAGGATTCCCCCTATTTTTAATGGCTGAGAAATACATTTTTCTCAGCAATCTTTGGCCTCATCCTAAAGTGAAAAAACGATTTTTCCTATATTTTTCAAATAATTAAAGCCATGGTTTTTCTCCACTTAGGCTCAACTTTGTGACTGTTATCAAACTGTTATCGAATCTTCCTTTTCGGCCTGTCCGAATTGAAACGATTCAATACTTGTAAGGTACTAATCCTAATGCGAAATTATCTAACATTAATAAAACTCCGAAATGTTAGATTACTGATAATCGTTTCTTTTCCGGCTCGTATCTGCCAAGCGATGATCAACTTAACCATCTTCTTCCATGTGCAAAGAGTCACTGGTTCAATCACTTTGGCGGGAGTTGCGAGTGGTTGCTACCAGCTAGCCATCTCTCTCTCATTATTTTACCGCGCACGACTGATAGATAAATTAGGACAACAAAAACCACTGATGTTTTTAGTACCAATTTATTCAGTGATGGTATTTTTTTACAAATACGTAGATTCAACTTTTTTACTTTTAGTGCTACCAATGTTTATGGGTATGGCTTCTCCCCCAATTAATCTTTCAGTTCGTCCATTGTGGAAATTAGCTGCACCGCTCCATATGATCAGAACTGCATACGCCCTGGACTCTGTGGCAATAAACATCACCAATATATTGGGGCCACTACTAGCAACAACTTTGGCTCTTTCATCTAGGCCAGAAACTGCATTAGAACTTTGTGCAGTACTGCAACTAATGAGTGGCTTTGGATTATCACTTATTGCAGTCTCGAAGAGTTGGATTCCCGAAAAAAGAAACAAGGCTGATGGGGCAATTTGGAAAGCTAAAGGTTTACAACTTCTCGCCATTCAAGGTGCTTGTTTTGGATTAGCCACCGGAGCCTTATCAGTTGGAATACCCGCTTACGCTTCACTAGAGGGAGTAGCAAAATGGTCTGCGGTAGTTTTCACTGGAATGGCAATCGCCTCGGTGTTTGGGGCTTTATTTGCTGGAATGATCTCCCGCAAAGCCCTACCAACTACTGCGATGGTTTTAAGTAATGCACTTTGGGCTCTGGTAGCAATCCCGCTCGCATTTACATATCCCGATTGGAGTTTGCTCACTGTTGCTATTTTCTTTGGTTTTTTCGGGGGCGCAATTCGAATCTTTTTCTGGGAACTTATCGAAACCATTCGGCCACCTGGCACTGCAGTTACCTCAGCAGGTTGGTTATGGACAATTGAAGGATCATTTATGGCGATAGGGGCAGCAGCCGGCGGATGGAGTGCCGATCATATTTCGCCACGAGCAACGCTTTTGATGGTAACTATCCCCACCGTTTTAAGTTTATTCACCATCCTTGCCAACAACAGCAAACTTAAATCCCTCTACAAAATTCATCTTGAGCTAGCTAACGAACGCGCCCGCCATTTGTAATTAGAGAAGATCTCTAATTATCTCTGCTTGTAGCCAGTTGGGCACTTTGGATTACTGCCCGAAACCTTCTTAGTCGTTTTTCCTTTTACACAATTAATTATTTTTACTTTTATCATTGTTTTCGTAACTGGTGCCGCTTGCTCACTCGGTGCTGTACTCACTGGTTTATCTGACTGACTCGGTGTTGTACTCACTGGATTATCTTGGACCAATTTCACTTTGATCGTCGGAGCCGAGAAGGTGAAATTCTTAGCACTAAGAGTCATCCAACCATTTTTCTCAGTGACTAATTCGGTAGCGACATTTTGAGTCGAGCCATCACTTGAGAGTACAGAAACACTTGCCCTGATGGGCGCATTTGAAAATCCATATAGACATCTGGCAAAATCTGATCGTATTGCCAAGTCATAAGAACCTTTAAACAAAGTACCATCTGCTTTAAAGTGTAACCCAGCCACCTTATAGCTCAACGATCCATCGGCAAAAGCAGGTGCCCCTGAGGCGTAAATTGGCGCATTAGTTGTTACTAACCCGATCAATTTATCTTTCCCTATTTGCCCTTCACAGTTTTGTTTACTTGTATCAATATTTGATCCGAAATTCCAACGCCAATTATCTTCTGGGTTTGGCTTGATTAATTGCTCCCATGCTTTAAATGTATCAAAATCTCCTACAGACATATCCCCCCATCGACGGCCTGGTGCAGCAAGATAATCTTCAAACTTTCCATCACCACTAAACCATCTTTTCTTCTCTAATTCATATAAATCTGAGTATTTGATTAAATCTTTTTTAGCAACCCATCCCGTTCCGGAAAGTAAATTGACAGAGGTTGCTTCTACCCGTAACTTATTATTATTAGCATCTAGAGAAGTAATGGCTACGTCAACATCTTTCATTCTTCCAAAAAGCCAACCTGTAACTTTGCTATCCATCCGCAAAGTAAGAGCGACTCTGGTATTTGGCAAAAACTGGGCCGGGGCGGCGCAAAATCCCTGTTCAGTTAAGATGCACTCTCGGTAGGGGATATTAAAATCACAGCCATCTCCCGCCATTCGCGAAGAGGTATTCACTTCACCAAAATAACTATCCTTTTCAATCTCGAAAATTTCAAAACCACAGTACTTGCCTTTTTTCATATTGACCGGAATGACTGTTGCGTTAAAGCTCCATGGCTCAAATTTTTGAGAAGATGCGGCTATTTTTTTATCTAATTTGTAGCCTTGGGTGACGATTACCGCATAAGAAAGCGCATTGCCTTGGTGCGAAAGCGAAGGAGCGTTCCAGATACTTGCCGAACCTCCTGCAGGCAATCCTAATTTCGCATCTGCCGGTGTCTTATTTGTCTTTAACTCATGATCAAGCACAGCTTTTTCAAGTGGCTTGCCTTCGGCGCCAACTTCCAATCCTTCAACACAAATACGATCTGCATCGGAGTAACAGGGAGGAATTATTAAATCGGCCTTGATGATGTGGACATTTGCACAATGTGGATCTGTTGCAGATGCACATAATGGATGATCGCCTTGCCCTTGCTTGCCTGCCGCTACCGGTATAGATCCGCGCAAAGCAGATAGTGAGAAGTCAGGAGTTGGATAGGACTCTGAAAAACCACTTCCAATTGATGGTACCTCCGCAGCAGCTCTTGCTATTTTATCCCCAAATGCCGCGTCCACAGATGGTTTCGTCGGGGAGACATCAGCCTGGCTCGCACTTGGCATAAACGCGAAGAAAATAGCGGCGGCCATCAAAGTAGCCCTGAGAGTTAATCCACTTCTCATACGACCGAGCATATTGGCTAAAGGAGAGATTTTAACTTTTCGCAGGGAAACCCCCACGTATTCCTTACTCTTTTCAAAACATCTCACACTCAGGGGCTTAGAGAGTGATTTAATCGGCTCCGCCAGTTACCGTTGACGAATGGAAAATCAACTTAATCCGGACAATCTGCCGAATAATCTGCCTAACCTGCCAACACGTCGTCGTTTTATCACCATCACAAGTGGTTTTATCGGCTCACTAATTTTAGGTGATCGAGCACTAGGCGCCACTAAGCCAGTAGCTAAAAAACCGGTAGTTAAGAAACCCGTTGTAAAAAAACCAGTAGTTAAAAAACCTGTAGCTAAAGCAACAAGTACTCCAGCACCTTCAGCTAGTCCCTCTGCATCACCATCCGCATCTGCATCTCCAACTCCGCCGCCAAACACTGCACCTGATGCCCCAGTAATTGGTAAAGCAAGTGCAACCGGTGCAACCGGTGCGACAATTGCATTCACTGCTCCAGCAAAAAATGGTGGAGCGCCAATTACCTCTTTCATAGCAACATCAAATCCTGGTGGAATTAAAGTGACACTTCCGCAATCTGATTCGGGAACCTTTACATTTGCTGGGCTTACAGGTGGAACTGCATACACATTCACTGTTGTTGCAGTAAATAGTGTAGGCACATCCTCGGCATCTGCCGCGTCAAATGAAATAAAAACATTGGATGTTGTACCTGCAAGCGCGATTGCAATTAAGAAATCTGGTGTTGCACTAACACTTGCCGATATTGAAGTTGGTAAAACAATCTCCGCGACAAATTCGGCCACGAATACAAATCTTTTTGTTGCGCGACTTGGAGAAGATTTATTTAAGGGGTATCCAACGAGTTGTACTCACCAAGGTGGACCTCTTGCTATCCAAGGCAAAACATTGGATTGCCCATGGCATGGATCAAAATTTGATGCTCAAAGTGGTGCAGTTACCACTGGTCCAGCCGGAAGCCCACTCACTCCTATAAAAGTAGCAGCGCTAAATGGGGCTTTATATATAATCTAGTTTTCTCTCCTTCTTAGAATGAGGCAATTAGATGAGCATCACGCCAACTGGTAAAAAGGTCGCTGTCGCTGGCTTAACTTTTGAAACCAATAGTTTTTCCCCTGACCTAACTCATCTAGATACATTCCAAAGATTTGCCATGGTTGAAGGTGTTGATCTTTTTACTGCCGGGCTAGGCAAAGATGAAATTGCCGGTGCAATGGAAGTTGCAGCGCAAATGGGAATCGAGTTAATTCCAACTACAACAGCCGATGGTGGATGTGGTCCGACTGTAAGTGATGTGGCTTATGCATTCTTAAAAGAGCGTTTTGTAACTGGTCTTGCCAAAGTTATCAGTCAAGTAGATGGCGTCTACCTGCGTTTGCACGGAGCGATGACCACCGAGAGTTGCGAAGATGTTGAAGGCGATTTAATTGCCGCAGTTCGAGAGATGACCACTCCAGATTTTCCAATCGCCGTTAGCTGTGACCTGCATGCGCACTTCACGGCAAAAATGGCGCAAGGAACAAATCTGATTGCGGGATATCAGACTTGCCCACACATAGATTTTTTCAATACTGGAAAGCGGGCGATGCGCTTACTTGGTTTGGCAGTAACCAGCCAAGCAAAACCAAAGTTAAGTTTTCGGAAATTAAAAATGATTTCACCCGCTGAAGGTATAGACACAACAATCTGGCCTTTAAAAGAAGTCAAAGCGCGGATACATGAGATTGAGAAACTTCCTGGAGTTTTAGATGCCACGATTTTTTGTACTCAACCTTGGCTCGATGTCAGCGAATTAGGTTGGTCAGCTTTGGTAGTTACCGATGAAAATTCCGAAAGTTCACCTGACCTCGGCCAGCAATATGCTGATGAGATTGCAAACTCACTTTGGAATTACCGAGATAAATTTCTTTTTACAAAAGTTGATATAGCTGATGCTGTGAAAACTATAAATGCAAGCACTCCTGATCAACGTCCTTTCATCTTCGCGGATGGAAGCGACAGCACCTCTGGCGGTAGCACCGGAGATAGCTCATTTATTTTGGCGGCATTAATATCTAATCCCATTCACGGACAAGTGTTGATGTCCATAACCGATGAACCAGCCGCTATCGCTTGCGCAGAAGCTGGAGTCGGTGCCACGGTCACCCTTAATTTAGGCGGAACAAGAGCAACTAAATTCTTTAAGCCATTGCAAGTTACTGGAAAAGTCATAAAAATTACTAATGGGTCTTATCAATCCAAATACCCTTCTAAAATTTTTAATGTAGGTACGACGGCTCTTCTAAATATTGGTGAGATTGAGATTGTGATTACCTCAAACCCAGCCTTTATGTTGGATTATCAACTTTATGATCACATGGGATTAGATGTAACAAAAGCAAAAGCAGTTCAGGCAAAATCCGCTGGTGGATATCGCGCATATTACGAACCGATCGCTTTTGCCTGTATCGATGTTAACGCCCCAGGGCCTTCTGACAATCGATTAAGTGAACTTCCATTCACCAGGCCGAAAAGACCACTATGGCCACTCGATCTAAATATTCCTGATCGAAATTATCAATACTAAAAATTAATACATCACCCAGCCGCCATCAACATTGATGACTTGTCCAGTGATAAATGCAGCATCTTCACTTGCAAGGAAAACAAATGCTCCAGCAAGATCTGTGGGAAAACCGCGACGTTTCAATGATTGCAATGGCAAAACTAAATCATCAACTGGTTTGGGGTCGGGAGCCAATGAGACCTCATGTTCAGTGCGGATTGCGCCGGGCATTACAGAGTTGATTCTTACTCCATCTGCACCAATTTCACGTGCGAGTGAACGGGTTAAACCAATTATCGCTGCCTTAGATGCCGAGTAATGAATCTGTCCTGGCTGACCGGTTTCGGTCATGACTGAAGTCACAGTAATAATATTTCCTTGATGTTTTTTTAAATCATCATATGCAGCATTAATCAAGAGCCAGGTTGCTCTAACATTTACCGCTTGAGTTAAATCCCAATCAGCCACTGTAATTTCGCGCCATGGTTTCAATTGCATCGCTGCGGCATTAGCCACAATGGTGGTGATTTTCCCAAATTTTTGTTGCGTCGCTTTTACTAAAGCTGCAGGAACTTCGGGGTCAGATAAGTCTCCTGCTAAGGCGATTACGTCACCCTTAAATTGCGAAACTAAATCTTCTGCTTCTTTTCTGCGCTCCGGAATGTCTAAATAATTAATAGCGACTTTTGCACCTTCGGCCACAAATGCTCGAACTACCGCTGCGCCAATCCCTCTGCTTCCACCAGTTATTAAAGCAACATGCCCACTCAGTCGTTGTGAACTCATAAATTAAAGCACCGGAAGGTCGGCCGCAGATTTGTAGGCCATTCCAACCAGTGCCACAACATCACCAGGAGTCACTCTTGGGTATCCTCTTTCAACACCTAGGACTCCATCCTGTTTAGCAATTACCGGAACAGCAGGAACTTCTGGGTTATCCATATTGTGAACTAATCCCAAAACTTCACCTTTTTTAATTGCTCCCCCCAATGGGAAAAGATTTTCATACAAACCAAAATCATTTACTGAGTGATATGCACTTTCGGAGCGCATATCCAAAATAAATGCAGGAGGCAATCCTTGCTCTTCTCGAGTTTTTGGTGCGCCATTTAGAATTCCTAAAGAGCGCAGCGCATTATCTAATCCATCTTTGGCAACTTTTACGCTGGTGTGATTTGCCAGCGCTCCCCCACCAAGTTCGGTCGTAAAAACCTCTTTGCCTTGTCGTTCTGCTTCACCTGGCAATAGTGATGCCGGGTTAGTGGATGGTTGTTCTGGAAGAATCATGCTGTAACTGGCGTTCCAGGTGAGCATGCTCTTCAACATCTTGGCTCTTTGTTTTTCATCCTTTGCCCAAACCATAGTTGAGCATGGGATGAAAACATGTCCGCGACCACCACTATGGATATCCATTACTGCATCAACTTTTGGAAATAGTTCGTGAGTTAAATAATAGGCAAGTTTTGAACTTACTGGACCATCTTCACTGCCTGGGAATATCCGATTGAAATTAACACCATCTGGCCAATGTCTAGTTCCGCCACGAGAGGCCTCTTGGGATAAACAAGGAATAATAATTACCTGGCCTTTGATTTGTTCAGGTTTTAAATCGCGCGAAAGAGTTGTCGCAGCAATCTGGCCTTCATACTCATCACCATGATTACCCGCAAGGACTAGTGCTCTTGGTCCAGCTCCATTTTTAATTGAGATAATTGGGACGTTATATGTGGTCCATCCGCTGTTGTTGGTTGAATCACCGACTTTAAGATATCCGGCTTGAATGCCATCTTTTGTTAGGTCAAATGTGCAATTTACAGTTCCACTCATGTCAGAACTATAAAGAATATTCACCCAAAACGATAGGTATTACAGATAGAATTTCCAAATAATGTCACGCTATTTAGAACTACTGAAATTGCCCGACGCTAGGGCTTTACTAATCACCTCATTTCCCGCTCGTATCGCTTATGGAATGTTGGGGTTAGCTGTTTTTTTTAAAGTTGAACGCGAGACAGGCTCTGTGGCAGCAGCAGGATTGGCGATCGGTGCTTTTGCACTAAGTCAATCAGTCACCGCTGGAATTCGTGGAACTGTGATTGACCGATTCGGACAGAAATGGCCACTTCGAATTCTTGCTCCAACTTACTGTGTGATGGTTTTATACTTCAACACATTAACTGAAAGAAATTCCTTACTCATATTTGCATTGGCAATGGGATTGTCATCTCCTCCTATAAATTTATCGGTTCGTCCACTATGGAAAATCGCCGTCAAGCCAGAGCAGTTACGAACGGCTTATGCGCTAGACACCTCAATAATGAATATCGCTAATGTCTTCGGGCCAATAATTGCGACAACACTCTCATTATCGCTCTGGCCAGGGTTTGCATTAAATAGTGTCGGAATTTTAATTTTAATTGGTGGTGTATCACTTTCATTTACCAGGATTGCTCGCGAATCAATCCCAGAGCCGCGAGAAGTCGGGGGCATACCGCTTTGGAAAAACAAGGGAATGCAACTTCTGATGATTGAAGGAATTTTTATCGGTTTTGGATGGGGAGCATTTGATGTTGGCGTACCGGCTTTTGCAACTCTAGAAAAAATTCCAGGCTGGACTGGACCAATACTTGGCGCCATGGGAGTTGCTGCAGTCTTTGGTGGTTTGTACGCAGGAATGATTTCAAAACGAACATCAGCATTAAAAGGTTTAATTATAAATTATGTGCTCTGGATGATTTTCACGGCACCACTTGCCTTTACTTACCCCGGTTGGAGCATGTTAATTGTTGGAGTATTCCTCGGGGCTTGTGGCGGTGCATTGCAAGTTTTCTATTGGGAAGTTTTAGAAGCTGTACGTCCACAAGGCATGGCGGTGGCTGCTCTCGGTTGGCTCTGGACAGTTGAGGGAGCTTTTATGGCATTAGGTGCTGCAGTTGGAGGTGTAGTTGCCAGTGAGTTCTCACCACGAGCCACATTGGCGATCACTTCAATATCTATTGCTATCGGATGCGCAATCATCTTCATTGGCAAGAGCGCTTTAAAAGCAGCAGATCGAATTCCAACTGCCGAGGAAGATCTTTTGGCCATGAAAAATATCGGACATATGGAACAGATTGCACCCAATAACTCCTGACTAACTCCTAAATTTAATTTCTTTCAAAAATAGTAAATTCTCCACATAAATTAAATCCAACTTTTTCATAAGATCTTTTGGCGGCAATATTGTCAGCCCGAACTGCTAATCCAAGGCGCGCAAATCCTAATTCATTCGCTTTAGCCACCATCTCGGTCACTAATTTTGTGGCGTGCCCTTTACCGCGTTCATTTATAGCGGTGCCAACCGAAGAAAGAACTTTTTGGCCGGTCTCCCACATTGTTACTGCTCCTACAGCAATCAAATCTCCATCTGCATTACGTTTACCGGCCCAAAAAACTACTTCAGGGTTTGCCGGCCACACTGAGGAATTTGGTGCATTTGCTGTTAAAAAATCTGAAATCTCTTCGTCTTCATAAACATCAAAATTTACCAAAGTTCCTTTAAATTGCTCAGTTTCAATTGAATAAATGTCTAGTTCAAGCAGAGGAGTTGAATCTGTTAAATCACTTGTTTCAACTTTACGCTCCACCATATATCTTTCCCAATCTGGATCAATAGGTGGATTTATACCAAGTCCCAGACCAAAAAGTTTTTCATCTTTTCTAGTTAGCGAAACCGAATTTGAATTTCTCACCGCTTTTATAAAACCAACTTCTGGAATTATCATCTGGGCTTGATTAGGATCTCCGGCAATTTCAATCGCCCATTTTTGCGCGAGCGCATAATCGGTACTTTCGATCAACTTTTCCATTTTGCTAATTACTTTTTCTTAAAACCAGCAGGGCATTTAGGATTTGTACCACTAATTTTCCTGATGATTTTTCCTTTTAAACAGCTAATTGATTTCGTGGCAATTTTCTTAACTTCTACAGGTGCGGCAGCTTTAGTAGTGGTTGCCACAGCTTCTTCTTTAGGTGCTTGTTTTTCTGGAGCTGTTGGACTCTCTTCTTTGACGGCAACTTTTGCAGGATCGGCAGCACCGCCTTGAGCTAATTTAATTTTTAAAGTAGGCGAAGAAAAAGTAAAACCATATGCACCAAGACGAATCCATTGTCCATCATCTTTAAACAAGGTTGATTGAACTCGAGAACCTGCCTCTGTCGAAACAATACTTACCGTTGCAGAAACTGGAACTTTCGCACCGAATCCATAGAGACAGCGAGCAATTGCTCCATCCATCACCAAGTCATACTTTCCAATGAAATCACTTCCATCTGGATTGCTGTGCACTCCAGCAACTTTATAATTTAAATATCCATCCTCAAATTTTGGTGGCCCAGATTCATAGGTAAGCGCGTTAGTTGTAACCATGCCAATCAAAGCTGTTGTGGAGTTTGCACCGGCAATTGCGCCAAGTATCGATGAAGCTTGTGGCAGACATTTAGCAGCAGAACTGCCTAAACCTGTTGAATCCGACGTACTGCCAAATCCGGCAAATCCAGCAAAACCCGAACTCATAACTTCAGCCGGATTAATAGATCTAAATGACCAAGTATCCGTTAACGATGTTGCCTTATTTGCAAAGAACTTTTCAAAACCTAAAAAGTTTCTTAAAGCTCCGTCTGAAGATGCAGTTGTCATCATGCTAATTTCCCCGGGTGGTAGATACCCTGATGGATCTCTAAAGTTATTGGAAATTTCAGGCGAGACTTCAGTTGATGAAATTAATGCGCTGGCAGATGGAGTCAATACTGGTGCAGCCTCCACAGTTAATCGATTTTGAGTCTGGGTAATCGCAGTAATGTCGACCGTTGGTTCAGTTAAGCGACCATGCAGCCAAGAGGTTAAATAATTTCCTAAATGAATGGTCAATTTTACTTTTGCATCTTTTGGAAATGCGACTTCAACCCCACATGTGCCGTTCTCAGTCCAAACACATTTTGAATCACCTTGATTTCCACTTACTGTAGGTACACCAAGTGGATTGACCCATTCGTACATCGCGATATCGCGCATAGAAGTTGTTCCGCTCGCATAAGGAACCACTGTTGCTGAGAATGCTTTTGGTTTCAACCCAATAATTGGAATCTTTTGAAAATCGACTTTAACTTTAACGGAATACTTTGAAACTTCTCCTGCTACAGCTAAAGCTGGCACTTCAAACAATGACCAATTAGATCCGGCAGGTAATTCTTGATTAACATTTGCGGCAAACGATTGGGTGCCAATTGTTTTAACAAATACCGCCTTACTTTGCGGCACTTTTGATGTTGTTATCGACAGTGCTTCGACACAATTTGCTTCAGTTGCGCCCTTACACACTGGAAGAATTACGTAAGCCGTCAGCGAATTACTGCACTTTGGGTCATCCCAACCAGTACATAAAGATTCTGAACCGTTATTGCCCTGCCCGGTAGTTATATAAGAAAGATTATCTTGTGGAATTCCACCAAAATGATCAGCTAGATTTACATTAAAAGCGGTTGTAGCAGAAGCCGGGGCCAAGAAGTTGCCAGTCACAAGAAAAGCAATCAGGGCGAGGATTGATAGTTGCTTACGCATTTGCAAATTCTAGGCGGGTAAAGTGATCTCGAGCAGCAATCCACCTAGTTTGCTGACACCGAGTTCAATAGATCCCCCATGTTCGCTGATGATCCCGGACATAATGCTCATTCCCAAACCTGACCCACCAGTGTCGCGGGATCGGGATTTATCAAACCGTTGAAAATGTTGTCTTCCTTCAACATAAGCTCTAGTGGGCAGCCCAGGTCCCCCGTCCTCAATTGCTAAATCAATTTTCCCATTGGTTGAAGTTAGTGATATTTGCACTGGAGCATCAGATGGGGTGTGTCTGCGAATATTTCCAAAAGCATTTGCCAACATTTGTTGTAGATGTAAGCGTGATCCATTTAAGTAAATCTCACCACTAATCATGGACTCTATTTTTCGCATTGAATCTAATGCCTTTAAATCATTAACTTGCGTAAGCACAAGCTCTGAAAGATTAACCTCTTCGTTAAATTCTGGAGTTTTTTGTCCTAATTCTGCCAGCAACAGTAAATCACGAATCAGGATCTCCATCCGCTCAATTTCGGAGGAAAGACGTGAATAAGCGCGGGCGCTTTGCTCAGGATCAACCAATTGCGCCTTACTCAACAATTCAACATAACCCTTAATTACTGTTAAAGGAGTACGTAATTCATGGGAAGCATCACCTAAAAATTCTTGCATCCGAGAGGCAGATTCTTTCTCAATACTTACCGCATTCTGCAATGAAGTAACCATTTTATTTAAAGCCAAACTTAGCCGATCAACCTCTGAATCACCCGATGAGGGTTGAATTTCTACTAAAGAATCCCCCTCAGAAATTTTTGTTGCTGAATCTACGAGCACTTCAATTTTAGAGATATCTCGGCGAATAAAAAATAAAATTAATAGGACTCCAAGAATTACTGCTACTAGTATAAATCCAAATAATGTTTGAATATTCTTTGAACGCATAGCTTGTACATCACCTAGAGATGTAGCAATAATTATATATTCGCGATCAGGAAGTTGAAATGTTCGAATTCGATACGGAGTTTCACCGCTTATTTCAATTCCACGAGCTTTTGCTTGGTCTAACTCAGCGGGTGAAGGAAGCTTTTCAAATGTACCAACTGGCTCGGTAAGTAATGTTAATTCGCCACCAGCTGGCAACAATGCAACCGCAAGCGGTATCGATAACTCTTGAGAATAATAAAAGGCTTCGCCCAATGGATTCTCACTATTTAAAATCTGAGATAGCAAACTTTCCATAATGCTATCCAGTTTGGAAATCTCGGACCGCTCCGCAGTAAGAATAGAAGCTGCACCAATAGAAAGTGAAACCAAAATCGTAATTGATGCAGTTGCTAATGAAAGCCTTGATCGTAATTTCACTAATTATTACCTTTGATCATTTAGGCTCGACTAATTGAAATCCGACTCCTCGTACAGTGCGGATAAATTCAAGATCCTCAAGATTTAATTTTTTCCGCAAATAAGATATATATGTATCAACAACCGTACTTTCGGAATCAAAATCAATCTCCCAGACTGCACTTAACAAGGTGGTTTTACTTAAAACTTTCCCTTTATGCTCCATCATGTATTGCAACAATCTATATTCGGTTGGAGAAAGTTCAATCACTGCGTCATCCAAAGTTACCAAGTGCAACTCATCATTTAATTGAATTGGGCCACAGCGCAAAATTGGCGAAGAAGAACTCTTGGGCGTAGATCGGCGCAAAATTGCGGCTACCCGTAAAAGTAATTCTTCAAGGCTAAAAGGTTTAGTTACATAATCATCTGCGCCCAATCGCAATCCGCGGGCGATATCGGTCTTATCTCCACGTGCGCTAAGCATCAGCGCCGGGGTCATATCCCCCGTGGAACGCAGCCGCTCGAGCAGTTCAAAGCCATCCATTAGCGGCATATTTATGTCGATGAGTAAGAGATTGGCCGGGCGCTTTCGCAAGGCGGTGAGGGCGGCCATCCCATCACTCGCCTCAAAAGTTTCATATCCTCCCAGGCGCAAGGCATCGCCCAGCAAGTCACGAACTCCTGCCTCGTCATCTACCACCAAAATCACTGGCGTATCTGTCTTAGCTAACGCTGTTGTGCCTGACATCTGGACCCCCTCGATTGGGTTATCTATCAGGTGAGGCTACTAGTAGCCCTGATCCAATTGCACCCCCCAGATAGGGGATTCCCCCTAATCCCATAAAGCGCGAACCATTTTCACAGAACCCTCACAAAATCGAAGGGGATGCTTAGACCATAACTTCGGTACCGTTATCGAAGTAGGAATTGCGCCAGATTTAGGAGTGAATAATGGTAAAAAATACGCGGGCCGCTTTCAAGCTCTCGTTAGCCTTACTGATTTCTGGTTCCCTCTTAATTCCATCTGCAACATCGGTACAGGCAGCAGAAACTCCCGCTCCAACTCCCTCAGCTCCCTCAGCTCCCTCAGCTCCCTCACCATCCGCAACCGGCACTTATGAAGAACAACTTGCTGCTTACAAAGTTGCTTTTGATGCTTACAAAATTGTTTTAGATAAATATAAGCAAGATCGGCGCAGCGCAGAAGCAATTTACAAAGTAGCTCTTGGTAAATATGAATTAGATGTAATTGCATTTGAAGAAAAGCATGAAGTTGAACTAGTCGCGATTAATGATGCTTTTAAAGCTGCGATTGATAAAGCGCGATCTGATCAACGAAATTCTCAAAGTAGCGCAACTACACCTGAAGCAAGAAATGCTTTGCGAACAGCTATGAGTGCGGCAGTAATGGCAGCAACAAAAACCCGAAAAAATGCAGTCGATGCACTTGGTGATATTCCAGTTAAACCTGAGCGCCCGGTATTTGCACCACCTCCAGTCGAGCCACGCAAGCCCATGCAAAATCCAAAAGGAAACAAGAATCAAAAGAATCCACCAATACAGCCAATGCAACCAAACAAGCCTGGTGGACAGAACAATCAGCAACCCGATCCAAATGTCCAAAGCAAAGTAAACAAGCCGGCGAAAAATCAAAATGCTTCTGGTAACGCAGAGATTTTTGAAAGTGATTTTTCAGCTTAAATTAAATTTATTTCTGCGAGTTAAAACCCCGAGTCGACCCCTCGGGGTTTTTAATTCTTATTCTTTTTGGACTGCTTCAATCAATGCCTGGATATATCCATTTGCAAATGCCCGCCCACGATGTCCCCATTCGGTATCCCCGTGAGTGTGTGGAACATGGTCATCCATAAAGAAGCCATCAAAGTTGTGCTTATGATAGATCTTCATAGCTTTATACATATCTACATGTCCGGTGTTGATGAACTCTTCTTTGAAAACCGGAACTGGACCGGAAACATTTCGGAAGTGCACGTAGAGAATTTTCTTACGAGAGACAAAGTATTCAATCATCTCGTAGATATCATCTTTCATCTCTGAAAAACTTCCTTGGCAAAATTCAATTGCATTGCTGTCACTCGGA
>CAEZZS010000018.1_pt1 | contig 21827 bp, 14 predicted proteins | sample 7266841 | NCBI WGS metagenome assembly CAEZZS01 (sample SAMEA6813968, study PRJEB35770) | uncultured Actinomycetes bacterium | biome: Freshwater; feature: Freshwater reservoir; material: water | place: Czech Republic | collected 2016-08-15 | depth 30m m
CGTCCGGAATGCGGTGTGGGATTTGATTCATCAGCACGTGCGATGAATCGAGATACTAAAGAGAACGTCTCTTTAGTAAGTTTCGAAAGGAAACAAATGTTAAATACTCTCAAGCGCAAAATCGCGCTTGTTGCTGTATCGGCTGTAGGGCTATCAGGGCTTGCCTTGATGTCGGCTCCTGCGGCTAACGCGGTGGTCCTCGGCTTAACGTCGATGACAAATCAGCCAACACGTAACTCGTCGTTGGCAGGAAATGGGCTATTTAAGTTCTCCTCAGCTACAGACGCAACTACACTGACGGATAACCAAGTGGTTGTTTCGTTAATAGGAACTTCAGACAGCACTCAAGCAAGCAACGTTGTTGCTGGCGAAACAGTGAACGTCCGCGCAATTATTGTGACCGCTCCAACGGCAGCCGCAATTGACTCAACAACTTCAATTGCAGCAGGGGACACCCTGGCAGCAGTTGGTTACTTAAAATCTGGTGTTGCATCAAGCTTTACGTTAGCAACCAAAAATGATTCAGTAACTGCTTCATCTAAAGGTTTGAACATTGCGAACTTTGTTGATGAAAAATCTGTCCACTCAAAAGCATTTCGTACCGCTGGTACATACACTGTAGATATTTGGGTTGATGCTACAAGTGGTGACGCAAAAATTGCTCTGGGTCTTAACGCTGGTGACGGACAGTCAATCGGTGAGCCTGTACTTCGCGCAACTATTACCATCGGTGGAGTACCTACTGCCATGGCACTTTCAGGAACAAGTGGAAGTGCAGCAGGAGCTTCTCCTGGAGCATTTTCATTAACTCTTAAAGATGTTAATGGGGTTGCGACTCTGCTTCAGACATTCAGAAATGAATCGATGACGGTTAGAACCACCACTACTGCTCTTTCTACCGAGACTTTGACCGTACGAAGAGGAACTGCTCTTGCGTTCGACAATGGTCTCGACCCAGAAGATTCTGTAACAGTTCAAAGTAGATCACCTGGATTTGGAACTACTTCTTTAGCTACTCTGCCCGCAGGTCAGGCAATTGTTGTAGTAGGAAACAATGAATCCATTACTGCTTCAACCGGTGCGTACAACTATCGTGTTAACCACACAGGTGCAATGGCTTCTACAATCGGCTTCAACTTTGCGCAAACAACAGGTGGATTAACTTCACTTGCTGCTGATCTTAATTACACATTCAGCACTGTTGCTGGAGCAAGTGCCAGCAAAGTTCAAGTATCAAATACATCAGGCGTGCACCAGGAATCAACGACTGCATTAACGGCAGCTACTAACAAATTCCAGGTTTACACCGCCCCTACCTCATTAGATACTGCAACAATTGCGTCGTACCGGGTTAACCCTGGCGTCACTACTGTTGGAGTGAAAATTACAGGTACAGCTGGCGCTGTAGTTAACGTAACCGTTACTGCAAGCACTACTGCAGGAGTGACCGCAGGAACAACCCAGACAACTCTTGATGCTACTGGCGTATCTACAGTTAACTTCACTGCTACCACAGCAAGCGGTACTTACACAATAAGTATTCCAACTGCTGCTTCGGCGGCAAGCATTGGATCTGCATCAGTTTTGACATTTAACTACCAGACTGCTGGAAATTCAGTCGTCGCACTTGGTAAAAATGGAATCTCAACTGATCTGCTTTCTTCAACAGTTACTTCAACTGTTGTAAAAGTTGGTGCTACCACTGCAGTTAAAGTTACTGTAAAGGATCAATACGGAACCGCAATTCCATTCATGTCAGTCAAGGGTGCGCTAAGCACTGGTAGCCGTAACGCTTCAGCGACTATGGCAACTCAATATACTGGTGCTGATGGAACTGCAACCGTAAGCCTGACAGATGTCAGCACATCTACTACTAACATGACAGATGTTTTGACAATTAACGTTGCTGCTCCAGGAACAGATGTTGTTACTGCAAACTTAATTTCAGGAAACACACTTACCATCACTTACTCAGCGACGGGTGCATACTCGACGCTTACACTAACTGGTGGAACAACCGCAACTGTTACTCAAACTCGACAGATGGAATCCGTAACTGGTTCTGCTGTTGCATTGGTTGAAGTTGGAATTACACCAGCTCTTCTAGATTCAGCAGCACTTGCTGTTTCAGGCGTAGGAATTGTCTACACCGGATCTGATGGAGTTTATTTCCGTGCAACTTCTGGTACGCGCCCAACCGGTGGAGATGTAAAGACCATCACCAAGGGAAGCACAACCCAGATCTTTGCTTATGGAACTAAGCCTGGTGTTGCAACAATTACCGCAACAGGTGGTGGCTTAACTGCTACTGCAACATTTACTGTTTCTGCAGCAATTGCTGGCACCGCTCGTAGCTTGAGCGCAGCCGCAGCCGCAGGACGTGTAACTGCAACTGTTACAGATGGTTGGGGAAACCCAGTCGCTGGCGTAACTGTTAGCTTCGCATCTGATAACAAGGGAATCTTCGGAAACGGAACTTCCTCCACATCTGCAGTCACTGACGCAAGCGGGTTAGCCTCATCGCTAGTTCAATCTGCTGATGGTACCGGTGCTGATGTTTCAGTCATCTCAACAATCTCAGGCGGACAAACCGCTTCTCTTGCTACAGATGATGTACTTGACTTCGCAGCTGGTGTTAAAACTGTAACCACTGTTGCTAAGCCAACAGCAGGTTCTGCAGGCACTGATACTGCAATCACCGGAGTCAAGACTGACGTAACAGCAGTCAAGGCTGATGTAGCAACTGCAAACGCAGCTGTTAAGGCTCTTGCAACACAGGTAACTGTGCTACAGGCCTCAGTTGCAACCTTGATCGATTCATTGACTACACAGATCGCAGCGTTGTTGCAATCTGTTAGCGCATTGACCAAGGCTGTAGCAAAGCTACAAGCAGCAACAAAAAAGAAGTAAAAACTACGCAGTAGTTTAAAACTGCTACCGCTGAAGGCGGCGCCCGAGAGGGTGCCGCCTTCAGTCATTTCTATCAAAGATTCAAGAGAAATTAATGAACTGCAGCGAGCCATAGATTTCTCCATTATTGAAAGGTCAATACACTAAGCCCCATGGGTACTCGCCGGGTAAATGAGGTATTTATAAGTTGGGCTCTACTAGTTAGTGCCGCAACCACCTTATTTTTTTGGTCTCCCGGATTAGATGTTTTCAATCTCCCCAAAACTGCAGTTCTGCTTATCGGTTCGGCTGGATGCCTAGGTGGAGCTTTTTATCTTTTCAAATATAACGGGTTGACCCGAAAAATTGGGTTAACTTTTTATGCTGCTGCTGCTGCTTTGTATTTGCTTCAAATTGCAGTTGGCCCAGCTGGTCTCGATCGAACTTTGTGGGGCGCTTATTCGAGAGCAAATGGGGCGATGAGCTACCTTTCGATTATTTTTATAGCGATTACAGTTTTGCTTAGCGCGCGAATTTCGAATGTTAATCGGATTTTCCAAATTCTGGCTTTAGCACTATTTTTAAATGCAACTTACGGGTACTTACAGTATTCGGGACATGATTTTGTAGATTGGGTTAACCCCTACAATCCGATTATCGGTACTCTTGGAAATCCAAACTTCAGTTCTTCGATTTTAGGTCTTGCATCTCTTGCAACAATTTGCTATGCAACTTTTGCAAGTAGTTCAATTTATATTAAAGCCGCATTAGGAGTTTTAGGATTAGCAGGTGTAATCCTCTCTTATCTGACGGCATCAATCCAAGGGCCTTTAATATTTGTAGTGGGTTTAACAGTTGCAGCGCTGGGCTCACTGTGGATTTCTAATAAAAAAGCAGTTTTTTATCCACTTTCTGCTTTGGTTGTGGTTGGTAGCACTTTCTTAATTTATTCGATGTATGGCTATGGCCCGCTTGGTGCGACTCTTTTCCAGTACACATTGAAGTTGCGATTTAGATATTGGCAAGCAGCGATAGAGATGATGCAAAATCATCCATGGCTCGGTGTCGGGGTTGATTCCTATGGAGAATACTTCAGAAGATCTAAACCACTAGCCTTGATTTTAAGCAACGGTCCAGAATTAATGACAAATAATTCACACTCGACTCCATTCCAATTAGGCGCAACATTAGGAGTGCCATTCTTTTTAATTTACGTCTCATTGCAAATTTATGTAATTATTCGATTTATTAAAGCTTTTAGAAATCCGACTGAAAATGCAAAACCCTTACTCGCACTATTTTCAATATGGGTTGCTTTCCAACTTCAATCTTTAATCTCATTAGATCAACTTGGATTATCGATCTGGGGATGGGTTTTGGGGGCGGCAATTATTGGACTTTCCTTTGATGGTGTTGCCGTCGTTCTTCCACCTGTAGTTAAGGGGCCCAAGAAAGTTGAGCGCACCAAAGAGGTCACTCCGGCATTTTTGAAGCCGGGGATCGCCATAGGTGCAATTGTTGGATTTATGATCGCTCTTGTTCCAATCCGGGCGGATTTAGCGATGAAAGCCGCGATGGAAACCCCTTGGAGCCAAGAAGATGAAGCCAGCAAGCAAGCTCGGTTGGCTACGTTAACTGCAGCGATCAAAACTTTAGAGCATGACCCGACTTATGTTTCACAAGCCATTACCGAAGTTTACAAAATGGGAAAGATTGAGGAGGGCCTTGCATTGGCAAAAGTCGGCGCTGCTCTTCACCCAGAATCCTTTGATTCTCAATTTATGGTTGTTGATATGTTAGAACAAAATCAAATTTGGAAAGATGCAATTCCATATCGCAAACGGACCTCTGAGTTAGATCCGATGAACTGGAATGTTTGGATGGCTTATGCAAGAGATCTTGAAAATACCGGTGATAAGGCTGGTGCGAAATTTGCACTGAATAAAGTTTTAGAATTTACTAATGATCCCAAATTTATTGCTGATGCTAAGAATGGTTTAACAAGGCTTGGATTTTAATTATGGGTACTAAAAAAGTTGCAATTATTGGCCAAGGATATGTCGGATTGCCTTTGGCGATGGCGGCAAATTCCTCGGGTTGGGATGTTATTGGGATTGATGTAAATGGAAAAACTGTGGCAAATTTAAATCTCGGCAAGAGTCACATTGAAGACATCTCCGATCAAACACTGCAAAAAGCAATAGCCGCAAATCTCTATAAAGCAAGCCAAGATTTCACAGATGTAGAAAATGCTGACGTTGTGGTGATCTGTGTGCCCACACCCTTAAATGAAAAAAGGGAGCCAGAGTTAGCTTTTCTTAATGGTGCAGTTACATCAGTTGCGCCACACCTTAAAAAAGATGTGCTCTTAATAAGCGAATCAACTTCATACCCTGGCACGGTAAGGGATGTAGTTAAGGGAATAATTTCAACTTTACGCGAGGATAAAGGTGCTGGCATTTTATTGGCATCTGCACCCGAGCGGGTAGATCCAGGAAATGAAAAATATAACCATAAAAATACCCCGAGATTAGTTTCTGGATTAACACCTGAAGCGACCAAAAAAGCAGCGGAATTTTATCGATCTTTTACTGAAAATGTTATTGAAGTATCCTCACCAGAAGTAGCAGAAACAGCTAAATTGCTTGAAAATACTTTTAGACAGGTAAATATCGCACTAGTAAATGAGGTAGCCATCATTTCACGGGCATTAGGAATCGATGTGCGCGAAGTTATTGAGGCGGCTAATTCAAAACCTTATGGATTTATGAAATTCACTCCGGGGGCTGGGGTCGGGGGACATTGCATACCAGTCGATCCGTCATATTTCTCTTGGCGGGCACGACAAGTTGGCGCACAAGCAAGATTTATTGATTTAGCAAATGAAGTTAATGACCAGATGCCAAAATATGTATCTGATCGGTTATTGAAATTGATTGGCAAGCCAGCGAAAGGGTTGCATTTGTTGATCTGTGGCGTTGCCTATAAACCTGGGGTCGGAGATGTCCGCGAAACTCCGGCAGATGGGGTAGCGCAGTATCTAACTGATCTTGGAGCAAAGGTAAGTTGGTATGACCCATTAGTGGGAAATTGGCGCGGAGAAAAAAGTGCGCTTTTGAGTGAGAATTTTGATGGCGCCATAGTGGTTACCCCACAACCCGGTATGGATTTAAAGGCCTTAATTGATAGTAAAACTCCGATATTTGATTGCACCGGCGCCTACAAAGGGCTGCCGCTGGTGGAGCAGCTCTAACCCATAGAATTGGGCGCAAGAGTTTAAGCGGGGGGCATTTATGAAGGTTGTGATTACTGGTGGGGCTGGCTTTGTCGGCACCAATCTATCCCGTCACCTGCTTGCTCACGGCCACGATATAAAAATTTTAGATGACCTCTCCAGTGGGTTAGCAAGCAATGTGCCTGATGGTGCGCAATTCATTGAGGGCTCGATAGTTGATGCACAGCTTGTAAAGAAAACAATTTCGGGTGCAGATGCAGTGGTGCACTTAGGAGCACGTGGATCTGTGCCGAGATCTATTAAAAATCCGATTGCAACGCATGAAGTAAATGCGACCGGAACTTTAAATGTTTTAGAAGGTGCACGTGCGGCTAATGCACATTACTTATTTAGTTCATCTTCCTCGGTTTATGGTGGAAATATGGCACTTCCTAAAAATGAAGAGATGGTGTTAAAGCCTCTTACTCCTTACGCAGCGTCAAAAATGGCTGGGGAAGCACTTTCATTGGCATATGCAAAAAGTTATGAAATGCCAGTCACCACATTTAGATTTTTTAATATCTTCGGCCCTTGGCAAAGACCAGATCATGCTTACGCAGCCGTGATTCCTAAATGGATCTGGCAAGCGATGGAGAAGCAAGAGATTATCGTGCATGGTGATGGCGAACAGACCCGTGATTTTACTTCCGCCGCCACTGCCGTGGCAGTGATTACTAGCGCACTTGAAAATAAAATTACTCACCCCGAACCTGTAAACCTCGCTTTTGGTAATCGAATTTCATTAAATGAAATTTTGCTTGATTTAAAGGTATTTTTCCCAGATATGAAGATTAAACATATTGAAACCAGAACTGGAGATGTTAAAGATTCGCAAAATCAACCAACGTTAATTAAATCACTCTTCCCTGATGTTAAGCCACAAAGTTTCAAAGATGCATTAGTAGAGACCAAAAATTGGTTGGCTGAGAATTCGAGCAAGATACTTAACGGCCCAGCGGCGACTGATTAATTTATGTGTGGCATAGCCGGGCGAGTAGGAAGTTCTGCTGGTTCAAAAAATGCAGTAACTGCGGCCATTAATTCCTTGGCACACCGCGGCCCAGATGATCAAGGGTATTTTACTGCCCCTGGGGTCGAACTTGGGATGGCAAGACTTTCGATTATCGATGTGGCGCATGGTCAACAACCAAAGCAAGATTCGACTGGAAAAATTGAAATAGTCTTTAATGGTGAGATCTATAACCATAGAGAAGTCCAAGAGATTGTTCGAAAAAGCGGTGGAAAATTAATAGGGGACAGTGAAGCAGAAGCTCTTGCTGAACTTTATAAAATTAAAGGCGAACAATTTTTAAATGATTTGCGGGGAATGTTTGCAATTGCAATTTGGGATAGCAGAGACAACTCCCTCTTATTGGCACGGGACCGAATTGGTGAAAAACCATTGCTCTACTGTGAAACAACAGCAGGTAATTTGGTTTTTGCATCCGAGATGCGGGCGATTTTTGCTTTTGGAGTAAAGTCAAATGTGGATGAAAGCCAAATTGGTAATTTCCTGCGGCTTGGCTATTTAAATGCTCCAGAAACAATTATTTCTGGAGTTAAAACTTTGCCTCCGGCACACCTGCTTAAATTTAAAGACGGAAAGGTTAATCTGGCTCGTTATTGGCAGCTGCCAGATTTTAAGGAAATACAGATTGATAAAGTGGCAGCAACACAATTGATAAGTGGCGCGCTAGAAAATGCCGTGGTCAGTCAACTATCTTCTGAACGTCCATTAGGAACATATTTAAGTGGGGGAATTGATTCAACATTGGTAACGGCTTTTGCTGCTCGTAATTCAACTTCGAAGATAAATACTTTTTCAATTGGTTTCGAAGATCCTGCTTATGATGAGTCAAGCCATGCACGTGCTGTCGCCAACTATTTGGGAACAGAGCATCATGAAATAGTAGTAAAGCCCGATCCAGAATTGATTTTACGTAAAATTGGCCAAGTTTTAGATCAACCATTTGGGGATTCATCTATCATCCCAACTTTTTTGTTAAATCAATTTGCTAGCAAGGAAGTTATTGTGGCCCTAGGTGGGGATGGTGGAGATGAATCAATGGCCGGTTATGACCGCTACCGCGCTGCACCCGCGTTGCAAAGATTAAATCCGCTGCTCGGTGCTGCTAAGCCTCTGACTAAGTTGGTTGATCGGTTTGGGTATACAAAATTAAATCGCCGTGGCAAGAGACTGCTAGAGGCGGCGAAACCCTACGGTTCTACTCGCGATAGATATCTAGATCTTGTGTCACTAGTCCATTCCAGTGAGGTAAATGCGCTTTTACATCCACGTATCAGTAGTGAAAATGTCGGTCAAAACCCGTTACAACGCAGCTGGGATTTGTTAAATATTAGTGATGATAGCGAACGCGCCAGAGTTCTGGATCTGCAAACTTATCTTCCAGGAGATCTGCTATTTAAAACAGATATCTCATCCATGGCAAATAGTCTTGAACTTAGAGCTCCATTTTTAGATTACAGGTATTTAGAAGTTGCGCATTTAATTCCAACAAGATTTAAGATTTACAACGGTGAAGGAAAACAATTATTGCGTGATCTTGCCAGAACGCTTGTTCCAAGCAAATTGATTGACCGACCAAAGATGGGCTTCGCAATTCCACGCGCGCTTTGGTTGCGCGGTCCTATAAAAGACATGGCGCATGAATTGTTATTGGGGAAGACCACCATGGATCGCGGATGGGTAGATTCAAAAACAGTTGAAAAATATTGGCTTTTGCATCAATCAGGTCGAGATTATGATCGAATTCTTTGGCCAATTTTAATGCTTGAACTTTGGGCCCGCAATTGGGTTGATCAAGCTAAGTAAAGATTTTGGTAATCAGTTACTAAACGAGCAACTCCATACCGAGCACTCATGTCAGTTTTGGCGCTTTCACCAAGGCGATTCCGCAATGCAGGATCAGAGAGTAGAGATTGCACAGCATTGACGATCTCGCTTACATCTAATGAAGTTAATACTCCAGCACTTCCATTTTTAATTACTTCAGCAACTGAACCGACATTTGTCGAGATCGTCGGGACGCCAGCCATACCCGCTTGAATTGCGCTAACCGGAGTACCTTCATTGTCACTAGTTAGCAAAAGAATATCGGTGGCACTTGAAATATTCTCAACATCACTGCGCCATCCTAAGAATTTAACTTGCGAATCTATTTTAGAAAGTTGAACTTTTAGGGAATCGACTAAATCGCCTGACCCAACTATTAAAAACACTACCTTTGGATTGTCACTTGCGATTTTTAGGGCAACTTCAGCAAATCTGTCTGGTCGTTTAATGCCTGTGATTCTTCCCAAAAAAGTTATTGTTGTGGCATCTTGAGGTACTCCCAGAGATTCACGTGCGACAAGTGAGTTAGGTAATGTTCCTAACGATATTCCTGGGGGAATCACTACATATTGCGCCGGCTTGCCTATATGTGCAGCCAATAGGTCATCTCGCACCTGTGCTCCAACGCTGACAATTTTGAAACTTCTTTTTGCCAACATTCGCTCTATGTAAATTAGCACTTTGGTTTTTGCTGGTGAGAAATACCCATGTAATAAATGTCCATGATAAGTATGAATTAATTTTGCATTACTAAAACTCAAGATAGCTGCAAGTCGGCCTAGCAATCCAGCTTTTGCTGTATGGGTATGGATGTAATTAGGTTTAAATCTCCTGATCTCGCCCATAAGGCGGAATAAAACTAGCAAATCATCCTTGGCTTTTATGCTTCGGCCAAGCCCCTCTATCCGAGTTACTGGAATATCAGGTGCGATTAACTCGAGATAATCTGCTTCATCACCAGCGCAATAACCCGTAAAAAGTCTTTGGTCAAAGATATTCTGATCAAATCCGCGCATTAATCCAGAAACCTGAACTGCGGGTCCACCAACATTCATCCGTGCGATTATCCGCATTACTCGGATTTTCGCTGCCACTTTGCTTTTTTCGCTAACTTTACTTTGCTAAATCTGCGGCAACGTCGCGAATTATTTCCTCAAGAGATTTCGTTACTTTCCAACCAGTTAATGAAACTAATCTTTGAGTGCTTGGTACACGCCGCTGCATATCTTCAAATCCGGCTTCGTAAGCATCGGCATAATCTACAAAAGTGATCTCACTTTTTGACTCAGTTATTTCGATAATTTTTTTCGCTAGATCTAAAATAGAGATTTCAAAGTTGTTTCCAATGTTCACAACAGTTCCGATAGTTTTATCAGTGCCCGCAACTTTAAGCAGCGCATCAATTACATCACTTACATGTGCAAAACATCTAGTTTGTGTGCCATCACCATAAACAGTGATCGGTTCATTTTTTAATGCTGCTTCAACAAATCGCGGAACCACCATTCCATAAAATCCGACTTGACGCGGACCAACTGTGTTAAACAACCGCACGATACGTGCGGGTAAACCTTCAGAATGCCAGTAAGAATAAGCAAGAACCTCTTCTATTGCCTTTGCTTCGCTGTAGGACCAACGTACTTTTAGTGGTGAACCAAGAATTCGGTCATCCTCTTCACCTAAAGCATCTGAAGTATTTTTTCCATAAATTTCACTGGTGCTGGTGACTAATACAGGAGTTTTATTTTTAGCACACGCTTCAAGCACATTTTCAGATCCGCGAATATTTGTCGAAAGTGATTTAAGGGGATTTTGCACGATATTAAAGACACCAACAGCGGCCGCTAAGTGGAAAACGTGATCGACTTTAGCTACCAAAGAGTTGACTAGCGGCACATCTAAAATTGAACCTTCAACAAAGGTTAGCGAGAGGCTTGATTTGTGTTGATCGAGATTAACCAACCGCCCCGTAGATAAGTCATCTAGGACGGTGACTGTGTCACCACGAGCGATCAGGGCATCGGTGAGGTGAGAGCCAACAAAGCCCGCCCCGCCGGTAACTAAATGGTGCAATTTCACTCGCCTTCGATCAAAAGATCTTGATATTTACTAGGGCAGAGCCTACCGATTCAACCGGTAAGTTTGGCTTATGGCGGTTTGGGTCTGCGGTGAAGCGTTAATCGATCTAATCCCTGTTGAACCGGGGTCCGAGCAGCGAATAGCAATCCCGGGAGGCGGCCCGGCCAATACTGCACATGCTCTTGCAAGATTGGAAATTGCCACCGAATTCATTGGTGGCTTGTCTGATGATCAATATGGGCAGCGAATGCGTGCAGAATTTATTGCAGGTCGAGTTGGGCTCACTTTTACCCCAGAACACCAGCTTCCTACCTGTCTTGCAATTGTTTCGATCGCCCTGGATGGTGGTGCAACTTATGAATTTAAGATTGATGGAACGGCAACTTTTGCCTTTGCCACAAAAAATCTACCAGATCCAAAAGTCGTTAAGCCTGATGCAATTTATATTGGAACTTTGGGAACGATTATTGAACCAGGCGCAAGCATCTTAAAAGATTGGGTACTTAAAGCCAAAGAATATGCACCGATTATTTATGACCCAAACATTAGATCATCAGTAATCCCGGATAGAAGTAGATATCAGGAGGTTGTTAAAAACTGGGTAGCGCTTTCCAATGTAGTAAAAGCGAGTGAGGATGATCTTGCTTGGCTATATCCAGATTCTGACCCATTAGAAATTGCGCGTAGTTGGGTTGCACTAGACGTAGAACTAGTTGTGATAACTAAAGGCGAAAACGGAATAGTAGGAGTTACTGAAAATCAAGAGGTTTTAATTCCAGGTGTGCAGGTCGATGTAATTGATACGGTCGGCGCTGGCGACACGGTTGGGGCGGTGCTAGTTGAGGCTCTAGTTGAATTTGGATTAGAAAAGTTAACTAGCGAATTGCTTTCGCATACTTTACATAGAGCAGCGCTCGCCGCATCAATTACTTGTTCACGACTAGGAGCAAATCCACCAACTAAAGCTGAGTTACTTTAAAGATAACAATTTAGTTTCAGTGTTTGCGAGAGTTCTATCAATTGAATAATTCTTGATTACCGATTGTAGGGCGCCTTCAGAGACCTTTTGATAATCACTACTTGAACTCAAAATTTCTGCGATCAAATTTCCACAAGAAATTTCATTTGAAATATCTACCACATAGCCATTTACACCGTTTTGAATCACCGCAACATTACCTGCCGCGTTAGAGACTATTGCTGGAATTCCAGCTCCAAGTGCCTCTAACAATGCAAAGGACATGCCTTCATATGTGGATAGAAGTGCAAAATATTTTGCCTTTGCGACCTGCTGACTGACTTTGTCTTGAGCTAAAGCACCAGTAAAAGTAACTTGAGCATTTAGTTCTGTTGCCAAAGTTCGCAATTTAAGATTTTCAGGTCCATCCCCTATGACACATAATTTTAAATTCTTTTTTGCGGCAATGCGGATTAATAAATCTACATTTTTCCAAGGAACCAATCTTGATGCAGTAACTAAATCAAACCCCTTAGGTTGATTTGTCATTCCTATGACTTGCACACCGTTTGGAATCATAGAGACTGCCTTGGAAACTCCCCACTGTTTTACAAAGTCGGCCAACTGTTGGCTAGGAGTGATAATTTCGCTAAAACCATTTAATGCAAACCTAAGTAATTTTCTCTGAAATCCGCCACTTTCCACATTATTAAAAGATTCAATTGTCAATTTTGTGCTACCTGAATTGCGTGCTCTTTCCCAAACCGGGTCTCCCACTATCTTTCCTAATGTTGGGGTCCGGCTAAATCGAACTGCAACACCGGTTTCTTCGTATAAACCATTGGCAAATATTAGATCACTTCGGATCGAAGATAGAAAAATGTATTTGGTTGTCAAAATCATTCGTAATGGTTTTGTTAATGATCTATTTATAAATCGCACTGGGTAGGGAAATTCATTTTTACTTCTCTTACTGTCAGTTAACGTAATTACCTTTACTTTATGCCCCTGTGAGATTAAATGATTTGCAAATTGAGGAACAAACTTGGCAGGCCCACCATCGTCAGGAGGATAAATCCCCGAGATAAGCAGAATTTTCACTAGACAGTCGTCTCTGTCCAATTAGATATGAGGGCACTAACTTTCGGATCCTTAGCCCACTTAATCACTTCCGACATGCCAGATTCAAGTGGGGTAGGCGTATGTTTACCAATGAGTGAATGCAGCAAGGTGGCATCTGCAAAAGTACGTTCCACATCACTTGGATGTTTTGCGCTTACATTTGATTGTAATTCAAGACCTAGTTGGCTTTCAGCAATATTTATCATCTCGGCAAGAGTTCGTGGAATTCCACCACCGGTATTTACGACATCGTGATATTCGGCTGGACGTGATTCCAATTCATTATGCAGTGCGATTACTGCATTTACAGTGTCATCTACATATGAGAAGTCACGCAGGGCATCTCCGTCACCAAATAAGTTGAATGGTTTACCAGAAATTAAATTAGCGGCAATTCTAAAATAAGCCATATCAGGGCGACCCCAAGGTCCATAAACAGTAAAAAATCTCAATCCACGTGCCTTCATCTTTGATTTGCGAATAATCGTTGGAGCCATACTCTCATTTGCTAATTTAGTGGCCCCATAAAAACTAATTGGTTTAATATCTGCAAAACTTTCTGAAAATGGGGCTTTTGGATAATTTCCATAAACACTGGATGATGATGCATAAGTAATTCGATCGATTCCATTTTTTAATCCCCAAGTAAAAATGTTTAAATAGGCATCAATATTTGCTGAGACATACTGTCCATAGCGCTCTACCGGAAGTCTGATTCCTGGCTGTGCAGCTAAATGGATAATAGAAGAAATATTTTTATCCTCAAGAGTTTTTTTAAGTGCATCAGAATCTGAAATGTCACACCTTGCTACTGTGACCCCAAGTGGGGTGAGTAGATTTGCAATTCGGAGATCCTTTAACTCTGTCGAGTAATAATTGGAAAAGGAGTCAATAGCAACAATCTCCTCGCCCGCTAATTTAAGAGCACGGGCGGTATGGGCGCCGATAAATCCAGCTGCTCCGGTAACCAAAATCGCGGGCTTCATATAGCAATGATACTGGGGCTAACTTTAAGAAAATCATAGAATTGCAGGCTTTTGAGCATAGGATTACCGCATGAGTATAATGAAAATCGTAGGTGAGCAAATAACTGTTGAAGTTGATCTCGATCATGGAGCCCGTTTGTCATCGGTGAAATGGCATGGAACAGAGTTCGCAATTCAAAGACGTGAAGGTTGGCTCTCGTGGGGTTGGTATCCAATGGCACCGTGGGCTGGGCGGATATTAGATGGAAAGTTGCGAGCCAGTGATGGAAGTATTTTGCAATTAGCAACTGATGTTTTGGGACCCCATGCAATTCATGGGTTAGCTTTTGATAAACCGTGGCGCGAGATCGCACCAGGGGTCGCATCGATTGATTTAGTTGCGCCATATGAAGGCGCTCGAGTTGAGCAAAAAGTTGTTGTAGATGGAGATTCATTTACTTACGAACTTTCATATATCGCAAACGGAGTAGATCTTCCGGCGTGGGTGGGATTGCATACTTGGTTTCCGAGAACAATAAATGGATCACCAGAGGCCGAGATTGACTTTCATCCCGAGAAGATGCTTGATGTAACACCAACTCTGATTCCAACTGGAAAATACAAAGTACCAAATAAACCTTTTCCTTGGGATGATGTTTTCACTGGAGTCAAAGGTGACCCCGCAGTTATTTGGCATGGGGAAGCAAAGTTAAGTATTTCAAGTCCGGCTGATTGGTGGGTTGTTTATACCGAAGATCCAATTGGTGTTTGTGTTGAACCGCAAACTGCGCCACCTGATTCACAAAACTTTGGCGCAGATTTATCAAAAGCCCAGAAATTGATTTCCCGTTTTACATTTGAGAAAGCGTAATTAAATATGACTACCGGTGGTTTCAATAGTAAAGAACTTTTGGCACTTGAAGATGAGTTAACTCTTGCGGTTTTAACAAGTAAAGAAGCAGTTGAAATTGGTGAGTGCGTGGTAAAAATTGCGCGTGAAAAAAATCTTCCAATTGCAACTCGAGTTTATATAGGTGATTGGGTTGTATTCCATGTCTCACTTCCAGGATCTGATGCTGAAAATGATCGGTGGATGGGGCGCAAAGTGCGCACGGTTGCGGCTAAAGGACATTCATCAATGTGTTTACGGATCTTGGCTGAAGAGGCAGGGATTTCTGAAAAAGATTGGTATGTGCAAAATAATTTAGCGGAAAGTGATCATGCAATACATGGAGGAGCATTTCCATTACGGGTAGATGGAGTCCATGTCGGAACTGTCGTAGTCAGCGGAATCCCGCAAGCGGAAGATCACCGACTTGCAGTCGCTGGTTTGAGAGAGTTTTTGGCACGCGGGTAAAGATGATTGATCGCGAACATTTAAATCATTTGCTTGAGCGTGAGCAAGCTCGTTTTGTAGTGCACCACCCAAAAAGTGCGGCGATATTTAAAGAGAGCAAATCGGTAATGCCAGGTGGTGTGCCGATGTCATGGATGGCGAAGTGGCCGGGGGGATTTCCGGTTGTCGTGGAAAGTGCCAAAGGCGCACATTTTGTTGATATTGATGGGAATAGATACATAGATCTTTGCCTTGGTGATACTGGTTCAATGACTGGTCATTCGCCAGATGCAACTGTGGCGGCGATCAAAGCTCAGATAGATCGTGGAATTACGATGATGCTTCCGACACAAGATGCAGTAATTATTTCCCGCGAATTAGCACGCAGATTTGGTTTACCGCTTTGGCAATTCACAGTTTCAGCTACCGATGCAAATCGACATGTAATTCGTTATGCGCGAATGCTTACTGGCCGCGACAAAGTTGTCGTAATTGATCGGTGTTATCACGGAAGTGTTGACGAAACATTTGCAACGCTAGATGTTAATGGAGCAACAGTTTCACGTGAAGGAAATATTGGCGCACCAGTTGAATTAGCGGTGACGACTCGGGTTGTTGAATTCAATGATTTAACTGCGATGGAACTTGCATTAAAGATGGGTGATGTGGCGGCGATTTTGATGGAACCGGCGATGACAAATGTTGGAATTGTTTTACCAGAACAAGGCTATTTAACTACGGTAGAGAAGTTGGCAAAAAAATACGGAGCGCTGTTGATTATTGATGAGACTCATACGATCTCTTTTGGCCCGGGTGGAATGACGGCAGGGTTGGGCTTGAAACCAGATTTCTTAACTATTGGTAAAGCAATAGGTAGTGGAGTTCCGACTGGAACTTTTGGAATGACTCAAGAAGTTGCTAATCAAATTGCCGAGTTTGTGAAATTAGTTGAAGTTGATACTGGTGGAGTTGGGGGAACTTTGGCAGGTAATGCATTGTCATTGGCTGCGATGCGCGCGACATTGAGTGAGGTACTAACTGATGCGGCATACGCGAAGATGCAACCACTTGCCGATCTGTGGGCTGATGGAGTCGAAGAAGTTATCCGCGAATGCAATTTGCCATGGTCAGTAAACAGATTGGGGATTAGAGCTGAGTACATCTTTAATACTCGGGCACCGCGAACCGGGCGAGAGGCCGCAGATTCCGGAGATTTTGAACTAGAACAGCTGATTCATCTCTACCTATTAAATGAAGGGTTTTTATTGACCCCTTTTCACAATATGGCTTTGATCTGCCCCGATACCACCGAGGCTGATGTCAGTGCTCACACAGCCGCATTTCGGAAAATGTGCAAAGAGTTGACTAGCGCCCCTTAAAACTCTGGGACAAACCTGAGAAGATAACCCCATGAATCGGGCGAAGGTATTAGTTGTCGAAGATGACAATTTCACCCGATCAACTTTGGTCGCTGCGATTCGCACCCAAGGGATCGAGGTAGTCGGTTCAGCCAGTAATGCGCGCGATGCCCTCGCCATTCAAGCTCGTTATGCACCAGATATTGCCATGCTGGATTTTGATCTTGGTCCTGGGCCAACCGGAATAGATGTGGCCCATGCGCTTAGATCACGTCAGCCGAATATTGGAATCTTAATTCTCTCAACATTTAGAGATCCAAGATTGCTTTCCACAAAATTGCCACCACTTCCTAGCGGATCGCTTTATTTGTGTAAACAAGATATTGATGATGTACGCAAAATTGTTGATCAATTATTAATGGTAAATGAAAGAAGATTTGGTCGGGTAGTTCGCAAAATTTTCCCTAAGCGTGAAGCGATTCCATTAACTGAGATGCAAATGGATATTTTGTCATTAGTTGCAAAAGGTTTAACTACCGCTGAAATCGCACGTCAAAGAGATGTTAGTGAAAAAGCAATTGAAAATACAATTTCCCGGATATCTATACAACTCGGAATTGTGAAAGATTCAACACAAAATCAACGGGTTCAATTAACTCGCGCTTATATGCGCTTAGCTGGGAAATCAACTTAAGGTGATAAAAAATTTAATCTTGAGAGTCTCCGGCAATCGGACTCTCTCGCTTACTGCTTTCATGGTCTTTTTTCCATTTGGCGTTATAGGCGTCATAACAACAATTCCCGCAGTTAGCACAACCACAACCCAAAGGATTGATTGGTTTTATGTTGGTCTAATTGCACAATCTTTAATGGGAATTTTGATTTTTGGATTTAATTATATTTACCGCAAAGTTTTTCAAAATAAACGCGGCGCCAAATCATTTATAATTTTCGCACTTTGTGCTTCGGGCGCTTTTAGAGGATTTTGTATCGGGCAAGCGAGTACCCTTTTTAATCTTAATGATCCAATAAATGTTGTGATCCGTTCGATAAATTCTGGTTTGACTACATTGATTTGGCTCGGATTGATTGGATTGTTGATTGAAGCTCAATCCAGTTATATCCGTGAGTATCAAGACCTATACCAACGGTTTTTAATGCTTAAATCTGGCCGTTTGCCAGACGGCAGGGAGTTGAACTCAGGGCGGTTGAGTGAGATCGCTGAGCAAGTCTCTGAAATGACCTCTCCAGTGCGAACCAAATTAGCCTCAATGCAAGACGGGGAATTTACTGACGATCAAATTAGAGATGCAGTTAATGAATTACAAAAAGTTATTAAAGAACAGATCAGGCCATTAAGCCATCGCCTTTGGTTTGATAGAAGTTCACACCTGTTACGTTTTAAGTTTGCGAACTTATTTTTTGATTCACTTAAGTCGAAGGATACGCCAATCATATTCTTTAGTTCAGTTATAGCTTTTAGCATTTTTTTTGGCGTCACAGTAGCTTACGGTTATGAAACTGGGTTAATCATTGGCGGGATCTTTGGAATATCAATAGTACTTATCTTATCTGCTGAGAAATTTATTGCTGAAAAATTTAGAATTAAATTAGTTTTATTGCATCCGATAGTTTTAATACTACTTCCTATTGTGCCTATTTATTTTGTACAAATATATCTAGAATATATCGGAAGCCCTAAGTGGTTGCCCTACACACTTTTTGGATTTATCGGCGTAATTCCGCTCTTTGCTATTTTGACTACGATGCTTGCTCAATCATTAATTGATAGAGCGAAAATAATTGATATTTTGACAGCGCAAATTACATCTGGTTATGTGGAAGAGCACTTAAATGCAATAGCAAAAATGGCTGAAGATTCTGAAATTGCCTCTTATCTTCATAGTTCTTTACAATCCGAATTAACGGCCATTGCCTTGAAGTTAGATCAAGCTTCTAGGTCTGGGAATAGAAATGAAGTTAAGAATATTATTCAATATGCTCAAATTGTGATTGAACGCGACTTATCAGTTAATTTTCACGCTGGCGAGCATTCGCCGCTTGGGAGAATCAATGCGTTATTGGATGCTTGGCGAGGAATTGCAGAGATTAAAATTAATCTACGTGGGATTGAATTATGTGAAACACAAGTAGTGACTGATATTTCGCAAATAATTGAAGAAGCTGTTTCCGATTCAGTGCGATTTGGTAACGCCAATTTAATATCCATAAATGGAAGCGCAAGCCCAGATCATTATTATTTTATTGTTACCGATAACGGCAGCAGTAAGAATCAAGGTGGATCTGGCTTGGGAACGATTTTGCTTGATGAAATTGCCCCAAATCTGTGGCGGCGTGAATTTGCCCTGGGAGGCACCAACCTCGAGGTATGGATACCGCTAAACAGATAATTGCGGATTTGAGCCTTTGCCTGTGGGGTAATCCCTAGTCCGCCTTAGCCAGATTGGGCTTCAATGCTCGATAATTAGACAAATCTGAGGCTCCTACGGAGCATTATTTGCCTGTCGGGGGGAGTCGATCGCGTGCCTATTATCCGCCGCAATTCACCCCATGGTGCGCAAATCGATTCGCAGCCTCATGGAGAAGATGGGGTTCACGTTCAGATTTCTCATCCAAGCTGGGGTTCAGCAACAGTAAAGACAAGTGAGAAGAGCGGATCTAAAGAACCGACATTAGTGACACTTGAAACTGGGCTGTCAGTTGGCAACACCCCGAAAAAGAAAATAGTTAAATTTCCTGATGAATTAGAGATGGAAGTAGAAGAGGTCGAAGTAAAGAAAAGATTTGGTTTTGGTAGACCAAGTAAAGGGATTTTGGTAACTGGAATTTTTCCAACTAGTTTATTTGTTTTCAGCGATGCATCAGGAACACCAAGTATCGCTGTAAAAGGCGAAAATGGAACCGAGCCCAAAATCTCGCTCGATGAGTTTAATTTACGCTTGCGTGCACAAAATATTCCACTCACTGTTACCCCCGGAATTGATGGCTCAGTTGAAGTAACACACGAGGACCAATCACGTGCTGTTATTGAAAAAAGTGGAGATGTTCAAATTCATTCTTCTTCAGGAATTCAAGCAACACGCGCTTTTACGGTTGATGACCGAACTATTTTACATGTAGCTGACGTAGATACCGTTGTTGAACCACATCAAGTCTCTTTCGATTCAGGTAATAATGATCACTCATCAGCAGCTAATGATCGGTTTGTATCTCAATTAGATGACGGATCAACATTAATTTTTAGTAACAAAGATCAAAGTTTAAAAGTTAGATTAGTTACCGGGGAAGAGATTGCGGCTGAAGAATTTCAGAAAACCCACCCAACAATAAATTTTACAAAAACAAGTGAAGAACAGACTATTGTTGAAATTGGAAGAGATAACAAAATCGAAATTATCTCTCAAAGATTGCAGGAAGAGATCACGGCGCTGGCTAAAGCAGGGCAGGAAGCAGCTGATAATGAGCAAGGCTTATTGTTTGAGCAAGCTGCAGCAATGCGAATCGAAGCTGCACGGCTTGCAGAAGAGGCACGACTTGCTGAAATCGCACGCGTGGCAGAAGAGGCACGATTAGCCGAAGTTGCACGGCTTGCTGAAATCGCACGAGTTGCAGAAGAGGCACGATTAGCTGAAGTTGCACGAGTTGCTGAAATTGCACGAGTTGCAGAAGAGGCACGATTAGCTGAAGTTGCTCGTGTTGCAGAAGCCGCTCGAGTGGCTGAAGCAGCCAGACAATCGGAAATCAGTCGTTTGGCCGCTCTAGCACAGCAGGAAGAAGCTTCGAGGGCTGCCGAGATTGCAAGACAACAAGAAGCAGCGCAAGCAGAAGCAGCACGTTTGGCAGCGGCAGAAGCTGCCCGGTTAGAGACAGAACGACTAAATAATCTGCAAAACAATCCACCGGGAGATGGCTTCGATCAACTTGGGTGGAATGCAGAAGGTATTAACCGTTTTACAAAGACTAATTTCGACCCGCAAGGTTTTGATCAAAATGGATTCAACCAAGCGGGATTTAACGCACAAGGATTTAATGCACAAGGATTTAACGCACAGGGATTTAACGCACTGGGATTTAACGCACAGGGATTTAACGCACAGGGATTTAACGCACAAGGTTTCAACGCACAAGGATTTAATGCACAGGGATTTAACGCACAGGGATTTAACGCTGATGGGCTCGATGTAAACGGAAACCCCGCACCAGGACCAGATGACGAATTCGACAAAGATGGTTTCGACAAAAACGGATTTAATAAAGATGGCTTTAACGCACAAGGATTTAATGCACAAGGATTCAATGCACAAGGATTCAATGCACAAGGATTCAATGCACAAGGATTCAATGCACAAGGATTTAATGCACAAGGTTTCAACGCACAGGGATTTAACGCTCAAGGCTTTAACGCTCAAGGCTTTAACGCTCAAGGGCGAGATGTAAATGGCAATCCGGCTCCAATACCCGATGGAGAGTTTGATCAGCTTGGGTGGAATGCAGATGGAATTAACCGTTTTACAAACACTCGTTTTGACCCACAAGGTTTCGATAAAAATGGTTTCAATCAAGCGGGATTAAACAGAGAACAAGAAACTGCTCGTCTTGCAGAAGTTGCTCGTCTTGCAGAAGTTGCTCGTCTTGCAGAAGTTGCTCGTCTTGCAGAAGTTGCTCGTCTTGCAGAAGTTGCTCGTCTTGCAGAAGTTGCTCGTCTTGCAGAAGAGGCAAGATTAAAAGCGATTGCCGACGCCGAAGAAGCCAAACGTCTTGCAGGCGGTTTTGATAAAGACGGTTTTGATAAAGACGGTTTCAATAAAAATGGATTCGATAAAGATGGCAACAATGCAGCTGGCTTTAATGGTTTAACTGGATTACATAAAACCACTGGAACATTATTTGATGCAGCAGGTAAGGCAGCAGATGGCAGTGACTTTAATAACCTTGGCTTTGATAAAGATGGATTTAATCAAGCCGGCTTTA
>CAEZZS010000020.1_pt1 | contig 20798 bp, 21 predicted proteins | sample 7266841 | NCBI WGS metagenome assembly CAEZZS01 (sample SAMEA6813968, study PRJEB35770) | uncultured Actinomycetes bacterium | biome: Freshwater; feature: Freshwater reservoir; material: water | place: Czech Republic | collected 2016-08-15 | depth 30m m
GGTTTTACAAATATTTATAAGGCTTCGAACTCCGCCTTACGAGCAGCCATCCATGAATCCATTTGACCAGATTTCATGAGTTCCATCATTGTGCCCATCGCTGCCATGTGTGGACCATCATTTGCCCCATACATCTCTTTGCCATGTTGCTGGCTTTGTGCAGCAAGATCATCAAAAGTTTCACCAGAAAATACTTGTTCGCAAGCACCACCGAGTTGATTACAGGTCATTGATTTCATTAAACCAGCGTAGTCTATAGATTAAGAATTAAGAAGAGTCGCCCTATAAGTCGGAACGAAGAATCTTCTCCATTGGGCGTCCCTTGGCAAGCTCATCGACTAACTTATCCATGTAGCGGATCTTTTTCATTAGTGGGTCTTCTATCTCGGCAATTTTTACGCCACAGATGGAGCCAGCAATTAGCTTTGCATTTGGGTGAATTTTCGCAGCTTTGAAGAAATCCCTAAATGTAGTTCTGTCCTTGAGATGCTTCTTGAGAGTTTTTGAATCCATTCCCGTTAGCCAGGTAATCACTTTTACAAGCTCGGCCTGCGTCCGATCTTTACGCTCTACCTTATTGACATAGTGGACGTAGACGTCAGCTACAGGCATCTCAAAAATCTTGTGCATGCTAAAAGTATAAGTGAAAAAGAAGAGTCGCCCTATAAGCCCGAAGAAAGACTCTTATGCTTCAAAGCCATAATCTCGGAGCACTTCACAGACTTGAACTGAGTACTCCTCGTAGAAGGAATCTCGACCCAATTGTTGGGCCATTTTGTGGTCATCTAAGTTCTTCCACTGAGAAATTGCCTCTAAAGAAGTGAAATACGAAACCGTTACCCCGTCACGACTTGATGCATCTCGAAATCCAAAATGGTGTTCATAGCCATCTATTGTCTTGACTAAATTCTCCATTTTTTCAGACCACTCGGAATACAACTTCCCATCATCTAATTTGCGAGTAGAGCGAAAGATAACTACGTAGGACATAGGTACATTCTGCCCACGTTTTTGCCCACATGCCCACGTTTTTGCCCACATAAATCTATAAATTCTTGTTAGGTTGTGCAGAGAGTTGTAAAAGAAAAGTGACCATCTCCGCACGGGAAATGGCCACTAATCACTAATTTAAAGAAGAGTCGCCCTATAAGCCGGATTCTGTCGAGAATCACCATCCATCTAGTTCTGTAATCACTTACAGAATCAAGCAACCTACCCGATAACTTGAGCGAGCAGCTCTCGAACGTTATCTGTTTGATCTTGCTCCAGGTGGGGTTTACCTAGCTACGCAAATTGCTTCGCGCACTGGTGGTCTCTTACACCACCGTTTCACCCTTACCGATTTCTCGGCGGTTTATTTTCTGTGGCACTAATCCCGCGGGTTGCCCCGGGTGGGCGTTACCCACCACCTTGCTCTGCGGAGTCCGGACTTTCCTCGGTACTTGCGTAACGCGGTGATCCAGGCGACTCTTCTTGTGGTGAGTTTATCGCAGTTTAGAGCCTTAAAAAATAGCCTTTTTAGGCTAGATGGAAGAGTTCCACAAATTGATCGAAGGCATCTGCAGGCTTCAATCCAGGAACTGGAACAAAATATTCAACCATTCTTGCTTGCCATTTTAAACTTATTTCTTCGCGGGCAATTGAATCCAAAGATTCCTTAAAATTTTCAAATTCACAGTACGTAATCAAGCACCCATCTTTTTTATTTAGAAATATCGAATAGTTATGCCAGCCGGATTTTCGTAGTGCATCGAGGACTTCTGGCCAGACTTGCTGGTGTTCGGCTTCATACTCATCTACTCGATCCAATTTGATAAACATTCGAAAACAGACTCTTTCCATTATTTCCTCATTCTCTTAGCGCAATAATCTTTGGAGATTATCTTCTAAAATATTCTTTAATTTTAGTGGTTCAATGTAATTTAAGTTTTCAAAAGTTTGCCTAAATGACCCTTTGTCCAAAGATAAAGGAAAATCTGAACCCCAAATCAATCTACCTGCTGAAAATTTTTCTACTACGTATTTAATGTATGGCTCAAGCCGCTGGTAAGCGTGTACTAAGTCACTTGGTTCAAGCGCATAAAACCCACTTAACTTGAGGTAAACATTACTAAAGTTCATCAAGGATGCAATGGTGGTTAGGGCAGTTGCAATTTCATCCCCACTAATGGGTTTTGTTGGAATTGTTATTAAGCCAATATGTGAAATTAAGAGTGTCAAAGTTGGATTTCTTTTGAGAACTTCCATCCAGAGTAACCAGAGGTCTCCTTTTGAATTAACACTGACAAGCCATTTATTATCTACTAACCATTGCCAAATTTCATCGTCAATATCCCGCAATATTCCGACATCTTCATTAGTAAATACATAGAGGGATATCCCGACAAATCCTTGATCAACTAGGGATTCAAGATTTTCTCGCGACAGATCAGATGCCTTAAAGAAAGCTACGGGAGATATCCACGAATTACTTTTCTTTAAATTTGCGATGTAGGCGTTGTTCCCCAATGCCCATGGTTCCCCTTCGTAACCAATTACAAGTGCGCGACTTATTGAAAATTCATGGATTAATGGCAAGTAGGTTTCTAATGTATTTTTGTCAGAATCTTGGTAGCCATTTTCAAATAGGTGGATATGACTATCAGCCAACATTAGTGGTGACGACTTTTCTTAAGACTTCTAAAAATCTATTAACGTCATCTTCATTGTTGTATCCATGAATGGAAACCCTTACCCGGCCAGCGTTAGACATCGCATGAATCCCTGCATCGTGTAATGTGTTATTGATTTCTTCATATTTGGAATGTTTAAATGCGATGATTCCTGAGGGTAGTACTGGATTTGCAGGCCCAAGTAACTCAACAGGTAATTCAGATACTCCGCTTCTGCAGTGCTCTACTAGCTTTTTGCAATGTGCATCTATCTCTTGGACTCCAATCCCAGATATATAACCTAAAGCCGCATTAATTGCATATATTGCTGGATAGTTGGGCATTCCAACCATGAAACTATCTGCACCCTTTTTATTAATCACTTTCTCAAATCTAGAATCATCAAAGGCATTCTCGACATTGAACCAGCCCCCCGCTGGGACATTCCATTCATCGGCTCTTTCGGGCGAAACTCCAATTAATCCACCACCATGTGAGGCGAGCAGCCATTTGTGCGTAGAGCTAATTATCAAGTCGGCTTTCTTTACATCTAATGGGATTCGAGCCAGTGCTTGCGTTACGTCCACTGCGAGCATTGCATTTGAGTTCTTACGAATAACTTCAGATACTTCGGTTACATTAATGCGAAACCCATTATAAAAACTTACTAAAGAAGTATTCACAAGTTTAGTTTTTGGTGTTAACAATTTAGCTAAATCAGCAACATCTAGGACTCCTTCTCTACTCCTCCACACTTTTACAGTCGCTTGAGAGGAATTACTCATCCAAGGAGTAGCACCTGCTGGAAAATCTAAATCATTAATAATTACTTCATCACCACTTTTAAGTTGTAATGCTAAATATGCCAAGTTGTATGCCTCGGAAGAGCATGAACAAATTCCAATATCTCTACTTTCGAGTCCCATAAATTGTCCAATTTTACTTCTGGCCTGATCCCATTGTTCTTGGTGAAGCAAACGTCCATCCATGCCGATCAACTTGTCTTCACCATACTTTTTAAATGCGTCTAAGACAGCTTTCGGTGGTATTCCTTCAGCTGCAGTATTTAAATAAACTCGGTTAGCCATTGATGGAAAATCACTTATTCTGCTTTCAGGACTTAACATCTTTAACTCCCTTGGTTTGTGTTAGTGAAATTAAGTTATCGAGCCACTTCTGCATTTCGCAAGCATCTTCATATCTTGCCCCTAGCGGAACACTGGCATCCCCTTGGATGACTTTCAAGAAATGCTCAATCTCTTCTCGAAGGGCGTAATCAAAGTGGTTTGTGGCACCTTTGAGAGTAGGTGGTGGGACTTTGACCTGATGATTGCCCTTGTCAGTTGTAACTGAGACAACTCCACTGTCATAGATCAGATTTACTAGCCACCCATCTCCATAAACTGAAATTTCATCAATACCACCAACAGTTCCATTTGGAATCTGAAAATTTGCGGTAAATGAGGTAAGGATATTCTCAGCCCAAAGTATCTGCGCTTGAGTCCAATCAACGCCGCCATCGGCATGCTCCCGAGCCTGTGCCGAGAAATTGATCGGCACCTGGCCATCTAATAGTTTATAAACTGTATATAAATCGTGAATCATGGTCAAAGTAAATGGCGATTCACCAGGATAATTTGTTCGATGGTCCGCAGACCGCTGTCTTGAGCAATTAATCGCATTTATTTTCCCAAGCTTTTTAACTTCTTCAAACAATATTTCAAATTCAAGGTTCCAAAGCAAAATATGACCAAGCATTAAATTGGATGAATCGTTTTGCACATAACCACTTAGATTCTGAGCTTCTGCAAGGGAATTCGCTAATGGCTTTTCTAAAAGTACTTTAGATCCAGACCCAAGAAGGCGGTTAGTTATTTCCACGTGAGAGTTGGTACTAGAAGCAACAATCCATGCATCCACATTTGAATCAAGTAATCCGGTTTCTAAATCGCTGAAAAAACCTACTTTTTTACCTGCGTAGTATTCCCTTGCTTTCGCTAGATTGGCTGCATCTGGTTCAACCACCACAGCAATTTCGGCTGCTTCAATATAATCAATTTGCCCAGCGTGATAGAATCCCATATTTCCAAATCCAACGATTCCAATTTTCATAATTTAAATTTCATCTGTAATTTGCTTTCATAAATTGTTCGTAGATAACCACAGCTTTGTCTAATTCCTGAAGTTCGATCCACTCATCTTTCGTGTGTGCTTGATCAATACTTCCAGGACCAATCACCACAGCAGATAATCCAGCAAATGAATAGGTAGACGCATCCGTTCCATATGCGACTCCTAAGAGTTCATCTGCAAAACCCAAGGAGTCAAGTGATTTACTAATTTGCGCTGCGAATTCGACATTGCTGAGTGGATCAAGTGGGAAATCTATAAATGGTTCAGATGTCTCTACCTCAATTGAAGAATCCGCTAAGCAAATGCTGTCAAGAACTGCTTGTATCGATTTGCGAACATCCAAAGGATCCTCCCCTGGCAAAATCCGGCGATCAATCTCTATTTCGCAATTACTTGGGATGATATTTACTGCGCTTCCACCATTAATTGTATTAACGGAGCAGGCTGATCTACCCGTAAGTGGGTGAATGGCGTGAGTTTCTGCACAATAAATTCTTTCAAACTCCAAAATCAATTTTGCCATCGCGGAAATAGCACTTCTTCCATTTGCTGGATTGGATGAGTGTGCTGCAACTCCTTTAGTTCGAATTTTCCATCGCAACACTCCATTGTGAGCAACAATCACTTTGCACATTGTCGGTTCCCCAACAATCACGCCAACCGGTTTCCAAGGTAGCTGTGGTAATTGAGCTCCTACAAATGAATTTGCTCCAGTTTTGGAGATTTCTTCATCTGTAACGAAAAGCAGTGCGATGTTATTTGGCTTATCTACACCTTGGGAATATTTCTGCAGAGCCCATAACATGCTGGCTCCACTTCCCTTAGTGTCACAAGCTCCTCTTCCATAAAGCTTTCCATCAATTACCTCTGCAATAAAAGGGTTTACCGTCATATTTTTCACATCTACGGTATCGGCATGAGATTCAAACAACAGCCAAGGGGCATCTTTATATGCTTCATAAGTAATTAGTAGATTAAAAGCTGAATTTGCTGAAGTGTTAGCTATTGGCAACCTTGAAACTTGAAATCCCCATTGCAGGGCGTAACTTTCAATTTGCTCCATCATCTTTTTTTCGGGAAAGTGCCGCTCTGAAATCTGCTCATTTACAGTATCAAACGAGATCATTTCAATTAGTAGGTCCAATACAGAATTAGGAACTTTAGCCATTACACCGCACGCCAATTACTAAATCTTGAACAGTCCATCTCAAATTCGATCTCTGAGACTGGTGGTTTGGTAAGCCAAGAGTTGTATCCATGCACATTCATTGCTGGAAGTTTTTTTGAAATTAACTCTTGTAGTTTCAAAATTTCATGGATTGTATAAACATTAATCACTGTTGGAGATAGACCATTAAATCCTAAAGCTAAAAGCCTTGCCAACATTTCCTCAAGTACGCAATCTACTTTTAATGACATTCCACTTTCTGAAATATCACCTCGTGCAACAATGTTTGTCGGATCTAATGTTCCAGCAACTTCACCGGCTCCCGCAACTATGAAATCTTCACCACCACTATTTTGAGAAGGATGCACCAAGAATGCTGTAGCGATACAAGGTACAAGGGGAACATCTTTTATCGGAATCACATTAGTGCGAGGAATTGGATTTACATCTCCTAAAATTAGTGACCGTTCTAACAATAAATTACGATACTTTTCATTAAATTCTGAAAACTCGTTAAACGAAAATACTTTAGGCGATCTAAGTTGTAACCCAGCCAGAGATTCTGACTTAAGTCCTCTCTTGCTAATCTCATTATCAATTACTTCGAATCCTGCTTCCAATGAAAGTGGAGATGTTATGCGAAGTGCAGTAATTTCAAAACCTGGCATTGTTGCGATTCCAGCGGAATAAGCTGAGATTGCTGGTAAAAATTTGTAACTACCATTTGGGTGGGCCATAGCTTTAAGCGTCATCAAACTCCCCTTGTCGAAGTTGAATTTTACGTTGTCACTGTTGTAAATGCTCCCGCTGTCGACTCTGGAACGCAATAGGTGTTGCAGCAAAAGTGCTATCAAAAGTATCAAACCTGAAAATCACCAGAAAAAGGAAGTTAATCATTGATCAAAAATCGAGTATTTAGTAGGATTTTGACCTAATACTAAGCCGATTAACAACTTGCTGAATTGAGAGTGGTCATGGATCTCCGAGTAAAAGACGTTGAACGAATTGTTGTACAAGTTCCGTACCGTGACCGCGCGCGTCCTTGGTTAGAGATCATGGTTGCCGAGTGGGCAATAGTTGAAATCTGTCGAGTAACCTGCAACGTTCCTGGAATTGTGGGCTACGGAGAAACAATTCTTTATTACTCTTGGGAATCAGTTACTGATTCCGCAGTCGCACGTGTAATCGGGCAAAATCCAGTATCGCTACTCTCAGATGATTCATTAGGAGCCGGATTGCAAATGGCTTTGTACGACTTGGTCGGCAAAGCGTTAGAGGTTCCTATGCATAACCTTTTAACAAGCGGACCGGTTCGCGAAAGATGTCCGATCTCATGGTGGAGCACAAAGATGCCGCCGCACGTACTTGCAGAAGAAGCAAAAGAAGCCTACGCAGAGGGTTACCTTTCACATAAATTTAAAGCTAGACCTTGGTTTGATGTTCGCGAGCAAGTAAAGGCAATTGCATCTGTGACTCCTGAAAATTATCGACTTGATATTGACTGGAATGAGATGTTGCTAAGTCCAGGAGAAGCAGTTCCACTTTTGCAGGAATTAGATAAAGAACCTCGAATAGGAATTTATGAGGATCCAATTTTTCGCACCGATGTAGCAGGACAAAAGTTTATTAGAAACAAAGTTTCCCACCCAGTGGCTACCCACTTTGAAATTAAGATGTTTCCGACATGGATGCGCGAGGATGCGCTAGATGGATTTGTGGTCAATACCGGTGGGGTGACTAGATTCCTCAAAGAAGGTCAGTTATGCGCCGCCTTTGACAAAAATTTCTGGTTACAAATTGTCGGAACTGGAATAACAACTGCCTACACCTTGCAACTTGGGGCTGTGCTTACTCACGCGAGATGGCCCGCAGTAACTGCCATGAATATTTATGCCGATGACATGATTACAGATCCACTTAAAATTAAATTTGGATTAGCGGAAGTTCCAACAGGTTATGGCCTTGGAGTTACCGTCGATGAAGATGCAATCAACAAATACAGAATGAAGCCCCCATATCGAATTAATTTACCTCGCAAATTATTGACTTTTACTTTACCTAATGGGCAGTCACAACAATTCGCGGGAAATAATCACCTATGGCGTGACATGTGGACGAACGGGACCCTCCCACAGCAAAGTAAAGGTACTAACCTGGAAATGTGGGATGACGATGGATCGCCAGAGTTTGCTAAGGCTTACCAAAAGGCCGAAAACACGGCCCTCGGAAGAGGCGAAGCCATCTTGGCCCACCTTTTGCCTGATGAAGAAATTATTACAGGAGAGTAACTTCCTTAATTTCTACTTTCCAGCAACGTCCCAAATTGGATGTTTACTCGCTTGAGTAAATAATGTCTCAAAACTCTTTGAACCATCGTCATCCAAAATCTCCATAGAAGATCCTCGATGCTGGTGTGGCATATTTCCTTGAATTTGGGTATCTGCCCAAAGTTGCGCAACTGTCGCATACTTTTTTGAGCGACCGTCTCCAACATTAAATGTGTAAATTCGACGTGGTAATTGCAATTTATAAGGTGGTTTCATCCTTAAACGATCTAAAGCGTTATCGTCTACTTCAATTCCGAGTCCTGGTCCATCGGGAACTTTTGCATATCCACCTTTAATTGTTAAAGGTGTTGCAAGCAAATCTTCTTTGAAGGAGGTGACCATACTTACATACGGCCAATGTGCCTGACTTAGAATTGCACCAAGCTGCAGTGATAAAGCGACGGTAATTCCTGATCCACATAATTGAATAAAGGCACCTTTATTATGTGTTGCTAGTAAAGTTCCAATTTTCAGTACCCGATTTATGCTTCCATCAACAACATAACCATCAACAGCGTTTTCACGCATTTGTTCAACAAATAAATCTTCAGCGAAGTGCGTTGCAATTGGTCTGCTAGCTCTTTCTCTTACCGCTCTTTGTCCGACAATATCATCGCGAGCAATTGGATCTTCAAACAATCCAACTCTTTCCTGCAAGCTCAATTCAGCTAAAACAGGTACGGCATTTGCGGATTGATTAAGTTGACAATTCCAATCAATATCAATTGCATAACCAATCGGAGTTACCTTAGAAATTTGATTTACCTGTTCGTAAATATCAAACCATGGCCTGGCCTTAATTTTATGAGCCATGTATCCAGCCTCTAGGGCTAGCTTGGCTTCAGCAGCTAAAACATCAGGTGGGGCTTCCATATTCCACCAAGAAACGGGACACCACTGTCGAACCATTGGCTTACCAAGCAATTGGTGTACTGACATTCCAGTTGCTTTTCCTACTGCATCGTAAAGCGCCATCTGGACTCCAGCACCCAAAGTCTCATCAGTCATTAAATCGCTGATGGGTCTGCCAATGATTCGGGCTACACCCTCATCAGTAACAGAATGAGACACAGCAACGTAATCAATCATGGTTTCGCCATAACCAACTACATCTGGATCATCGGTAATTATTCTGATGACTTCAATGACTTGGCAGTGGTTAGCACTAATAGAAAACCATTTAGCGACGCTATCTCTAAAAGGGATTTGGACAACAATTCTCTCTACATCTTTTACGCGAGGTAGCATGGTTATTTTCCACTTTCTCTAGTAGTTTTTTTGAATTCTTCAATCAACTCAGGAGAAGGAGGGTATGTTCCAGGCAACTTTGCGCCTTGGCGGACTTTCAGCAAAATAAAATCTTCGATCAAGTGCTGTTCTGCTGCAGCCACTGCTACTTCATCAGCAATTTCATGGGGAATCACCAAGACTCCTTCTTGATCACCAACCAAAATATCTCCTGGGAAAACCGCAACTCCAGCACATCCAATTGGAACTTGGAAATCAACTGCATGGTGGTGGATCAAATTTGTGTTTGCACTCACTCCTGCGGTGTAAACCGGAATTCCAATGCTGTCCATTTCAAATGAGTCTCGTACAGAGCCATCAGTAATGAAGCCAACTCCCCCACGCTTTGCTATGCGGGTTATTAGGATTTCTCCAGCAGAAGCAGCTCTTGCATCCCCACGAGAATCAACAACCATGACCTGTCCTGGGCCAATAGATTCAACAGCAAATCTCTGCGGATGTTTTGGGTCTTTAAATGCTTCTACTTTGTCCAAATCTTCTCGAGCAGGAATGTATCTAAGAGTGAATGCCTCCCCAACAAAATTTTTGTGGCTGGGCGTCCGTAAAATTACTCCATTAAGAAATTGATTTCGGAATCCCCTGATAAAAAGTTGTGTTTGGATAGTGGCGGTACTGGCACTTCCTAAAAGCTCTTTACTTTTTGCTGAGAGAGCCACTGAAATTCCCTTCTTATCCTGGATATCGAAGTAGTACTAAACCGTGATCGAGATCTTGTGTCTATCCAAAGCATCATGATTTATTTCAACGCCTAATCCGTTACCAGTTGGCAAGTCAGCACCGGTCCACTTAATCCAAGATGTATCGACAGCTAAATCTTCGACAAAATACAACGGTCCAAGTAAGTCAGCAGGTACCTCTTTAGATAGTGCAGGAGCAAGTGCAAGAAAATGCGCCATCGCCGCTGACCCAATTCCGGTTTCTAAATTAGAGCCGAGTGAAACACCTAACCCTAAATTAGTAGCAATTGTTGCTGCTTCTAAACAAGCACGAATTCCACCTTGTTTACCTGGATAAAGTGAGACAACTTTAAAGGATTGGCTTTCTGCTATCCGGATTACGTCATTTGTAGTCCACACTGATTCATCCGCCATCAAAAGTGATTCAGTACTTGCTTGCAGCCTGGCACTCTCATGCACCATTCTTCTTGGATATGGTTGCTCAACTGCTTGAATATTGAAATCTTCGATTAATCTAACAATCTGAGCTTCCTCTGTCGGACGCCAACCCTCATTTGCATCTACTAGAAGTGGTGCATCGCCAATCACATCACGAACTTTTTCTAAACGTGCACGATCGGCAGCAATATCAAGTCCGACTTTCACCTTAAATGCTTTTCCGCCACGCTCCAACGCAATTTTTGCCATTCCATGTACTACTTCTGGCTCACGGGAAGGTAGTACTAATTTAGTATCAAAGTGCGTTCTTCTTGCTCCGCCTAATAGTGTTGAAACATTTTTATTACTTAACTTTCCTTCTGCATCCAAACACGCCATTTCTACGCCAGCCCGCAAAAATGGCCGGTGCCTAGTCCATTGCTCTATCGCTGTAGAAATATCGAGCCAATTTCCAACTTCAATTCCAGTTATCGCAGGCGAGATTTTTCGTTTCAATAGATCGGCAGATCCAACGCCCTCTTCTCCATTCCAGCCAACCGCACAAGTTACTTCACCAACACCAATAACTCCATCTGCTGTTTCAATTTCGATAATTACATACTCGTTATGGGTTGTAGAACCATGTGATGTCTTAGGCAGAATCTCTTTTTTACGTTCAATTAAAACAAGATGGACTCGTACCTCTTTTATTTTTGACACTTTATTTAATTTTCTAGCTCTGGGAGAACGCGTTTCCAGTTTTCATTAATTATTTGCTCAATTATCTTCTCTGGAATTTGTGGCATCCCCGGACTTTTTGCCACTGCATTAATATTTCGTAATCCGTCAATTACTTGATCTACTTTTGCTGAAGGAAAATCTGAGCCAAGTACAAATTTATGGGTTACGCCATACTCCATCGCTGTAACCATCGTTTGCCAATATCTCCAGGGGCGATAGTGAACAGCAGAGATATCGGTATAGAGGTTTGGCGCCTTGCGTAACAATGCAATCAAATCAGTTTCCCAAGGATGTCCAACATGGGCAACAATCATCCGTAAATTTGGAAACGCCATCGTTAGATCTTCCAACATTAATGGATTGGATACTCGCAGATTTGCTTTACTTGGGAAGGTAGTGCCTTGGTGCCAAATAACTGGAATATCTAATTTCTCACATAGAGCAAATACCGGCCAATACTGTTTATCAGTTGGATCAAAATGCTGATATGCAGGACCAACTTTTAGGCCTCTTAAACCAAGATCGTGGACACAATGATTTAACTCTTCTACGTGCCCAGGCTGAGTTGGATCTACCGATGCCCAACCAACTAATTTATCTGAATGCTGCGCAACATAAGTTGCTATTACTTCATTTGGTACCCAAACACCGGTTGCTTTAGCTTGGAGTCCGAAAACTATAGTCCGATCAGCGATGTCTTTACATGCATCCCAATGTTGCTCTGGTGTTGAGTCATATGAGTGCAAATCTAAAGAGGCCACGTGAGCTTTTCCTCCAGATTGTTCTAACTTTACCAATTTGGATGCAAGCGCTTCGGCAGCAAAATCTTCAGCAACGTGATCTGGGTACCACATTACGTGGGAGTGAACATCAACAATCATTTAGTTCCCTTATGTAATCCAGGAGGTGAAACATTTAAATGTCTTGGAATTTCTAATCGTGTGGTTACATGTGGAATTCCATAAAATCCACCAAGACGTACATCCCCACAAATAGAAAGAAGTGCAAGTGCGTCAGCTGGTGCCAAATTTAATTGACTTTCTAATAACTTCATTCCTTGATCAATGGCTGTGTATGAACTCTTCTCAAAATTCTCTCCAACAGTCAAAACCATTACAGAGTCATCATTTATTAGCCAAGGCCATTCGGGAGCAGCGCCTGGAATTAATTCAACCTCCACGACAACTTCAGCACCGATCTCCAAACCAACGCCTGAGATTTCCCCGTCGCCCTGCGTGGCATGAATATCTCCTATGTAAAGCAATGCACCCTCAACAAATACTGGCAGCAGAATTGAAGTATTTGAGCGCACGACAGGTTGATCCATATTTCCACCGTGAGTCCAGGCAACTGCAGTAGTTGCACTCTCTAACGGCGCTGTGCCAATGCAACCGATCATTGGGCGCAATGGAATTGTGATCTCTGGAGAAAAAACCACACCTTTAGGTGAAACTTCACAAACGCGACCCAATGGCTTTGGAACTCTTCCTGCTTCTACAGCCCCAGCATGGGCATGCCCCCCGCACCAACCAATTGGATCGCAGGTGATTGAAAGTATGTGAACCAAAAGCGCATCACCAGGTTTTGCGCCTTTTATCGCGATGGGGCCGGTAACTGGATTACCTTTGCCTGGAATAGGTTTTGTTAAATCAAAAGCTGTGCCTGTTGGCCGCTGATTAAGTAGAGCACCACCCCGCGCATCGTATGTCGAAAATTGAACACGATCGCCAGATGTGATTTCAAGAACCGCAGGCAGGTCGGGGCTGTAATTGCTCTGGGAATTAGTTCTTGAAACCGTAATCATTTTTTGCCAGTTTCCTTTTCAGCTGCTGTTGCTGAATAGTAAAAACTTTCTATTGCCTCACGAACTCCATCAATACTCAACTTAAGTAACTCTTGGCCGAGATCATCTGGAATTGCTCCGGGGTTATCGCCATAGCCATTCATTTTGATCCAAGAGCCAGCTAGTTCTACGCGCATTGGTGCGATCCAAGAATCGCGTTTTGTTGGTGAATCTTTATCTGGCCATAGAGATGGAACTAAATCTGTACCGACTAGATGTGGTGCTATTGCCTTTACGATTGCATACTCAAATGCGCCTGCGTGACCGGGCACTCGACCAAAATCAAATGCTGCGGTCTCTTTAATTCGGCTCCAGGCTACTGACCACCATGATGCTGCCGCTACATGTACCTCCAACTGGAGTGCCAAATCACGGGCTGCAAGTTGAAAAATTTCATGATTGCCACCATGGCCGTTTATAAACAATATTTTGCGGAAACCTGATTTCTGTAATGATTTTCCTAAATTCATTAATACGTCAAGCAAAACTTTAGTGTCTAACGACATCGTTCCACCAAATGGCAAGTGATGATCTGATGAACCAAAAGGAAGTGTAGGAGTTACCAGAACTGGAATTGAACTATCTACCAAAACACTTGCAGCCCTAGTTATCGTTTCGACATTTAATGTATCGGTCCATACAGGAAGGTGTGGTCCATGTTGTTCAATCGCACCAATCGGGATGATAACTAAGCCGCCCTTTGCTGCTATTTCCTTAATACTCTCGCGATTGTGCTCGGCGAATAATCGAGATGTAACCATTTATACCTCCGGGATTGCAGTTGAGTTGTGATTGAACGATTGCTTAATTTCCGGATCTAGTCTATCCAGCCACTCTTTGGCTATGGCAGCGCGCTTCACTTTTGCTTGAGCAATTTTTATCGCTTCTTCAATCATATGTTCGCCCGCAGGATACAAAGTTTTTGCATTTGCAAGTCCAAATTTAACGCAAAGTGGAGACCCGGCTCGAATGAGAGAGCACATCTCAATGAGCCGAATCGTTCCTCCGCTTGAGTCCATAGTTTCAACATAAATATCTAGGGGGATCTGTACCGCTTCACGAAGTTCGCTTATTTGCAAATAAGTGAGGTCTGAAGGAATATTTATACTGCTCGCACCAAGTCTTTCTAACAATTTAACAGTTGGTACGTTCCCTGCGGGAAGGTAAGCGCTCACTTTCCAATGGATGTTTTTTGGCAATTTTCCGGAGGCTTGTCGTTCTTGTAGAACGGTAAGTAATCCAATATCACCTATTAAAAATCCTCGAATTCCAAATTCAACTGCTCTTTCGACGTCAGCAAGAGCGCTATTTATTTGCTCATTACCCCGCAAAGATGAATAAGCCGAAAATTTACTTGCGGTATGTGCCAGTAATCCGATGTCATACCCAGCGCGCGGTCCGACAAACAAGCAAACTTCTACATTGTTTTGCGCACCTAACTTAACCATTTCGCGAATTTCAGATTTTAGTAGCAGCATTCCCCCACTGCCTTGAGAAATTCGATTTACCGTAACTCCTAGATTTCTTGCAGAATTTAATAGCGCTTCAAAAACCCGAGGTCCCTCGATGGAAGGTACTTCTATTCGAAAATGTCCACCATCGTCATAACTCCTCATGGCGGTTTTTTGGGGAAGAGCGCTTGTCATTTTATTTTTTCGCCTTCTTACGGGGATCCTCTAAACCTAAAATACTTAGTGCGTCAGCGTGAATAATCTGTTCTACCTGCTCTAGAGAGATTCTGGGAAGTTTTGTTCCTTCCAGAATGTCATTTACTCCTCGAAGTTTCCGCATTGCATATTCAGGAGTAGTTACTGGGAAATCCGAACCAAATACTAATTTATGCATTGTGCCCCACTCACTTGCAAAGAGCAGTCCTTCATAAACCATCCAAGCGCGCGCATAAATCGCTGAAACATCAGCGTACACATTTGGGTGCTTACGAATAACAGAGACAGTTTCACGGACAAAAGGGTGTCCAATGTGAGCCATGACAATTTTAAGATCTGGAAATCTCAACGCCACTTCATCTATTACCAGCGGGTGAGCATATGCAATTGGGGCTTCTCGTACCGGAGAAGTTCCAGTATGAAAAAGAATAGGTAAATTTAACTTTTCAGCACGACCATAGAGCCGAAGTGCCTCCCGACCCATCGGATCAAAACGTTGATAATTCGCTCCTAGCTTTATTCCAACTAATCCAAGTGCAAGAGATTTATCCATCTCTTCTTGCCAATTATGACGATTAGGGTCTACTGACATAAATCCAATTCGACGATTATCATGCTTCACGAAATCTGCAGTATCTTCATTTATTCTATTTGCGTTTGCAGGAGTCCCCACAAATCTTTCAGTATCTGGAACGTGGATATTAAATACGATTGAGATATCAGCCGCTTCCATCCCTTTGGCATAATCGGCAAAACTGTTAGTGGTTTGTACTGGATCTCCGTCGTGCCAACCTGAATAAGTGCGCATTTCATTAGCAGGCACCGTGTCGGCATGCGTGGGTGAGTGCGTGTGAACGTCAACAATCATCTCTGAACTCCTTAAATTATTGAAGAAATTTGTTTAATACATTTTTAGTAATACGAGAAATTGATTCGTCAACTAATAAGCATGAAATGTAAGTTATCGAACCTGTTGAGAAAACTTGACCGCCTTTGCCAGGAAAATCCTTGTAAACCATTTCAGCGCCACTGTCTTCCCCTGGGTTACATCCCATAGCCAAAGAAATGAATCCTTCGCCGGTGTTGGGGGTCCTTTTGTCAGTCTCATGGCCAGAAGCGCCACCAGGAACCCGCTCATGCAAAGATTTTTCCCCAAACTTGTCACCGTTTTTAAGTCCGGTTCCATTGAAAATCCAATGATCAGAGTTTCGACATTCGTACGGAGCTGCAGTTCCTTCTCCTACATGAGTAAAAATGACGCCAACTAATTTTGCTGGAGACTCATAAGTTTTGTGGAAACGATTGTCGAATTTTGCTTCTTTTCCTTCAAGCCACACGCCCATATCAGTTCCTGCATCTGTGTGATCTGTTAGGTATCGAACAGTACTGTCATCAACATATTCAACTTCGCAATCGAGCCCATTTCCACCTAAATACATAAATCTTCCATCACGCTCAAATACCCAGTCACGTACCCGCTCATACTCTTCCCGGTACCAATACTCAGGATGCATTTCGGTTAGCAAAACTTTGTAAGAATCTAAATCTAAAGTTCCATCACGTAATTGCGCATCACTATAAACATCGTATTCATAGCCTTCACGCTCTAGCCAACCAAGCAAACGCCACATGCCTGGTGCCAAGGTGGATGCGAGTCGACCACCCATTGGGTCGGTGACTTTTTCATCTTTTGCGACAACATTTCCATACTCGGGACGTTCAAAAGAAATGGGCGGATATGAATCATTTGGATGCATCTGACTTGTAGCGGTACCTAAGTAGCGAGATAAATCCTGGCGTGAATTAATTGTTGGACGGGCAGGCAAACCTTCATCATTTATGTAATTGCTACGTCCGCCAAAATTGTTGTATGCATTCCAGTTATTTGTTGCTGCCAAAACGGCAATTTTTGCTTTTGGCTTTTTAGGTGCAACAACCCATGGCATCGACCAAAATTCGCCAGCTTCATTCTCTAAATGAATGTAATAGAGTCCAGATTCTTCTGGTGCGGTTAATCTCCAAATCATTAAGGGGTTCGGAAAGCCAACACGACTAAATTGAACACCAATTTGTGAGATGTCATCATCTGGGAGCATCTGAATCATCGCTCTTGGACCATGTTCATCGAGCCAAGTCACAACGCCGTGAGATTGCTTTTTAAGACCGTAGCGAAAAAGTTCAACTCGACAAGATGCGGCGGAATTTATTCGAATGGTTGATTTCTCACCGCTAACTGACCACTTTGGCCACATGTACCCAATTAATTTATCTGATAGAAGTCTAAATTTAATTGGCTCCTTAACTGGCAATGTTATTTCTACATGTTTAGAACCATAACCTGGCTTACCAAAAGTCATTCGATAATTTCCAGGAGGTAAATCAGATTCCACTGCACCGCTCATAAAAGATTTAGTGTGGCCGACTAGTTTCTCATCTTTCATAAACTCGACACTGACATCAGCCAAAGCTAAGTAATGTTCATCGCTTACATAACCAATAATCATTTTTGCCCCTTGTCATTTCTTAGGAAACGGTTAAGGACATTTTTGGTAATATCTGATAGCGGTTTATCTACAAGGAGTGAGGAAATATAATTCATCGACCCAACAGCGAAAACTTCCCCGCCTTTGCCCGGAAAATCTTTATAAAGCATTTCTGCGCCGCTACTACCAATGGTTTCCGGGTTTAACCCCTTTGCCAAAGAAATAAAACCTTCACCAGTGTTCGCAGTTCTGTTATCCATTTCGTGACCTGAAGCACCGCCTGGGATTCGCTCATGTAAAGAGTTGATACCAAATTTATCCCCGTTTTTAAGGCCAGTTCCGGCAAAAACCCAGTGTTCTTCATTTCTGCACTCGTATGGGGCGCCAGTACCTTCACCATCGCAGACCAATCCAATCAATTGTGCGGGTGACTGGTTTGTACTTTTATGGAAGCGATTGTCGAATCTTCCCTCTTTTGCAATTCTCAATTCAGGATCAAATACTCCACCTTCATGAGAGGTGTTGGATTTGTCTGTTAAAAAACGCACTGTAGTTTCATCAACATATTCAACTTCGCAGTCGAGTCCATTCCCACCTAAATACATAAACTTTCCGCCGCGCTCAAATACCCAATCTCGCACTCGTGTGTACTCTTCGCGATACCAATATTCAGGATGAATCTCAGTTAATAGCGTCTCGTAAGCATCTAAATCTAAAGTTCCATCACGTAATTGATTATCGCTGTAGAGGTCATATTCATACCCTTCACGCTCTAACCAGCCTAATAAACGCCACATCCCTGGAGCACAACTTGAAGCAAGGCGACCAGACATTGGGCTAGTTAGCTCTTCATTTTTACCTACAACATTTCCAAATTCCGGCCGTTCAAATGAAATTGGAGGATAGACATCATTTGGAGATTTCCAAAAAACATTCATGTCTTTCTCTGAATAACGACTCAAATCTTGTCGTGCATTAACAGTTGGGCGAGGTGGAAGACCTTCGGCGTTTATGTAATTGCCTCGGCCCCCGTAATTGTTGTACGCATTCCAATTGTTTGTGGCTGCCAAAACTGCAATTTTGGCTGTTGGCTTCTTGGGTGAAACAATCCACGGCATTGAGAAAAACTCGCCACCTTCATTTTCAAGGTGCACATAGTAAAGACCAGATTTCTCTGGTGCCTCAATTTTCCAGGTCATTCCAGGATATGGGAATCCGATCGTTCCGAATTGAAGTCCAGATGCAGCGATATCGCCATCTGGAATAACTTGAGTCATGGCTCGAGGACCGTGCTCATCTAGCCATGTGATTACTCCATAAGATTCTTTTACTTTTCCATAGCGAAAAAGTTCGACACGACATGAAGTTGTTGAATTTATTCGAATGCAGGATTTTTCTCCGCTTGTTGACCATCTTGGTGACATATATCCAACAAGTTTGTCTGAAAGAAGGCGAAATTTGATTGGCTCTTTTACTGGAAGAGTGACTTCGACATGTTTTGATCCATATCCTGCTTTGGCAAAAGTTAATGTATAACTACCTGGTGGTAAATCTGTTCTTACCGCTCCAGTTGCTAAAGATTTTGTATCGAAAAGAATTTCATGATCTTTTTCAAATACGACACTAACGTCATTTAGTGCTAAATAATCTTCACTGCTGACATAACCAATAATTTTCATCAAGACTCATCGGCAAAATGGCAAGCAACTTGATGCTCGTCTTTTTTAGTTGGGTAAATCTTAAGTTCTGGTCTTTCGGTTGAACAGATCTCTGGATTTCCAAGCATTGTTCGAAGAGGGCATCGCGTGTGAAAAGAACATCCTGTTGGCATATTTGTTGGGCTTGGAATATCGCCTTGAAGGATTATTCGTTTCCTAGCTTTTTCTACAGTTGAATCTGGAACTGGAACCGCCGAAAGCAAGGCACGTGTATATGGATGTCTTGGGTTTTCATACAGCTCGGCAGAAGTAGTTAGTTCTACGATTCCACCTAGATACATAACCGCAACTCGATCTGAAATATGTCGGACTACAGCTAAATCATGTGCGATAAATAGATAGGCGATACCTAAACGTTTTTTCAAGGATTCGAGGAGGTTAACAACCTGCGCTTGAATTGATACATCCAATGCGCTGATTGGTTCATCACAAATAATTAGGTCTGGTTCAACTGCCAATGCACGGGCAATTCCAATTCGCTGGCGCTGCCCACCTGAAAATTGATGTGGGTATCGTGAAGCGAAAGCCGGATCCAACCCAACCAAATTTAGTAATTCAGCTACGCGATCTTCACCTTGAGCATTTGTTAATGGCAAATTATGCGTTACTAGTGGCTCGACTAGAATTTGACGAACTGTTTGCCGGGGATCCAAACTCGAATATGGGTCTTGAAAAACCATTTGAACTTTTCGTCGCAATGGGCGCATCTCTTTAGGTGAAAGTCCCACTAATTCAGCTCCATCGAGCAAAATAGATCCTTCGTGCGGATCATTAACTCGAACTATCGCCCGACCAATGGTTGTTTTACCAGAGCCAGATTCACCCACAAGACCTAGAGTTTCTCCTTGATTAATCACAAAACTTACTGAGTTCACAGCCTTTACATAACCTTTTGCTTTTCGAACCAAACCGCTTCCAATTGGAAAGCGGACAGACAGGTTATCTACAATTAACACTGGCTTGTCATTTGTCATTTGCTTAAACTTTCATCTTGAAGTGCATGATCCTGTGGATACCAACATGCTGCGTATCTGTCCTTTGAGATTGTTGAAAAGAGTGGATTTTCCGTGGCACATTTACTTTGTGCGTACTCACAACGTGGTTGGAAAGCACAACCAACCGAAACTTTACTCATATCAGGCGCCACGCCTTGAATTGGTCGCAACTCACTTGTACGTGGTCGATCCAAGCGAGGGATTGATCGAAGCAATCCCAAGGTATATGGATGGTTGGGGTTCCCAAGAACTTCTGCAGTGGCTCCTTGTTCAACAGCTTTTCCGGCATACATCACGGTTAGTTTTTCAGTGAATCCAGCAACTACTCCAAGGTCATGAGTAATAAGCAGCAAACTCATTCCCAAATCTTTTTGAATATTTGTGAGAAGTTCCAAAATTTGCGCTTGTATTGTTACATCCAAAGCGGTGGTCGGTTCATCTGCAAGCAGTAGAGATGGACTAGCTGATAATGCCATCGCAATCATCGCACGTTGTCTCATGCCACCAGAGAGTTGATGTGGATATTGCTTCACACGTTCACGAGCCGAAGGGATTCCGACCATATCAAGCAGTTCAATTGCTCGCTCTTGGGCTTTTTTCCCCTCGATTTTTTCGTGGGCCTTAATTTGCTCAACAATTTGTTCGCTTATAGTTAAAACTGGATTCAAAC
>CAEZZS010000022.1_pt1 | contig 20746 bp, 20 predicted proteins | sample 7266841 | NCBI WGS metagenome assembly CAEZZS01 (sample SAMEA6813968, study PRJEB35770) | uncultured Actinomycetes bacterium | biome: Freshwater; feature: Freshwater reservoir; material: water | place: Czech Republic | collected 2016-08-15 | depth 30m m
CCTGCTGAACCTTGTGGACCTATTGATCCTTGAGGACCATCAGCTCCAACTGTTCCAGTTTCACCAATTGGTCCGCGTGCACCAGTATTTCCAGTTGTTCCAACAAGTCCTTGTAATCCAGTTGCACCAATAACTCCTTGAGTACCAGGTGATCCTGCAGGACCTTGAGGTCCAGTTGCACCTACAGCACCAACACTTCCTGCGGCACCAACACTTCCTGCAACACCTGCTCCACCACTAGGACCGGGACTTCCAGCTGCACCTTGAATTCCTTGTGCTCCTTGTATCCCCTGCACTCCTTGCGTACCTGCAGTTGAAGTTGTTGCACCCTTGTCTCCGACTTTTCCGTCACTGCCTTGTTTTCCAATCGGACCTTGTGGGCCAACAGGCCCAACTAAACTTTTTGGTAACGACCATTTACCTTTTTTCTTTGGTCCATATAAATTTGATGACAATGTATCCAAATAGAAATCACCATCTATTCCATCAGTTGCATCTGGTGCGCCCAATCCATTTAATAATGTATTTAATGTTGGAGCTTGACTCGTTCGCCCAGCAGTTTTAGTTGTTGTTTTAACACTTTTATTTTTTCCAGATACTGCAAATGCATCTGGAGTTAATGTCCAAAGCAAGACGCTTAAAGAGATAATTGAAATTAATTTGATCTCACTCTTTAGTAGGGAAGTCGTCGCCATGGATTCTCACCTTCTCTCTACTTATCGGATCAGATCCCAATTAACCTGAGCCGCTAAAGACAAGGTTTCTCGCTCTGAGTAACAGCAGCAAGGTTTAAAAAGCCCCCCAATTTTGACGTTTTTGGACATTTTTACCCTCAAAAAGTGCGCTAAAAGTAGCTATCTTGTGAAAATTCGGAGAATCAGTAAATAGCTCTCATTCACAAGTTGTTCTAAGGGTTTTTGATTATCTTTATCAGGTAGATCCAGTTATCTGAAGACATCAGAGGCGATACGCCACTGGTTTGAAAACAAGAGGAGTTCAAATGAAGGCCAGCAGAAAATTGATTGCAGTAGTAGTCGTATCTGGCTTGGCAATCACAAGTGGCGGAAGTGCACTTGCTGCAAGCAGAACAACAACTGTCACTAAGACCACAACCAAAAAAGTGGTTACCTCAAATCCAAAGATCAACCCACAAGTACAAGGTGGATCAAATGGTGGCGAAATGGGAATGGGTGGACGTGGAGACATGATGGGCGGACCGGAAAAAGGTGGCGTTGACGTTTTAGCTTCCGTACTGGCAAAGCTTGTTACTGCCGGAACAATTACCCAGGCACAATCTGATGCAATTGTTAAAGCACTTGCAGATGACAAAGTTGCAAAAGAAGCAGCTCGCGTTGCACAGCAATCTGCAAACGAAGCTGATCGTGTTGCACAACAAGCCAAACATGAAGCCGTAATAACTGGCGCTCTAGGAATTACCGCAGCAGAGTTAAAGGTTCAACTCCAAGCTGGTAAGACTCTTGCTGATATCGCAGGCACCAAGAAAGATGCACTTATCGCAGCACTTGTTGCTGAAAAAAGTGCAGATCTTGACGCTGCTGTAACTGCAGGAAAGTTAACGGCCGCACAAGCAACAACTGCTAAGGCAAATCTCGTTGCACTTGTAACCGCAGAAATTTCATCCAATCGTCCAACAATGGGCGGTCAAATGGGTGACATGGGCGGTAAGGGTGGTCCGATGATGGGCGGAAAAGGAAAAGCTCCTAAAGGCAACTTCGGGGTTGCACCAAAGACTAATCCTGCTCCAACAGCCTCAACCCCAGCAGCACCTGCAAAGAGTGGGGCGAATGCAAAAATCAGCCAAGTAAAAAAGGTATCAAAAGCAGCATAATTAAATAATCCCCCTTGAGAATCAGGGCGCGCGTGCCAAGTGCACCGCGTCCTGATTCTTTTTCTGCCAAGATCTCTTCATGCAAATACATATTGGATCTGACCATGCCGGCTTTGCCTATAAAACTTTGATCATAGAACACCTGAAAAAATCAGGACATGATGTCGTCGACCATGGACCAGTTACTTATGAAGCACTTGATGATTACCCAACTTTTTGTCTAAGAGCGGCCGAAGGCGTTGCGAAGAATTCTGGTTCTCTAGGAATTGTTTTAGGTGGCTCAGGCAATGGCGAACAGATCAGTGCCAACAAAGTTGTTGGAATTCGCGCAGCTCTTGCATACAACAGTGAAATCGCCGCGTTAGCCCGTCAACATAACAACGCAAATGTTTTGTCAATCGGCGAGCGCATGAATTCGCAAATCGAAGCACTTGAAATTGTTGATGCGTTTCTGGCTACGCCTTTTTCAGGGGAAGATCGACATACTCGTCGTATCGAGATGATCTCGGATTACGAAGTAAGTAAAAAACTTCCTCCGCTTTAAAGTTTTTACTTTTTAAAGTAATGAAAATCTGTAACTTGGTGCTCTTTGTCTAAACCTTGTTTCTCGAAACGGGTAAAAGTTCTATTCGCTGGACGTGAAACAACTCCCCCAGAAAATTCAGGAACTTGATCCAATCTTTCGGCAATCCAATCTGCATACGGTTGCCAATCGGTAGCAATATGCAAAAGTCCACCGCTGCGTAATTTTTGCGCAAGTAAGTTTAAGAAATCCCCTTGTAGCAATCTGCGTTTGTGATGGCGCAATTTTGGCCAAGGATCTGGAAAATAGATTCTGATCTCATCAATTGACTCATCAAGAATTTTCTCTGGCAGTACCAACATCACATCATCATGAATGATTCGAACATTGGTAACTCCTGCTTGATCTATCCGCCAAAGAAGTGAACCGATACCTGGCCGATGAATCTCAACTGCGACGATTCCAATTTTGGGATCCGCTGCTGCCATCTCGGCAGTCGCCTCTCCCATGCCAGTTCCAATCTCAAGAACTACATGAGTTAGATCAGGAAATAGGGTGTGCAGATCGATCGCTGCATCGCCGATCTCAACGCCAAATCGCTGCCAATGCCGCTCAATGGCTGCCTCTTGGGAATGGGTGATTCGGGCCCCACGTAATTTGTAAGTTCGAATTGAGTTCGAATACTCCTCTTGGGCCTCCATACCCCAAGCCTGCCACTGATTACTTTTTAGCCCAAACCCTCGCCAAGTGGTTGGATATCACCTCAACGCTTTATATAAGGAGTATCTGTGCCTGGAGTAAACCTTTCTCGTGCTGAAGCCGCCGCTCGTAGCGCTCACTTAAAAGTAGATAGCTATCTAGTCGAGTTAGACCTGACTACTGGTGCCGAAGTTTTTCGTGCAAAAACCACGGTCAAGTTTTCAAGCAGCAAACCAGGTAGCGAAACTTTTATAGATGCAGTCGGTCGCACGCTACATAGTGCAACTCTCAATGGCGTGGCATTAGATCCATCTGTCTTTGATGGCGAAAGTATTCACCTAAAGAATCTTGCCGCTGAAAATACTTTAGTTGTAGATCTAGATGCCATCTACTCAACTTCTGGTGAAGGTCTGCATCGATTTGTTGATCCTGCTGATTCAGAAGTTTATTTGTACTCACAATTTGAAGTTGCGGATTCACGCCGAGTTTATGCTTGCTTTGACCAACCAGATTTGAAAGCTAAGTTCTCTCTTACAACAGTTGCTCCATCTAATTGGCAAGTAATCTCAAATTATTCAGCTAAAGAGAAAAAAGATCTTGGTAACAATAAAACTTTTTGGGAATTTAATGAGACTCCAGTGATGTCTACTTACATCACCGCTCTCATTGCCGGCCCTTATCACTTTGTAGCCGATACCTATAAAGGTGAAAAAGAAGTTCCGCTTGGAATTTACTGCCGAACATCACTTGCAGCAAAATTAGATGCTGATGAAATCTTTAAAATCACCAAACAAGGTTTTGCATACTTCGAAAAAGAGTTTGGTCTTGCTTATCCGTTTGAAAAATATGATCAGATCGCTGTTGCTGAATTTAATGCTGGCGCCATGGAAAATGCTGGAGCAGTTACTTTCGCTGAAGATTACTTTGTCTTTAGAAGCAAAGTCACTGACAAAAATTACAACTGGCGGGCAAATGTAATTTTGCATGAGATGGCCCATATGTGGTTTGGCGACTTGGTAACTATGACCTGGTGGGATGACCTTTGGTTGAATGAATCATTTGCTGAGTGGGCTTCATATACCGCCCTTGCTGATGCGACCAGATTCACAAATTCATGGACTGTCTTCAATGCAGAAAGAAAAAACTGGGCATATCGCCAAGATCAACTTTCATCTACACACCCAATCGTTGTGGACATGTCAGATCTAGAAGCAGTTAAAACTAACTTCGATGGAATCACATACGCAAAAGGTGCTTCTGTATTGCAGCAACTAGTAGCCCATGTCGGCAAAGATAATTTTGTAAATGGCTTGCGCCAGTACTTTGCAAAGCACGCATGGGGAAATACAACTTTAAATGACCTCTTGGTAGAACTAGAAGCCACAAGTGGTCGCTCTTTGAAGCCTTGGGTCTCTACCTGGTTGCAAACAGCCGGTGTAAATACTTTGCGTCCGGCAATTGAAGTAACCGATGGAAAGTACAAGAAGATTTCTGTTGCACAAGAAGCGCCACTTGTTCCAAAAGGTTCTACTGAACTTCGCCCACATCGGATGGCAGTTGGACTTTATGATTTGAAGAACGACAAATTAACGCTTCGTAAATCCGTAGAACTTGATGTCGCTGGTGCTCTTACTTCGATTGATCAATTAATCGGCGAAAAAGAAGCTGATTTGATTTTATTAAACGATCGCGATTTAAGTTATGCGAAAATTCGCTTCGATGAGCGTTCGATAGCAACTCTAACCAAGAACCTTGCCGGCATTGAAGATCCGCTTACTCGTGCACTTTGCTGGTCTGCTTCATGGGACATGTTGCGTGACGGAGAACTTTCAGCAAGTCAATATGTTCCGATGGCAATTTCTGGTCTTGCTACAGAAAAAGATGTTTCTGTTATTTCAATGACTTTGATCCAGATGGGAACTGCTGTCGAACTATTTGCTTGTGCAGAAAATCGCGACAAAGTTCGTGAGCAGATGGCAAATGGTTTAGAAATTTTGCTAGAAAACAGTGCCCCCGGTTCAGATATGCAGTTGCAATATGCGCGTTCATTTGTCACGGCAGCATTTTCAGATCGCCAAAATGCCCGTATCCGACAAATTCTTGATGGAGATGTCGCTGGTTTAGTTGTTGATGCAGATCTGCGTTGGCACTTCCTTGGTGCACTTGCAGAACGCGGCAAGTTAAGTGAAGCTGAAATCGCTAAAGAGGTAGCTGCAGATAACACTGCAAGTGGTCTTAAATCGGCTGCTTTTTGCAGAGCAGCTCTTCCTGCAGCAGATGTAAAAGCTAAAGCCTGGGAAGCTGCTTTTAACTCTGAACTTTCAAATCACATTCAATTGGCGACTATCGGCGGAATGCAACGTCCAAGCCAACGTGAGTTATTGATTCCATATGTAGACAAGTATTTTGAGTGCTTAGTTGAAACTTGGGAAAAGAAATCTTATGAAATTGCATCCAACATCGTCTCTGGTTTATTCCCTGCCTATTTAGTGAGTGACCAAAATCTTGCTAAAGCAGAGAGTTGGTTAGCGGGTGCCGGAAAAGATGCACCAGCGGCGTTACGCAGATTACTTTCAGAGAACCGAGATTCAATGGCACGATCACTCAAGGCGCAAGGTGTTGACGCTAAGGCGTAATTAATTGATTTTTGTAATTGCACGACCGGCAGTGCCGCGCGCATTTTTTGGTCGAACCGCTAAATAAACAATTAATGAGATGACCAGAAATAATCCGGCGGGAGCTAAGAAAAAATAAGTGAAGGTTTCTAATACAGTAAGACCTTCACCAGGCATACTGCCATCTTCTTGATTGATTGCCAGATTTAGTATTTGTGAATTCATAATGTACTAATCCTACTAGTTAAATTTGCTTGCTAAGCGACAACACTTCCTACTCCAAATGGCTGAAGGTATGGAACCCAACGTGGGTCTGCACGACCGGTACCCAGTATTCGCCACGCTGCCCCGGATGGTTCTTTAGGAGTATTTCGTAATCGCCAACCCAAATCTTTCAAAGTGCGATCAGCTTTGGAATGGTTACAACGATGACAAGCAGATACAACATTGTCCCAAGCGTGAGCGCCACCGCGAGATCTTGGCATCACATGATCAATGCTTGTTGCTGGCGCTTGGCAGTAAACACATTTGCCACTATCGCGGGCAAAAATCGCACGACGAGTTAGTGGCACGGTATTTCGATATGGAACTCTGACAAATCTATTTAACTTAATAACAGTTGGAAGAGAAATATCACCGGCAGGATGGTGAATAAAAGATCCGGAAGTTTCTACGACACCAGCACGTTGATTCATAACCAAGATAAGAGCGCGACGTTCACTGACAACGCAAAGGGGCTCATATGTCGCATTAAGGACAAGAGCGTTAGACATCGCCACTCCCTCCTGCGCACAAAGTGCCAACCAGATAGTCAGATGGTCACATAATCAGGTAAGTGAAATCTTGCTAGGTTCTGTCGAAGTTGGCTAGTTAGGCACACCGGAAAAAAGCCTCAGTTGATGAACTTTTGGAGCCACGAGCCTAGGCTTAGGCGCATGAGCCGCAAATACCCGCCTGCTGATCGTGAAGATTGCAGTGATCAGTACTTCGGTGTGGAAGTCGCAGATCCATACCGTTGGCTCGAAGATGGCCAATCTTCCACCACTAAGAAGTGGTCTAGAGATCAAGAAGAACTGTGGCAAAACCAGATTAAGCAATTAAGTGGACGTGATCATTGGTCCCAGCGATTAACGACATTGCTTGGTGCCGGATACATATCGACTCCGGCTTGGCGCGGAGAAAGATCTTTTTATATGTGCCGTAAAGCTGGCGAAGAGTTGGGAATTCTTTACAGTCGTAAAACTCCAGATTCACCAGAAGTTGTTTTGCTTGATCCGATTGCAATTGATCCAACTGGTAAAACAACTTTAGATGCGTTCCAACCTTCCAAGGAAGGAAATTTACTTGCTTATCAATTATCAGCTGGCGGAACTGAAGAAAGTTCAATTTACGTTCTAGATATTGAAAGTAAGAAAATAATTGATGGGCCGATTGACCGCGGTCGCTACTCACCAATTGCTTGGCTACCAGGTGAAAATGCATTTTATTATGTGCGGCGCCTTGCTCCGGATTTAATTCCAGCGGAAGAAGAGCAGTTTCATCGACGGGTGTATTTGCACAAAGTTGGTACGCCAGCAGAAAATGATATTGAGATTTGGGGAGCCGAAGAAGAGATCACTAGTTATTACGGAGTTACTGTTTCAATGGATGGTCGTTGGCTTAGTATCTCTGCAAGTGCAGGCACTGAACCTCGTAATGATCTCTGGCTTGCAGATCTACAAAGTAGTTCAATCGAAAATCCAGATTTGATTTTAATTCAAAGTGCAGAAAGTGATTCACAAACTGATGTCCAAGCTTTGCGTGATGGAAGAATTTTAATTGGAACAGATTTTGACGCACCACGTGGTCGGATCTGCATCTCATCCCCAAGTACTTTGCTTTCAATGGGTGAGAGTGCGCAATGGCGTGAGTTAGTTGCTGAAGACCAAGAAGCAGTTATGGGTGGTTGGGCGATATTAGATGGAGATCAACTTCCAGGTGCGATGCTTTTGGTTTCGTGGGAACGACATGGAGTTAGTGAGATAAGCATTCATTCACTTGAAACTGGAGAACGACAAAGCACAATCCCGCTGCCGGGCTCTGGAACTTTGACTGGGTTAAGTGAGCGACCAGAAGGTGGCCATGAAGCCTGGATTGGTTATACCGACCATGTAACTCCCCCAACTGTTTACCATTTTGATGCTCGCACTTTAAAACTTACGAAATATGCGGATCCGCCAGGAAGTGTTGCCGTTCCAAAAGTTTTCTCAAAACAAATTACCTATAAATCTTTAGATGAAACTCTGGTGCGAATGTTTGTACTTTCTCCAACGCAAAAACCAGATCAGCCACGCCCTACTGTGCTTTACGGGTATGGAGGGTTCGGAGTTGGTTTATCTCCTGGATATTCAGCAAGTGCACTTGCTTGGGTAGAAGCGGGTGGAGTTTGGGTAGTTGCAAATATCCGCGGTGGTGATGAAGAAGGAGAAGATTGGCACCGTGATGGTATGCGTGGTGAGAAACAAAATGTTTTTGATGATTTTCACGCCGCTGCAAGGACTTTAATTGAACAAGGTTGGACAACCTCGACGCAACTTTCTATTGAAGGTGGATCAAATGGTGGTTTATTAGTTGGCGCTGCACTAACTCAAGAACCCGATCTTTATAGCGCGGTAGTTTGTTCTGCGCCTTTGCTAGACATGATCCGCTACGAAAAACACGGTTTAGGTGCTACTTGGTCTGATGAATATGGAAGTGCTGAGATTGAGGAGGAGTTTGAATGGTTAATTTCCTACTCCCCTTACCACCAGGTTCGCGAAGGTGTTAACTATCCGGCAACGCTATTTACCGTTTTTGATAGTGATACGCGCGTTGATCCACTTCATGCCCGAAAGATGTGCGCTGCTTTGCAACATGCAACAGTTGCTGACCGACCAGTTTTAATCCGTGCCGAATTTGATGTTGGACATGGAGCAAGATCGCTAACGCGCTCTATTGATTTAACCGCAGATACCTTGGCATTTCATTCAAAATGGAGTGGAATGTCCCCAACTGGAGGCGCTAAATAATGAATGACTTTATGAACTCATTTTCAGATTGGTTTAATGGTGCTCCACTTCGCATTACCACAATCGTCGCTATTGCTTTATTGATCCGATTAATTGGCGCCCGCGCAATTACTAAAGCCATGGACCGATTGATTTTACGATCAGATAAAGGTAAAGCTAATCGAGTTGGCGAGCGTGCCAGAACCATTGGTGCATTACTCCGTAGCGCACTTGGTGGAACTACAGCTCTTATTGCGTTAGCAACAATTCTTGATGAGTTAGGAATTAATCTTGGCCCACTTCTTACCTCTGCTGGCGTCGTAGGTGTCGCATTAGGACTTGGTGCTCAGACATTTGTCCGCGACTTACTTGCTGGACTTTCGATGCTGCTAGAAGATCAATATGGCGTTGGTGATGAAGTTGAGTTGCTTGAAGTTAAAGGAATTGTCGAAAATGTCGGCCTGCGCATTACAACTATTCGCGCTCAAGATGGGGTTGTTTGGTATTTGCGTAACGGTGAGATCTTGAAAGTTGGAAACCGTTCACAATGAGCAATTTAATTCCATTTAATGGGAAAACCGTAGTTTTGGTTGATGGTGAGTGCAATTTTTGTCGTCGTGCAGTGGCCTGGCTTCGCCCACTAATCTCAGTTGAGATTTACTTTTACGCATATCAAACTGCAGATCTAGTAACGCATGGAATTTCTATTGAAGAGTGCGAGAAAAGTGTTCAACTAATCAAAGGAAATTACCGATCATCTGGCGCACGAGCTGTTGCAGATTTATTAACTCTTGCCGGTGGTTCTTATCGCGCCGCCGCAATGACAGTTCGGACACTAGGCAAATTGAGTGATTTTGGTTATGACTGGATTGCCAGAAACCGCGGAAGCGAATTAGTAACAAAGATCTCGCAATTTTTACCAGAAGATCCAGATCCGCTCGATTAAAACTTTTCAGACAGCTTAATCTTCTGAATTGATCATGAATTGTGCTGCGCCTTCCAAATAACTCCAAAGCTCACTTCGCTGTTCGGTGGTGATTACTAATTCACCAACAGCGCTCTTCATGCAGGTCAACCAAGCATCTCGCTCTTTTGTTCCAATTTTGAACTCAGCATGACGCATCCGTAGACGTGGATGTCCTCGCTCCTCCGAATATGTCTTTGGTCCGCCCCAATACTGTTCAAGAAACATCTTTAATCTGATTGCAGCGCCGTGTAAATCATCTGTTGGATACATGGGGCGCAAAATAGGATCTATGGCAACTAGCGCATAAAAATGTGAAACTAATTGCTCAAATGCTTTTTCTCCGCCAATTGCATCATAAAAAGTCTCAGACACTTTTACTCACTTATTAGGTATTGCGAAAGGAATTCTCGCTCTTGCTCATTTACTGGGCGAGAAGTTTTGGTCTCCATTGATACTGTAACTTGAACAGTCTTTGCTTTCGCATAAATCTCGCCATCTTTAGAAAGTTCATATTGCAACACAAAGGAAGATGTTCCGATTTTAGATACCCATACTGCGATATCTATTTCAATCCCTGCATCATAAATTGGATTGATGTAATCAATATCGGCATGCGCAACTACCATTTCAATTAAAACTGGCTGCAAGTTGGCCCGTTGACGTGAATAAACTGTGAAGTCAACTCGAGCTTCTTGAATATAGGTTAAGTAAGCAGCATTGTTTACATGCATAAAAGCATCTAAGTCGCCCCAACGAACCTGACATTTGAATTGATGTTTCATTAGCGGGTCAACTTTCTATAAGTAACTCGATGGGGGCGAGATGCTTCGGCGCCTAATCTCTCCACTTTATTCTTTTCATAAGATTCAAAGTTTCCTTCAAACCAGAACCATTGTGAATCACCTTCGTAAGCCAAGATATGTGTGGTTATGCGATCCAGGAACCAACGATCATGGGAGATCACAACTGCACAGCCAGAGAAGTTAAGTAGCGCATTTTCTAAACTTCCCAGAGTTTCCACATCCAAGTCATTTGTGGGCTCATCAAGTAGTAGCAAGTTGCCACCCATTTTTAAAGTTAGCGCAAGATTCAACCGGTTTCGCTCACCACCAGAAAGCACTCCGGCTAATTTTTGTTGATCTGGTCCTTTGAAACCAAAAGTTGAAACATATGCCCGACTTGGGATTTCAACTTGACCGACTTTCATGTAATCCAAGCCGTCTGAAACAACTTCCCAGATATTTTTCTTTGGATCGATTCCGCCACGTCCCTGATCTACATATGAAATCGAAACGGTTTCGCCAATTTTTACTGTCCCGCTATCTGGCTGGTCTAAATCTAAAAGCATTTTAAAGAGCGTGGTCTTTCCAGCGCCGTTTGGACCAATGACTCCAACAATTCCGTTGCGCGGAAGTGAAAATGAAAGGCCGTCGAAAAGTAATCGATCCCCAAAGCCTTTACTCAATTTTTCAACTTCAACCACAATATTTCCAAGGCGTGGCCCAGGTGGAATCTGGATCTCTTCAAAATCCATCTTACGAACTTTGTCAGCTTCAGCAGCCATCTCTTCATACCGGGCAAGGCGTGCTTTTGATTTAACTTGGCGACCTTTTGAATTCTGGCGTACCCATTCAAGTTCCTCAGTTAAACGTTTTGCGCGTTTAACATCTTTTTGGCCTTCTATTTTCAAACGTGCTGATTTTGTTTCCAAATAAGTTGAGTAATTTCCTTCATAAGGGAATGCCCGTCCACGGTCTAACTCTAAAATCCATTGTGCAACATTGTCCAAGAAGTAACGATCATGGGTAATAGCCACAACAGTTCCAGGATATTTCGCTAAATGTTGTTCCAACCAAAGTACTGACTCTGCATCTAAATGGTTTGTTGGCTCATCCAGTAACAATAAATCTGGTGCTTGTAAAAGCAATTTACATAATGCAACTCGGCGACGCTCTCCACCTGAAAGTACTTTTACATCAGCATCTGCTGGTGGGCATCTAAGTGCATCCATCGCTTGTTCTAATTGTGAATCGATCTCCCATGCATTCCGATGATCTAGTTGTTCCTGCAGATTTCCCATCTCTGCCAACAATTTGTCGTAATCAGCATCAGGTGAGGACATCTCATCGGAAATATCATTAAATCTTTTAAGCAAAGCCATAGTTTCAGCTACACCTTCTTGCACATTTTCGAGCACATTTTTGTTGTCATCTAAATTTGGCTCTTGTAACAAAATTCCAACTGAATAACCTGGGGTAAGAAAAGCCTCACCATTAGATGGTTGTTGCAATCCAGCCATAATCTGCAGCACTGTTGATTTTCCAGCGCCATTAGGGCCCACAACGCCGATCTTGGCCCCTGGCAGGAACATCAAGGTCACATCATCCAAAATCACCTTGTCGCCATGGGCTTTGCGCGTCTTTTTCATTGTGTAAATAAATTCGGCCATAACCCCTACTTTATCGTCCTTATCGCCATTCGATGCTTTCTACTGGAAGGCCAGCGCACAACAGCCCTGCTACTACAATTAACCAAGTAATGCTGCTTTGCGCTTGTAGCTCAGTCGGATAGAGCACCCGCCTTCTAAGCGGGTTGTCGCAGGTTCGATTCCTGCCAGGCGCACTAGAGAAGCACTAGGACAACAAAAATGGGGCCCGCCTAAGTGGACCCCATTTTTATTTAACTACGCTATTAGCCAATTTCAGCAATATTAGCTACTGCAACTGTTGCGAGTGCACCAGAAACTGGGGCGTAACCCTTGCTGACTGCATTTGCTGTTGCGCAAGTTGTCAAGACATAAGTCATGAACTCCTTAACTGCAGCTTGCTTGGTCTTATCTTTCGCTGACGATCCATAACCTAGACCATAAGAAAATGATGCAAGTGTGTATGCGCCAGAAACTTTGCTTGCAACATCTACAACAACAGTTCCACGTGCACCTGATATGAAGTTGTTCAAGAAGATTGCAGTAGCTTCAGGAGTTGGTGAAACGTACTCTCCTGCGCCATTTTGAATTTTTGCAACTAGTAACTTGCGCTCTGTTGCGTATGAAGTTTCTGCGTATCCAATGGAGCCATCCTTGGAATCGACTCCGTTAGCAACTCCATCAGATCCTGATGCGCCTTGGAAAGTTCCGGCAGGTAGTGCTGCTCCTGGGAATGCAGAAGTAAATGTCTGTTGGCCAGCTGAACCAGCTTTTGTCCAAATTGTTGGATCCAACTTAGTCAACCAGTTGGTAAGAATTCCAGTTGAACCTGACTTGTCAGAACGGAACCAAACTGTGATTGGTGTTGCTGGAAGTTTTGCTTCGACAACAGTCTGCTTTGTTCCACTGGCGTAAGTCTCCATTATGGTTTTACCCTTTTTATCTTTTTTAGCTTTCTTTGTCTTCTTGTCAATTACTGCACGCTTTGCATAAACAGGTTCAGTGATCGTTTTATTGTTATCAGCAATAATTGCCTTATCATTCCAAGCGGTGATTGTTCCAGCATAAATTCCTGAAAGTGTCTTTGCACTCAGGTTTAGATCGCCAGTAAATCCAGCAAGTTTCACCATGACTGCGATTGGGAAAGCTACGTTTGGTACATAAACAAAATCAGCAGGTTTTGCTTCGGATGAACCGTATGCAGCATCTGAAAATGCGAAATCAACAGTACCTGCAGTGAATGCACTACGACCTGCACCTGATCCTCCGCCGCCATATACAACTGTGTTTCCTGAAGCTTTCAAATAATCTGGGATGCAAACATCTAATAAATTCTTAACCGCGGTAGATCCAGATCCGGTAATTGTTACCGCTGCGTGGGCTGGTCCAGCCATTACGGTTGATGCGAGTACGACTGCTACTAATGCGCTGGCAGCTTTTACAAAGCCGTTCTTTTTAGCGCTTGTAGAGTGGGTCATTCATAGTCCTTCCGATTGGTTTACTTTCGTTTCATTGCAGAATCTATGAGTTGAAACCAAACTTCAATAGCCAGTTTGCGAAACGTCACCTTGCTATCAGGTGAACAATCGGTAAATACTTTTTAGCCAAACCGTCCAGTGACATAGGCCTCAGTTCGTTCATCTTTTGGACGAGAGAAGATCTCTTTTGTTGAAGCAACTTCGACTAATTGACCCGGGCCACCGTCGCTTAAGAAGAATCCAGTGAAATCAGAGACGCGGGCGGCTTGCTGCATGTTGTGAGTAACGATCACAACAATTACTGATTCAGTTAATTGGCGAATGGTCTCTTCAATTCTTAATGTTGAACCTGGATCAAGGGCCGAACATGGCTCATCCATGAGCAGAACTTCAGGCTTCACAGCTAATGCTCGGGCAATACAAAGTCTCTGCTGTTGTCCACCAGACAACGAGCCACCATGCGCACTTAAGCGATCCTTAACTTCATTCCAAAGTCCGGCACGTTGTAGGCACTCTTCTAATAAATCGTCCTTATTCGAAACTTTGAGTTGAGCTAATTTAATTCCAGATAAAACATTCTCACCAATTGTCATTGAAGGGAATGGATTAGGCTTTTGAAAAACCATTCCAACTTTCAACCTAATCTTTGTTACATCTGTTCCAGATTTGTAGATATCTGTTCCATCTAACAAAACTTCTCCGGCCATTCCTGCACCAGGAATAAACTCATGCATCCGATTTAAAGTACGTAAAAATGTTGATTTGCCGCAACCTGAAGGCCCGATTAACGCGGTTACAGTTCCTGAGGGAAAATTCAATGAAACATTTGCGAGGACATGATGCTTTCCGAACCAGGCATGGACACCCTTTGCCTCTAAGCCCGCACCAGGACGACGAGGCACAAAATCACCTTTGCTCTCACTGCGATCAGCTGCAACTGATGCGAGTGATGAAATTTCTGGTTTGGCCACTTTGTCCTCCGATGTAGTCTGTGCTTGTCCTGAACCTTTTAGTTTTAAGATATCCATTACTTTTTCTTTCCTGAGCCTAAGCGAGCAAATATAAACAAGACTAAAACAATAAACATTAAAACAAGCGCCCCAGTCCAAGCACGTGAGATTGCTGTATTTAATCCAGTACGGAATAAATTAAAGGTGTAGAGCGGAAGCGCCGACATTGGAGCATCAAATGGATTGAAATGGGTCGTGTTGTTTCCAAGAATTGTTAGCAATAACGGCGCAGTTTCACCAGCCACGCGAGCTACACCTAAAATGATTGCAGTAATAATTCCACTTCGCGCTGCAGGTACTACAACCATTACAACAGTTCGCCATTGCGTGGCTCCTAGTGCAACTCCTGCTTCTCGTAAATCATTAGGAATTAATTTCAAAACTTCTTCAGCGGTACGCGCAACTGTTGGTAACATCAAAATTGATAAGGCTAGAGCACCTGCAAATCCAGAATAATGACCGCCACTACCAATAATTATTACAGAGTAAATAAATAATCCAGCCACAATCGAAGGCACTCCACTCATTGCTTGCACGAGGAAGCGGATCAAGTTTTCAGCGCGCCCTTTAATCTCGGTTAAGTAAAGTCCGGTGAGAATTCCGAGTGGAACGCTTATTGCACTTGCTATTGCAACCAAAATTAAAGTTCCCAGAATCGCATGTAATGCACCACCTTGATCAAAGGCGGCTTCTGGCTGCGTCAATGACATATCTTGAGTGAAGGTATTGATTCGAAGTGATTGATATCCGCGGCTAATTACAGTGTATAAAATACTTGCAAGGGGAAGCATTACTAATGCAAATGATGAGTAAATAAGTGAAGTTGCAACTGCATTTCCAACTGCTTTACGTCCTTGGCGGGAGTAAGAAATTCCAATCGACCCAACAAGTGAAAGAACAAAAAAAGTTAGTACATTTCCAGATATTCCTGCAAGACCGGTGAACTGAACGATTACTGGAGATAAGACCGCTGCTATGGCGATTACTAAGAAATCTTCCGCCATTTTTCTCGGCGTTGGGCGCCAAGGACGGTTTGGCTTCATTGTTGAAAAATCATTTTGCAACTGGGTTGTCATAGTTATCTCCCAGTCCGTGAAGCGCGACGGACAATTAAATTAGAAAGATAATTCACTACTAAGGTAACAATGAAAAGCACTAATCCAGCAGCCATCAAACCCTTTAATTCAAGGGAGCCAGCTTCGCCAAATTTGGTAACAATCATTGACGCCACTGAGCCACCGGCCGAGAATAGAACATGAAAATTCGGAAGGAAGTAAAGATTTAATACTAAATAAACTGCAACAGTTTCACCCATTGCTCGACCCAAGCCAAGCATCGCACCGCCGGCGATACCGCTTGATCCAAATGGCAATACAACAGTTTTGATCATTGACCACTTAGTCGCACCCAACGCGTAAGCAGCTTGAATTCGGTCAAGTGGAACTTGCGAAAATACTTCTCTTGATACGGCTGTGATAATTGGAATAATCATTACCGATAAAACTAAGCCGGCGATAAACGGCGAGCGCTCAAAAATTGGAAGCGGAACTGAGAAAGTTGGAAACCAACCTAAATATTTATTAATTAATTTTGCCCAATAGATTGCATGCGGCATAAGGATAAAAAATCCCCAAAGCCCGTAAATAACAGATGGAATCGCAGCCATCAAATCAACCAAAATTGTCATTGGTTTCTTTAGCCAATAAGGCGCGTAATAAGTTAAATATAAAGCAGTTCCCACTGCTATCGGCAGAGCAAAAAACAATCCCACAAATGACACAACCAGAGTTCCAATTAACATCGAACCAATGCCGAGAATTGGAGTAATTCCATTATCCGGATCGCCGGAATCCCAATTAAAACCTGTTACGAAGCCCAACTTAAACATTCTAAAAACATCAAAACTTCTTGTTGCTAAAAATACTGCAATCAATCCCAAAACAATGAGTGCTACAAACCCGCCAGCAGTAACGACGCCGCGAAATACTTTGTCCGAGAAGCGCGGAACAGTAGTTAGCTCCCTGCGTTCTGGGAGGGTTTCTGGCAAGGCAGAGAGATCAGGCACATGCCAATTCTGGTCAAGTGGCGGTTATCTTGAATGGAACTTTGGTTACATCCAGGTGAACGACGGGCGAACTTTTGAATTCCGGGGTTTTGGTAAATTTGTGCGAGCACCCTCTAGATTGACCCCGTGAGCGAGAACCCCAACCTGGTCTGGATTGATTGTGAGATGACCGGCCTGTCATTGGTTGAGGATGCGCTGGTTGAGATTGCGGTAATTGTCACCGATAGCGAGTTAAATCCAATTGGGTCAGGTCTTGAAATCGTGATCAAACCCCCGGCGAGCGCTTTAATCCAGATGAGCGATTTCGTTCGCGATATGCATATTAATTCCGGACTGTTGCCGCTACTTGAATCTGGAACAACATTGGCAGATGCGCAAGTAAAAGTTTTGGATTACCTAAAAAACTGTGGAGTTGAAATTGGAAAATCTCCAATCTGCGGAAATAGCATCTGGGTAGATCGGAATTTCATCGCCCGCGACCTTCCAGAAGTTAGCGAGTATTTGCATTACCGAAGCGTGGATGTCTCATCAATTAAAGAATTAGCCAGGCGTTGGTACCCACGGGTTTATTTCAATGCACCAAAGAAGATCGGAAACCACCGAGCACTTGGCGATATCCAAGATTCGCTGATCGAACTGCGTTACTACCGGGCTGCCATTTTCACTGCAGCACCAGGACCCGAGAGTGAGGCGCTTCGATTAATCGCCGAAGGGCTGACCGCCCCATAACTGATTGCCGGTAGTATTGCCCCCACATGGTGGGCGTAGCTCAGCTGGTAGAGCACTCGGTTGTGGTCCGAGATGTCGCGGGTTCGAGCCCCGTCGCTCACCCCACTAAATTGTTTTGAATTGGCTAAAAGATCTCTTAGCGCCAAGGCCGCTTGTTTACATCATTGAAACATTCATCCCCAAAAATTGAAACATTCATCCCCCAAAGTAATGGCATGGAAATCAACGGAGCAGATACCGCTTGGGTCTTAATGAGTGGAGCCTTGGTGCTCCTGATGACGCCAGGCTTGGCAATTTTTTACGGAGGAATGGTTCGCGCAAAAAGCACTCTCAATATGATGATGATGTCTTTTGCGGCCATGGGAGTTACCACAATTATTTGGGTGCTCTACGCATACTCACTCGCCTTTGGTCCAGATGCTGGCAATGGATTAATTGGAGATCTTTCAAATTTAGGATTACAAGGAACTATTGACCAAGTTGTAGGTGGAGAGGGACATCAGATCCCAACACTTGCTTTCGTAATGTTCCAATTAACTTTTGCAATAATCACTGTTGCACTGCTCTCTGGTGCAATTGCAGATCGCACCAGATTTACTGCCTGGGTAATTTTTGTTGCTGTTTGGATAACTTTGGTTTACGCGCCAATTGCACATTGGGGATTTGCATCACAAGGTGGCACCGGTGGTTGGATGATTGATCGACTTGGTTCCCTTGATTTTGCTGGCGGAACTGTTGTTGAAATGAATTCAGGAGCTGCGGCTCTTGCATTAGCGATTGTGCTTGGAAAACGTGATGGATACCGCCGCGATCCAATGCGCCCACACAACATTCCATTTGTACTTCTCGGTGCTGGGTTACTTTGGTTTGGTTGGTTTGGATTTAACGCTGGTAGCGCACTGTCTGCCGGACAACTTGCAGCAACTGCAATGATTAACACTCAAGTTGCAACTGCAGCGGCTGCAATGTCTTGGATTGCATTTGAAAAGATTCGTGACGGTAAACCAACAACTTTGGGAGTTGCATCAGGTGCGATTGCAGGTGCCGTTGCAATCACTCCATCTTGTGGATATGTCACTCCCCTAGGCGCGCTTGCAATTGGATTATTTGGCGGCGTCGCATCAGCATGGGCGGTATCTCGCAAATATAAATGGGGTTATGACGATTCACTTGATGTGATTGGAATTCACGGAGTTGGTGGACTCGTAGGAATGATTGCAATTGGTTTAATAGGCACCAAAGCAGTTAATGCTGCCGGCGGAGATGGATTATTTATTAGTGGCGACCCGTCATTATTAATTAAACAAACGATCGCATCTGTTGCAACGATTGCTTACTCATTTATCATCACTTGGATAATTGCGACCGTTATTTCGCGAACCATCGGATTCAGGGTGCGTCGCGAAGAAGAGGTAACCGGGCTCGATACAGTTGAACATGCGGAATCTGCCTATGACTTCACATTGCATTCAAATCGCTAGATAATTGACTCAAGAGTTAGGATCTGGAAATGAAATTAATCACCGCAGTAGTTAAGCCTTCAAGACTTGATGAGATTAAGACTGCTCTTCGTGCAGGTGACATAAATGGAATGACAGTTTCAGAGGCAAGTGGTTTTGGTAGACAGAAAGGCCATACTGAAATTTATCGTGGTGCCGAATATACGGTTGATTTGATTCCAAAAGTTCGGTTAGAAATATTGGCAAATGATGACGATGTTGAACGCATTATTGGCATTGTGGTCAATGCTGCAAATACCGGAAATATTGGTGATGGAAAAATCTGGGTCACACCAGTTGATTCGATCACTCGGGTTCGCACTGGCGAACGTGGAAGCGATGCAATTTAAGCGGTAGGAATTTCCTCTTTTGGGCATTTTGCTAAAAGCGTAGACATTGCAACTTTTTCTGGCTTAGTTAACCAAAGGCCATATTTTTTCTTCACAGCTATTTGGCGAGCAACGTATTGGCAGCGGTAAGACTTAGTTGGTGGAAGCCAAGTTGCGGCATCTCCATCGCCTTTTTGTCGATTAAGACTTGCACTTACCGCTAATAAATTTAATGGGTCATTTGCAAATTGCAATCTGATCTCATCAGTGAATTGGAACGCCCCTGTTTGCCAAGCATTTGAAAGCGCCACTACATGGTCTATGTCAACAAGTGATGCACCAAAAACGAAATCTATATTTTTGCCAGAGTATGGATCTGGTAGTACTCCACCTAATACTTTGCATCCATTTGAATCAGTCTTAATAACTAAATTTGTTAAATCGCGACGCAATGTGTCATTGCGTGCATCGCATCCGTTGCGATCTGGATCGCGCCAATGTGAAAATGATGAGCGGTCATAACCGGTTTTTGCCGCGCGACCTTTTACTGCCAAAGTTTCAATGATTACTGTGGCACGTTCTTTTTTTACGCTTACCGCGGTAGCAGCTTCTGGAACCAACAATGCAATCGCCAGTAGCCCAACGACTACAAAACATAACTTCATCTACAAAGAGTAAAGGGGGGATGACCGAAGTCACCACCCCTTTACTGATTAACTATTTATTTATGATGCAGGTGGCGCTTCTGGTGCATCTGCTGGTGCATCTGCTGGTGCATCTGCTGGTGCATCTGCTGGTGCATCTGCTGGTGCATCTGCTGGTGCATCCACTTGATCTGCTGGTGGGTTTGCAAATCCACCTTGTTGATTTGGATCAAAGCCTGCAGGTTGTCCGCCGAACACACTTGTTGTTCCGCCGAATCCACCTTGCATTCCTTGCTGCATGTTTGGATCGAAGCCGCCTTGTGGTCCGAAGTTTCCTGGCCCACCTTGTGGTCCGCCGAATCCACCTTGCATTCCTTGCTGCATGTTGTTCATCATCTGGGATTGGAATGCTTCAAAATCATCTTGATATTGCGCAAACTCTTCTTCAAACGCTGCGACTTCATCGTTGTACTCTGAAAGTGCTTCGTCTAATTCACTTTCAATTTCAGCGAACAAAGCAGCACCATCAGGATCTTTTTGCAAGAGATCAGTTAATTTAGCTCCTGCTTTTGTTTCACTTAGGTGATGAAGAAGTTGCTCTAAACGTTGTGGATTAGATTCAAGCAGTTCCACAATCTTCTCTGGGTTTTTCGTGAGCATGTTTGCAAGTTGCTTTCCACCTGCACCAACTACTCCACCAAGAACATTTTGCAACAACTTCAAACCTTGACGAGAACCTGCAACGCCAGCAAAAAGATCGACCAAGTCATCAACTTTGTCAGCAAAAACTTTTTGCGTAATTTCTTGCATGTCTGGTTCTAGCGGTTGAATCGGAGGCTCTGGTGGACGAATCCCACCTTTGTTTCCGCTCATAAAATCTGCAGCCGA
>CAEZZS010000023.1_pt1 | contig 20411 bp, 12 predicted proteins | sample 7266841 | NCBI WGS metagenome assembly CAEZZS01 (sample SAMEA6813968, study PRJEB35770) | uncultured Actinomycetes bacterium | biome: Freshwater; feature: Freshwater reservoir; material: water | place: Czech Republic | collected 2016-08-15 | depth 30m m
AGAATTTTTATAATTGGACGCGGCGAATCGATGGCTGCTGCCCGTACCGGTTCACTGATTATCAAGGAAGCAGCACGCGAAGGTTTGGAAAGTCTTACAACAGCACAGTTCAGACACGGTCCGCTAGAAATGGCTTCAGAAGATGTAGCAGTTCTCATTTTTGATGGCTATGACCATCTTCGATCTCTCAATTCATCGATGTACAAAGATTTGATTAAGCTAAAAGCAAATCCGATCTGGATCTCTGCAGAAGCCCATCCTTTACATCCGGGTATTTCAGCTCCTCCATTAACATCTCAACTCACCCGGCCAATTGGCGAAGTAATTGTCATGCAGATTCTGACTTTAGTATTGGCTAATCGTAAAGGCGATGAGCCCGGCAAGTTTCGTCAGATTAGCAAAATCACCACAATTTTATAATTTTACAATCTTATAATCCCATAATTCCTTCGTTCTGAAATTATTAGCATTCGCCACTATTCTTTGTTCCATGTCGCGGATCGCTAAAGATAAGAATGGGTTTCCTCCAAAAATCTGCATCCGCTGCAACCTTGAATTTGAGTGGCGAAAAAAATGGGCCAAGAACTGGAATGAAGTTAAATACTGCAGCGATAGATGCCGAGAAAATAAATGAAGCGGATTATCTATGTTCCCTTTGATCACCTACATCGCAAATTTGGTGCACTTAAAGATTCCGATCCAAAACATGACCTGATTGTCTTGGTCGAAAGCGCTCGCATGACTACCGGGAGAAATTGGCATAAAGAACGGCTATTCTTTCTAATTTCTAGTGCCCGTCACTTTGCAAAATCTCTTGAAGATGAAGGATTTACAGTTGAATATGTAAAAGCCGCAACGACAGTAGCTGGTCTGAAAATCGTTCAAAAGAATTACCCAAAACTTCCGATCACCTGTGCAGAGCCTTCATCTTTTCGACATTTTGAAGCACTCAAAGCTCATGGCGTTGTTTTTGTAGAGAATGATTTCTTTCTGACTCCTCGACCACTATTTCACTCATGGGCTAAAGATCAAAAAAGTTATTTAATGGAAAGTTTCTATCGGAAACAAAGAACACGTCTCAATATTTTGATGGATGGCAGCGAGCCTGTCGGCGGTTCATGGAACTTCGATAAAGAGAATCGTTTGCCACCACCAAAGAAATATGAAGGACCGAAATATCTCGAGCATCAGAGAGATGAGATTGATAATCAAGTAGCACTTGAGATTTCTCACGAACCCACAACTACTTGGGCCACCACCCGTAAAGGGGCACTCGCCCAATTAAAGAACTTTATTGATAATCACTTCGCTGAATTTGGCCCACTTGAAGATGCGATGACCACTGATAACTGGGCGCTTCATCATTCATTGCTGTCTCCCTATTTAAACAACGGACTACTCCATCCAAGTGAAGTAATAAGGGCAGCTGTGCAAGCATTTAACACGGGTTCGATACCAATCGAGTCTGCCGAAGGCTTTATTCGGCAAGTTATCGGATGGCGTGAATACGTAAACGGAATGTATTGGTTCCTTGGCCCTAATTACCGTGAAAACAATCAATTAAATGCCACCAGGAAATTACTTCCTTTATTTAGCGACCCAGATAAAACCGAGATGAATTGCATTAAACAAACCGTGACCGATATCAATGATCGGGCTTGGGTTCACCACATCCCGCGCCTGATGTTACTTTCCAATCTTGCTCTGATTACCGGCACAAATCCGCAAGAGTTTTTGGAGTGGATGCGTGAGGTCTTTATTGATGCCAGCGAATGGGTGATGGTTCCCAATGTGATTGGAATGGGTGTTCATGCTGATGGTGGCACCATGATGACAAAACCATATGCGGCAGGTGGTGCTTACATTTCACGAATGTCTAACTACTGCAAGCCCTGTGTTTATGATCCTAAATTGCGCGTAGGTGAAAAGGCCTGCCCATTCACAACTTTGTATTGGGATTTCTTGGATCGACATAAAGCAGCATTTGTTAAGAATCACCGAATGAGCCAACAGATCTTTGGGCTTAATCGCCTTTCAGACCTACCTCAATTAAAAGTACGCGCAACGGATGTTCTTGAAGGCTTAGAGGCGGGAACAATTTAACATTAACTCTTCATTCGCAGCCCTTGCGGATCTAATAGTGGTTCTTCTTGGACGGTGGCTGTTTTAATTATCCCGAACATTTCAATATCAACCTTGGTACCAATTTTCGTATTTTCAACAGGTAAATAGGCATAAGCAATTGCCTTATTTATGGTGTAACCCTGGCCGGCAGACTTAACTCGGCCGATAACTCTGTTATTTATGAGAATAGGTTCATTACCCATCGGAACATCCTTTATATTCTCTAACGTCAAGGCAGTTAACTTTCGTGTTAAGTTCTCATTTGCATTTAATAGAGCGGCTCTCCCAACGAAATTTTCTTTCTTCAAGGAGACAGCAAAACTTAATCCGGCCTCATAAGGATTGGTCTCGCTGTTAATTTCACCAGCCCAAGCGCGGTAACCCTTTTCCAGTCTTAAAGATTCAATTGCCCGATACCCGCATGGACGCAACCCAAACTCTTCGCCAGCGGCGATTAGTTCGGACCAAACTTGCAGAGCGTCCGCTCTCGATATGTACAACTCCCAACCGAGTTCACCTACATAGGTGATACGTGTAGCACGAACGTCGATGTCCGCAATTTTTAATATTTTAGAACTCATGAATGTAAATGCTTCATTTGAGAGATCTGTATCAGTTAATTTACTTAATATCTTCCTTGCATTTGGTCCCCAGATTCCAAAACAGGCCAAATCTTTGCTCAAATCTCTTATTTTGATCTCGTTGTATCCCAATTGTCTACACATCTTTTCAAGCCAGCCCATATCGTGATTTAGGAAAGCTGTTCCAGTTACGATAAAGAATTTATCATCTGCTACCTGAGTTACTGTGTAATCAGATTCTATTCCACCGCGCGAATTTAGAGCCTGAGTATAAATCGTCCGGCCAATACCCCGAACTACGTTATTTGCACAAATTGAGTTTAAGAACTGTGCAGATATCAAACCGCTAACTTCAATTTTGGCGAAACTTGATTCATCAAATAGACCAGCTGTATTTCGCGCTGCAAAATGCTCTAACGCAACTGCCGGATGCCAATTCTTTCCAACCCAACCATTTGGGCGATTACTTTCATCAAGATTGGATGCCGCCTGATCATGATAATAATTGACTCGTTCCCATGCAGCTTTCTCGCCAAATACTGCGTGATTCGCTTTATGCCAATTATAAATTGGAGATGTATTTTCACCTCTAGCACTTTCACGTTCCTCACCAGGATAATGAATGTCGTAGTAGGCCTCATAATTTTCCGTTACACGTTCAAGAGTGAATTTTGGTGATTCGTATGCCGAAGCAAAACGTTTGATATCCATATGCCATAAATCCATTGTTGGTTCGCCAGCAACAATCCACTCTGCTACAACTTTGCCAATACCGCCTGCCCCCGCGATTCCGTGAGCACAAAATCCAGCAGCGACATAGAAGCCACCCACTGATGTTTCACCTAAACAAAATTCATTATCTGGGGTAAACCCTTCTGGGCCATTAATGAAATTTTTAACGCCAATCTCCCCCATAATCGGTACGCGATTCGCAGCGTTAATTGCAATATCTTCAAAGCGATCCCAATCTGGATTAAGTAGCTTTGCATTGAAATCTGCAGGTATGGCGTCGAAAGAATCGTGACTTGTCTGCCAAGCTTTAGAATTACGTTCATATCCGCCCATTAACAGACCTTTAACTTCTTGTCGGAAATAAATTAAATTATCTGGATCTCGAAGTGATGGAAGCATCGGTGAATTATCTGGTAGAAAGTTCTCAGTTATTAAATATTGATGGCTCATTGGAATAATTGGGATTCGAACACCAAGCATTCGACCAATTTCTGCGGCAAACATGCCACCGCAGTTGACAACAATTTCACATTCAATCTCGCCCTTATCAGTCAAAATTGAATTAATCTGATTATTCTTAGCGCTTATCTGCAAAACTCGAGTGTTGGTAAAGATCTTAACTCCACCTCTTCGAGCTCCGCTTGCAAGCGCATGAGTTAATTGTGAGGGATCAACTTGACCGTCAGTTGCCATATAGCATCCGCCAATAATTCCTTCAGTGTTAATTAGTGGAAAAAGTTCTGCAATCTCTTTAACACCAATCTCCCTTAGGTCTAACCCAAAAGTTTTTGACCACCCAATTTGACGGCGGATCTCCTCCATGCGCTCTACCGTTGAAGCAATCTTTATGCTTCCGCATTCTCGCCAACTTGCGGGAGTTTCAGTCATCTCTAACTTTCTATAGAGATCAACAGAATGCATATTCATTTTTGTCAGAGTTGGATCGGCTCGCAATTGCCCGACTAGTCCTGCGGAATGAAAGGTTGATCCACTGGTCAAATCGGATCGATCTAAAAGAAGTACGTCGCGCTCTCCGAGTTGCGCAAGATGATAAGCAACTGAAGCGCCACCAACGCCACCGCCAATAATTACAATCTTTGCGCGCTGCGGAAGTACTTGTGCCGACACCCACCAACTGTATCCTTTCTCGATGAGCAGTTCCACTAGTGACTTCGATGAAATTCTTAATTTAGTACCGAGGTTGCAAACGCGGATTTCCGTGACTGAATTATCGGGTGGGCTGACAAATAGAAATCTCAAGATTACAACTCCTGCTGGGAATTATGTTGCTCGGATCTCCAGCAGTAAATCCGCACTCCTATCAATTGACCGACAATCTGAATACGAAAATTCCAAGATTGCGGCTAGTGCTGGCATCGGTGCAGAAGTTTACGATTTCCTGCCAGAGTTTGGATTATTAGTTATTGGGTACATCGATGGAAAGACTTTTGGCGCTGATGATGTCGGAAAGAATTTGAAATCAATTGCTGAAAGTTGTAAAACACTACATTCTGCGGCGCCTTTTGTAAGTGATTTCGATATGTTTGTAATACAACAGAGGTATCAAAATTTAGTGAAAAGTAGTGGATTTAGATTTCCCAAGAATTATCACAATTACGCTGATCATATTATTCAAATGAAGCGCGCTTTTGCGGTGCTAGATGAGAGCAAAGTCCCATGTAACAATGATTTACTGCCAGCAAATTTTATTAATGATGGCGAGCGAATTCGACTGATTGATTATGAGTATTCTGGAAATAATGATGCCTGTTTTGAGTTAGGCAATATTTGGAGTGAAGCAAAATTGCCAAGGCAGGCTCTAGATGATTTAGTGAGTGCTTACTACGGGGGAATCAGGCCAGAAAAAATTGCTAGGGCGTGGCTGTTTGCACTCCTAGCTAAATATGGGTGGACTCTTTGGGCCTCGATTCAAAGTTCGATTTCTGACTTAGATTTTGATTTCTGGAGTTGGGGCGCAGAGAAGTATGAAGATGCTCAAAAGAGCTTTACAAGTAGAGAATTTGAAAAGGCGCTCTTTGAAGTTACTAGAAAATCTTAATTATCAAGTGGGGTTACGTAAGCTCCAGAGATACCACCATCTACTAAGAAGTTTGATGCGGTAATAAAGCTTGAGTCATCAGAGGCTAAAAAGGCAACAGCACCTGCAATCTCAGATGCATCAGCAAAACGTCCCATTGGTATATGAACTAGTCGACGTGCTGCGCGCTCTTTATCCTTCGCAAATAACTCTTGTAGCAATGGTGTGTTAACTGGACCTGGCGACAACGCATTAACTCGGATTCCCTCTCGTGCAAACTGCACACCTAACTCACGGCTCATTGCTAACACGCCACCTTTAGATGCGGTGTATGCAATCTGGCTAGTTGCAGCTCCCATAGTCGCCACAAAGGATGCGGTATTAATAATTGATCCCTTTTTCGCCTTTTGCATATATGGAAGTACCGCTTTACAACATAAAAATACGCTTGTTGTGTTTACCCTCAGCACTCGCTCCCAAGCATCTAATCCTGTAGTTAAAATTGAATCATCATCAGGGGGTGAAATACCCGCGTTATTAAAAGCAATATCAATCCGGTTATATGTATCAAAGGCGACCTTATAAAGATTAGCAACCTGTGCTTCATTGCTTACATCACACTTAACAAATAACCCACCAACTTCTATTGCAACCTTATTGCCGCTCTCCTCATTGGTATCGGCAACAACCACCTTGGCACCTTCGGCAGCTAAGCGAACTGCTGTGGCATAACCAATTCCGCTACCAGCGCCAGTGATTACTGCAACTCTGCCCTCAAGTCTTTTACTCATTTGCCTATCCCCTTATTTGTTGGTTAGTTATCGGTAGCAATAAAAAGATTTTTAACTTCAGTAAATGAATCTAGCGCATCAGGTCCGAGCTCACGGCCGAGTCCTGATTGCTTATATCCCCCAAACGGGGTCCAGTAACGCACTGATGAGTTTGAGTTCACAGATAGATTTCCACTCTCAACCGCTCTTGCTACTCTGATCGCTTTGCCAGAGTTATTGGTCCAGATCGAACCAGATAAACCAAACTCTGTATCATTAGCTTTTGCGATTGCATCTGCCTCATCATCAAAGGTCATAACTGAAACTACTGGCCCAAAGATCTCTTCATTCCAAGATTTACTCATTGTGTCTTTTGGTAATAAAACAGTTGGTGCCATCCAAAAACCTTTTCCTGTTGGTGCTGATCCAGTAAATGCAACTGGCTCAGTTAAATATGCCTGCACAGCCTCGAGCTGCTTCTTGCTAATAAGTGGTCCCATCTCAGCGGTGGCAAGGGATGGCTCTTCAACTCTAAATTTCTTAACCGCGCTTTCAAAGGCAGCCATAAATTTGTCAAAGGCGCTTTTTTCAACCAGGATCCGAGATCTTGCGCAGCAATCCTGTCCGGCGTTATCAAATACTGCTCCCGGGGCTGCTGCTGCTGCTCTTTCAATATCACTATCTGCAAAAATAATGTTGGCACTCTTGCCGCCTAGTTCAAGTGTTACTCGCTTAATCTGATCAGCACAACCTGCCATGATCTGTTTACCAACTGTCGTTGATCCGGTAAAGACAATTTTGCGCACTAATGGATGAGTGACAAATCTATTTCCAACAATTGATCCCTTACCAACTACTACATTAAATACACCTTCTGGGATTCCCGCTTTTAATGCTAACTCACCAAGTTTGATTGCAGTAAGGGGTGTGTACTCGGCAGGTTTTAATACAACTGTATTTCCAGCAGCAAGTGCTGGTGCAAAGCCCCAACCGGCAATTGGCATTGGAAAGTTCCACGGAACAATAACTCCAACCACCCCAAGCGGTTCTTTAAAAGTTATATCAATGCCATTTGCAACTGGGATCTGCTTACCAAATAACCGCTCAGGGGCGGCAGAGTAGTAATTTAAAAGATTGGCAACATTATCTGCCTCCCAAAGGGCATTTCCAATGGTGTGGCCTGAGTTTATTACCTCAAGTTTTGCAAGCTCTTCTCTATGATCTGCCACCACTTGGGCAAATGCGCGTAGCAGCTTTGCACGATCACCTGGTGCTACTTTTTTCCAAGAATCAAAGGCTTTATTTGCTTTTTCAATTATTTTATCTGTGGCAGCAAGATCAGCAAGATCAACGTTTTTAACAGATTGTTCATTGGCAGGGTTAATTACCTCATATGTTGATGACATTTTTTATTAAAACCTTTCAAAGTTTCTAATTAACTCCCAGTCGGTCACAGTTTTACTATATGCATCAAGTTCAACCTGGGCCATATTGGCATAGTGTGCTTGAACCTCTGCGCCAAATACCTCTTTCACCCAAGCAGAGTCCGCCCACAATATCTGGGCTTCAAGTATTGTCGCTGGAACTCTTGGTGAATCAGAGTCATAAGCGTTACCAGTAAAAGCATTTTCTAACTTTAAGTTGTTCTTAACTCCATCTAAACCTGCAGCAATAATGCCAGCAACTGCTAGGTATGGGTTTACATCCCCGCCTGGCACTCTATTTTCTAATCTTAAGGATTGACCATGTCCGACCAAACGCAGTGCGCAGGTGCGGTTATCTCTTCCCCATCTAATTGCAGTAGGTGCAAAAGAGCCTGGCACATAACGTTTATATGAGTTGATATTTGGGGCAAAAAGAAGTGACAGCTCACGAAGATGTTTTATTTGACCAGCAATAAAGCTCTTTCCAACCTCAGATAAGCCATGCGCTTTATCCTTATCATCTGCCATTACCATCTCATCTTTTAATCCTCTAAAGGATAGGTGGATGTGGGATGAGTTACCCTCTTTTAAGTTTGGCTTTGCCATAAAGGTCAATGCATATCCAGTTGCTGCTGCAATCTCTTTTGCACCATTTTTATAAATCACATGGTTATCACAAGATGTCAAAGCGTCAGAGTATTTAAATGCAATCTCATGTTGGCCAAAGTTGCACTCACCCTTAACTGACTCAACATTCATGCCAGCATCAGTCATACCTAATCTAATTGCCCGTAGTAATGGTTCAACTCTAGATCCACCCAGTATTGAGTAATCTACGTTGTATTGATTAGATGGGGTTAGATCCTTATAACCCTTATTAAATGCTTGCTCATAGGTGTTGTTATAAACAATAAACTCTAATTCAGTACCGACCATCGCCTTCATGCCTGCATCAGCTAAAACTTTAATTTGCTTCTTGAGTATCTGGCGCGGACTGGCTACAACATCTGAATGATCTAGCCACTGCACATCAGCAAGTATTAATGCTGCCCCATCTTGCCAAGGGATGTATCGCAATGTGTTTGTATCTGGCATCATCGCCATATCTGGGTAGCCGCGCTCCCAAGAGCTCATTGCATAACCTGGCACAGTATTCATCTCAACATCAACAGCTAATAGGTAATTACAACCTTCTGTGCCGTGTTTTAAGACATCTGATAAAAAGAAGTTAGCATCAACTCGCTTGCCAACCAGGCGCCCCTGCATGTCGGTCATCGCAATGACCACAGTATCTATTTTCTTATCTGCCACATCTTTGCGCAGCTGCTCAACAGTTAGGGGAAACATGTGGGCAAGTATTCCACCAAATCAAGTAATTAAAAACCCGCCTAAATTTGATAACAAAGGGGTAATAAACAAAAAAGGCCCGCGTTATGCGGGCCCTTCTCGCTGTGAACTTCTTCGTTAGATAGTCCGCTTAGGACCGGTGAACCACTTTTTTGCAGATAGTTGCCACCAGATACCAAGGATTAACAATGCGCCACCTGTAACAATTGGTGCGTAGTTAACTGAGGTCCAAGTGAAATCCTTATTACCAGGAGTTCCAGTTGGCGTGAAAGGCAGAATGAAGTAAACCGAGATAATTACAATCTCAGCTACTGCAACTGTGCACATCCACTTGTACTTAGCTCCAAGGGTCCACTCACCAGCTTTAAATGATGAGCCAGCTTTTAGACGTAAGTAAATTGGAATCAAAAACGCAAGGTATAGAGAGATAACACAAACTGATACCACTGCATAAAACGCAGTTGGTACACCAGTTGGGCTCTTCCACAACGCAGGAAGTGTTAATACCACTCCAGCGACTGCAGATGCCATCACAGCATTTACAGGTACGCCATGGCTATTAACTTTCTTCCAACGATTTCCGCCAGGAACTGCGCCATCACGGCTGAATGCATACATCATGCGTGAGCATGATGTTAAACAAGCAGTAACACAGAAGATCTGGCCCGCAGTAGTAATAATCATTACCAACTTAAATGCTATTCCTCCACCTAAAGCTGAGAACAACAAAGCGATGATCTGGCCACCACCATATGGGTTTACCGCTGGATCAAATGAGTTGATGTAATCAGTATTTGAGGCTGCATATAAAAATGCCATCAGCAGGATATATCCACCAATTGCAGAGTATGCAATTGATTTCCAAATTCCCTTAGCTGATGAAATGTGAGCATCCTTGGTCTCTTCAGAAAGGTGAGCAGATGCATCAAAGCCGGTGATTGTGTACTGGGTCAGTAAGAAACCAAGTGGTAACACAAAGTACCAATATGCATGATCGCCAAAGCCTGAGTTATTGATGTGTGTAGTAAACATCCAGGAAACACTCTGATGCTTATCTGGCACAATTACCAAAATTGCAATAATCACTACGGTGCCAAATACGTGCCACCACACTGAGATGTTATTAAACATTGAAAGCAAGGGACCTGAGTAGATATTTATCAAAGTTACTAAAGCAATAACTATCAAAAAGAGTACGAACTGTTGCTTTATGAAATCTCCACCCATAAAGCTGGTGGCATAACTTGGTGAGTAAAGACCAAGCAGATTGTTAATAAAGCCAGTCACACCGTATCCAACCGATGCGGTAACAGAGACAAGACCAATTAAGTTAAGCCAGCCGGTGAAGAAACCAGCTCTAGGTCCACCTAACTTTGCCGCCCACCAGTAAATACCACCGCTGGTTGGATAGGCAGAGGCGAGCTCTGACATACAAAAACCAATAATTAAAATAAATAGTGAGATCAGTGGCCAACCAAGGGATATTGCAACTGGACCACCATTGTTCCAAGCCTGAGCAAAGGTTGTGAAACATCCGGCGAGGATAGAGATAATTGAGAAAGAGATCGCAAAGTTAGAGAAGGAGCTCCAACTTCTATTCAGTTCTTGCTTATAGCCAAGATCAGCTAAGCGTTTCTCATCTGAGTTCATACTCATATGTTCATGCCCTTCTTTTGATGTTGCTGGTGGGGAGACCAGGTAATGCCTTAGATCACATCCGCTAGTTTGCGCCTGAAGCAGGCAGAAAGGAATAACCCTGACCCGCTTTTTAGGTGAATTTTTTGAACAAATCCCCCAAATCACGCATGAAGCAGAAAAATAATTAGACTTACATCCATGTGCCGCCTCCTGGGTTACATCTCCCCTACAGCTACCACCTTTAATGATGTGGTCGGCTCTAACTTCAATGAGTTTGTAAACCTTGCAAATGACCACGGTGATGGTTGGGGTATTTCCACAACCCAAAACCAGAAAGCTTCTCTCTACAAAGAGCCATTTGCTGCAACTAAGAGTTCACGCTTTGAAGATGAGATCGCCAAACATAAATCAAATGCCGCCCTCCTTCACCTGCGCTGGGCAACAGAAGGCATGCCAGTTAACGAAGTCAACACCCACCCCTTTACCTACCAAGATACAACCTTCATACATAACGGCTCAATCTCACCTTTTGATTGCCTTGATCGACTAATAGATAAGAAGTATTTAGAACTTGCAAAAGGAACCACAGACTCTGAGCGTTACTTTCTCTATCTTTTAACCCAAATAGAAAAACATGGATTTGTTGAAGGAGTTAAAGAAGGCCTTTCCTACATCAAAAACAACTGCACATTCTCATCCATCAATATGCTGATTATTAACGACACCACTTTTATGGCAGCTTGCATCTATTACCAAGATAAAATCCCAGAACGGTTTAAAAACGATGCTGATTACTACCACCTTAAATACACCAACCAAAATGGCCAGATTGTGGTGGCATCTTCTGGGTGGAATCAAGATGGGTGGCAAGAGATCGGAAATGGGAGTGTGCTGATAGTGGATAGAGTGGGGCAGAAAGAAAAATTAGAAAAGATTTAGTAACCGTTAACTCTTAACTACCAAGGAATTACCTTCATCTCTTCCCAAAGTACTCCGGTTAACCGCTCTTGATCAGTTGAACCATTCAGGTCAAAATTTCGCGTAGCCAACCAGATTGCAGTGCGGGCACCTTCTTCAGCAGATAGCAGAGCTGCTGGCCCACCCATGTCGGTCTGTGAATGATTGGGACATATGGCATCAACTAAAACTCCCCTACTACCTAATCCGGTTTCATGCGCCAAGTTGCGGACTAATGCATTTACCCCCGCTTTACTGATTCGGTAAGGAGCCAATCCGCCAGCATTGCCTGGCCCGGACATTCGACCTAAGCAAGCAGAGAAAATAATGACTCTTCCATTTCGTGCTTCAGCCATTGGGGCTGCCAATGTATTCACTGCACAAAAAACTGAATCCAGATTAATTGCCATCACTCGACGCCACTCTTCATTATCTGTTTTTAAGGTCTTCGACATCTTTGCGCTCATTACTCCATGCGCCAAAACTAAAATTTCTGGTGTGCCGAAACTTGCCAATATCTCTTCAAAGGTTTTCTTAGCTGCATCTATATCTACTAAATCCACTGCTCTATATTCACAATCTAATTGCGCTGCGACTTCGGCCAATCGATCTTTATCTTTGGCGACTAATACGATCTGATTTCCTTGGGCTCGTAATGCTTTGGCAGTTTCAAAGCCAAGTCCGCGCGATCCCCCAGTGATAATTATTAGTGACATGGTCCAATTGTGCCAAAGTATTCAGAAAAGTGCAGAAGTTCTTACTTTTTCTTGAATCCAGCAGGACATTTTGGATTTGTGCCACTTATTTTTCGGATAATCTTTCCTTTTGCACAGCTAATCGATTTAATAACAATTTTCTTTACCTCAACTGGCGCAGCAGTTGTCGTATTTGTTGCTGCAGCTTCTTGCTTAGGTAATACTTTTTCAGGTACCACTGGACTCTCTTCTTTTACTGCAACCAAAGGTTTATCCTGTACCAATTTGACTTTAATAGTTGGCGCGGAAAAAGTGAAGTTTTTAGCACTCAGATAGAGCCATTGACGAGCTGCATCCTCCCGCAATGATTCGGTCGCAATATTTTGCGTAGAACCATCTGTGGAAACAACTGAAATTTTTGCACTAATCGGCGCGTTCGAGAACCCATATAAACAACGGGCAAAATCACTGCGTAGCACTAGATCGTACGAACCCTTGAATAAGGTCACACCATCCGCTAAGTGGTGCGCCCCTGCTACTTTATAAGTTAATTCGCCATTCACAAATGCAGGTGGATTCGGATAATAAGTAGGTGCATTCGTGGTAACTAAACCTTGAAGTTTAGTTTTATCATCGAAACATTTACTGCCAGATGCAGATCCAGTTCCTGTTTGCGTGCCAAATCGCCAGATCGAACTCACGAGTGGGCCCGACTTAACCAGATCTTCGAAAGCCTCAAAATCACCCATCGCCCATTCCGGGGATGGACCAGTATCTACAGTGTCCTTACTCGTGAAATCATCTGCGGCTAACTGTCGCCTGCGATCTTTCCAATACTCTACGATTTTCGGATACCTACTTAAATCACTTTTGGCTACGTAGGCATAAATTTTAGGAACATCAATCGGATCGGCTTCAACTCTAAGTAAATTTGTCGAAGGTGAGAGTGGAGTTAAATCTAGGTTCACATTTTTAATTCGTCCAAAAAGAAAGCCGGTTAGCAAATTATCGATTCGCACCGTAAGGGCTGCGCGCGCTATGGGAGAAAAATCAACTTTCTGGGCACACTTTTGACCTTCGTTCCATAGGCAATTTGAGTTTGCTCCGGTATTCGAAACTAGATTAATCGGATACACCCTGGCCCTGAATCCTCGATTAAAAGCACAAGGAGCAGTTACGAACTGAGTGCAACCTTTATTCTGATAGTTCTGAAAAGTTGTGCTAACAACGACTGCATATGTATCCGACCCAGATGAGTTAGGCGATTCCTTAGCGTTCCATACACTTGGTGTTCCACCAGCCGGTGAATTTCGAACTTTGCTCGCTGGAAACTTCTGTCCTGATAATTCATAACCGTATGTTGCCTTTTTCAATACGCCTTTTGTATCTGAAACCTCTAAAGATTCAACGCACATTTCAGTCACGGAAGCCGAACATGGCGGCAGGATCAGTTGTGCAAAGATGGAATCTGAACTGGAGCATGCAACATCGTCGACAGAAGTGCATGAAACCGTGCGTGTGTAGAGGCCACTAGTGGCGCCTTCAGCGTAAGAAAAACCCGTCACGTATGAGTTAGTTTCTATCAAGCTGTCATCACTCGCTGAAAATCCTATTGAAGGAACTGTCGGCCACGTGCTTGGTACTCCCGAGGTTGAAGAATGAGCGGGAATACTTCCACCAATAGCAGATCCAATAATGCTAAATGAGAGCAGAAGTGCATAAATAACTTTCATGCTATTTTTCATTTGGCTCCCCGTACAACTCCAGCGTTAATAGGTCTAAGTCTAGAACTCAATCTCAGCAATAAGCAGGTGCAACCCTCCAACAGCATCTCCGAATCGGTGTAGTCGCAAAGAGTTAGTAAGTTCAGGTTGAAGTCATCTCTTTCTGTATCCAGCCGGACATTTTGGATTTGCGCCAGAGAACTTCTTGGTCGCTTTCCCTTTAGTGCAGGTAATTATTATTACTTTTTTAACAACTGCAGCACTTGGTGCTTTCGCTACTTCGGATTTCGCTACTTCAGATTTTGCTACTTCGGCTTTAGCTGTTTCGGCTTTAACGCTTTCCAGCGGTTTATCCTGCATTAATTTAACTTTTATAGTTGGGGATGAAAAAGTGAAATTTTCTGCTTGTAATTTAATAAATCCAGTTGTTGCATTCTCGCTAACTAACACAGTTGCAACTTGAGTAGAATTATCTGCTGAAACCACTTCTACAGTTGCAGCTATCGGGGCGTTTGAAAAGCCGTAATAGCACCGCGCCGTGTCGGCGCGCACAATGTAGGTATAACTGCCTTTGAACAAAGTTCCATCATTATTTAGATGAATTCCGGCAACTCTGTAATTTAGTGTTCCATCCTTAAATTCAGGCGGTCCTCTATCAAAAATTGGCGCATTTGTTACCACAAGCCCAAGCAATTTGGTTTGATCATTAGAACAACCCGTAAACCCGTTATTAGCAATCGCACTAATATTCCAAAATATAGAATTTGTCTCGCGCGAGAAAGACAACCCATATACATTTTCAGCTTTTGGTGAGAATGGCTTCAGATAGCTTTCAAATGCCGAAAACAAATCAAAATCGCCCGCATAGGGCGGCGCATCTATTCTGGTTATCGTTTGAGCCGCTAAGAAATCTGGATAAGTTTTAGACGGTGCCCCTAATCCGTTGTCGTTAGACGACCCTGAGCCTGGACCAGTACCCCAAGGCCATGCTCTTCCAATAGTATAAAAATCAGTTAAAAACTTTTCTAACTTAGGGTCTTTAGCGATATCCGATTTTGCTACAGAAGCTTTTAGCTCAGGAACCAGAGTGACGTCACCTTCAATACGAATTTGGTTGTAGACATAATCTATTGGTGACACTGAAAAGTCTGCATTTTGCATTCGTCCGAAAATCCAGCCAGTTAAATAGTTATCCATTCGAAGTGTGAGTGAAATTCTTTCCGAACCAGTGAAATTCATTGAATCTACACATTTTCCTTGCAACGCAAATTCGCGACAATTTGTTCCAGGTTTAATAGATACTGGGAAAACGGAGCCTTTAAAATCACTTGGAGTTACCGGACATGTAATTTTTGCTGTGTTTCTATCGCAGACAGATATCAATCTTAAGAGGACATGTGCAGCATAAAATTTTTCCGAACCATCAGGATTTAATTCACTACTTTTCCAAACAGATAAACCTCCGCCCGCTGGCATCTGCCTAGTTCCCACCTTGTATGAAGCTATTTTTTGACCTGTACTTTCGCCATACAAAGTCAACTTTTCCATAACACTATTTGAGTTTTTTGCTTCTACGTTTTCCACACAGGCCCTGTCCAATTCAGTTACACAAGGACGTAAAATCAAATCTGCATAAAGTGAGTCGTACTCAGCGCACTTTGGATCTTCCAACCCCGTACACCAATTTTGTTTATTCGTTGATCCCATTCTGGTGTTGGCATAGATCGTAGATTCCTTCCAAAGTCCAAAACTATTAGCTTTAAACTCTGAAGCTACTATTGCATCAGCTGCTTGAGCCGGAAGAACCTCGCTGATTGTAGAAGCTAAAACACTGAAGGAGAGCAGAAGTGCATAAATTATTTTCATGGTATTTCTCATTTTGCTCCCCTAATAACTCCAGTGCTAATGGGCGTAAGGCTAGAACTTAACCTCACCTATAGGCAGGCACAACCCCTGCAATAGCATCCCCGACTCGGTGAACCCGCATTGCATTGGTTGAACCAGGTATTCCAGGCGGACTTCCAGCCACAATCAATATGAAATCACCAATATTTGCTCTCTTGCTCTCAATTAATTTGCTATCAATCTGCTTAACCATTTCATCAGTATGGCTCGCGGGTGGAATCACAATTGATTCAACTCCCCAACTAAGTGCCAGAACTCGAGAAGTTCTAACATCTGGAGTTAGCGCCAACATAGGAATTGGAGAGCGAAGGCGCGACATTCTTCTCGCGGAATCCCCACTTTGAGTGAATGCAACTAGAAATTTTGCTCCGACAACTTCACCAACTTCTGCAGCCGCTTTTGTAATTGCACCGGCGGTTGTATGTGGATTATGACGGAGTGGTGCAACGGTGTCCAAGGCTTCTTCTTCGGTTTTAGCAATAATTCTGGCCATCATCTCAATGGTTTCAATTGGAAATTTTCCAACACTTGTTTCCCCTGAAAGCATTAAAGCATCTGCTCCATCTAGTACCGCATTAGCGCAATCATTTACTTCAGCACGTGTTGGACGAGAATTTGTCATCATCGAATCAAGCATTTGAGTAGCAACAATTACTGGTTTTGCATTTTCACGGGCAAGAGTAATGCAACGTTTCTGAACCAATGGAACTTCCTCCATCGGAAGTTCTACTCCCAAATCACCACGCGCCACCATGATTGCATCAAATGCTGCAACTATCTCTTCTAAATTTGCAACTGCTTGTGGTTTTTCAATTTTTGCAATTACCGGTATCCGAACTCCAGCACTATCCATGATTTGATGCACGCGTTTAATATCTGCCGCATCGCGAACAAATGAGAGCGCTATAAAATCTGCACCCATCCCGATCGCCCATTTCAAATCTTCTTCATCTTTTTCAGAAAGCGCCGGCACGGATACTGCAGCTCCTGGCAAATTTAAGCCTTTATTGTTACTTACGGTTCCGCCTTCTAAGACAATAGTTTCAATTCTTGGAGCCTTTACAGAAGTAACTTCTAAAGCTACTCGTCCATCATCAATTAATATCCGATCGCCAATTTTGCAATCCCCTGGTAACCCCAAATATGTTGTAGAGGAGATATTTTCATCGCCTTCAATTACCTCAGTTGTGATTGTGAACTTTGCACCTTTGATAATTTCATGAGAACCATTTTTGAATTTACCTAATCTGATCTTTGGTCCTTGCAGATCCACAACAATTGCAACCGAAAGATCGGCTTTTGCTGCGGCTTGGCGCACCATTTCAAAGGTTTTTTCATGACCTTCCCGCGCCCCATGCGAAAGATTCAATCGCGCCATATTCATACCTGCAGCGATCATCCGATCGATCATTACGGCGTCTTCAGTGGCCGGACCTAAAGTACAAACTATTTTGGCTCGACGCATGAGGCAATTCTACTTGTTTACTACTGCCTCATTCTTTAAAAGAGTTAAATCCAGTTAAACAGTTAAAGATCGATCTGTAGGCTCGATTGGAGCAGGCAATTGAGTGCGTCCCATTAAGGAGCGATCAACTGCTGCGGCTGCTGCACGTCCTTCAGCAATCGCCCAAACTATGAGTGATTGCCCACGTCCAGCGTCACCGCAAACGAAAACACCTTCAGAAGTGCTTTCAAAATTCTCATTACGGGCAATATTGCCACGGTTATCTAATTCAACCTCTAATTGAGTTACTAAAGGAGATTTTTCTACTCCAGTGAATCCCATTGCTAGGAGAACTAAATCAGCTGGAATCTCTTTTTCAGATCCTGCAACTTTTTCAAATTTTCCGTTTTTGAACTCTGTTTCGACCAGACGTAATGCTTTTACATTTCCATTATCATCACCAAGGAAAGATTCAGTTGAAACTGCAAATAAGCGCTCACCTGATTCTTCATGTGCACTTGATACTCGATAAATCATTGGGTAAGTAGGCCAAGGTTGTGTAGATGGTCTCTCCCCTGTTGGTCTAGGCATGATCTCAAGTTGGGTAATACTGGCTGCACCTTGGCGAATTGCAGTGCCCAGACAATCTGCACCGGTATCTCCGCCGCCCAAAATTACAACATGTTTTCCACTTGCATTTATTGGAGGTGGTCCACTTAATTCAGCGAGCCCCTGTTTGTTGCCCCAAGGTAGGTATTCCATGGCTTGATGAATTCCATTTAACTCACGTCCTGGTACTGGAAGGTCCCGCCAATTAGTTGCACCAATAGCAAGAACTACCGCGTCATATTTAGTGCGTAGATCTGATCCAGTTATCTCAACACCAACATCAACGCCAGGTCTAAATCTGGTTCCTTCAGCTTTCATCTGATCCAGACGCCGATCCACAATACTTTTCTCCATCTTAAACTCAGGGATTCCATAACGAAGTAATCCGCCGATCTTCTCAGCCCGCTCATAAACTGCGACTGTATGGCCAGCGCGAGTTAGTTGCTGCGCGGCTGCCAATCCTGCAGGACCTGATCCAACAACTGCAACCGTTTTACCGGTTAGGCGATCTGGAATCAGCGGTTTAACTGATCCACTACCGAATGCTTCCTCAATCGTTCTTAGTTCTACCTGCTTAATCGTTACTGCATCCGAATTGATTGCTACTACGCAAGCAGTTTCGCAAGGTGCCGGACATAGCCTGCCGGTAAATTCTGGAAAATTATTAGTTGCATGCAATCGTTCAATTGCTTCTTCTTTTTCTCCACGCCAAATCAAATCATTCCACTCTGGAATTAGATTTCCGAGCGGGCAACCTTGGTGACAAAACGGAATACCGCAATCCATGCAACGGCCAGCCTGTTTTTGCAAATCTTCAAAAGGCTGCTCTTCGTAAACCTCTTTCCAATCCCGAATCCGAACATCAACTGGACGCCTAGTTGGTGTTTCCCGCTCGGTTTTCATAAAACCAGTTGGATTAGCCATGAGTTGCCTCCATTACATAAGTTTCGCGTGGCAATCCTTCAGCTTCCGCACGATCCATGGCAGCAAGCACGCGAGCGTAATCTCTTGGCATCACCATAGAGATGCGATCACTTCCAGATTTCCAATCATCCAATAACTCTTTGGCAACTAATGAGCCAGTTTCGACAAAGTGGTTTGAAATAATTTTATGCACTAATTCTTTTTGTGCCTCAGGCATCACAAGCACATCCACCATCTCACCATTAACTAGTGCTGGATTTAAATCAAGAATAAATATTCTTCCACCGGACATACCTGCTGCAATATTTCGACCAGTTTTTCCTAGAATTACAACAGATCCACCAGTCATGTACTCACATGCATGATCTCCAACGCCTTCAACAACAGCAGTAGCACCTGAGTTGCGAACACAGAATCGCTCACCAACAACTCCGCTAATGAAAATTTCGCCGAACGTTGCTCCGTATCCAATTACGTTACCTGCTATTACATTCTCATTTGCTGCAAAAGTTGCTTTCTCATCTGGACGAACAACAATTTTGCCGCCAGATAAACCTTTACCTACATAATCATTTGCGTCACCATATAGGCGGATTGATAATCCTTTTGGAATAAATGCTCCAAGTGATTGTCCAGCAGAACCATGAAGTGAGATATCGATGGTTCCCTCTGGTAATCCAGCGCCACCAAAACGTCGCGTGATTTCAGAGCCCAGCATCGTTCCAACTGTGCGGTTAACATTTCTAACCGCCATCTCGATCCGAACTGGTGTCGCGTCTTCGAGAGCCGGTGCTGCTAATTTAATTAACTCTTTATCCAGCGCTTTGTCCAAGCCGTGATCCTGAGTGATGGAACTTAATCTTGGACCTGCTGGCACATCAGCAAGTAGTGGTGAAAGGTCTAATCCACTGGCTTTCCAATGATCAACAGCAGCTTTGGTTTCAAGCGCTTCAACTTGGCCAATCGCCTCTTTGAGCGTTCTAAAACCTAAGGATGCCAATATTTCGCGAACTTCTTCGGCAATGTATTCAAAGAATGTTTCCACAAACTCTGGCTTACCATTGAATTTTTCACGCAATTTTGGATTTTGGGTTGCAACTCCGACTGGGCAAGTATCAAGGTGACATACGCGCATCATTACGCACCCTGAAACTACTAATGGAGCAGTCGCAAAGCCATACTCTTCAGCACCTAGCAATGCCGCAATAACAACATCGCGCCCAGTTTTAAGTTGTCCATCTGCCTGAACCACAATCCGATCACGCAAACCATTTAACATCAAAGTTTGTTGAGTTTCGGCAAGTCCTAACTCCCATGGTGCTCCTGCATGTTTCAAAGATGTAAGCGGAGATGCTCCAGTTCCACCATCATGGCCAGAGATTAAGACAACGTCAGCATGAGCTTTACTAACTCCAGCAGCAACGGTACCTACTCCAACTTCAGCAACTAATTTCACGTGAATGCGTGCCTTATCATTTGCATTTTTTAAGTCGTGAATT
>CAEZZS010000024.1_pt1 | contig 19326 bp, 16 predicted proteins | sample 7266841 | NCBI WGS metagenome assembly CAEZZS01 (sample SAMEA6813968, study PRJEB35770) | uncultured Actinomycetes bacterium | biome: Freshwater; feature: Freshwater reservoir; material: water | place: Czech Republic | collected 2016-08-15 | depth 30m m
ATAGCCGCAACAAATGAAGCGGATCCGGCAGAACGATCGACGCTGATGTGATGCATACCGCGCATTAATGGCCCGGCTAGCCAATGTGTGAAAATTTCTTGCTTGGCCATAAAACGTACATATCTCTTAACTGGAAGTACTGCGGTGCCGGAAAGTGCAAAATCTAAATATCCGACATGGTTAATTGCGAGAATCGCGCCACCATCAGTTGGAATATTTTCGACACCTGCAAAATCAAACTTTAACTTTAAATATTTCCAAAAAGATTTTATCAAGACAACAACTGGGGGATAGACCAAATCTCTTTGTTTTTTAGCCATTGATATTTGCCGCGGCCTTTTTCTCCATCGCCTGTTTGTAAAGACGGCCAGCACGATAACTTGAGCGAACAAGTGGCCCACTCATAACTCCGGCAAAACCAGTTTCGGTTGCAAAAGCTGCTAATTCAACAAACTCTTCTGGTTTTACCCAACGTTCAACAGGATGATGTTTTAGAGTTGGACGCAGATACTGAGTAATAGTTATCAAATCACAACCAGCTGAATGTAAATCAACCAAGGCTTGTTCGACTTCCGCGCGAGTTTCACCCAATCCTAGAATCAAATTAGATTTGGTAATCAAACCGAAATCACGGGCAGCAGTAATAACTGCAAGTGAGCGTTCATAAGTAAATGCGGGTCTGATCAATTTAAAAATTCTAGGCACAGTTTCAACATTGTGTGCAAATACTTCTGGACGAGTTTCAAATACCTGATTTAAGTGGTCAGCGTTTCCACTGAAATCAGGAGCCAACATCTCTACGCCACAACCTGAGACCATTTCATGCACTTCACGAATTGTTTGCGCATACAACCAAGCGCCTTCATCTTCTAAATCATCGCGGGCAACACCAGTGATGGTTGCATAACGCAATCCCATCTTTAAAATTGATTCTGCAACACGACGGGGTTCATCACGATCAAGTGGAAGTGGTTTGCCGGTATCAATATTGCAAAAATCACATCTTCTTGTACAAGCATCGCCGCCAATTAAAAATGTGGCTTCGCGGTCTTCCCAACATTCAAAAATATTTGGACAGGCAGCTTCTTGGCAAACAGTGTGCAGTCCTTCACTAACAACAAGCGAGCGAAGTGCCGTGTATTCAGGTCCCATTTTAGCTCGCGTTTTAATCCACTCAGGTTTGCGCTCAATCGGAGTTTGTGAATTACGCGCTTCGATTCGCAGTAAACGGCGACCTTCGGGTGCGATTGTCATGCGATCACTCTAATCAATGCTTCTTGCAAATGTTTCTCGGCGATGGGAAGAATCTCTTTTATGGTGATGCTCCGACCCAATTCCTGTTCTAAGGATGTGGTGATTACATCAGGCAGGCCACATGGAATGATTTCGGTAAAGTATTTCAAGTCGGGATTTACATTCAGCGCAAAACCATGCGTTACCGTTCCACGTGCTACGCGAATTCCAATTGCCGCAATTTTGCGATCACCTTTTTCGTCGCGAATCCAAACACCAGATCTTTCGCAATACTGTTGTGCCTCTAATCCCAATTCAGCACAAATACTTATTAGAGCTGCTTCAAGTGTGCGCACAAAGCCAACGACATTTGTTGCTTGTTTTAATTTCACAATCGGATAACCAACTAATTGTCCCGGACCATGCCACGTAATCTTTCCGCCTCGATCAACATCAATAACCGGCACGCCATTAATTGGTCGGTCGGATAACTCGGTGCGACGGCCCGCGGTGTAAACACTTGGATGCTCGACTAGCAATAAGGTGTTTTCGCGAGATCCATCGGCTACCTCTGCATGTAAATCTCTTTGCAATTGCCACCCAGCCAAATACTCAATTGAGCCAAGTGCCGATACTTCTAGCCCAGGGACTCTGGGGCCAGTTGGCGCGGTTGAGGCGGAAAAAGTGAGCGAAACCATCTTCCCAGCCTACCTATTGAGCGGGCGAAGGATGAATTGATCGGTAGAATTGCCGATATAGAGCCGGTGGGAATGCCACTCGGCCGTAAATCCTCAAGGAAGCAGAGTTTTAGATGAGCCATGACCAATTAGTCACCCCGATCACAGTTACCTCTAAATCCCGCCGAGGAGTATGGCTAGCCACTCTCGTGGTGGTGATCTGGTTTGGGATTACCGGTGCAACTGGGCCGCTATTTGGAAAACTGACATCAGTTCAGGAAAATAACAACTCTTCATTTTTACCAAAAGGCGCAGAAGCAACTAAAGCCGCAGATGTAATTGCTACCTTCTCCGGAAAAGATTCTTTCAATTTTCCAACCTTAGTTTTATTTGAAGGTAAAGCAGATCCACAAACTTTCGCAGCCATTAACGCACACCTTGCAACTGTTGGAGATCTAAAAATAGCTGGAACCACAGCAAAGATTTCTGATTACTTGGCGCCCGGACAGGTTATTGCGGCTTTCCCTTCACAAGATGGCAAAGCCATTTTGGCAAACATTCCACTTGATGGAAACTCGATTGCAAAATTACTTCCAAATGATGAGCCCGTCTTGCCGGCTGTCGTAGAAGCACTTCGTGAGGATGTTCGCCCCATAGCTGAAGCTAATGGAGTGAAATCTTACGTAACTGGTCCTGGCGGATTACTAGGGGATCTTTTTGGTGCGTTTGGAACTCTGGATTCCTCTTTACTGCTTACCACTTTAGGTGTGGTGTCAATTATTTTGATTGTTGTTTATCGTTCACCAATTCTTTGGATCATTCCATTACTTTCAGCCATGTTCGCACTCACATTAGGAGGTGCGGTTGTTTATCTGTTGGCTAAAAACAATGTAATTGATGTGGATGGTCAATCTCAAGGAATTTTATCGGTGCTGGTAATTGGTGCGGCCACAGATTATGCACTTTTGTTAATTGCTCGCTATCGCGAAGAGTTGCATTTAAATGAAAATCGTTTTGATGCAATGCGCGCTGCATACAAGGGCGTTTGGGAACCAATTGTTGCTTCTGGTTCAACAGTTTCCATCTCACTTCTTATCCTTTTGTTTAGCAAGTTAACAAACACCGCAGGACTTGGGCCTATCGGTGCAATTGGAATTGTCTCTTCAATGATTACAATTTTGACGCTGCTTCCAGCACTGCTGTTGCTGTGTGGTCGTTGGATCTTCTGGCCGCGTCGTCCATTATTTGATGGAGATGATCATGTTATGTCTGGCCCTTGGGCAAAAGTTGGAAACACAATCGGAAAAAATCCACGAAAAGCTTGGGCAATTTCCGGATCTATTCTTTTGTTATTTGCATTTGCATCAACGACTTTAAAAGCCGATGGAATTGGTACGGTCGATACTTTTACCGGCAAGCCTGAATCAGTCGTCGGACAAAAGCTTTTGGAAACCCATTTCCCAGGGGGAGAGGGCAATCCAACACAAGTTGTTGTAAGTGCTGATAAAGCTGATGCGGTTACGGCGGCGTTGAAAAATGCACCTGGTGTTTCACAAATCGCTCCGATGTTAGATGGAATTCCCGTACCAGGACAGCCACTACCAAAGGCAAAAATTGTAAACAACAAAATGGTTTTGAATCTTACGTTGGATAAAGCACCTGACAGCGTGGAAGCTGGAAACGATATTCCAAAGATTCGAGAATTAGCGCATGCAGCTGATCCAACATCGCTAGTTGGCGGAACAAGTGCGGTGTATTTTGATGTACGTACTGCGAATACGCGCGACAATCGTACGATTATCCCAATCATCTTGTTTGTAATTACCATCATTTTGGGATTACTACTTCGCAGCATCTTGAGTGCAATAGTTCTTCTAGGAACTGTTGTTCTTTCCTACTTTGCGACTCTGGGTGTTTGTGCCCTTGTCTTCAACCATATATTTGGGTTTGCAGGTGGCGACAATTCATTCCCATTGTTTGCATTCATTTTCTTAGTCGCGTTGGGAATTGATTACAACATTTTCTTGATGACGCGCGTACGTGAAGAATCTCAGAAAATCGGCACTCGCAAAGGTGTAATCAAGGGAGTAACTGTTACTGGAGCGGTCATCACTTCAGCGGGCGTTGTCCTTGCTTCAACATTTGCCGTGCTTGGATTATTGCCACTAGTACCTCTTGCCGAACTTGGCTTCGCAGTTGCTTTTGGCGTTCTGCTGGACACCATCATTGTTCGCTCTATTTTGGTGCCTGCGTTGGTTCACGAGATTGGGCCAAAGATCTGGTGGCCATCAAAGATGCAAAAGGAAGTAGACATAACAGATTAATAATGCAATAAGATCACCACATGTCTGAAAACAAACTCAAAGCCGGATTAATTGGTTATGGATTAGCTGGGAAAGTTTTTCATGGCCCATTGCTAGCTGGATCAGGCTTTGAGTTAAGTTCAATTCTCACCAATAACCCTGAACGTATCGCTTCAGCTAAAAGTGATTTTCCGAATGCCCACATTGCCGAAGATATGAAAGCGCTACTTGACCAAGATCTAGATCTTGTTGTGGTTGCTTCCGCAAATGTGGTCCATGCCGAACAAGCATTACAGGCTATTGCAGCTGGAGTAACAGTAGTAATTGATAAACCGGTTGGTCGCAACGTTCGTGAAACCCATTCTATTTTTGATGCGGCAGATAAAGCTGGAGTTAAAGCTTGTGCATTTTTTAATCGCCGCTGGGATAGCGATGCCTTAACCATGAAAAGGGTAATCAAAGGACGAGAGATCGGTTCTATTCATAGATTTGAATCACGATTTGAAAGATTTAGACCAGAGCTCAAGATGGATTCATGGCGCGACGACAATGCTGTTGAACAAGGTGGGGGATTGCTGTTGGATCTGCAAACCCATCTAATCGCAGGCGCAATTGATCTTTTTGGTCCAGCAGAGGTTTCTTACTGTTCGATGCGCAAAATTCGTGGCGGGAATGAAGATGACTGCGTAATTGTCTTGAAGCATTTGATGAATGTGGATTCTTACTTGTCAGTTAGTGCTGTAGCAGGTGGACCTGGTTCGCGCGTGCGGGCTTTAGGTAAGACAGGTGCAGTTGAAATTGATTATTTAGATCCACAGGAAGATCTTTTGAAATCAGGAGCCAAGCCAGTAAATGGAAAGTGGGAGATTGGCCCTAAATCAACTGGACGAATTATGCGTGGTGATGATGTTAAAGATTTAGACATCGAAGCTGGAAATTATCCAGCTTTCTACAATCAAGTAGCCGCTGCAATTAGAGGCCAAGGTGACATGCCTGTCCCTGTTTCAGATGCGATGGAAGTTGCCAGATTGATTGACGTAGCTCGGGAGATGTCAATTAGGTGATTATTGTTATTGGCGCTGGCATTGCTGGTTTAAATGCGGCACTAACTTGCCAACGATCAGGTCGAGAAGTTTTACTTCTAGAAGCTAGTGATCGAGTTGGTGGGAGAGTTAAAACTGATTTAATTTCAGGTTATCAACTTGATCATGGTTTTCAAGTTATTAATCCCGCATACCCAGAAGTCAAAAGATTGAATGTTGAACTTGAACTCCAGAATATGGAAGCTGGAGTCAGAGTAGCAACCACGAGTAAGAATTTCGTTGTCGCGGATCCATTTAGAAATCCACGGAACATTATCTCCACTTTACGGGCCCCTATAGGGAGTTTAAAAAGTAAGCGGGCGTTGATTACTTTTCTACTCCAAAAGCAAAGAGCGGGAATCTCCAATTTTGAAGTTGAGTTAAATTCACAAGGAGTCAACGGACCTTTATACGAAAAAGTCATCCGTCCATTTATGCGCGGAGTTTTACTCGGAGAACTCGATCTAATTGATGCACAAGTAGGCCGAGAATTACTAAAGTTTTTTGCAAAAGGTACGCCCGGTATTCCATTAAATGGGGCCCAAACCCTGCCAAATCTGCTGGCTAAACAAATTAATGATTTAAAGTTGAATGAATCTGTAGTTGTCATCAATGGCAAGGTTGTAACTACGGATCAAAGGAGTTATGCCGCCGAGAAAATAATCGTGGCGGTTGATGGAGCTAATGCAGCTAACTTGATTCCAGAAGTGGTTCCACCCAGATTTAATCTTTCGACAACTTGGTATTTCGCAACAGCTGAAAAAGTACAAACCGATAGCTTTTTAATGGTGGATGGCGAAAGCAGGGGCCCAATCGTCAATTTGATCGCCATGGATCAAGTTTGTTCAACTTTCGCGCCTCCGGGTATGCAATTACTATCGATTACAACTTTGATACCGTGCAATGAAAATGAAGTGAAAGCGCATCTGCGTTTAATGATTGGGAAATTGCCTAAAGATTTGCAATTGATTAAGGAATATCACATTCCTAGATCATTACCGGGATTTCCTCCGAACCACATTAGATCAAATTTTCTGCAAATTTCAGATGAACTATTTATAGCTGGAGATTATCTATGCGTACCATCTCAAAATGGAGCGCTTCTGTCGGGAAGGCTTGCTGCTGAGGCTGCCATTTCATAAGTATGCTTTAGGAATGAGCAACTTTAAGAATCAGAGAGCCTATTTAGCAGAATTTATTGGATCGGCATTATTGGTTGCGGCAATAGTTGGTTCGGGGACCATGGGAACCCAAATGTCTCGCGATAGTGGCGTGGGTTTAACATTGAACGCGCTTTCTGTTGTAGCAATGCTTTGGATTCTTATTACAACATTAGGGCCGATCAGCGGCGCACATTTCAACCCAGTTGTATCTCTCGTAATGGCTTATCGAAAAGCAATCTCAACTACAGATGCAATTATTTACATAATTCTGCAGATCATAGGTGCGATCCTCGGTGCAACACTTGCAAATCTAATGTTTGAAAAAACTTTATTTGAGATATCCAAGGTTGATCGTTCCGGAATTGGTCAAGTTACTGGTGAAATCGTGGCAACAGCCGGTCTGGTCTTTTTAATAATTTTGCTGATAAACAGTGACCGTGGCGAAAAAATCCCAACAGCAGTTGCACTCTGGATCGGCTCTGCATTTTTCTTTACCTCCTCTACCGCTCTAGCGAATCCAGCGGTGACCATTGGTCGAATTTTCACAGATTCTGTTGTTGGAATAGCACCAAATGGTGTTTTACCTTTTATCTTTGCGCAAGTCGTTGGCGGCGCGATCGGCTTAGGCTTAGCGACAGTTTTGAAAGGAAAGTAATTCAATGAGCAAACCAACAGTTTTGTTTGTTTGTGTACATAACGCTGGAAGATCACAGATGGCAGCAGCATTTCTAACTCACTTATCAAATGGGGCAGTTGAAGTTAGATCAGCTGGGTCAGCACCTGCAGATTCAATAAATCCGGCAGTGGTTGAAGCGATGAAAGAAATTGGTATCGACATCTCACATGAGGTGCCAAAAGTTCTCACAACCGAAGCGGTAATCGAGTCAGATGTTGTCATAACAATGGGATGTGGAGATGCTTGCCCGTTCTTCCCAGGTAAGCGTTATTTGGATTGGAAATTAAATGATCCAGCCGGCCAGGGAGTTGCATCCATTCGGCCAATACGTGATGAGATCAAAACATTAGTGGAAGGTTTGATCGCTGAATTAAAGTAAAAGGGTTTTAATCGGAAACGGTTAATGCGGTTAATGCTGGAGCTACATGTGGGTAATCAAAGACAAAACCAGAAGTGGTTAACACCTCGGGAAGTACTTTCTTGGAACCAAGTAACTCTGATGAAAAACCACCTAAAGCCACTTTAAGAGCGATTCCCGGAACTGGCAGCAAAGCCGGACGATGTAATGCACGAGCCAAGGCTGCGGTGAACTCTGAATTCGTTGCCGGATTTGGGGCAGTGATATTTACGGGGCCAGAAAGATCTGAGTCCATCAGAAATTGAATTGCGCGGATTTGATCATGCAAAGTTATCCATGACCACCATTGTTTTCCAGATCCCATTTTTCCACCAACACCAAATTTAAATAAGGGCAGCATTTTTCCTAATGCGCCACCGGTTGGATCAAGCACAACTCCGGTTCGGATTTTTACAGTTCTGACAGAAGGAGCAAGATCTGCAGCCGCTTCCCACTGTTCGCAAACGCCGGCTAGAAAATCATCTCCACCGCGATCAGCTTCGGTAACGCCTCGATCGCCAGTTTCTCCATACCAACCGATGGCACTTGCTGAAATAAAAACATCTGGCTTTAACTCTTCAACAGCCTTAGCAATTGTCCTCGTGCTACTTACTCGAGAATTTAGGATTTCATTTTTATAAGAAGAGGTCCAACGTTTATCACCGACACCGGCTCCAGCTAAATTTATTACCGCGCTAACTCCAGCAAGGGAAGCAACATCTATGCTTTCATTTTTAGGATCCCACTGGACTTCATCTGCACTTGCAACGGGACGACGAACCAAACGCAATACTTCGTGACCTTTGGCTCGCAAATCACCTACTAAGGCGCTTCCGATTAATCCGGATGCACCTGTTATCGCAATTTTGCTCATTAGATCCCGAGATCCGATTCAAAGCGACCCTCTTCAAGACGTTCCTTTAATGTGGAAAGGAATCGAGCAGCATCTGCTCCATCGACGATTCGGTGGTCATATGAAATTGCAAGATAAACCATTGAACGGATAGCAATAGTTTCTCCACCATCTCCATCAGCAACCACAATTGGGCGTTTTACAATCGCACCAAGACCAAGAATTGCTACCTGAGGTTGATTGAGAATTGGAGTATCAAAGAGTGCTCCACGTGAACCAGTGTTTGTGATGGTAAATGTTCCGCCACTTAATTCATCAGGGGAGATTTTGTTATCGCGAGTACGAGCAGCAACATCTACGATCCGACGAGCGACGCCACCCAAATTCAAATCACCGGCATCTTTAATTACTGGAACTAATAATCCGCGCTCGGTATCAACTGCTATTCCAAGGTTTTCAGTTCCGTGATAAATAATATTTTCGCCATCAACTGAGGAGTTCAAGACTGGGTGTTGCTTAAGGGCTTCACATACTGCTACTGCGAAAAATGGCAGGAATGTTAATTTCACGCCTTCGCGCTCTTCAAAACTCTGCTTCGCGCGATCGCGTAATTTTGAAATCTTGGTGATATCGACTTCGATCACAGTTGTTAATTGAGCGCTAGTTTGCAATGACTCGACCATTCGAGATGCAATAACTTTACGAAGGCGTGACATCGGCACTGTGGTTCCACGAAGAGGTGATGCAGTAGCTGCAACTTTTGGTGCTGCCGGAGCAGAACTAGCGGCTGGTGCACTTGGAATGTGAGGTGCTGCAGGAGTTGCAACTGGAGTGGCAACACGAGCGCGCTCAGCTGCTTCATATACATCTTGCTTACGAATTCTTCCGCCAACACCTGTTCCGCGAACGGTTGCTAAATCAATTCCAGCATCAGATGCAATCTTGCGAACTAGAGGAGTGACATAAAGATCAGAATTATTCGCAACGGGCGCGGGGACCCCGTTAGTTGTATTAAATGGAGCAGTTGGAGCAGCAACTGGGGCGGGTGGAGCAACAACAGGTGGAGCAACAACAGGTGGAGCTTGAACGACCGGAGGTGCAACTGGTGCCGCAACTGGTGCAGATACTGCACCGCTAGTTCCGATAGATGCTAACCGCGCGCCAACTGGAACAGTTGTATCTGCTGGTGCATCAATTGATAAAAGAGTTCCGGCAACAGGTGATGGAATCTCGGTATCAACTTTGTCAGTTGAAACTTCAAGCAATGCTTCATCAACTGCAACTGCGTCACCAACATTTTTTAACCAACGCGTGACGGTGCCTTCAGAAACAGATTCACCAAGTGCGGGCATTGAAATAATTGTTGCAGCACCTGTAGCGGTTGGGGCTACTGGAGATGCAACAGCTTGAACTACAACGGGTGCCGTAGGCACAGCAACCGGAGGCGTTGGTTTTGGAATTACTGGGGCAACAACAGGAGAGGCAACAGGTGCCGCAGCAACTGGTGCTGCTCCACCTGACCCATCATTAATAATCACTAGATCGGCACCAACTAAAACAGTGCTGTCTACGGGAACTAAAATCTTTTCAATAACGCCGGCATATGGCGATGGAATCTCAGTATCAACTTTGTCGGTAGAGACCTCTAACAACGGCTCATCAATTGCAACAGTATCGCCTTCAGCTTTGAGCCAACGAGTGACCGTACCTTCAGTCACACTCTCGCCAAGTGCTGGCATTGTTACCTTTGCTGACATCTCGTCTCCCTTACAAAAACCGGCCTTAAGCCCGTGGCTTTAAGCAGGGTTAGCCTACTAATTAACTTACCCATGTGCATGTAGCGGTTTACCAGCGAGTGCCATATGTGCCTCGCCCATAGCCTCCGACATCGTTGGGTGGGCGTGAAGTAACGGCGCCACATCATCAGCGCTAGCTTCCCAATTGAAGATCAATTGCGCCTCAGCCAATAATTCACCAACCCGGCTACCAACCATATGCACCCCTAAAATTGGTCCATTTTTTTCCGCTACCAATTTAATTGAACCTGCAGTGCGCAAAATCTGAGATTTACCATTTCCGGCAAGGTCGTAATTTAATTCCACAACATCATGTCCACGTTCTTTTGCTTGTGCAGTTGTTAATCCAACTGAAGCAACTTCAGGTTCTGAGTAAGTAACGCGGGGGACACCGTCGTAATTAATTGGACGTGGATTTAATCCAGCAATTTCTTCTGCTACCAAAATACCTTCACCAAAACCAACGTGCGCTAATTGCAAAGTTGGAATTAAATCTCCAACAGCCCAAACACCAGGAACATTTGTGCGGCATTTGTTATCAACCAAAACATAACCGCGATCCATCGTCACGCCGATCTCTTCAAAGCCAACGCCAGTTGAAGAAGGGCCGCGTCCTACCGCAACTAGAAGAATATCTGCTTCGAAATCACGACCATCTTCTAAAGTAACTTTAATTCCAGTTGCAGTTTCACTTACTCCTGAAAAGCGCACACCAACTTCAAAATTAATTCCACGTTTACGATATGCGCGCTCTAATAATTTCGAACTTGACTCATCTTCTAGCGGCACAAGATGTGGCAATCCTTCGATGATGCGCACATCTGAACCAAATGATTTCCAAACTGATGCAAATTCACATCCAATAACTCCGCCACCAAGAACAATCACACTCTTTGGAATGTAATCCAAACTGATTGCATGATCGCTGGTGATAATTTTCTTTCCGTCAATTGTTAAGCCCGGTAAAGATTTGGCATATGAGCCAGTAGCAAGCACCAAGTTTTTACCGGTATATGTCACGCCATTAACTTCAACGGTATTAGCAGAAGTAACTTTTCCGTATCCTTCAATGAAATTAACATTTCGAGATTTAACTAAACCTTGCAATCCTTTGTACAACTTCCCAACAACACCATCTTTATAAGAATTCACTCCGGTCATATCGATTCCGTTGAATTGGGCAAGAACACCGAAATCCCCGGCTTCTCGAGTGTTATCTGCAATCTCACCAGCATGGAGCAAAGCTTTGGTTGGGATGCAACCACGGTGCAAGCAAGTGCCACCTAATTTGCCGGCCTCAATTAATGCCACCGATAGACCAAGCTGGGATGCACGTAGGGCGCAGGCGTATCCGCCACTTCCGCCACCTAATACAACTAGATCAAAAACATCGGCTGCCATCGCGGCGTACCCCTCTTCATCTTCATCTTTAAAGTTATATCCCTATCCTGCCAGCCTTTACCTTGAGAGCCGAATTGGGATTACTTAGTGATCTGGGCCAATCTCACGAGCGACCGGAGCGCAAAACCGACCCCACCGACTGGGGTGTAGCCGTGCGGGGCACCCTCGTTATACGAGGGTCCAGCGATATCAAGGTGCAACCACGGCAGATCTGGGGCGACAAACTCCTGTAAAAACAGCCCTGCCACCAGCATTCCACCCATCCGCTCTCCAATATTGGCTAAATCTGCAACCGGAGAATCTAAGGATGCCCGCAACTCTGGTGGCAATGGCATTGGCCAAAATTGTTCACCGGCAGCATGTGCCGCAGTTAAAAACTTTCCACTAAATTCAAAATTATTTGTCATCACCGCAGCAGTCTTTGTACCTAACGCCACAATCTGAGCGCCAGTTAATGTTGCTACATCAATTATTCCATCCAACTTTGGTGCAACTTCAGCAGCGCGAACAAGTACATCTCCAAGTACTAATCTGCCTTCTGCATCCGGATTTAAAACTTCAACAGTTTTGCCACCGTACATTGTGATTACATCACTTGGTCTAGTTGCGGTATCGCTCACCATATTTTCAGCTAACGGTGCCCAAGCATCAATTGAGATTGGTAACTTCAATTCAGCAATTGCAAATATGGCACCCATGACAGCGGCGGCACCACTCATATCTGATTTCATGGCTTCCATACCTTGAGCAGGTTTAAGAGCTAGACCACCGGTATCAAAAGTTATTCCTTTACCTACAAAAGCCAGGTGCGCTTTTGCGCGCGCTGGTCGATAAGTTGCCCGCACTAATCGAGGGGGATTTGCTGAACCTTGACCAACAGCTGTTATTCCACCATAGCCACCACGCTTTAGCGCAACTTCATTAAGAATCTCAATTTTTACATTTGCTGGTGCCTGACTTTTTGCTAATTTTGTAAACCGATCTGGAGTTAAATAACTAGGCGGCATGTTGATTAAATTTCGAGTGAAATTTACTTGTGCAACTATTACCTGAGCATTTCTAATCGCATCTTTAAACTCTTTAGTTGGACTCTTTGGAGTATAAATTTCAATTTTAGTAAGCGGAGATTTTAAATCTTTTGAACCAGTGCCACGGAAATCATGAAAAGCATATGATCCTAAAAGTGCACCTTCCGCTATCGCTTGCAGGTCATCGGCATTACTTGCCGGAAGTGCAAATGCAGCCCGAGCGTGCGCATGCAATGATCGAGCGGCACTTCCTGCAGCCCGGCGAAGAGTCTCGGAAGAAAATTTCTTTTCAAATTTACCTAGGCCCGTAAAAATTAAAATCCCATGCGTTGCGTCAGGGACCAAAGTAACTTCATCCGCTTTCCCAGTTGCTTTAAAGGAATTTAAAGTTTGCAATAAATTTTGAGTGTTAAGTCCTTTTAATGGGGTGACCAGTACTAATGACCCTGCTTCGTCTTTAGCAACGCCGATTACCAATGGAGTAGGAGTGGTGATTTTTTCGACTAAAGAAAGTTGCGTTGCCAAATTGCGCCCCCGATATTGGTTAATTCCTAGCCAGCCTAGTCAAAAGCGGTAAGTTTACGCTCATGGAATCGCCGCTATTAGAGATACACCAATCCTTAAATGCCAAATTAGGGGATTTTGCTGGGTGGGCGATGCCGCTTGAATATCCAGCCCCTGTTGGCGGAGGAACGCTAACTGAGCATGAAGCGGTACGTACCAATGTTGGAATATTTGATGTATCGCATTTAGGAAAAATAGAAATTAATGGAGCAGGTGCGAAAGATTGGCTCAACTCCATAATTACTAATGACCTAAACAAAATTTTGCCAGGACAAGCCCAGTACAGCATGTTGTGTCACGACAATGGCGGAGTAATAGATGATCTGATTGTTTATTTGAAATCAAATGATGCAATTTTAATAATCCCAAATGCTGCTAATTCTGCGGATGTTTTTTCTGCGCTTAACAGCAAAATCCCACAAGGCATAAAAATTCAAAATCGACACAATGATTTTGCAGTGATTGCTCTCCAGGGACCAGCATCCAGTCAAGTTTTAGCTGCTGCTGGATTGCCTGTCGAATTAAATTACATGTCATTTACTCAAGTTCAATTCTTAGATGAGCAGATGATCATTTGTCGAACTGGGTATAGCGGAGAGCATGGTTACGAACTTCTTCCAACATCGGTGAATGCTGCAAAGCTTTGGGAAGTACTGAGTAAAGAAGTTCTTTCACATGACGGCAGAATTTGCGGTTTAGGCGCGCGCGATACATTAAGAACAGAGATGGGCTACCCACTTCATGGCCATGAATTGTCTCTAGAAATTTCACCCGTTACTGCAGGTTCCTCCTGGGCTGTAGGTTGGCAGAAAGATACTTTCGCTGGAAGTGCTCAGTTGCGCGAAGAAAAGGGTAAAGGTTCGGTACGAATTTTGCGCGGTTTACTTGCAGATGAAAAAGGAATTCCGCGGGCTGGGATGCAAGTCAAAAATTCATTAGGTAACGTAATTGGTGAAGTAACAAGTGGAACCTTTTCTCCCACGTTAAAAAATGGAATTGCACTTGCTTTGATTGATTCTGCAATTGGTATTGGAGAGCAAGTTTTGGTCGACATCAGAGGGCGCAACTTGGCTATGAGTATTACAAAACTGCCTTTTGTTCCATCTCATGTACGGTAATAAAATTAGCTTTTCGCATCGATCGTCTTAATGAATTTAAAATCGGTTTCCCGGCTACTGTAATTAAAGTTGCGGTAAGTACAGCTCTTGGAATATCCCATGCCATCGCAGTAAGAAAATGAAAAACAAAGTAACGATGTAAATTTTCCAAAATTGGGGCTCCGGCAATGAAAGATATTTGGGTATCGGCACCGACTAACCATGGCCAAAGTTGTAGATCCATCAATGCACCAAAAATTAGCCCAGCGAAGAACCCGTAAATTGCTAAGACGATTATTTCAATTTTTAGAGTTTTGATCTTTGGAAGCGCCCCGGCTCCCCATCCGATCCAAGCTGCGGCCATCATTTGGAAAGCTAACCATGGTCCAGCACCACCAGTTAATAAAGCTGATGCAAATAAAACGGTTAATCCAAGTAAAAATCCAAATCGTTTTCCTAAGGCGCGACCACCCAAAATTATTAAGAACCAAATTGGTTCAATACCGATAGCTCCTGCGCCAAATATTCGCAATGCGGCTCCAGTTGCAGTAAGCACTCCTAAAAATGCCAAACTTTTTACATCTAGATCACCTTGCGTTAACTCAATTATCAAGATCAAAAGCGCTATCGGCATTAGCGCTAAAAATAAATATTTTGCTTGTCCATTATTTTCGACTTGTTCTGCAGAAATGAAAAGCGGCCACGCAAAAGCGAAAAATCCAATGATGGAAGCAAAACCAAGAAGTGGAGTTGATTTATTCATGGTCCTCACCCAGATCAACTCTGCTCAAGAGCGGAAGTGATCTCTGAAAAGGTTAACCATTTTCCAGGAGCTAAAATTTTTGAGATTTGCGGAGCAAATGCTGGAGATGAAGTGAGGATTTCAAGCGTACTTCCATCTGCGATTTTTTCACCCTCGGCGAGGAAGATCACTCGAGTTGCAACTTCAGCAACTAATTCAACATCATGCGTAGCTAAAATTACAGAACGCCCTTCAGCTGCCATTGCTCGCAATATTTTAATTAGCCTTAACTTGGCTGAGTAATCAAGACCTCTTGTTGGCTCATCAAGAATTAATAATTTTGGTGAAGCAGCAAGAACTATTGCTAAGACTAAACATAATCGCTGGCCTTCAGATAGATCTCGCGGATGTGCGCTCTCTGTTATATCGGGCAACAACTGATTTAATATTTTGTATGTAGTTCCTGGATCAACTTGACTATCGCGATCAGCAAAAGTGCATTCCTGTAGTACTGATTCCCCATAAAGGAGATCTGTCGCTTCTTGCGGAACAAAACCTACAAGTGAGATCAGCGCTTTACCGTTTAATTCAGCAGCGGGTGCGCCATTTAAAAGTACTTGACCACTTTTAATTGGAGTGATTCCAACAGTGCTTCCAAGCAGAGAGCTTTTACCAGCACCATTTCTTCCCATGATTGCAACAACTTCACCTTGGCTGACTTCAAAATCAATTCCTTTTAGAGCCAGGTTTTTCTCATATTGCACTACTAACTTTTTAATCTCCAAAATCAACGGCAGTGATTTAATTTCTGGTGATTTGCGAATCGGGGGAGATAGGTTAGCTAATTTTTCTCGTAAGGGTTCTGCCAATCGACGCGCATCACGCACAGTTAATGGAAGTGGATTCCAATCTTGATCCTTACCGAGCAAGACAACCGGTGGTGCCGATGAAGATTGCGCCATGATCTCCTCGGGTAAGCCGAGCCTGACCTGGCCGTCTCCTAAGACATGAATAATTCGGTCAACAAATTGCAAAACCCGTTCTAACCGATGTTCAGCAATGATGATTGTCAAACCTAAATCATGAACTAGACGAGCCAAAATAGATAAAACTTCTTCAGCTGCAATTGGATCGAGCGCGCTAGTAGGTTCATCTAGTAGTAAAACTTTTGGATGCATCGTTAATACTGCTGCGATCGCGACACGTTGAGCTTCGCCTCCACTTAATGTGGAAAGGGAGCGATTTCTCAATTGTGCCAATCCCAATAAATCTAAAGTTTCTTCAACCCGTTTACGCATCACCTCACTAGGAATCCCCAAAGATTCCATTCCAAACGCGATCTCTTCCTCCACCGTGTCGGTAACAAAACCTTCTGACGGGCTTTGTCCAACGATGCCGATTAAATCGACCAATTCGCGTGGCCGATGCATTCTGGTAGATCTACCAGCAACCGTAATTTCACCGGAAAGAATTCCACCGGTGTGGTGTGGGACTAATCCATTAATCAATTTCAAGAGCGAAGATTTGCCAGAGCCAGTTTGGCCCATGATCAAAAGTAATTCTCCTTCGGGAACCGAAAAAGTTAATTCATTAAATATAGTTTTCTGCGCCTGCGGATAAATGAGCGATACTTGATTAAAGGAAATCAATGCGCCACCCCAATTACATTTTTCAGTCCACTCTCTTTAGGGGCGACAAAGAGTGGAGTTATTGCCAATATGAATATTGCTGAAGTAGTTAAAGTACTCTGATTTTCCAAGAGAACCAGCAAAATCAAAGTAATTGAGGTCGCTAATACAATCCATTCCGCACCTTTCCAGACTTGCGGCCGGTAACGAGTACGTATTGTTGATTTGCTGGCTACAAATAAGCCAATTACAAGTAAAGCTGTTCCTAATGCGAAAGCGATTGCCGCACCTTCAATTGCCGCAAGAAAGAGAGTGATTCCAATCGTTATTGCAACTATTGAACTCAATAAAATCTGCGAACCGAATCGGCGTCCAGTTGAGGAATCGTGAAGACCGTAACCGCGAGATTCCATCGCAGCACCAAGATTTATTGCACGTTGCAGCGAATCCTCAAAAATTGGTACGGCAATCTTGCGAAACGCAATCCGTTGTTGATCCCCTCGCAATCTCCGTGCTTGCTTAACTCTTTGGATTGAAGTTACAAAGTGTGGAATCAAAGTGGTAGATATAATTAGTGCCACACCTGCTTGGTGCATCACGCCAGGAAGCGCACGCAATCCTTGTTTTGGATTTGCCAACGCACTTGCTGCTGCTATCGCCAGAATTAAGGTAAAGAAAGTCAATCCTTCTATAGCCGTAATGCTCAGGCGTTCAGATGTAACTGGTCCGCCTATTCGAATGCCAGCCATCCAATCTGGAAGTGGGAGAGTTGGCAAAGTAAATAATGTATTTCCGGGAATAGGCACTGAGAGAGTCACACCAATGATCATTCGAATTAGAAAGGCGATCAACCCAAGTCGAACTCCTATCGAAAATGCTTTAGCCCAAGGTTGGTCACTCTTTTTAGAATAAACGACCATTGCAGCACTAATACACAGAAGTACTAATGCTGGAGTTCCGGGGGATTGACTTGCGGTTACTGCAATGCCAACACCCCAAGCCCACCAAGCAAATGGATGCAATGATCGTTGATTCATTAAGAATTACTTCAAGCCGGCCGGAGTTTTGATGGCTTTTTCGCTGCACTCTTTTTTAGGGAAAGCTGCAATTGAGCAAATCATTCCGGAAGCATTGCTTCTAATTTTGGTTGCTTTATTCAAAAGATCAAAACCAGTAGCTTTCATTGGAAGTACAACACATTTGCTAAATGCTTTTGGTGCTTTCTCGCCTTTAGGTGCAATTACTTTTGGACCAAACTCGACAACTAGCGCAACTCGTTTGCTGCCGGCAACAGCAGGAGTTCCACTACAGATGCCCTCAAAATTTGGTGCAACTTTAGGGGCACCAGTGTTAATAACATCTCCAGCAAAAGTAAAAGCGAATCCTTCTACAGATCCATCTGGAATATTTACAGTCGGCCCAGTCATTGCAGTGGTCCATTTACTTTCGCCTGGTTTTGCTTGGTAATAACCCCAATATCGGTAGCCAGTATCACTTGCCGCATGTGCGTTTGGGTTTCCCAGAGATCCCATAGATAGCGTCATTAACAAAATAGGAATTACTTTTTTCAACATCTTTTATTGTGAACCTTTCGAAAAAGGGCCCACAAGGCGATCCCGACTTTTATCGCAATAAAAAACCGCCCACTAAATAATTAGCAGACGGGCGAATTACGCGAGCCAAGTGACTCGGAACTCCGCCCCGTAAACCACGACGGGTGGTATTCAAAAACTTTTAATTGATAGGTAATCCGACTTATCGAGATTGCCAGCATTTTCAGCGGCCAAATCAACTTACGGTTGCGGGTCAGCGTCGGAATTTCACCGATCTTCCCCTATCAAGCAAAGGTATTTAGTTGTTGTTTAGTTGTTATTCATTTTCTCCTGCAATGGGATCCTAACCCCCAACTAGCCAAAAGCAAGGGAAGTGACATATCTTTTGGCCATGGAATATAGACGCCTTGGTAGTACTGGAATGTATGTCTCTGAAATCTCTTACGGAAACTGGATTACCCACGGTTCCCAAGTTGAAGCCGAAGAGGCGGTTAAGTGTGTCCACGCCGCACTCGATGCTGGCATAACCACCTTCGACACTGCCGATGTCTATGCCGGAACAAAAGCGGAGACCGTACTTGGCAAAGCGCTAAAAGGTCAGCGCCGCGAATCTTATGAACTTTTCACCAAGGCTTACTGGCCAACCGGAACTGGAAAAAATGATCGCGGTCTTTCACGCAAGCACATCATGGAATCCATTAACGGTTCGCTAAAGCGTTTACAAACCGATCACATCGATCTTTACCAGGCACATCGATTTGATTACGAGACACCACTTGAAGAAACATTGAAAGCCTTTGATGATCTGATTCGTCAAGGAAAAGTTAATTACATTGGCGTATCTGAGTGGCGTGCAAGTGAGATCTCTGCTGCGCTAAAAATTCAAGATGCAATGGGTTATGACCGTTTTGTTTCAAGCCAACCTCAGTATTCAATGCTTTGGCGAGTGATTGAGAAAGAAGTTGTGCCGCTATCTGAGAAAGAAGGAATCGGTCAAATAGTTTGGTCACCGATTGCTCAAGGAATTCTCACTGGAAAGTATTTACCTGGAAAGAAAGCACCTGCCGGATCACGAGCCACAGATAAGAAGAGTGGCGCAAATATGATCTCAGGCTGGATGCGCGATGAAGTTC
>CAEZZS010000026.1_pt1 | contig 18515 bp, 18 predicted proteins | sample 7266841 | NCBI WGS metagenome assembly CAEZZS01 (sample SAMEA6813968, study PRJEB35770) | uncultured Actinomycetes bacterium | biome: Freshwater; feature: Freshwater reservoir; material: water | place: Czech Republic | collected 2016-08-15 | depth 30m m
ATAAAAGAGTTATGAGGGTATTCTCAAACCATGACACAGAGGCAAGAGTTTAAAGTACTGCGAAGTTACTCAGGGTTTGAGCTTCGTGAATATCTTCCTTGCGTGATTGCAGAAGTAAGAGTTTCTGCCAACTTCTCAGAGTCATCAAGTAGCGCCTTCTCTACACTTTTTAATTACATTTCGAAAGGCAATAACTCATCCGAAAAGATCGCAATGACTGCTCCAGTAATTACTGCTCAAAATAGCGATACTTCTGATTCCGCGGAATGGCATGTCTCTTTTGTAATGCCATCAGGAAGTACTTTTGATCAAATGCCGCAGCCAAACAATTCACAAGTTAGATTACGAGAATTAGATACTGAAACTTGCGTTGCTAAATCATTCCGCGGTAGAGCCACTGATGACCTTTCTCGAAAAATTGCACGAGAGCTTCGAGCTAGTGCGGCTAAAGCAAACATTTCCCTCACTAGTGAAACGCGAATCTGTCGCTTCGACCCGCCTTTTAAACCGGGCATCCTGCATTACAACGAGATTGTGATTCCTGTTAATCAAGGGGAGTAGTTGCAATCAAGTTGGCAGGAAAGTAAGAGTTTAAAGCTGGGACTATCGACTTTAAATTAATGGTCTGTGCTTAATTTGCGCTCAAGGAGTGCACTTTTGCCCTGTTGTATAGTCATAGTATGTATAGGCGTTGCAAGAGACCCCTTACCGCGATACTGGTCATTTCATTTCTCTCTCTTCTTCCGCAAAGTTATGCAAGCCAAAAGGAGAGGTTGACCGTATTTGCTGCCTCTAGTCTGGCCGATAGTTTTACAACCCTGGGTAAGTTATTTGAAAAATCGCATCCTGGCGTTACGGTCACTTTTTCTTTCCTTGCTTCACCAACCTTGGCAACGCAAATAAGAGCGGGAGCGCCAGCAGATGTTTTTGTTTCTGCGTCAAGCAAGGACATGTACGGTGCTTCAGCGAGGGCGCCGATCTATCAAGATCTAATTTCCAATCGAGTTGTGCTCGCAGTTCCTATTAAGAATCCCTACAAAATTGCAGCAATTAAGGATCTTGATAAAGCCGGCGTTAAGTGGATTCAGTGTGCACCTGAACTACCATGCGGGAGCGCGGCTGACGCGGCGCTAATGTCGAATGGGAGTGTGAAATCCAAGCCAGCCTCACTAGAGCCTAAAGCTTCTGGGGTAATCGCTAAACTCATGCAAGGTGAAGTTGATGCAGCGATTGTTTACCACACCGATGTTGTAAAGAATCATAAATTGTTAAAAGAGATCGAATTTAGTGATCGTTTTACATCTTCCACTAGATATTTAATCGCAATTATCTCAGACGGAAAGCAAAAAGTGCTTGCGCGCACTTTTGTCGATTTCATCAAATCTTCCCAATCGATCTCGTTCTTGCGCAGAAGTGGGTTCGGTATTACTTCATGAATCATCGACGGATAGATAGGACCACTGGTGCGCTTGCCTTCGTTGCAAGTTTTCTAGTAATTGCTCCAATGATTGCTTTATTAGCAAAAGTACCTTGGAGTTCTTTCATGAGTCGCTTGACTCAGCATCAATCGATTTCCGCAATTCAGCTTTCCTTATGGAGTTCTCTATTGGCGGCGGCTATATCGGTTGTTTTGGGCGTTCCACTTGCATGGGTCTTGGCTAGAGGAAATAAAAGAATTACCAGTATTTTGCGTCCAATAGTTCTTGCCCCAATTGTTTTACCACCCACTGTTGCAGGCATGGCGTTACTAGCTTTACTTGGACGAGATGGACTAATTGGAAGATATATTTACCAGGCAACGGGATGGTCGATGCCATTTACAAGCGTCGCAGTTGTTGTTACAGGGGTATTCGTAGGAATGCCATTTTTGGCTTTAATTGTTGAATCGAATTTTCGTCATCTACCGGTAGATCTCGAAGAAGCAGCAGAGATCGATCGAGCGTCGACTCGGGATATCTTTTCATTGGTAGCTCTGCCCCAGATGCGCAATGGCATAACTACTGGCGCAGTTTTGGCATGGGCCCGAGCATTAGGGGAATTTGGTGCCACAATGATGTTCGCCGGATCTTTGCCGGGACGCACTCAAACTTGGGCAATGCAGGTATACATAGAGATGGATATCGACATGGGGAGTGCTTATACATTGAGTGCAGTCATGTTACTTATCGCCGTGTCAGTTGTTTTCGCATTAAGAAAACCATTGACTCAGGCATTTACCTCATGACAACTCGAGTTTTTGTTGTAGACGACCACGAGCTCGTCCGTCGCGGACTAATTGAATTAATCGATACCGAAGATGATTTAACTGTTGTTGGTCAAGCGGGAGATGTTCAGGAAGCGCTCACAACTCTTGGAACTTTAACAACTGATGTAGCTGTCCTAGATGTGCGCTTACCTGATGGAAGTGGAATCGAACTTTGCCGCGAGATTAGATCTCTTTATCCAGATATAAAAGTATTAATGCTCACCTCGTTTTTGGATGATGAAGCTGTTCTAGGCGCAGTCCTTGGAGGGGCAAGCGGATACGTGATCAAAGATATTAAAAATCTAGATCTGCTTGAAGCGATCCGTAAAGTTGCTGTTGGGGAAATTCTCTTAGATATAGCTCTGATTTCTACAGTTACGAATCGCTTGCGAAAGGCAGCTAGTCCAGCTAGTGAAATCTATGAACTTACCGATCAAGAACAAAGAGTGTTAGAACATATTGGACGCGGTTTTACAAACCGACAGATTGCCGAATCCATGTTTTTGGCTGAAAAGACCATTAAGAATTACGTCTCTTCACTTCTTGGAAAACTTGGTTTAGAGAGAAGAACCCAGGCTGCTGCATTGGCGGCTCGATTAGGTTTGGGGAGGAATTAGTAAGTAGCAATCCAAAGTGCGTGCGTGCCTTTGGGGCTCTTTTTAGTTATGGAGAAAGCACCTTTACATTTTTTTGCCCGCTCTTCCAAATTCAGCAATCCACTCTTACGCCCACCTTCTATGTATCCAACCCCATCATCACTAACTTTGACATCTAATTGCCCCGCATTTGCTGAAATTGACACATCGATCTGACGACAGCGCGCGTGCTTAATTGCATTCGTAAGAAGCTCTCTAATCACTGCAATTGAATGTTCCGTAAGTGAGATGGGCACAGCGGTATCAATCTGGCCCTGAAAATCACAAGAAATAAGAATTGCGTTTTTACCTTGGAAAATTGCAATTTCTTCGAGAATAAGTCCACGCAATCCGGCAATAGGTCCAGGTGTCTGTAATTCGAAAATAGTATTGCGGATTTCTTGCACCGTTAAATCAAGATTATCAATAGTCTCTTGAATAATCTTGAGATCTCGCATTGGCACTCGTTCGTCTTTGGCAATGGCTTGAAGTGAAAGCCCTGTTGCAAAAAGCCGCTGGATCACTAAATCATGTAGATCGCGACCAATACGTTCGCGTTCTGCCAGAACACTTACTTGGTTTTGAGCTGCCTGTCCTCGGGCGTTATCAATAGCGATTCCTGCGGCGGATGCAAGTACTACTACCAGTCGCTCATCTTCTTCCGTAAATTCCAATGCACCTTTTTTCTCGGTGAGGTAAAGACTTCCATATATTTCATCTCGGATGCGAATTGGTACTCCAAGAAATGAGTTCATTGCTGGGTGACCTTCGGGAAAACCCACGGATGCTTCACTGCTTTTGATTGATGCCAAGCGCAGGGGAGTTGGGTGTGCAAGTAAATGGCCGAGGAGACCTTTGCCTTCCGGGAATCTTTCTATTTCATCAGCGGATTCTTCACTTAAGCCAACGTAGGTAAACTCTTCCAGCCGTCCATCGGAACTTATTGCACCAAGGGCGCCATAAGTTGCTTCAGAGATAATTACTGCATTTTCAACCAAGCGCTTCAACGAAGCACCAAGATCTTCACCTTTAGCGACATCTATTACGGCGTCAGAGAGAGCGCTCAATCGACTGACAACCATGGGGGAAGTCTGTCTAAACATTGGTTATATAGATAGTCAACTACGTTTTTCAGCTAAGGCTCGAGCGTAGAACCACCATGCAACACCTGCGCCGATGATCGCAAAAGCCGCAATACCGAGAAAAAAGCTTTTTGGTGCCACGAATGACAAGAGAACTCCAAAGACGAAAGGACCAAATGCTGCAATAGCACCTGTCCATCCGATGACTCCACCGGCTTGGCGAGGTGCGAAGATCATCGGCATTTGTTTGAAAGTACTTGCATTCCCAACACCAGCAAATAGAAAGATTGCCATCATTCCCCAAAAGAATGAAGTGAAATCATCACTACTTTGTGGCGAAAGTTGGAATGCTGTGAAAACTGATGCGACTGCAATACCAGCGCCCGAGAAAAATGTCAGAATTCCACCACCTAATCGATCAGCAATAGGTCCGCTAATTACCCGAGCCGCTGAACCAATCAGTGGACCATAGAATGCAAATTTCACAGGGTCAGGCGCATTTGCAAAATCACCAAATAGATTTTTGATTAGTAATCCAAATTGCGCAGAGAAGCCTGAAAAAGTTCCAAAGGTCATCACGTAGAGCAGAGTCATCAACCAAGTGTGTTTGTTATTGAAGATATCCAATTGATCACTTACTCCGCGAGCTTTAATTGGGACGCTCTTTAGCATGGTCCAAGCAAGAAAAACCGAGACTAAAACGAATGGCACCCACAAAAGTCCGGCATTTTGGTACCAAACAAAAGTATCTATACCTTTATCTTTATTTACAAAATGTTGTGGTGCGCCGAGTGTGGCACCGAACATCGCGGAAGCAACAATAAATGGTGTTACAAATTGCACGATACTCACGCCAAAATTCCCTATACCGGCTTGAAGTCCCAACGCCATACCTTGCTTGGATTTTGGAAAGAAATATGAAGTGCTCGGCATAAACCCAGAAAAAACCCCTCCTCCTAAACCCGAGAGGAATCCAAGTGCGAGCAATCCTATAAATGGAGTTGCTGGATTTCGCACCGCCACTGACCAACCTATTAGTGGAAGAAGTAAGAGTGCAGTTGAGTAAGTGACAAGTTTGCGTGTACCAAGTATTGGCGGAAGGAACATCCAGATTAAACGTAAACCTCCACCGGCTAAACCAGGCATTGCAGCTAACCAGTACAGCTCTTTCTTGCTGAGATCAAAACCTAAGTTATTTAATTTTGGGGCTAAAGCAGAAACCAAAAACCAACTAATGAAACCTAAAGTTAAGGCATAAGTTGTAACCCACAAAGTGCTCCAAGAAATTTTCGAATCCCATTTGCCTTCTTCATTAGGATCCCAACCTTCAAGCCACTTACTGGAATCGTTCGCCTTTGATCCTTTCGCGTTCATCTCATGCTCCAATCGTAAGGTGGGTTTTTGTATCAATTTGATGATCTAAATGTGGACTTTCTTTTGATAGCAAGCGCATTATGACCACATGCATCCACACGGTTGCTGAGAGAGTGAGCAAGAACAAAACAATGAAAGTCGATTGTGGAAGCCCGGTTTTCTCACGCACTAATACAAAAAGTGGAGGTAGAAGGAATCCTCCCAAAGCTCCTAGTGTTCCTACGAGACCGCCGACGGCACCTACATCATTTGGAAAATACTCAGGTATGTGTTTAAAAACTGCAGCTTTGCCAATTCCCATCGAGCAGCCAACTATAAAAAGCAAAGCAGTAAATTGTCCGACACCTAATGAATAAGGGAGCACATTCTTTGGACCATCTGGGGTTTCCAGAACTATGTAACCAAAGGGTGCGGCCAAGAGCAGGAGAGCTACTAACATTGTTGTAAAAGTTCCATACATTAATTTACGTGCTCCGATTTTGTCAGAGAAGTATCCGCCCAATGGACGCAATAAGGATGCTGGAAAGATGAATAACGCTGTGAGCAACGCAGCATCATGAAGATTGAGTTTGTAAACAGAGACGTAATATTTTGGCATCCAAGAGGCAAGAGCAACATAAGCTCCAAAAACCACAACATAGTACAAACTAAATCTCCACACCTGAATATGTTTCAGGGGTAAGAACATCTCCTTGATTGATCGGGTTTTTTGGATATTTTCGTTATCTGCTGGAGTGAAGATCAATATTGCAATTGCAGTTAAGACCAGCAAGATTGCATATAGAGCTGGGACAAATCGCCAACCACCAGGAATGATTCCACCAGCATATGAGCCCCCAATTGTGCTTGCAATAACTACAGGTCCAATAAATTTTGTGGCAGATGCTCCAACATTGCCAGCACCAAAAACTCCTAGTGCAAATCCCTGTCGCTCACGTGGAAACCGATGAGAGTTCCACGCAATTCCAACGCTAAATAAGTTGCCTGCGAATCCAACTAGAAAAGCAAGTACAAGCAACCAATGGTAATTGAGAGTCATGTGCGCCAATAAATAGGAAGGAATTGAAGTTATCAACAACATAACTATGGTTACACGTTTTCCGCCAATCCGATCAGTAAGTACTCCAAGAAAAAGTCTCCAAATCGAACCATTAAGAATCGCAACTGAAGATAGCCAGGCTAATTGTGAATCTGATATTTCGAATTCTTTTTGAATCGGAATTCCAAGGACTCCGAACATAAGCCAAACTGCGAACATAAGGGTGAATGCAAAAGTAGATAGGGCTAGCACTCGAGTTGATCCATTACGCACAGACATGGTGTCTCCTCATCAATTATCTTCGTTATTGCAAAATCTCTCATGCTCACGGTCTCTGAAAATAGGGTCTTTAGGCCTATATTCCATCGGGCATCACTAAGCAACACTGCAACTATGAGTAAGGCGGATGATCTACTAAATAGAAGCGATCCAGCGCTAGTAAAATTTGGACGGTTTTTTGCAGGTGGAGAAGTTTCTAAAGATTTGTTATCGGTAACAAAAGCTGGTGGTCGCGAAGGAGATGTTTTCTACCGAGACCGCTGGAGCCACGATAAAGTTGTTCGCTCAACTCACGGTGTTAATTGCACGGGATCTTGTTCTTGGAAAGTTTATGTAAAAGACGGAATTATCACTTGGGAAACACAACAAACAGATTATCCGTCAGTTGGTCCAGATTCTCCCGAATATGAACCTCGTGGGTGTCCAAGAGGTGCTGCATTTTCTTGGTATACATATTCTCCAACTCGAATTCGCTTTCCTTATATTCGTAGTGTTCTTTTAGAAATGTTTCGTGAAGCTAAAGGACGATTAGGGGACTCGGTACTCGCATGGGCTGATGTTGTAGATAATCCGGCAAATCGTCAGCGCTATCAACGTGCTAGAGGCAAAGGTGGATTAGTTCGCGTTAGTTGGAGTGAAGTCTCTGAAATCATTGCGGCTGCACATGTTCACACTATTAAGAAATATGGGCCAGATCGAGTTTTTGGGTTCTCTCCAATTCCAGCTATGTCTATGGCTTCCCATGCTGCGGGCGCTCGTTTCATCTCTTTAATGGGTGGATCGATGCTTTCATTTTATGATTGGTATGCAGATCTTCCAGTTGCATCACCTCAAGTTTTCGGTGACCAAACAGATGTTCCCGAATCGGCAGATTGGTTTAACGCTTCGTACTTAATTATGTGGGGATCTAATGTTCCCGTCACTAGAACACCTGATGCACATTTCATGACAGAGGCGCGTTATAAGGGTCAAAAAGTTATCGCGATTAGCCCTGACTATGCCGATAACACCAAATTTGCAGATGAATGGGTAGCTCCGCATCCAGGAACTGACGGCGCTCTGGGAATGGCCATGGGTCATGTAATCCTTAAAGAGTTTTTTGTTGATAAACATGTTCCACGTTTTCAGGATTATGTTAAGAAATTTACTGATTTGCCATATTTAGTTTCATTACGAAAAAAAGATGGCTCATGGGTGCCAGATAAATTTTTGGTTTCCTCAGATTTAGGTGATGATTCCGAAGGCTCACGTTTTAAAACTGTAGTACTAGATTCCACCACCGGGGAAAGTTATGTTCCGAACGGCTCACTCGGACATAGATATGGCGACTCCTCAATGGGGAAATGGAACCTTGATCTTGAAGGCGTAGACCCGCTCTTATCTGTGTACGGCAAGGATGGAGCGAAATCTGCTCCAGTTCTCATGCCACGTTTTGATCAAGGACAAGAACGTTCTGAAAGCGGCGGAGTTCTATCTCGCGGTGTACCAGTTATTGAAATAGCTGGAAAAACTGTCACGACGGTTTATGACTTGATGTTGGCGCAGTACGGCGTAGTTCGTGAAGGTCTTGATGGCGAATGGCCGAAGGATTATGAAGATCTCTCTCCTTACACCCCATCATGGCAAGAAGAGATTACGAGCGTTCCTGCTGTACAGGCGATTCGCATTGCTCGTGAATTTGCTCAAAATGCAATTGACTCTGAAGGTCGTTCAATGATTTTGTTGGGCGCTGGAACTAATCATTGGTTCCACTCCGACACGATGTATCGCACTTTTCTCGCACTAGTCACTTTGACAGGTTGCCAAGGAGTTAACGGCGGAGGATGGGCCCATTATGTTGGACAAGAAAAATGTCGCCCAGTTACAGGGTGGGCACAATTAGCTTTTGGCGCAGATTGGTCTCGTCCTGCAAGACAGATGATTGGTACGGCCTTTTGGTACGTATCAACTGACCAATGGCGCTATGACGCATTGGGGTCAGAATTGTTGGCCACTCCTTTAGGGGAGGGGCGATTTAAAGAGATGAGTGCGATTGATGTTATTGCTCAATCTGCACGGATGGGATGGATGCCTTCATATCCGTCGCTAAATCGAAATTCATTAGATCTTGTAGATGAGGCCCATGCAAAAGGTGTTGACCCTGCACAACATGTCATTAATGAACTTAAAAGTGGAGATTTACAATTTGCAATTGAAGATCCTGATGCTCCAGAAAATTGGCCACGAGTATTAACTGTTTGGCGCGCAAATATTTTAGGGTCATCGAGCAAAGGAAATGAATATTTTCTTAAGCACCTTTTAGGAACAGATAACTCAGTCAGAGCAAACGAGAACGAGCCAGCTGCTAGACCGAAGGATGTTAAATGGCGGGAAGATGCTCCTGAAGGGAAGTTAGATCTTCTGGTATCGATCGACTTTCGAATGACAAGCACCGGGCTCTTCGGAGATATCTTGTTACCTGCAGCAACATGGTATGAAAAACATGATCTCTCAAGCACTGACATGCACCCATTTGTTCACGCTTTCACTCCTGCAATTAATCCGCCGTGGGAGACAAAAACCGATTATGAAATTTTCCAGATGCTTGGGCGCCAAGTGTCAGAACAAGCTAAGGGGCATTTAGGTGAGCGAGAAGATTTAGTCGTCGTACCACTTTTACATGACACACCAGATGCGATGGCAACCCCAAGTGGAATAGTTTTTGATTGGAAAAAGGGTGAGGTCGAACCAATTCCAGGTGTCACAATGCCAAAACTTGTCGTTGTGAAACGCGATTACACACAAATTGGCGAGAAGATGGCCGCGCTGGGACCGCTGGTTGACATTCTTGGCACAAATACAAAAGGCGTTCCTGTCAGCGTCCTTCCAGAAATTGAATTACTAAAACATAGCAATGGCGTGGCATCGACCGGTGTGGGGGCAGGAAGGCCATCGCTGGCAAGAGATGTAGATGCATGCGAAACAATTCTTGCATTATCTGGAACTACCAATGGAAGAATTGCTGTTGCAGGATTTAGAGCCCTAGAAAAAAGAACGGGGCAGAAACTTACGGATCTTGCTTTAGATAATGAAGGAAAGCGGATCACTTTCGCTGACACACAGGCCAGACCAGTCCCAGTTATCACAAGTCCAGAATGGTCTGGATCTGAACATGGCGGTCGCAGATATACGGCTTTTGCAATTAATGTTGAAAGATTGAAACCTTGGCACACATTAACTGGTCGTCAACATTTCTTTATTGATCACGATTGGATGAATGAATTAGGGGAACAGTTACCTGTTTTTAGACCACCCCTAAATATGCATCGAATATTTGGAAGTCAAGGTGACGGAGTCCAAAAAGAGGTCACAGTCAGATACCTCACGCCTCACTCAAAATGGTCTATTCACTCCGAGTACCAAGACAATCTATTCATGCTCTCTCTTTCTCGTGGAGGACAAGAGATCTGGATGAGTGTAGAAGACGCAGGGATTATCGGTGTTAAAGATAACGAATGGATTGAGGCGTACAACCGCAACGGAGTGGTTGTAGCTCGCGCATGTATTTCACATCGCATGCCATCTGGAACTGTCTTTATGTATCACGCTAAAGATCGTGTTGTTGATGTTCCTTTGGCAGAGACATCTGGCAAAAGAGGTGGAATTCATAATTCGCTAACGCGGCTAATGATTAAACCAACTCATTTAATCGGTGGCTATGCCCAACTCACATTTGCTTTTAATTACCTTGGACCAACTGGAAATCAACGTGATGAAGTAACGGTTATTCGCCGTCGATCACAAGAGGTGGAGTACTAATGAAAGTTATGGCCCAAATGGGCATGGTGATGAATCTTGATAAATGCATTGGGTGTCATACATGTTCGGTTACTTGCAAGCAGGCGTGGACTAATCGTTCAGGATTGGAATATGCCTGGTTCAATAATGTTGAAACTCGTCCGGGGCAGGGCTACCCACGTAGATATGAAGATCAGGAGAAAGCTAAAGGGGGATGGGTCCGCAATCGACGCGGACGCATTCATCTCAAGGGTGGAAGCAAAGCCCGTCGCTTACTTTCTATTTTTTCTAATCCGCGGATGTTAAATATCAAGGATTACTACGAACCATGGACTTATGAATATGACAATTTAATTTCGGCACCTCTTGGCCAACAAACTCCTGTAGCTCGTCCTAAATCTCTATTAACCGGCAAGCCAATGAAGATTGAATGGTCTGCAAACTGGGATGACGATTTAGGTGGAGGACCGTCAAATATTGAAAAGGATCCTATTCTTCAAAAGCTGTCAGAAGATGTAACAACAAAAGTGAAATTGGCATTCGAGGAAACATTTATGTTTTATCTGCCACGAATTTGCGAACATTGCTTGAACCCAGCTTGTGTTGCAGCCTGTCCATCAGGTGCAATGTATAAACGCGCCGAAGATGGCATCGTTCTTGTCGACCAGCAACAATGTCGCGGATGGCGTATGTGTATTTCTGCCTGTCCATATAAGAAGGTTTATTTCAACCATAAAACTGGCAAAGCTGAAAAATGCACGATGTGCTACCCACGTCTTGAAATCGGAATGCCAACAGTTTGTTCTGAAACTTGTGTTGGTCGTCTGCGATATCTAGGTCTATTCCTCTACGACGCAGATAAAGTACTTGAAGCCGCATCTATTGAAGATGAAAAAGCGCTGTATCAAGCCCAGCTGGATTTACTTCTTGATCCTAATGATCCAGAAGTTTTAGCTGCGGCCCGAGCAGAAGGAATACCTGAGGATTGGTTGCTAGCGGCACAAAATTCTCCAGTATATAAATTAGCCAAGGTATACAAAATTGCACTTCCACTTCACCCTGAATATCGCACCATGCCTATGGTCTGGTATGTGCCACCACTTTCTCCAATTGTGGATGTTCTAACAGAGACTGGACATGATGGAGAAGAAGCCGGCAATCTTTTTGGTGCGATTAACGCATTACGGGTACCACTTGCTTATTTAGCTGAACTTTTTTCTGCTGGAGATATTGAGGTAGTCGAAAACACCTTACGAAAACTTTCAGCAATGCGTTCATATATGCGTGACATAAATCTTGGTCGTGAACCACGGCCCGAGATTCCTGAAGCGGTTGGCATGACCCAAGAATCAATTTATGAGATGTATCGTCTTTTGGCAATCGCTAAATACGAGGATAGATATGTCATTCCTGCCGCACATTCAGAGCAAGCGAGAGAGCTTGAAAACATGGGATGTTCATTAGATGGAGTAGATATGGGAGAGAAATTTGGAGGACCTTTTGGTCAGGCCTCTGGAAATCCCGTTCCAGTGACAATTGAAAACTTTCACATTATGAGAGATCGGCAGAGTAAATGAGCATTGCTATCGCTCGAATTATTGCTTCGACATTGCTGGTTTACCCAGATCAAAAGTATGCAGAAGCCCGAGAAGAGTTAATTGTTTTGACTAATCATATTGAACCCGAGTATTCGGAACCTTTACTTGCGTTTTTCAAAGCTACAGCTGATCTAACTTTAGAAGATATTCAAAAGCATTATGTGGAGATCTTTGATATGCGTCGCCGGTGCTCGCTCTTCCTGACTTCTTGGACGCATGGTGACACCCGTAATCGCGGCATGGCCCTTGTCTACTTCAAAGAGATTTACAAACGATGCGGGGTCACAATCACTGAGGAAGAACTTCCTGATCATTTAGCGGTTGTACTTGAATTTGCTGCATTAAAAAACCCGGGTGAAGGAAGATTGCTTTTAGGCGAGCATCGAGCACCGATTGAACTGCTTAAAGACGCCTTGCACAAAGTAAATTCATATTATGCATTTGTTCTTGATGCAGTTGTTGCGACATTACCAAGCATGACTCCAGAAATTGAAAAACGTGTACGAGATTTGGCAATAACTGGGCCACCGCAAGAGTTTGTGGGACTAAGCGGTGCTGTAACAATTGCATTACAACCATTCTCATCACATGGCACCGATCTCTTACAGGGGATACGTTCATGAGCTCAACAAGTATTTTACTTTGGTCAGTTCTTCCATACTTAGCAATCGGTTCTTTTGTTATTGGCTTAGTCTGGAGATATCGCTTTGACAAATTCAGCTGGACTACACGATCCTCACAAATCTACGAGGGTAAACTTTTAAGTTTCGCAGGGCCCATGTTTCACCTTGGTCTTTTTGCTGTAATCGGTGGACATATAGTTGGTTTATTGGTTCCACAATCTTTCACAGAGTTAATTGGATTAAGCCAAGAGGCTTATCATTTTGGTGCAGTGACCATGGGAGGTGCTGCAGGATTTGCCACAGTTATCGGAATCTTCCTTTTGATATATCGCCGCAGAACTACAGCTACAGTTTTCGCTGCGACTACGAAAAACGACAAGACTATGTATGTTTTTCTAGTTGCAACTCTTTTAGCGGGCTGTAGTGCCACGCTTTCAAGTGCTGGCGTGATAGGTGATGAGCATAATTACCGTGAAACGGTAGCGCCTTGGGTGCGTTCAATCTTGTTATTGCATCCCGATGGCACTCTCATGCAAAGCACGCCGCTTGCGTTCAGAATTCATGCTGCTATCGCAATGTCACTATTTATTATTTGGCCATTTACACGTTTGGTCCACGCCTTGAGCGCCCCAGTCGGCTACATATTCCGACCTTCTTTGATTTATCGCACCCGCGATAATGAAAGTACAACTGGCAATCGCAAAGCTCGCCCAGGCTGGGAACGCATCAAGTATTAATTCAAATCAATGGATCTATCGTCATGAGAGGAGTACTACGATTTTAAGTCTCATAGTTGCAAAGACCGAATCTGAGTTAACTCCTGCCCGAAATACTCAGAAAAAACTGTGGAGTGCATTAATACTTACAGGTGGAACAAGCAAACGTTTTGGCTCTGATAAATCTGAAGCAATAATTGACGGAACAGCACTTATCGATTTTCTGATTTCTTCGATCCCTAAAGCCGTACCAATCGTTGTTGTTGGACCCGACCGTGACAATTTTTCAACCTGTATTGACGTAATTCAAGAAATTCCACGAGGGGGAGGTCCCGTTGCTGGGATAGCGGCCGGCTTGCCGCTAATTCAAACGGAGTACGTGGCAATTTTCGCAACAGACATGCCTTTCTCAGCAGCTTTGATTCCCTTTCTTTTTGAGAAACTATCAAATGATTCAGATGGAGTGACTGTTGTCGATGAAGAAGGTTTTCAACAACCATTCTCTGGCATTTATCGACTCTCTTCATTGCGAAGAGTTTTGCAAGATTCAGAGCCATTGATCAATACTTCCATGCGGGTTCTGCTGCGTAAACTAAAAATTGAGAATGTAAATCTAAATATTGAAGATACACATCTTATTTCAGATATTGATACGCAAGCGGATTTGAGAAACGCCATTTCTGACTCTGATTCTCGTTTAAATGCCGGCATTGCGAGGAGGACAGTGATGAGCACTTTGCACGAGGCAAAATGGGATCTTGCTCGACTGGCAGCCAGAGGAAGTGTTACTAGATTGCCTTCAGAGGTAGTCGCACTCTCTGAATGTATGGACCGCACTCTCACTAAAGATCTTTTAGCTTTGGTTGATTTACCTACCTATGAAACATCAGCGATGGATGGCTATGCAGTTTCGGGAAATGGTCCATGGAAAATCATTGGGGATGTGAAAGCTGGCGCACCGATGACTGAATTATTGGAAAGTGGTACCGCTGTGCGAATAGCAACCGGCGCAGTAATCCCTTCTGGAACTTTTGGTGTTGTTCGCTGGGAATTTGCTGATGTTGTTGATGAAACTCTTTATGCAGTGGTAAATCAAGGAGGCGAAATACGTCCAGCTGGCTTGGAATGTCGAAAGGACCAAGTAATTACTCGAGCAGGCACAGTTCTCACGCCAGCGTGGATTGGGTTACTAGCGTCTGCTGGTTGGGATAATTTAGAAGTAACCCGTAAACCGCGTGTGGAGATTATTTTACTAGGTGATGAAATTCAATTATCAGGAATACCTGAAAATGGATTAGTACGTGATGCTCTAGGTCCGCAATTGCCAGGGTGGCTTGAGCGAATGGGCGCGGAAGTTGTAGCAATGAGTTATGTCGCCGATGAGCTCCAACTTGTAGTTGATGCAATCACTTTGGCTCGCACTCGTGCCGATCTAATTGTGACAACTGGTGGAACTGCAGATGGACCACGCGATCATTTACATAATGCATTGGAAAGTGTTGGCGCAAAACTTATTGTTGATCGCGTCAAAGTTCGACCAGGTCACCCGATGTTGTTGGCAGATTTTGACTCTGTTTCACTTATTGGACTTCCAGGCAATCCGCAATCGGCAATCGTTGGCTTGATGAGCCTTGGGCAACCAGTGATTGATGCTCTTCTAGGACGCCCTGTATGTGAATTAGAGAATGTAATCACTATGAACGAGATTAGAGCCCGAGAAGATTTCACTCGTTTGGTTTTGGGAAATGTTAGTAACGGAGTTTTTAGTGAAGGTGAGCATTTAGGTTCTGCCATGTTACGAGGATTAGCTCATGCAACTGGATTTGCTGTTGCGCCTGACGGTGTTGGAGCTGCAGGGTCACAAGTGAAATGGCTCCCAATTGTTTAACATGAGATCGCAATCATGATTAATGAACCAAATTTCACTCATTTGGATGAGAAGGGCCAAGCCCGCATGGTTGATGTAACCAATCGAGATGTCAGCCTCCGTACAGCGACCGCTTCAGGTTGGGTGAAGCTTTCCAAATCTGTCGTAGCACTTTTGCGCGAAGGCGGAGTTCCCAAAGGCGATGTACTGGCGACGGCACGTGTTGCCGCAATCATGGGGGCTAAACGCACGCCAGACCTCATACCGCTATGCCATCCCATCGCCTTGCACGGAGTAGATGTGGAGCTAGAGATTAATGATGAGGGCGTATTAATTACTGTTTCAGTTAAAACCGCAGATCGAACAGGCGTGGAAATGGAAGCTCTCACCGCAGTAGCTGTTGCTGGATTAACAGTTATTGACATGGTTAAAGCGTTAGATCCATCCGCAGCTATTTGCGATGTACGTGTTGAAACCAAATCTGGAGGTCGCAACGGGGAGTGGGTGCGAGATTGAACAGGTACAGCGCGAAGGTCATAACAGCAAGTAACCGTGCATCAGCTGGAATTTATGCAGATTTAAGTGGAACAAATCTTGCAGATGGATTAAGAGATTTAGGTTATTCCGTAATTGGAATAGTAGTTGTTGCGGATGAAATCGAATCGATTGCTTTTGAAATTTCGCGTGCACTGGAATCTGGGATTGACTTAATTGTCACAACTGGTGGAACAGGTCTTTCTCCTTTAGATGTAACGCCAGAGGCAACAGCGCCATTTATTGAAAAACTCATACCCGGCTTTAGTGAAGCTTTGCGGGCAAATTCACGAGTTGCAATTCCTACTACAGATCTCACACGCGGATTAGTTGGCACAAATGGAACTTCCTTGATTATCAATTTACCGGGCTCTCCAGGCGGGGTTCGCGATGGTTTAGTAATTATCGCAAGTCTTGCTGGACATATTTTGGATCAAACTCACGGGATCGATCACCTCCAAAAATGATTACAACAATTATTAGCAATGAACCTATCAGCGCGTCTTTCTATGGGGAGCTTGTAGCCGCTGATGCTTTTGGGGCAGTCGTTACTTTTTCTGGAGATGTTAGAAATATTGATCAAGAGAAAGAGGTAATTTCATTGACATATGAAGTTCATCCTTCGGCTCAACATGTTTTACGTTCGATCGTCACTGAAGTTATCGACAAATACGATTTAGGAAATGTGGCAGTAGTTCATCGCTACGGTGCAATTCCCATAGGGGAGAGTGCTTTCGTGGTCGCAGTTTCTGCTGTGCATCGCGACCCCGCCTTTCTCGCATGCTCTGAACTTGTCGATGAGGTAAAAGCGCGCTTACCTATTTGGAAGTATCAAGTTTTCGCCGATGGAACCAACCAATGGGTCAACTGCGCATGAACACTCTCATCGATTCATTCGGCCGCAGGCACAAAGATTTAAGAGTTTCACTGACAGACAAATGTTCTTTGCGCTGTATCTACTGTATGCCGGAAAATTTCTCAGGGTGGCAGAAATCTGACCATCTGCTTAACACCAACGAACTTATGAGTGTTATTAGTGCCGCAGTGTCAGTTGGAATTAAGGAAATACGCCTTACTGGGGGAGAGCCGCTACTGCGTCCCGATATCGTAGATATTGTTTCAAGAATCTCTGCACTCCCAAATGCACCAAAACTTTCACTAACCACAAATGGATTGCGCCTAGCCGAACTTGCAAGACCGCTCAAAGATGCAGGACTCGAACGGATCAACGTGAGTCTCGATACGCTAGACCGAGATAACTTCAAAAAACTTACCCATAGAGATCGTATCGATGATGTTTTTGCCGGACTTAAATCAGCTCGCGATGCTGGACTAATGCCAATCAAGATCAACGTGGTGCTTCTTCGCGGAATTAACCATAAAGAAGCCCCTGCATTGTTGAAATGGGCGATGAATGAAGGATTTTCAATGCGATTTATCGAACAGATGCCATTGGATGCTGGGGGAATATGGGATCGAACCACAATGGTTACAGCTAAAGAAACTATGACTTCGTTACTACCACATTTTGAATTATTCCCCGTGCCGGATCGTGGTTCCTCGCCAGCCGAGGAGTTCTACATTAATGGCACGTTAGAAACTGTCGGAATAATTGCTAGCGTCACTCAACCTTTTTGCGGTGCTTGTGATCGTCTGCGTTTAACTTCTGATGGACAGCTTCGATCATGCCTTTTCTCTTTAGAAGAAATGGATTTACGTAAGGTATTACGCAACCCTAATTTTACTAGTGGGGAAATTGAAGATGAAATAGCAGCACGTTTATATAAAACAATTGCGGGGAAGCTATCAGGGCACGGAATTAATGATCCAACTTTTGTACAGCCACGAAGGCCGATGTCAGCTATCGGTGGATGAATTTAACCGCCAGCAAATTTAGGGAGTACATCAACTTGACTTCCACCTTTAATGACCAAACTAGAATCATGGTTCACTGTGCCATCTATCAAGAAAGAACATTGAGGAATAACTCGCTCGAGTTCTGGGTAAGTTGCGATACAAGTAGCAAGTATTTCTAGGAGAGTGGCCGAGTCAACCGTGATCTGTTCAATTTTAGTGGCAGCCCTTGCAGCAGCGAAAAAACGGACTTCGACATTCTCCATGAAATAAGTATCTCTGTTTGAGATAGGATTAACTAATGCAAAAGTTCTTAGCGATTCCTACCTCTAAATTTCACATGTGCTCCGCGAGAATCTGAAGTTAAACCACGATATCCATGGCAAATCCAACTATTTATATCAACCCGATTAGTGGCTCAATTAAGATTCTCGGAGCTGTAGATTTTGTAGATGCAGACGGCAATTTTTTGGAAACAAAAGAAAATGTTAAATTCTGCGGTTGTTCATTAAGTAAAGATAAACCGTGGTGCGATGGAAGCCATAAGACAATTACTGGACAGGGTGGAACTACGGCCTCTTAGTTAATTCAAAATCTCTAAGGCACTATTCAAAAACCTAAAATAGAACCATACTTAGGCTATGAGTATGCAAACATCCCGCGCCGTAGTTCACTCAAACAATGGCGGCGTTGCTGCCAGTCAGCCGCTGGCGGTTTCGGCGGCGTTAAATATTCTCCAACGGGGTGGCTCTTGCATTGATGCGGGAATCGCAGCAAGTGCGGTTCTTATTGTTGTTGAGCCTTCCTGTTCGCATTTAGGTGGTGACGCATTCCTTGTAGTTCACGACGCAAAGACGCGCAAAAACATTGCATTTAATGGCAGCGGTGAATC
>CAEZZS010000033.1_pt1 | contig 15392 bp, 16 predicted proteins | sample 7266841 | NCBI WGS metagenome assembly CAEZZS01 (sample SAMEA6813968, study PRJEB35770) | uncultured Actinomycetes bacterium | biome: Freshwater; feature: Freshwater reservoir; material: water | place: Czech Republic | collected 2016-08-15 | depth 30m m
ACAACGGTTGCCGTCCACGTAAACCACGTCGAGTATAAGGAAAGGGAGAAAACTATGGCTCGCTATACCGGTGCAGATTGCAAAAGATGCCGTCGCGAAAAAGTAAAGCTCTTCCTTAAGGGCTCTAAATGCGATGGACCAAAATGTCCGATCGAATCACGTCCTTACCCACCAGGACAGCATGGTCGCGGTCGCACCAAAGACAGTGAGTACTTATTGCAGATGCGTGAGAAGCAAAAGTGCGCACGTATTTATGGAATTTTGGAAAAGCAGTTCCGTGGATATTACGAAGAGGCAAACCGTCGTCAAGGACGTACTGGTGAAAACCTACTTCGCATCTTGGAAACTCGTTTAGACAACGTAGTTTTCCGTGCCGGTTTTGCAAAGAGTCGCGACATGGCCCGCCAATTGGTGCGTCACGGTCACTTCTTAGTTAACGGTGAGAAAGTAAATATTCCTTCATACCGCGTAACTGCAAACACCATCATCGATGTTCATCCAGGATCACATGATCTAACTCCATTCATCATCGCAAGTGCTGAATTAGGAGATCGTTCGGTTCCAGCTTGGATGGAAGTTGTTGGCTCAAAGTTGCGAATTCTGGTGCACGCACTTCCAGAGCGCGCTGTGATTGATACTCAAATTCAAGAGCAGTTAATTGTTGAGTTTTATTCTAAGTAGTTAGTAGTAAGCGAACTTCTCGCCCCGAGGGAAGTTAGTGCAGTTCATAAAGTTCGAAAAGTTGGAGATCAAATAGTGGATCTCCACGAGTTATGGAGGATATCTAGTGCTTATCGCGCAACGTCCCATCTTGTCCGAAGAAGTTGTGAGTGAATATCGCTCTCGCTTTATCATCGAACCATTAGAGCCAGGTTTTGGTTACACCCTGGGAAACTCTTTACGTCGCACCTTGCTCTCATCAATTCCCGGTGCTGCTGTAACAAGTGCACGAGTTGAAGGTGCACTTCATGAGTTCACCACTCTTGAAGGAGTTAAGGAAGATTTAACAGAGATCGTTCTAAACATTAAAGGTTTAGTTCTTTCATCAGATAGTGATGAGCCAGTAGTTATGTACATTCGCAAAAGTGGCGAAGGTGTATTAACTGGTGCTGACATCGTTGTTCCTGCTGGAGTTGAAGTTCATAACCCAGAGATTCACATTGCAACTCTTAATGCAAAAGCAAAAGTTGAAATTGAGCTAACAGTTGAGCGTGGCCGTGGTTACGTAACAGCGGTTCAAAATAAACAAGCCGGTCAAGAGATCGGACGCATTCCGATTGACTCGATTTATTCACCAGTTCTAAAAGTTACTTACAAAGTTGAAGCAACACGTGTTGAACAGCGCACCGACTTTGACCGTTTAGTACTTGATGTTGAAACAAAACGCTCAATGGAACCACGTGATGCAATGGCATCTGCTGGAAAGACACTTGTTGAGCTATTTGGTTTGGCTCGCGAGTTAAATCTTGGTGCAGAAGGAATTGAAATCGGACCTTCTATTACTGATGCTGCACTTGCTGCAGATCTTGCTCTTCCAATCGAAGATCTAGATCTCACAGTGCGCTCATACAACTGCTTAAAGCGTGAAGGAATCCACAGCGTTGGAGAACTTGTTTCTCGCTCTGAAGCAGATCTTTTGGATATCCGTAACTTCGGTTCAAAATCAATTGACGAAGTTAAACTCAAGCTTGTTGGAATGGGTCTCCAACTGAAGGACAGCCCAATTGGTTTTGATCCAACTCAATCACCTGGTTATCACGACAATGGTGATGATGAGGATGAGGAGTTCTACGTTGTTCCACCAGTAACTCCAATTCACGCGGTTGATCCAATCAGCCCAGCTCATTCAGATACCCAAAATTCAGAAATACAAGAGTAGTTAGAGGAGATCTGAGCCAAAATGCCAAAGCCAGCAAAGGGACCACGCCTCGGTAGTGGACCAGCCCATGAGCGCCTCTTACTAGGAACTCTTGCCGCCCAATTAATTCAACATGGTCGCATTCGCACAACTGTGACAAAAGCAAAACGCTTGCGTCCAGTTGCTGAGAAGTTGATCAGCGCTGCTAAAAAAGGTGATCTTCCAGCTCGCCGACGAGTGATGGCAGTTATCAGCGATAAGAGCGTTGTGCACCACTTATTTACTGAAATCGGTCCTCGTTTTGCGCAACGCGATGGTGGATACACCCGCATCACCAAAGTTGGAGTTCGCAAAGGCGATAACTCTTCAATGGCGATAATTGAAATCCTTACTGAAGGAACTCCTGCAAAACGTGCAGTTGTTTCACAAGCAGATGCAATTGCTAAATCTGCCGCAAAGCGTGATGATGCTAAAAAAGCATCTGCTGCGCGCGTTGCAGATCGTGATTCAAATGCGAAGAAGATTTCAGAGCGAATTGCTAACCGTCTTTCAGCTGCAGTAAGTGAGATTGAAATTGAGAGCGATTCCCCTAAGAAGGCAACCGCCAAAAAAGCTGCTGCTAAAAAAGCTCCAGCTAAGAAAGCTGCGGCCAAAAAGGCTCCAGCCAAGAAAGCTGCTGCTAAAAAGGCTCCAGCCAAGAAAGCTGCTGCTAAAAAAGCTCCGGCAAAGAAGAGTGCTAAGTAATTTTTAGCAACTTAAAATAATTATGAGTTCGCCCGCCCCTGAATTACTTCCAGAGGGCGGGTTTACTCGTATTAAGTGCGAACTTTCTTATGATGGTTCATATTTTTCAGGTTGGAATTTACAACCAGATAGACGGACTATTCAAAGTGTGGTCGAAGATTTATTAAGTCGCTTGATGGCTATTCCAGTTAACACAATGGTGGCTGGTCGAACTGATGCTGGCGTTCACGCAACTGGTCAAGTTTTCCATTTTGATATCGCGCAATTAGATAGAGACCGCTGGAACTTAACTTCACTGATGCAAATTGCTAATCGTCTGTTACCTGATGAAGTCCGCCTAAATTCATTGGATGATGCACCATATGGATTTCATGCGCGCTACTCGGCGTTGCGGCGAAATTATCGCTATAGATTTGCAGATGGTTTTAAAGTAATCCCGCCGTTAGCCCGTGCTGATGTTGCACCATGGCAACAAAATTTAAATATTGATTTAATGAATGCAGCGGTTGTGCCACTGCTTGGAACTCATGATTTTGCGGCCTTTTGCCGGAAACGTGAAGGTGCTACATCAATTAGAAGTTTAGAAAAATTTGAGTGGAGTAGAGATAGCGATGGTTTTGCCCAAGCGTTGGTGAGCGCAGATGCTTTTTGCCATGCGATGGTGCGCTCACTTGTTGGGGCGGCCAGCATCGTCGGCGCCGGCCATGCCGAGATTGGCTGGTTAGCCGAACTGCTAGGTGGCGGGGATCGGGTCGGACGCTCCTTATCTGCTCCAGCTCGAGGATTGACCTTGATCGGGGTGGATTATCCGACTGGGGCCGGCTTATTGGAACGGGCGAAGGCGCTGACCAGGACTGGAGTGCGCTCACTTCCAGGTGAGTAGAGCTGCCGCGGTACTCCATTTTGACCCAGGCCACGCTCAAAAGGTACCCTCTACCCCCTGACCTCATTGAGGTCTGGCCAGATAGTTTCCTTAAATAAGAAGCTCTCCATGACAACGAAGATAGAGGAAGATAGAGGTTGCGCGTGCGTACATATAGCCCAAAGGCTGGGGATGCAACTCCCGAGTGGCACATCATCGACGCTAAAGATGTTGTTCTTGGACGCCTTGCAACACATGCCGCAACACTTTTGCGCGGAAAACACAAAGCGACTTTTGCCCCACATATGGACATGGGTGATTTTGTAATTGTCATCAATGCAGAAGCGGTTGCACTTACCGGATCAAAAGGCGCAAAGAAGATGGAGTTTCGTCACTCTGGTTACCCAGGCGGATTAACTGCAACGACTTATGCAGACATGATGGTATTGCACCCAACGCGTGCAGTTGAAAAAGCAATCCGCGGAATGCTTCCAAAAAATTCTCTTGGCCGTTCAATCGGAACTAAATTAAAAGTTTATGCAGGACCAGAACATCCACATACCGCTCAGAATCCAAAACCATTTGTGATTACACAAGTTTCACAAATTTTACAAATTTCAAAAAGTGAGGTGAATTAATGTCAGATTTCACAGCTGATCTTTTAGAAGATGATTCTGAAGAGATTCCAACAAGTTACACATCATCTTCTCCTGCTGCTGCAATTAACCGTTCTGCGATTACCGCACCCGGTGGAGGAACAGGCCGACGTAAAGAAGCTATTGCGCGAGTTCGCTTAATTCCAGGTAATGGTAAGTGGACACTTAATGGTCGTACCCTTGAACAGTATTTTCCAAACAAAGTTCACCAACAAGCAGTTTCAGAGCCATTCCGCACAGTTGGTGTTGAAGGAAATTACGATGTAATTGCACTAATAAATGGCGGCGGCGTTTCTGGCCAAGCCGGCGCACTTCGTCTTGGTGTATCTCGTGCATTAAATGAGATTGATGTAGAGGCACATCGTCCACTTTTGAAAAAAGCCGGATTTCTTACCCGTGATGCTCGTATTATTGAGAGCAAGAAGTACGGTCTAAAGAAGGCTCGTAAACGTTCGCAGTACAGCAAGCGTTAATTCTTAACTAATTTTAAGGAGCTGGATTTAAGTGGCTCTTTTTGGAACAGATGGAATTCGTGGAAGTGCGGGTTCTGCTAGTTCACTTTTAAACCCGCAATTAGTGAGTGCAATCGGTGTTGCTACTGGGATTGTCTTTAAGAGCCAGGCACAAATCTTAATTGGCAGAGATACCCGTAAATCAGGCGTAGAGATTGAGCAGGCATTAATTGCTGGACTCACTAGCGTAGGAGTAAATGTAACTTTAATTGGAGTGATTCCAACTCCAGGCCTTGCCCATTTAGTGCTCACTCGTAAAGCAGATGCTGCGATCATGATTACCGCCTCTCACAATCCAGCCTCTGACAATGGAATCAAAATCTTTGGAAGTAATGGCCAAAAAATTGCAGATGAAATTGAATTAGAGATTGAACACTTAATCGAAAGCAATCTAGAAGTAAAATCCGCACAAAGGGGATTAGTTACAAAAGATGAACATGGAAGAAATGAATACATTACATATTTGCTTTCCACAATTTCAAAATCATTAAGTGGAATTACAGTTGTTGTTGATTGCGCGCACGGAAGTGCAAGTACTTACGCTCCTGAAGTTTTAAAACGCGCCGGCGCTGAAGTTATCGTCATCGGTGCAACGCCAGATGGTGAAAATATTAATAAAGATTGTGGCTCGACTCATTTAGATTTGCTTGCTGCAAAGGTTTTGCAAAGTGGAGCGGATCTAGGTATTGCACATGATGGCGATGCAGATCGAGCACTTCTAATTGATGGCCGTGGAAAAATTGTGGATGGAGATGCTCTCCTTGCACTTTTGGCTCTTTCAGCAAAACAAAAAGGTAAATTGCCTGGAAATAAAATCGTGGCAACAGTTATGAGTAATTTAGGATTTTTGAAGAAGATGGAAAAAGAAGGGGTAATAGTTGAGATTGCACCAGTTGGAGATCGATATGTTCTCGAACAAATGCTCGATCATGAAATCTATTACGGCGGAGAACAATCTGGTCATATAATTTTACGAAAGTTTGCAACCACTGGGGATGGAATTTTAACGGCGTTACATATTCTTGAATTGATTGCTAATGGTGAAGCCAAGGCAGAAAATTTATCCGAGATTTTTTCATCATATCCTCAGGTACTTTTAAACATCCCAGTCACAAATAAAGAGCAGGTATTAACTTCAGCAGAATTGAAAATAGCTACTAAATCTGCTGAAAGTGATTTAGGAAATGATGGTCGTATTTTGATTCGCGCATCAGGTACCGAACCATTAATTCGTGTCATGGTTGAAGCCGATACGCAAAGTAAAGCCGATGTATTGGCAAGAAAATTGGCTGACGCAGTAGAATCAGCGGCAAATGCTTAGAGGGGAGTTCTGATGTGTGGGATTATCGGCTACGCCGGTCGCAATCAGGCTCTACCAATTATTATTGAAGGTTTGCGCAGGCTTGAATACCGTGGTTATGACTCCGCTGGAGTTGCCTTAATTACCACTGATGGAATTTCAACAGTTAAGCGGGCTGGAAAATTAGCCGCGTTGGAAGGTGCGTTGGGCAAAGTTAATTTGCCACCATCGATAACTGGAATTGGACATACCAGATGGGCAACTCATGGTGCTCCTAATGACCGTAATGCCCATCCACATCTAAATCCATCTCAGGAGTTAGCAATTATTCATAACGGCATTATTGAAAATTATGTAACTCTTCGGCGTGAACTTGAGTCAGATGGACATGAGTTTCTCTCTGAAACTGATTCAGAGGTTGTTGCGCATCTACTAGGTCAAGCATATGAAAAATGTGGTGGGGATTTGGCAGAGGCGATGCGGCAGACTTGTAAAAGATTAGATGGTGCATTTTCTTTAGTTGCGGTCCATGCTAAATCTCCAGATCAAGTTGTTGGAGCAAGACGTAATTCGCCATTAGTAGTAGGAGTAGGAGACAGCGAAAGATTTCTTGCCTCTGATGTCGCAGCGTTCATTGAATACACTTCAGCTGCAATAGAACTTGGCCAAGATCAAGTTGTGCTGATCACTCCAGATACCGTGAGCATTACTGATTTTGCTGGAAATCTAGTTAAAGGGAAAGAATTTAAAGTTACCTGGGATGCCGCGGCCGCTCAAAAAGATGGCTACCCACATTTCATGGCTAAAGAGATTATGGAACAACCAAAAGCAGTAGCTGACACCCTCTTGGGCCGCCTCGATGAAAAAGGAAAATTAATCTTAAATGAGATTCGAATTGCTGAAGAGGATCTTCGTGATGTTGAGAAAATAATTATTATTGGATGTGGATCAGCTTTTCATGCAGGAATGATTGCAAAATATGCAATTGAACATTGGACCAGAATTCCAGTTGAAGTAGAACTTGCCTCTGAGTTTAGATATCGCGACCCGATAATCGATCGAGGGACCCTAGTAATCGCAATTTCACAATCTGGCGAAACTATGGACACCTTAATGGCACTGCGTCATGCAAAAGATCAACGTGCAAAAGTATTAAGTATTTGCAATACCAATGGATCGACTATTCCAAGAGAATCAGATGGAGTGCTTTATACCCATGCCGGACCGGAAGTTGCAGTGGCTTCAACTAAAGCATTTTTGACTCAAATTGTTGCTTCATATTTAATCGGTCTTTACATTGCACAAGTGCGGGGACTTAAATTTTCAGATGAGATCAGAAAGATTTTGGCAGAGTTGCAAGAGATGCCTGGGAAAATTGAACGTTTTCTTGAAACTCGGGAATCAATTAGCAAATTAGCCATTGAATTAAAGGAAGTTAGTTCAGTGCTGTTTCTGGGAAGACATGTGGGCTACCCAGTGGCCCTAGAGGGTGCGCTTAAATTAAAAGAGTTGGCATATATGCATGCAGAAGGATTTGCTGCCGGCGAATTAAAACATGGACCGATTGCTCTTATCGAAGCAGGAACTCCAGTAGTTGTGGTTTTGCCTTCACCAAGCTCACCGATTTATCAGAAAATGTTAAGTAACGCGCAAGAAGTACAAGCTCGAGGCGCCATGACAATTGTGATCGCCGATGAGAATGATCTTGAAGTGAAAGCCGGACATATTATTCGTATTCCTACCTGCTCTGTCCTCTTGCAGCCACTCCTTAGCATTTTGCCACTTCAAGTTTTCGCATATGAAATGGCAGTTGTCCGCGGCCTAGATGTGGATCAACCACGAAACCTTGCCAAATCTGTAACGGTTGAATAGAAATGGCTGAAGATAACCGTGAATCTCAGGTTCAGATAAAAAGACGAACACCAGATCGCTTAGTTAGATTTGCCGCGTTTTTTATAGTTATTTTTTTTGTGATAACAGAGCAAGTTGTTAATGATGGACCACTACTTAGTCTGGATCAATCTATTGCAAAATGGCGCCGACCAACACTTCCTGATTGGGGAGATTGGATTATTTATAATTTGGATCACCTAGGTTTGCGCGGACTCACAGCATCTATATTGCTTTCACTTGCAATCTACCTTGGCTGGAAATTTAAAAGTTGGCGGCCATTTAATCTTTCAGTTATTTCATTAATCGCATTAAATGCAGTAGTGGGGTTAGCTAAATTAGAGTTTGGAAGAACTAAACCACGTTTAAATGTGGATTTACTTTATGTGGGAGGGATGTCCTACCCAAGCGGACATGCTTCCAACGCTGTTTTGACTTGGGGTTTGATTGCATATCTTTACATTCAATATGCCCAACCCAGATTAGAAATTGTCAGAGCGGCTGCTATTTCTGTAGTTGTCATTAGCACTATAGTTTTTTGGGTATCAATTTTTAGAAATACGCATTGGGTATCTGACCTACTTGGTGGTCTTGCAATTGGAACTGCACTGTTGATGTTAATAATTGCAGTCGATCGCAGCATTCCTTCACGTCGAACACGTCGAAGCAACCTTTAAAGTACCCCTATGAGTTCACAAATAGGAATAGATCTAGTTGATCTGGCACGATTTGAGATTTCACTTGCCAGGACTACTGGTTTAAGTAAAAGATTATTTACCGATCGTGAAATTGAACAGGGAAGCGCTAGGAATATCGCACTTCATTTGGCAGGGAGGTTTGCCGCTAAAGAAGCACTCGCAAAAGCGTTAGGGGTCCCTCCTGGTCTTTCGTGGCATGAAGTTGAAGTACTCCGTCTTGAAAGCGGGCGACCAAGTTTTGAATTTAGTGGGGGAGTCTTAGCTTTGGTGTCAGACAAAAATGTAAAAGTTTCGATCTCTCACGATGGTGGATTTGTTATTGCCATGGTAATTATCGAAAGTACAAATTGATGCATGCCCCAAATGTCGCCTATATTAATTATCAAAATATTTCAGATAATGTTGCCGAAATTTACGCAGTAACTAAAAAGCCGGTGATGGCAGTTGTAAAAGCTGATGCTTATGGTCATGGATTGATTAAATCATCGCACGCTGCACTTCTCGGGGGAGCGAAGTGGTTAGGCGTCGCGTTGTTATCTGAAGCGCTTGAGATTCGCAGAGCCGGAATTGCTGCACCAGTGTTGGCATGGCTCACGCCACCAGGTGCTGATTTCGAAAGTGCAATCAAAAATGATATTGATCTGTCTATTTCATCGCTACAACAGTTGCAAGAAATTTATGCCGCTTCGCTAAGCGTTGGATTAATTGCCAGAGTGCATCTCAAGGTTGATACTGGAATGAGTAGAGCAGGTGCACTTGATGAGTTTCCTGAAATAGTTAGTGAGTTAACACGTCTCTGTGCTGCTAACGAAATAGAGTTGATCGGAACCTGGTCCCACTTAGCTTGTGCTGATGAGCCGACCCATCCATTAAATGCCGAACAAATTAAGCGGTTTAAGAGTGCGCTTGAATATATGAATGACGAAAATCTAAATCCAGGAATCCGTCATCTTGCAAACTCCTCAGCCATTATTGGATTACCTGATGCGATCTTTGATCTCGTGCGCGCTGGGCTCCTCATTTATGGATTGTCTCCAACTAATGTTCCGCCAAGAGATATCTCCCTAAAACCGGCCATGGAGTTGAGGGCTCGTCTTCTACTTGTAAAAAATATTCCACCAGGAGCGACTGTGGGATATGGCGCAACCGTAGAAGTAGATAAGGAAACTAAAATCGGCATTGTTGCTTTTGGATATGCCGATGGATTGCCGCGCTCAACAGATGGCTCGGCCTATTTTCTACATAATGATTTACCAGCTTACTTAATTGGCCGGGTTTCAATGGACCAATGTGCAATAGATTTAGGAATCGACTCGGTTGCAAAAGCGGGGGATGAGGTAATTATCTTTGGTGCAAAACCGCTGGCAAATGATTTAGCAAAAGCCGCTGGCACAATCTCATATGAGATAGTTTCCGGTATAGGTTCGCGTACTCCTAGAGTCTCAACAAATTCAGTTTCGGAGGTGTGAGATGAGTGAACTTTTAAAGGTGGAGGGCTTATCTGTCACCTTTGGCGGCTTGAAGGCATTAAATAATGTTGATATCCAATTGCACAAAAACGAAGTGCTTGGATTAATTGGCCCAAATGGTGCTGGAAAGACCACTTTGTTTAATGCAATCTCTGGATTGGTCCCACCTTCAACTGGGAAATTTTCACTTGAAGGAAAAAATTCACCCTGGCCAAAAACTCATCAATTAGCAAATTTAGGTATCGCTCGCACATTACAAGGAGTCGGATTATTTTCTGGCCTAACTGCGCTAGAAAATGTGATGGTTGGGGCAGAAGCCCACGCAAGTAAAGGTTTCTTGGCAGATCTTTTTGGTACATCTGGGAAATCAGAGGCGAAGCTAAAAGCGAGAGCTCATAAAGCTTTAGCATGGGCTGGCGCGACAGCGTTTGCCGATAAATTACCAAGCCAATTGACTTACCCTGATTCGAAAAGAGTGGCACTTGCGCGCGCTCTTGTTTTAGAGCCAAAAATTTTATTGTTAGATGAACCAGCTGCAGGATTAGGTCATGATGAAATTGAAAAGCTTGCAAATTTAATTTCACAACTCAAAGAGTTTTATTCAATTATTGTGGTTGAACACAACGTTGAATTTGTAAATAAAATATCTGATCGGGTATATGTTTTAAATTTTGGTGAAGTAATTTCAAGTGGCCCATTTGAAAAAGTTAGACAGGATTCAGCAGTCATGGCTGCATACTTGGGTACTTCAATTGCCGCAGACGCAAAATTAGGCACCGGTAATTAATCATGAAAAATCTAATGGTTAGTGATTTAGTCACAGATTACGGCCATGTTCGTGCGCTCGATGGAGTTTCTTTTATCGCCAATGCCGGAGAAATTACTACAGTGATTGGTGCAAATGGTGCTGGAAAATCTACTTTGTTGCGCACCATCTCAGGTTTAGAAAAAGCCAAAAGTGGAACCATAAGTTGGGGAGATTTGGAGATAACAAATCTCGCACCGGAGGCGATCGTACGATTAGGTGTAGCCCATGTTCCAGAAGGTCATGCAGTAATTCCAACTTTTTCGGTATTAGAAAATATTGAAATGGGAGCGCTCTTTAGAAGACGGAAAAATTCAACGGATGTAAAAGTTGCAATTTCAGAGGTATTGGATTTGTTTCCTAGGTTGGCTGAGCGAATTAAGCAAAGTGCCGGCTCTCTTTCTGGGGGAGAGCGACAGATGCTCGCTATCTCAAGAGCTCTTGTCTCAAGACCTGAACTTTTGTTACTTGATGAGCCATCTCTAGGTTTGGCGCCACTTGTTGTTGAACAAATAATTCAAAGCATTAATCAACTTTGTCGAAGTACCGGACTTACAGTTTTACTAGTAGAACAAAATGCAAATACCGCATTGGCAGTTGCTGATCACGGAGTTTTATTAGCGTTAGGCAAGGTTGTTTCAGATCAACCTGCTGCCAAAATGCGTGCTGATTCCGCCCTGCGAAGTGCGTACTTGGGGTATTGATGAATACTTTTATTAGCACTCTTATTACCGGGACTGCCAACGGAGCAATTTTTGCTTTAGCAGCACTTGGCTTGGTAATCGTTTGGCGCGGTGCGGGCGTTGTTAATTTTGCGCAAATGGGTCAAGCAATGTTCACCACTTATATTGCTTCAAATTTGATCAATTCAGGTGAATCATATTGGCTGGCTTTTATAGTCGCGTTGATATCTGGGTCGTTGCTTGGAATGATTATTGATTTATTAATTATGCGTCCGCTGGCACATAAAAAAAGTTCTTCATCTACCAAAACCCTCGCAGCAACAATTCCAGTTATTGCTTCCCTTGGAATTTTGGCGATATTGCAAGCGCTAGCCGGAATATTCTGGGCTGGAGAAGAACGTGGCTTCCCTACTCCAGTTAATAGTTTCTACTTTAAAAATGGTGCTGGAACTCTTCCATTTTCTGCTTTCAATCTTTTTGTAATTGGTGTCGTATTAATAGTCTTGCTTCTGCTCACCTACTTCTTCACTCAAACTGGCGTGGGCTTAGGGATGCGAGCTGCCGCGTTAAACCCGGAAGTGGCCAGATTAAGCGGAATTAAAGTCAGCCGAATGCGAACTTTAAGTTGGGCGATATCTGGAGCGGCTGGATCTTTAGCTGGTTTATTAATTACTCCTAGTACAAATCTATCTCCAAATACTTTAGATTTGATTTTGATCATCGCTTTCACTGCTGCAGTTGTTGGTGGCTTGGATAGCCCGCTGGGTGCGGTAATCGGTGGCTTGATTCTTGGAATTGGAATCGCTTTAGTAACAACATATGGATCGCCAGAAAATGTATTTTTAGCAATTTTATTCTTACTATTTGCCGTTCAATTAATTAAACCAAATGGAATTTTAGGCGGAAAGCAGGTGCGCCGTGGATAAAGGTAAAAAGATTTGGCGCAAGAATTTGATTAAGAGTTTAACCCTGGGAGTATTTTTATTCTTATTGAGTTTTACATTTGAACCATACAATCAAGGTCAATTAGCGTTGGTCTTGATGCTTTTCATTGGTGTGCTTTCACTTACAGTTCTAACTGGAGCCTCTGGACAGATCTCACTTGGTCAAGGCGCATTGATGGCTGTCGGTGGTTATGCAAGCGCATCATTAATCACAAATTTAGGTGCGTCAATTTGGGTTGGGTTTTTAGTTGCAGTTTCTGCGACAGCCATATTTGGATTAATTTTGGGAACAGCTGCAGCAAGAGTTTCCGGACCTTACCTGGCGGGCACCACATTAGTTATTGCATTGGCGTTGCCATCAGTGGCCAATAGATTTGAATCGGTATTGGGTGGAGATGTTGGTTTAATTGTTGATTTTGGAACTCCGCCAGCATGGATCAGCAATTTAATTGAAGTTGGTTATGAACAATGGCAACTCTGGGTTGCATTGCCTGTTGCTTTAACTGCTTTGTTCTTTACCTCTAACTTAATGGCAAGTAGAGCAGGCCGGAGTTGGCAAGCTGTTCGTGATGATGAGATCGGCGCAGCGGTAAGCGGGATCCCGGTGGCACGAACAAAAGTAATTGTCTTTGTAGTTAGTTCTGCTATTGCCGGTCTTGGTGGTGCGCTTTACGGATTACGGGGATTAGTTGGGCCCAGCGTTTATCCAGTTTCGCTTTCATTGACATTGTTGACCGCAGCGATACTTGGTGGAGTCGGAAGCATTGCTGGTGCATTTATCGGCACTTTGATCGTGGTTTTTCTTCCCGATCTGATTGATTGGGCCATTTCGGGATTAGCGATTTCCGAGCAATTTTCAAATTATCTGCCATCCCTGCTGACTGGGGTACTGCTCCTGGCGACGATCATCATCAACCCAGCTGGGGTTATGGGTGCAGGGCACCGCAGGAAGCATTAAGCCACCTCTCAGATTTAACGCAAATATTAGGAAAATAGGGTGATTTGTCCGATTAAGTGTTCACCCTTTGGCAACCTTCTAGTAACTTAAGCCTCGTAGCGGCTCAAGCCGTGCCTGCCCGGAGCACCGCGCAGTCAACAGTTAGAGAAAAGAGTCATCGAAGTGAAAATTCGTGGATCTCAAACAAAACGATGGGTGATCGGCATTGTTGCTGGCGCGGTTGCGAGCACTCTCGCTATTGCACCTTCGCAAGCAATTCCAGTCCGCTCTGAAGTAGGTGTTAGCGCAACTGAGATTGTGCTTGGCATGCAATTGCCACAAACAGGCGCCGCTAGTCCAGGTTATAAAAAAGTAGATGACGCGATGCGCGCCTACTTTGATTATGTAAATTCAAAAGGCGGCGTAAATGGCCGTAAAATCAAATTAGTCGTCAAAGATGACGTTTATAAAGCCGGTCTAACAATTTCTACCGCTTCTACTCTAATCAACAAAGACAAAGTCTTTGCAATGGTTGGAAGCGTGGGAACGCAGACTCATATTTCGATTATCAAAGATATTAACCGTCGCGGAATTCCAGATCTATTTGTAAATAGTGGATACAGCGGTTTTTATATCGATCCTAAAAAGTACCCAACATCATTTGCCGCTCTTGGAACTTATGTTGTTGAATCCAAAATTGAAGCAGATTTCTTAAAGAAGAATTACGCTGCCGAACTTGCCGCTGGCAAAGTTGGCATCCTTTATCAGACTGATGATTTTGGCCGAAATGTAGTCGCCGGATTTAAGCAACAAGGCGTAATTTTTCCAGCTGCAAATACTCAAAAATTTGTTGCTGGTAGTCAAGGTCTAGGTTTAACGGCACAGGTTCAAGCGCTACAAAAAGCTGGTGTGACTCTGGTTGTGATTGGCGCAGTTGCTTCTGCTACTGCAATTACAATCGGCACTGCTGCGAAATTAGGTTTTGCACCTAAATGGTTAGTAACAAGTGTTGGCTCAGATGCCACCACTTTCAAAACCATCCTTGCATCTCAAGGACAATCTGCTGCTGCCGCAGCTTTCCTCTTAACAGGTGTTATTTCTGCTTCTCACGCACCATCGCCTGGTGAAGATACTGATGAGTTTGTAGTTGCATTTAAGAAAATCAATACCGAATTCAACACAGGCGCAGCTGACGATAAAGTTTGGGATAACAATGTGTTGCAAGGAATGAATATTGGTTACTTAACAACTGCAGCTCTTATGGGCGCAGGAAAAGACCTAACTCGCAAGGGTTTGATCGCATTCATGGAAGGCAAAGGTGCCACATTAAGTAGCGCCGCACTTTCCCCACTTTCATACTCATCAAAGACACACGAGGCGTACAACTCCTTCTGGATTGGTGCTTATGATGCGAATAGCGTCCTAAAGCCAATTGGTGGAACTCGAGTGCTTAACACCACTGATTCTGCAGATGGTCCAATAACCGTTTCAACATACAAGCGTCCAGCAATCGCTGCTGATGCGCTTCCAAAGGTGGGTTAATTATGAAGAGCACATTGAAGTTACGTTCATTTATTGCTGCATTTGGTAGTGCTGCGTTGTTAGCAACAGGTTTAGTTGTTGCTACCCCTGCACACGCTGGTATGTGCACTACTGATGCGGCAACAGGTGTAGAAACCTGTGTTAATACACTGAAAGATGGAGCGCAATACAAATTCATGGTTCCAACAAAGAATTACAACGGAACGATGTTCTTCTGGAACCACGGTTTCCGTCCTTCATACGCCTACCCAAGTTACACCGCGCCAAAAGGTGTTGAACAGATGACTGTTTCAAACACCGGCCCAACTCCTAAATTAGATTACTCAACTGAGTTGCTCGCTTTGGGATATGGATTAGCTGCCTATGATCGGGCAACCGATGGACTTCACGGTTGGAATACCGAAGAGTCAGTCCCACTTCTAAAAGAGTTGGTCGACCTTTCAAAGTTAATTGCCCCAACTACTAAGCGCAATGTCATCTGGGGATCTTCAG
>CAEZZS010000042.1_pt1 | contig 12692 bp, 10 predicted proteins | sample 7266841 | NCBI WGS metagenome assembly CAEZZS01 (sample SAMEA6813968, study PRJEB35770) | uncultured Actinomycetes bacterium | biome: Freshwater; feature: Freshwater reservoir; material: water | place: Czech Republic | collected 2016-08-15 | depth 30m m
ATTGTTAAAAATCTGGAAAGAAGCAGCACCTGCAGCATCTGTTGCATGGGGTTACCCAGAAATGGTTAAAGGCTTCCACACCGGAGTTGCAAACTACCTAATCCAGGACAACGAAGTTATTCAGATCGTTGAAGACAACTTTGAGCCATTCTCAAAGGGCAACTGGGCAATGGCACAGATTCCTAAAGGACCTGGCGGATACTCAGCACAGTTCATTGGCGCTGGTGGACTTTGGTCAATCACCCAATCATCAAAGTGCAAGAACGTAGCCCTTGGCTTCCTTGATTACATCACCCAAGACCCACAGCACGCATTATTTGCTCGGGCTTACGGTGTTGGTCCGGTAACAACCACTGCTGCAAAGGATCCATTCTTCAAGGAAGGCGCTTGGGCAATTTATTCCAAGATCAACGCTGATCCTAAGGAACTTAAGTTCAGTGGTGTTCGTGGTCCTAAGTTGACCGCTTGCTTCGGAGCGATGTACGCCAACCTAGATAAAGATATGGCCAAGCTTTACACCGGCGACCTAACCACAACCAACCTGCTTAAGGGTTGGGCTGATGGGCTAGGTAAAGCTGATTGCATCGATTAATTTCGAAGCAGTAAGCAAAGTTAGTGACTGTCACCTAATTTAGGTGCCAGAGTTTGTGGGAGTGGCTGGTTACGAAAGTAGCCAGCCACTATCCCAAAGAGTTAGAAAAATTCCTTAACTTAATTTTCTAAAGGGGTAGCAGATTTAATGAGCGCGACGATGCAGGGAACAACACGTAAGCGCCCGGCTAGTACCAGCCGAATGTTAAAAGCGTTGGCCTTCTTAACGCCAGCAGCCCTTATGATCTTAATTTTTGTTTTTTATCCAGTAATCCGAACCGTTCAACTCGGCTTCCAAAGCTTCAATTTATTTGATCAACTGAATGTTGGATATAACGGTCTGGAAAACTTTAGGAATTTGATTAACGATCCTAATTTTGATCGTGTGTTGAAAAATACTTTTATCTGGGTATTTGTCTCATTATTTTTTCAATTCACAATTGGTTTCGGCTTAGCTTTATTAATGAAGAAGAAGTTTAAATTTATTGGGATTTACCAAGGTTTAATTTTTATCCCGTGGGCCCTGTCTGGATTCTTAATGGGATTGGTTTGGAAATGGATTTTTGATGAAAGTTTCGGTGTGCTTAATGATGCATTACTAAAACTTGGACTAATTGACACCCGTATCCCATGGCTCTCAAATGGAAATTGGGGAATGGCCGCGGTCATCATCGCAAATGTTTGGTATGGAGTTACTTTCTTCGTAATTATGATTTTGGCTGCACTGCAAGGTGTCCCGACTGAGATGTTAGAGGCGGCTGAACTTGATGGCGCAAATCGTTTTCAAACTTTGTTTAAGGTAATTATCCCGTACATTAGAGCCACATTAATTTTGATTGTATTACTTCGCATTATGTGGATTACCAACTTCCCAGATTTGATTTTTGGTATGACTCAAGGTGGACCTGCTGGGCGTACGCACATCATCTCCTCATGGCTAATTGAGAAATTAACTTTGGATGCAGATTGGGGAGCAGCTTCTGCTCTTGGATTGATGACCATGATGATTTTGTTTGTCTTTACGATTTTCTATTTAATGGCAACCAGACTTGAGAAAGAGTCGGGGGTTTAATGATGTTTACTGCACTTGGTAAAAGTGGAAAATTTTTAGTTCTTACTATCTGGCTTTTCTTTACCGTCTTTCCGATTTATTGGATGGGATTGACTTCCATCAAGCCAAAACGTGAGGTCAATGACCTTTATTACATTCCAAATTCAAGTGCCACTTTAGATAATTATCGGACTTTATTTAGAGATTATGCATTTGGAATCTTCTTAAGAAACAGCTTGATAGTTTCATTAGTTGCTTCTTTTATTGTCATCGGTCTTGGAATACTTGGCGCTTATGCGTTGGCGCGCTATGAGTTCACTGGCAAGGCTCAAGTTATGTTGGCATTTTTAGCGACACAGATGATTCCTGGACTTATTTCCTTAGCTCCTCTTTATCTCTTGATGCAAAAACTTGGATTATTAAACTCACTTATTGGTTTAACTCTTTGTTATGTCGGAGGAATGGTTCCGTTTTCCACGATGATGTTGCGTGGATTTATTCAGCGCATCCCACCCGAACTTGATGAAGCTGCTTTGATCGATGGTTGTAATCGATTTACTGCGCTATTTCGCGTTGTAGCTCCTGTTGCCCTGCCTGGCATTGCAGCAACCTTCATCTTCTCATTTGTGCAATGTTGGAATGAATTGTTCTTGGCGATGATTTTGATTGACTCTGAAGGTAACAAGACCTTCCCAGTTGCGATGCGTTCCTTTATCGGTGGATATTGGATTGAATGGGGCGGTTTATCTGCTGCGGTGATGGTTGGAATTATTCCAACAGTCATCATCTTCGGATTAATGTCTAAGTTTATGATCTCTGGTCTGTCGGCTGGAATTGTTAAAGGCTAATGACTACTTTTGATTTAGCTGAAGCAAAATCCGAATGGAGCCTTGACCCAGAGGTTCACCATCTAAATCATGGAAGTTATGGCGCTTTGCCACGCGTTGTTTATGCAGAACAAAAAAAATGGCAAGAAGAGGTTCATAAAAACCCTGTTGGTTTTTATGCGCGCCTATCCCGCCCAGCTGTTGCCGATGCTCGGGCCAAGATTGCTAAATTTTTAGGACAAGAAGCAGACCAGATTGCTTTGGTGCGTAACACCACAGAGGCGGCAACAACCACAATGCGCGGCTTCCCATTTAAATCTGGTGATGAAGTAATTGTTTTGGATCATGAGTATGGCGCTATTACCTACGCTGTTAAACGCGGTTTATTGCCTGCCGGTGGCAAAGTAGTAGAAGTAGTTGTTCCACGTTTAGCTGCTGATTCAGATGTGGTGAAACTTATCGAGGCTGCCATTACTAACAAGACAGTGATGTTGGTAGTTGATCATGTCACTTCGGCAACTGCGCGTACATTTCCAATATTTGAACTAAGCGCATTGTGTAAAAAACATGGAATTGCATTTACCGTTGACGCTTCTCATGCCCCTGGAAATTTTGATACTGATTTAGATGCGCTAGATGCAGATTTCTGGTTTGGAAATTTACATAAATGGGTTAGCGCACCACAAGGTGCTGGAGTATTTCGGATAGCGCCACGTTGGCAAGGAAAAGTCCAATCACTAGTCGTCTCATGGAATGAATTTGAACCTTATCCATTGCAATTCGACATGCTTGGAACCGTAGATCTTTCAGCATGGCTGGCCGCCCCTCGCGCTATTGAATTTTATGAAGCATTTGGGTGGGAGCGAGTTCGTAAAGCTCACCAACAACGGATGCGTTATGGCCGTGACTTAGTTATGGCAGAACTTGGTGTTGGCGTCGATGAATTGCGTGAAGAAAATCTACCAATGGGTGTAGTTCCGATTCACAATATGCAAGGTGGAGTTGAAGGTTGTGCAGCACTTGGCCGTAAATTAGCAACCGAGTACAAAATCGAAGTTCCTATTACAATCTTTAGTGACAAATACTTCTTCCGCATCTCGGGACATCTTTACAACACGCCTGCAGATTATGAGGCTTTAGTAATGGCTGTTCGAAAAGAATTGAAGTAGCAGATAATGGTTCTTTCTGAAAAAGATCTCTCGATTCTAGAGCGCATTCAAGAGCGCATTCTTTGGCTTGCAGTGCGAATGGTTGATCATGCGAATCGCGAGCGAGCCAACACTGATGGCATCAAGGTTGGTGGACATCAAGCATCAAGTGCTTCACTAGTTTCAGTTATGACTGCACTTTATTTCCACCACTTAAATAGCGAAGACCGAGTTAGTGTAAAACCGCATGCTTCACCAGTCTTTCACTCGATTCAATATTTACTGGGTCGACTAGATAAAAAGTATCTAACTCAACTTCGTTCATTAGGTGGATTGCAAAGTTACCCATCACGGACAAAAGATCCAGATCCAGTAGATTTCTCAACTGGTTCTGTTGGATTAGGTGCCGCCGCTCCACTATTTGCTGGTGTCACCAGAAGGTATGTAGATGCGCACTTTGGTAAACGCCCCGATTCGCGCTTTATTGCGTTAATTGGTGATGCTGAATTAGATGAGGGAAACGTTTGGGAAGCGGTAGCAGATCCAGCCACACATGGACTTGGAAAAGTTATGTGGATTGTAGATTTCAATCGCCAATCTTTAGATCGCGTAATTCCAGGGATTCGAATTGCGCAATGGCGCATGCAATTTGAAGCGGCCGGATGGCATGTAGTCGAAACTAAATATGGTCGTAAATTAGAAGCAGCGTTTGCCGAGCCCGGGAATGCGATCTTCAAGAAATGGTTTGATGACATTCCTAATGAGCAGTACCAATCACTTTATGGGCAAAAACGCGAAGATCTGCGCGCCCGATTTTTAGAGGGTGCTCCAGAAGGTGTAAAAGCCGAGATTGCAAAATACTCTGATGATGAGTTATTTACATTACTAACTGATCTTGGTGGGCATAACTTAAATTCTTTGCTTGCCGCATTTAGAGAGTGTGATGCCGAAACAGATCGACCTAGCGTAATTTTTGCTTACACAGTAAAAGGGTGGGGACTTCCAATCGCCGGAGATCCAAGGAATCACTCCGCTTTACTGACCGAGAAACAGATCTCAGATTTACGAATCAATAAGGGTTTAACTGATGAAAATGAATGGGATTTATTTGCACCTGGCACAGCAGAGGCAGAGCTGTGTTCACAACGGGCAAAGGCCTTGGCTAGAGAATCAACAACTTCTAAAATTGATTTACTCTTACCAACTGAAACTGGTGTAAAAACCACTGGCATGACATCTACTCAAGAAGTCTTTGGAAGAGTTCTAAGTGAGATTAGTCGAAACGATGAGATTAGAAAATATTTAGTTACCACTGCACCCGATGTGGCGACCTCTACAAATTTGGGCGGGTTCATTAACCGAGCAGGTGTTTTTCATCCGCAAGAGTTACGGCGCTGGAATGAAGATCCAATTTTAAAATGGGCTGAAGGTCCAACCGGCCAACATATCGAATTAGGTATTAGTGAGATGAATTTATTTATGTTGCTTGGCCAACTGGGACTTTCTTGGGATCACTCAAGTCAGCCATTAATCCCAATCGGAACTGTTTACGATCCATTTGTTTTACGCGGCTTAGATGCATTTATTTATAGTGTCTACTCTGGTGCTCGATTTATTATTACCGGAACTCCATCTGGAGTAACTCTTGCCCCTGAAGGTGGTGCGCACCAATCAACAATTACTCCTTCGGTAGGCATGGAACTTCCTGGAGTCGTGTTGATGGAACCGGCATATGCCCAAGCTCTTGATTGGTTGCTCTGTGATGCACTTACTCATGTCGCTGGCCAACGTGAAGAAACAACTCCAGAACTTCGCCCAACAGAGTTAGCTTTTTACTTTAGGTTAACTACTCGTCCGATTGATCAAGATCCATTTGCACGAGCACGAGAGCGTTTGGGAGAAGCATTACTTAGATCTCAAGTCATAGCGGGGGCGTACCGATTAATTGATGGACGTGCCAATTTAGATGATTCAAATAAAAATGATTTAACCAATGCACCAGTAGTTCATTTAGTGGGAACAGGTGCGGTCATGCCTGAAGTTTTGATTGCAGCAGCTGAATTAAAGAGTGAAGGTGTTATTGCCCATGTAGTTGATATCACCGCTCCAGGAAGACTCTATGGGGGTTGGCAGCGCACATTGCGTCAAGGAGTTCGAACTGCAACAACTCCATCATTCCCAGGTGCTATGCGACCAATTTTTTCTGAGCGGGCACCAATTGTTTCGGTTCACGATGGCGCCTCACATGCGATGGCATGGCTTGGTTCAGCACTTGGAATGCCACAAGTTGCATTGGGCGTTGACACTTTTGGCCAATCCGGCACCATCCATGATCTATATGACATTAACGACATCGACTCTGGTTCGATCGTAAATGCCGCACTTGCTGCTTTAAGCCTTAATATTTAACGAGGTATGTTAATTTTAAGTATTAATTGATTGGAGCTGCATGTGACAAAAGATTTGGCACATGCGCTAAAAGAATCAACCGAACGTATTGGAAATTTGGAATCTTTAGTTCGTGTGGTTTTATCAGGGGAACGTAGAAACATGGTTCCTCCGGCTGAGCGAATTGATATTCGCCCAGTTCTGATTAAAGAAAAGTTAATGCTGCAGATTGCCAGCAATGATGGCAGAGCGGTTACCACAAAAAATATTGATTTCAATAGCACAGTCATCTCAGAACTCTTAGACAGTGGTTTTGCAAATATTTTGGTTGAGTCAACAGATTCTGCAATCTCTATTCGAGTGACTAAAAAAGGTGAAGCTCAGATTCATTATGAAAAAGTTAATAAAACGCAAGATCTAAATCATGATCGAAAAAAAGATAGATTGTTAGATTCAGCCGATCCATATTTAGTTGAAGTTGGAATTTCAGACCTCACCGGACAAGTAAAACCATCACGGCAGGACAAATATCGCCAAGTAGAAGAGTTTTTACGGATTCTTGCACCAGCCCTCGAAAGCGCAATTTCTGCAGGGCAGATTAAAGCCCCAAGTGATGACTCTCCTCTTGAGATTGTGGATTTAGGTTGTGGAAATGCTTACCTAACTTTTGCAACTCACCAGTATTTGATCAGTAAGGGAATTCCAGTACATGTAACAGGTATCGATATCCGAGAACAAGCTAGAGAGCGGAATTCCCAGATTGCTAAAAAACTTGGCATAGAAAAAAGCATTGAATTCAAAGCTGATGAAATTGCCAGAGTTGGTGGAAGTCAAGTGGATATTGCTATTGCGCTACATGCTTGCGACACCGCAACTGATGATGCAATTGCGTGGGCAGTTAAGAGTAATGCAGGATTGGTTTTGGTGGCGCCATGCTGTCAGCATGATTTGCAATCTAAGTTAAAAGAGCTGCCTGAACCTTGGCCTTTAGTAACAAAGCATGGAATTTTAAAGGAACGATTAGCCGATATCCTCACTGATTCCATTCGTGCGCAGATTTTGCGTTTATTAGGGTATCGAACGGATGTGATTGAATTCATTGGCGGCGAACACACTCCAAAGAATCTATTAATAAGAGCTGTCAATACAAAGGCAAAACCTGAGCAAATTGAGATTACTCGATACCAGGAAATGCTAAAAGAATTAGGAGTTGTGCCGGCTTTGGCAGAGCGGCTTGGAGATAGTTTTACTTTTTAAATTCCAATTCGTACCTAATTAAATTTATTGGTACTGTCTGCGCGTGAAGATAAAAGCTCGCCTAAAAAGCTATGTCGAGCTAATGAAATTGCGAGTCGTAGAGTTATTACTAATCTCCACAATCCCGGCAATGGCCCTCGCAGAACGCGGATTACCCCCATTGGGAATTACGGTCGCAACTTTACTTGGGGGCACCTTGGCCGCAGGAAGCGCCAATGCTTTCAATCAAGTTATTGAAAAAGATTTAGACGAATTAATGCAACGTACAAAGCGTCGTCCATTAGTTGAAAAACAAGTAACTTCCATTGAGAGTTTAATATTTGCCACTTTGATTGGAATTTTAGCGCTTAGTATTTTTTGGATTTTCACTACACCGCTTGCAACTTTTTTAACTTTTTTTGCAATCGCTTACTACGTAATTGTTTATACAATTTTGTTGAAGCGCAGGACTAGTCAAAATATTGTTTGGGGCGGTGCTGCTGGATGTATGCCAGTGTTAATTGGCTGGGCTGCAATTACTAACTCGATAACTTTGAGTGGCCTGCTATTTTTCTTAGTGATTTTCTTTTGGACACCACCACATTTTTGGGCCTTAGCAATCAAATATAAAGATGATTATCAAAGAGCCAAGATTCCAATGCTCCCAGTAGTAGCTTCCCAAAAAATTGTAGCTTCAGCGATGTTATGGCATTCACTTGCAATGGTTTTCGCCTCTATCGCTCTTGGATTTAGCGCGAAACTTCCACTGGCTTACCTAATTATTGCGACGGTACTTGGATTAGGATTTATCTATTTGGTAATTGGGGTTCGTGAAACTGCCACTATTAACCTTGAAAAAGTTGAAAAATCTGCCGCACGGGTTTTCCATGGATCGATCACATATTTGTCACTTTTGTCATTAGCCCTGACTTTATTTGCTTTGATTTAGGCATGCTTTGGGGCTCGTCCGTTAGGCTGTACCCATGTCTAAAGTATTAGCCTCACTTCCAGTCGGTGAAAGAGTTGGGATCGCCTTTTCCGGTGGCCTAGACACCTCTGTAGCGGTGGCATGGATGCGCGCAAAAGGTGCCATTCCTTGTACTTACACCGCCGACCTTGGTCAATATGACGAGCCAAATATTGATTCAGTTCCAGATAGAGCAAAAGAGTACGGCGCAGAGATTGCGCGGTTAGTTGATTGCAAAAGTGCACTCGTTGAAGAGGGGCTAGCCGCTATCGCATGTGGAGCTTTCCATATCCGCTCTGGTGGAAAACAGTATTTCAACACGACTCCACTTGGCCGTGCAGTAACCGGAACTTTCTTAGTGCGGGCAATGTTGCAAGACAAAGTCGAAATTTGGGGAGATGGTTCAACTTACAAAGGTAATGACATCGAGCGTTTTTATCGTTACGGCTTATTAGCTAATCCCAATTTAAGAATTTACAAACCCTGGCTGGATGCAGATTTTGTGCGCGAACTCGGCGGACGTAAAGAGATGTCTGAATGGCTGGTCGCAAACAAGTTGCCATATCGCGATAGTGTCGAGAAGGCTTACTCAACCGATGCAAATATCTTGGGTGCAACTCATGAAGCAAAAAGTCTAGAAAACCTGGACTCATCTATTGAAATTGTTAACCCAATTATGGGAGTTAAGTTTTGGGATGAATCAGTAAAGATTGCAACTGAAGATGTCAAGATCGCATTTGTGCAAGGAAGACCAGTTTCCATAAACGGAAAGAGCTTTACCGACGTGGTTGCTTTGATGAATGAAGCGAATCAAATCGGTGGTCGTCATGGTCTTGGTATGGCAGATCAAATTGAAAACCGAATTATTGAAGCAAAGAGCCGTGGCATTTATGAAGCACCAGGAATGGCATTGTTGTTTATTGCTTATGAAAGATTAATAAGTGGTATCCATAACGAAGACACAATTGCAAATTATCATGCCGAAGGTAGACGTCTTGGAAGATTGCTTTATGAAGGCCGTTGGTTAGATCCACAAGCATTAATGTTGCGCGAATCTTTGCAACGTTGGGTAGCATCTGCAGTTACTGGTGAAGTGACGTTACGTCTTCGTCGTGGTGATGACTACTCAATTATCAATACAACTGGCTCAACGCTCACTTATCACCCAGAAAAACTCTCAATGGAGCGAACCGAAAATGCCGCATTTGGACCAGTAGACCGAATTGGCCAACTAACCATGCGCAATCTTGATATCGCAGATACCCGTGCCAAACTTGAGATGTACGCTGCCCAAGGCCAACTTGGCGGGGGAGAGTTCAAATTGATCGGACAATTAGAGATGGGTCAGGAGTAGGTAATCGAAGTCGGGTAATCCCTATTCGAAATCGATAATTTTGAGCCCAGAAGCAACAAAGGGGTTGTAAAGACCGCAGGGTTGCAGAACGATTAGGCAAGTGTTCAAGGCGTCGATTTAATCAGGAGGTAATTCATGTCAATGCAAAATGTTGGGAAACTGATTGGCAACTCAGATGGAAATAACCCCCAAGACCAAAAGGCGCACTTAGCTGTTAGAACCTTACCTGAACTTCCAGAAGCCCCCGAAGAGCCTGACATGATCTCAATCTACTTAAAAGTTTATGAAAATAAAGTTGATGATTTGATTAAATTATTAGCTAAGGCCGCTTCCAGTAAAGATGGTGCCAAGATAATCAAAAACCTACCTGGTTTTGAAGGTAAGAATGCGGTTAAAGAATTACAAAAACATCCAGATACTTTTATAAAAAGTTTTCAAAAAAATGATGATAATTTAGAATCATTATTAGACGCAATTCAGGATTCTAAATTAGGAGACAAACTAATTGCTTTGCTAGAGAGAACTCCTGCAGGCCATGCATTATTTAAAGAAATTGCTGAGAAGATTGAAAGTGAATTAAATGAATATAACGAGGCGATGCTTCAGTATGAAGACGAGCTAACGGCCTATGAGATTGCACTTGATGAGTTCATTAACCCAGCCTTTCTCCCGCAGCAAGACGAATCTGCCAGTGATGAAATTATCGCGGAAGCCGAAGCGGATGCTGAAGCGGAATTAAGCGTAGAAGATGCAGCAGCAGCTGCTCTAGTCGAAGAAGAACCTCTTGTCTCAGAAGAAGAAGAAGAAGTAGTAGTGGATGAGGAAATTATTGCTGAGGGTGAGGTAATTTCTGATGAAGTAGTCGTGATTGACGAAGAGGTTTTAGTTGACGGTGAAGTTGTAATTGAGGAAGAAGTAACTTCTGATGAAGAAGTTGTAGATGAAGAAGTTGTAGATGAATCAATAACGCCACCTGTTAGCGGGTCATAAGAATAGTGTTTACCGGCAAGAATGTAGTTGTAACTGCAGCCGCCGGAAATGTGGGCCGTAATTTAGTCGAAAAATTTCATAGTTCTGGTGCTGTGGTAATTGCCGCAGACATCAATGAAAATGGATTGAATGATTTAGCTAATACTTTTCCAGGGATCCGCATTTTGGTTCAAGATGTAGCAACGGTTGCTGGTGCAGAAAAGATTATCAAAATTGCAGATAATAAAATTGATGTACTTTGTAACAATGCAGCGCTAATTGAAGCCACAGTAATGGAAGATATTGAAGAAAAAGTTTGGGATGAAGTTATTAGAGTGAATTTAACTGGGCCTTTTTTACTCTCAAGAAGAGTGATTCCATTGATGGTTAAATCTGGTGGCGGAGTTATTATAAATACTGGCTCTACCGCCTCCCTTCGTGGAGGTAGATGTGGGCCGGCATACACAGCTTCTAAACATGGCTTAATGGGTTTAACCCAAAATATTGCTGCTGCTTATTTTGACAAGGGAATTCGTTGCAACATTGTTTGCCCAGGACACATCGAACGGCCCGAAGGAGCGCCAGAAATTTCATTATTGCAATCAAGTCCAAAGGTTGTTAGCCGTCCTTGGGATAAATCTGTTTCTGCCGGGGGTATTGCATCTCTTATATATTTCTTGGCATCTGACGAAGCAAAACACATCAACGGAGTGGCAATTCCGATAGATGAAGCAGCACTTGCGTTTTAGAGGATAATCTTCGTTAAAGAGAATCTGTAAAAGGAGATTTATATGCAGCGCTATGCCTCAGTTATTAGAATTCCTCAATCTCACCGGGAGCAGTTTGAGCGTCATCACGCAAATGTTTGGCCGGAAGTTTTAAAGGTATTACATGACTGCAACATTCGTAATTTTTCTATGTATCGCTACGGCGAATTACTTTTCGAATATTTGGAGTATGTTGGAAATGATTTTGCAAGTGATATGAAAAAAGCTAGTGAAAATCCGAAAAACATTGAATGGCGAAATTTAATTGCACCATTGTTAGAAAGGGTTGAGGAGGCCACTCCTAGCGAGCACTGGCACATAATTCCAGAGGTTTTTCACGTAGATTGAAGTAAGTGTTACCAAAGAGCAAAGTGCGTCGTGACGGGCTCGAACCGCCGACCCGGTGATTAAGAGTCACCTGCTCTACCAACTGAGCTAACGACGCATGTTTTTTAAACCGGGGGAACCTTATCAGCCGGTATCTTCTCTTCTAACTTTCACCATTTTTGTGCAGTGTGGGGGAAGCCCTACTCAATTGATAAAAAATTCATGAAAATCTGCGATTTCACTACCCAATAGCCATTTTCCGGATTATGGTTTGACCAGTAAGGGTTCGTCGGGAACCGCCTCTTGAGTGGTCAGATAGCTGGATATTCCAGCAAATTATGTTTTATTTAATTTAAAGATTTTCTTCCGGCACCCAACTAATTAATTAGGAGTAAAAAATGACTGAACAGACACCTCCTCCATCAGATCCAGCAGGCGCAGGAGCACCTCCTCCGCCTCCACCACCTCCACCACCTCCACCACCTCCACCACCTGCGGCGGAAATGGCTCCCCCTCCACCACCACCTCCACCACCTCCAGGAAACTTCGGCGGCGGAACACCTCCACCACCACCTCCACCTCCACCACCTCCACCACCTGCGGCGGAAATGGCTCCCCCTCCACCTCCTCCAGGAAATCAAGGCGGTAACCAAGGCGCATTCACACCTCCACCTCCTCCAGGAAATCAAGGCGGTAACCAAGGCGCATTCACACCTCCACCTCCTCCAGGAAACCAAGGCGGAAACCAAGGCGGATTTGGCGGACCAGGAAACCAAGGCGGAAACCAAGGCGGATTTGGCGGACCAGGAAACCAAGGCGGAAACCAAGGCGGAAACCAAGGCGGATTTGGCGGACCAGGAAACCAAGGCGGAAACCAAGGCGGAAACCAAGGCGGACCAGGAAACCAAGGCGGACCAGGAAACCAAGGCGGATTTGGCGGGCCAGGAAACCAAGGCGGACCAGGAAACCAAGGCGGAAACCAAGGCGGATTTGGCGGGCCAGGAAACCAAGGCGGAAACCAAGGCGGATTTGGCGGGCCAGGAAACCAAGGCGGAAACCAAGGCGGA
>CAEZZS010000048.1_pt1 | contig 11993 bp, 14 predicted proteins | sample 7266841 | NCBI WGS metagenome assembly CAEZZS01 (sample SAMEA6813968, study PRJEB35770) | uncultured Actinomycetes bacterium | biome: Freshwater; feature: Freshwater reservoir; material: water | place: Czech Republic | collected 2016-08-15 | depth 30m m
ACTGAGGTAGATAAAGTTGTTGGCCTTGAACTTGGTGCTGATGATTATGTGACTAAGCCTTATTCTTCAAGAGAGTTGATCGCCAGAGTTCGCGCTGTACTACGCCGTCAAGAAGAACCAGATGAAGTAAGTGGCGTACTTGTTGGTGGCAATGTTCGAATGGATATTGAGCGTCATATCGTGAGCGTTGACAATATTGCAATTTCATTGCCTTTGAAGGAGTTTGAATTACTGGAATTTTTAATGCGTAACTCGGGAAGAGTTCTAACCAGAATTCAACTAATTGATCGAGTTTGGGGTAGTGATTACGTGGGAGATACAAAAACTCTTGATGTGCACGTCAAGCGATTACGCGCCAAAATTGAGAAGGATCCGGCTAACCCTGAAATGATTGAGACTGTGCGCGGACTTGGTTATAAATTCTTAGGATAAGGAATTTAGCTAGTTAATTAGTTAGAGGGGCTCCATTAACTGATGCAAACTCCGCACTTTTTTCACGGACTAAAAGATCCACTTTTAATTTACCAGACCCCGAGAAAGTAAATTCAACTGGTATTCGATCACCAATTTTTGCATTTATTTCAGGGAATACCGCTATGGCATTTGCGCTATCTCCAGAAAACACAGCTTTTCCGCCGATGTTAAGTGCTGGTGCAAAAGGAGTTAATGTTGCTTCAACGCTATTTGCGATTATTGCACTTATGCGATCACTTGTTTTTCCATTATTTACAACAGTGCCAACAAGTACTGCGCTTCCATCAGGTTGGGCCACAAGAAGTACATTTACCAATCGAAGATCGCCAATATTTGCTTCAATGCCATCAGTAAGTTGAGAACTTAAACGTGTTTGCGCATCTGGGCCAGCGCCACAACCACTTAATAGCAGAAGGGCGGATATTGCCAGTGTTGTGATAGATGGTTTAGCTACTTTGCGCACGGCAGGTATTCTCCTTGGCTTAGGCGGTAAATGCGAAATCCTAAATTGGGCACAGATTTACATATTTTGTCAACCACAATTTAGCGAAAAATATAGCCGTCTACCTGCATAGATAGTAAAAATTTGGCGCGTTCTTACTCACATTTGACTGGTAGACTTAGCCCTATAAATCACCCCAAGAACGCCCTCGAAAGGCCTTAAATGTCATTTAAAGTTGGCGAAACAGTCGTTTATCCACATCATGGAGCAGCTCTAATCGAAGCGATTGAGACTCGGACCATCAAGGGCGAAGAGAAGATTTACTTAGTATTGAAGGTGACTCAAGGAGATCTAACCGTACGAGTCCCAGCCGAAAATGTTGATTTAGTCGGAGTTCGTGATGTTGTTGATAGCGCTGGTCTAGATCGAGTATTTGGAGTATTGCGTCAGCCATATACAGAAGAGCCAACAAATTGGTCACGTAGATACAAAGCAAATCTTGAAAAACTTGCTTCTGGAGATGTAATTAAAGTTGCTGAAGTTGTCCGCGATCTCTATCGCCGCGATCTCGATCGTGGACTTTCTGCCGGTGAAAAACGGATGCTTGCGAAAGCTCGTCAAATTTTAATTAGTGAGCTAGCGCTCGCCGAGAAAACAGATGAGATGAAAGCTGAAGTTATTCTCGACGAGGTACTTGCCTCCTAATCGGCTGACACATGGGAATAAATGGCGAATTTTTTTCGGCAATAATTCCAGCAGCAGGTAGTGGTGATCGTCTCGGCCAGTCAATTCCAAAATCACTTGTCGTCATAAATGGCAAAACATTAATTCAAAGAGCGGTTGAATCTATTTTGCCGCATGTTGATGAAGTAATTATTGCTGCACCAAAAGATTTTGAGTTAGAAATTTCTGGATTATTTTCAGATAACAAAAAAATTAAAGTTATCTCTGGTGGCGAAGTACGCAGCAAGAGTGTCGCTGCAGCACTTTCTCAAGTTAATCAAAATGCCGACTATATTTTGGTACATGATGCAGCTCGTTGTTTTGCAACACAAGCACAAACTATTCGAGTTATAGATGCTTTGCTTGCAGGGGATCATGCAGTGGTTCCGGGGATTGAAGTAGTAGATACGATTAAAGTTATAGATGCAAATAATTTTGCCGAATCAACCCCATCGCGTTCTTCGCTAAGAGCGGTACAAACCCCACAAGGTTTCAGCGCCCGAATTTTGCATCGAGCACATCAATCTGGAAATGATGCAACTGATGACGCAGCATTGGTGGAAGCACTTGGGATTGCAGTAAGAGTTGTCCCCGGAGAACCAAATGCGCATAAAATTACGACTCCGGCTGACTTAGAGTGGGCAAAGAGATTGGCGGAAACAAATGAGTGAAATATTTACTGGAATAGGTTTTGACGCTCATAAATTTGGAGATAAAAAGGGTGCATGGATTGCTTGCCTTGAATGGCCTGAGAGTTTGGTATGTGAGGGACATTCCGATGGAGATGTTGTCGCGCATGCAATCTGTGATGCTTTACTTTCGGCAGCAAATCTCGGTGATCTTGGAAGCAATTTTGGAACGTCAGATCCGAAATGGGACGGAGTAAGCGGGGCTAATTTATTAGCTGAAGTTTACAAATTGATTAGTGCGGAAAAATTCAAAATTCAAAATGTGAGCGCTCAATTAATCGGCAATTCACCTAAAATCGGTCCACGACGAGATGAAGCAATTACTGCGATTAGTTCAGCCTTAAATGGTGCGCGAGTGAGCCTGTCAGCCACTACCACCGATGGAATGGGATTCACCGGATCTGGCGAAGGATTGGCCGCGCTGGCAACTGTCCTTATTGCACGTTAGTTAGACTGATCAAGTGAGTATCCACTTATATGACAGCGCAACTCGAGAAATCCGCGCATTTAAACCGCTGATTACAGGTGCGGTTTCCATTTATCTGTGTGGTGCAACGGTGCAAGCTCCTCCACATATTGGACATGTAAGAAGTGGAATCAATTTCGATATTTTGCGCCGCTGGTTAACTCATTCTGGATATGACGTAACTTTTATTCGCAATGTGACTGATATTGATGACAAAATTTTACAAAATGCGTTGAAAGAAAAGATGCCGTGGTGGGCCTTAGCGCTTAAATATGAGCGAGCATTTACTCAAGCATATAAAGAGTTGAATGTGCTCCCGCCAACGTATGAGCCTCGTGCAACTGGTCACATAACTCAGATGGTTGAATTAATTGAAAAATTGATTTCTCGAGGTAAAGCGTATGCACCAGGTAACGGTGATGTTTATTTAGATGTTCATTCACTAGATGAGTATTTAACAATCTCTAAACAAAAATTAGCTGATCTTTTGGTTTCACCTGATGGTGATCAAAGTTTTAAGAAAAACCCACAAGATTTCGCATTATGGAAAAGCGCGAAGCCTGGTGAGCCGTCATGGCCAACACCTTGGGGTGCGGGACGACCAGGTTGGCATATTGAATGTTCAGCGATGGCACACGCTTATTTAGGCGAGGTCTTTGATATTCATGGCGGAGGGTTAGATTTAGTTTTTCCACATCATGAAAACGAAATCGCCCAATCAAATGCAGCAGGTTATCCATTTGCAAAACTGTGGATGCACAATGCTTGGGTCACTACTGCTGGTGAGAAAATGAGTAAGTCACTTGGCAATTCATTGCGGGTAAATGAGTTGTTGACCAAAGTACGCGGAATTGAATTACGTTGGTATCTAGGTAGTGCACAGTATCGATCAATGCTTGAATATTCACCAGAGGCACTTGACGAATCAGCAGCTGGATTCCGCAGAGTAGAAAATTTTTTGAAACGTGCGACAGAAATTATTGGCCAAAATCCAGAGCTAAAAATTTCTAAAGATTTTGCAGCGGCTATGGATAATGATTTAGCAGTTCCAGAAGGCTTAGCAATAATTGCTGAATTAGTTAGGTCGGGAAATGCCGCGATCACGTCGAATGACAAAAAAACACTTACTGAAAATGCAGCAAATGTGCGTGGAGCACTTTCAATTTTAGGATGCGATCCTTTTGACGACAACTGGGTTATAGATCAAAGTAATGAATTAACTGAAATTGTCGATGGCTTGGTCAAACTTGCTCTTGCAGAGCGAGAAGCGGCCAGAATTCGTCAAGATTGGCAGAGTGCAGATCGCATTCGGGATGCAATCTCTGCAGTCGGGATTTCCATCGAAGATACTTCGAGTGGTCCGCGATGGACCATCACTCGGGGCGAGGACAGGTAAATGATGGTTAAGAAAAAAGTTGGTACTGGTGGAAATAATAAGAGACGTTTAGCGGGAAAAGGTCCGACACCAAAAGCTGAAGATCGCACCTATCACCCTGCTGCTAAGCGTAAAAAAGCTGTAGCGAAAAAGGGGAAGCCGGCAAAAGCTGGTGCCAAAAGACCTGGAACCAGAGATTCACGGCGATCAACAGAGCAGAGCGGTGTTGGTGATGGCGCTAGATCTAAATCAGTAGCGCGCACTCCAAGATCTGCAAGCCGGGAGACTCCACTTGAAGAGGACATAATTGTTGGACGTAATCCTGTATTAGAAGCGCTACGTGCCGAAATGCCATCACGTAAAGTTTTAATGGCCCGCGGAATTGATATTGATGATCGAGTTCGTGAAATCGTTGAGTTAGCCCGTGAGAAAAAAATTCCAATAGAGGAGTGCGCAAGACGAGAGCTAGATGCTTATCCAGCTCACCAAGGTATTGCGTTGCGAATTTCACCATACGTTTATAAAGAGTTTGATGATGTCCGTGGAAAAGTTGAAGGTGTTCCACTTTTTGTTGCCCTCGACGGAGTAACCGATCCGCGCAATCTCGGTGCAATTGTGCGAAGTGCTTGTGCTTTTGGTGCGCATGGTGTTGTAGTTCCAGAGCGACGTTCTGCCGGTATGAGTGCAGTTGCTTGGAAAGCATCAGCAGGTGCAGCAGCTAGAACACCAGTCACTCAAATTCGAAACTTAGTAGCCACAATTCAAGAAGTTCAAAAAGAGGGCTACTTTGTAATTGGATTAGATGCTGATGGTGAAGCGTTGATCGGTGAATTAGCAGCAGCAACTGAACCTTTGTTACTAATTGTTGGTGGAGAAGGTAAAGGCCTATCGCGATTAGTGCGCGAGCATTGCGATTTAGTGGTTTCAATTCCAATGTCCTCAGAGATGGAATCATTAAATGCCAGTATTGCAGCAGCGATCGCACTATTTTCAATATCAGAAAAAAGGAAAGCTATAAAATAAGATGATTAGATATACCCGCTTCATCGCTTTAGGTGATTCATTCACTGAAGGCGTGGGAGATATTCAAGTCGATGGCCAATTTAGGGGATGGGCGGATCGCGTAGCGGAGCGGTTAGCCAAAGAGCAACCTGATTTTTCTTTCTATAACTTAGCAATACGTGGAAAATTAGTAGCAGAGGTAGTTGATAATCAAATCCCAGAAGCTATTAACTGGATTCAAGGCCCGGCAACCCTAGTTTCCTTTCATGCTGGAGCCAATGATGTATTGCGCCCCGGATATAACCCAGAGATCGTATTGCCGCAGTATCGAGAAGCGGTGCGCACCCTTGCCGCCACCGGAGTCCAATTGCTTTTATTTACTGCTATAGAGCGCGTAGCAAAATCTGGAAAAATGCAGGAGTTGTGGCATCAAAGGTTCAGTGGTTTTAACAACAATGTCAGAGCCATCGCCTTAGAAGTAGGGGCGATTGTTGCTGATGCTAATTTAGATCCAGATATCGCTTCAGCCAGATTTGTTGACACTGATAAATTGCATCTAAATCCAGCAGGCCATGCTCGTGTTGCGGAATCTGTTCTACAACTAGTTGGCGCCGAGTTTGATCCAAATTGGAGCGCGCCCTTGCCTCCGCTTCCGCCAATAGGGAAGATAAAAGCAACTTGGGCAGAGCTAAATTGGATTATTACTTTCTTGATCCCTTGGGTTTCACGTCGGATCAGGGGCATCTCATCAGGGGATGGCAGGGTTGCAAAGCACCGGGAGCCAATTACACTTTCGTAACCGTTAAGAAAGGCAAGCCATGAAAATCGACTCAGTAGATCTATTTTATTTACGTATGCCAGAGGTTCTCGATATCGGTGATGGCAGCCAAGATGCATTATTAGTTCGGGTTACCGCAGATGGTTATGTTGGATGGGGCGAGGCTGAGGCATCACCACTGACTTCGATTGCAAGTTGGATTGCGCCGATGTCGCATAGCGCGTGTCACCCAGTTATTGATTCAGTCTTAGGAGAGCAATTAAATTCGCCAGAAGATATTTTTGCAATTACTCGTAAGGTACGTGCAAACTCTTTTTATGCAATTATTCAAAGCGATCTAACACTTTCTGGAATCGAAATTGCACTTTGGGATTTGCTTGGACAAGTTAAAGAAGAGCCGATTTATAAATTACTTGGTTACAAAGAAGCTACCCGCAAACTTCCATACGCTTCAGTTTTATTTGGCGATACTGTAGAAGAAACCTTGAAGAAAGCAAGTGACATTAGAAAAGTTGGCTTTAGTGCAATTAAATTTGGATGGGGACATTTTGGTCGTGGAAGTGTGCAAGATGATGCAGACCATATTCACGCTGCACGAGAGGGCATAGGTGCCGATGCACATTTAATGATTGATGCTGGAACTATTTTTCATGAGGATGTAGAAGCGGCCGCCGCAAGATTGCAAGCATTATCTGATGCAAATGTGCTTTGGTATGAAGAACCTTTTGATGCTGCTGCTTTGGCTTCTTATGGTGAATTAGCGAAACGAACACCTAAAGTGAAATTAGCTGGTGGCGAAGGCGCGCACAATCCATACCAGGCCGAACATTTAATTGATCACGGCGGAGTGGGCTTTGTACAAATTGACACTGGATACATTGGTGGAATTGGCGATGCATACCGTGTTGCTCAATATGCAAAAACTCGTGGTGTGCAATTTGTAAATCATACTTTTACTTCACACTCAGCACTTTCAGCATCGTTGCAGCCATTTGCTGGACTTAAAGATTCTTGGATAACTGAGTATCCAATGGAGCCAAAATCTCTCTGCGTTGAATTAACTGTAGATAAGATTGAAGTGGAAAGCGATGGAATGATAACTATTCCAGATCGCCCTGGCATTGGTCTTGAAATTAATTTAGTTGCAGTTAAAAAGTATTTAGTTGAAACAGAGATAAAGGTTGGCGGAAAAGTTCTTTACACAACGCCAACCGTTTAAATTATTTCGCGTTTCTGATCTTTTCACGGTCGAAGAGGTGCTGGGGTTTGTAACCCATCACCTCTAACCAGTGGTCAGAACTAAAGATTGATTGGTAGCCAGAGAAATCCCCACGCAACTCGGTCGTTGGGTGATATTTAGCTAATAATTTATCAGTGGTTTCGAGTGCCATCGTGTCTGGTGCCATTAAATTAAACACTTGGGCCCCTTTTAGATCACTGCGAACAGTAAGTTCAAGAGCGGCGGCAGCATCACGCGCATCTAAATATGCCCAACCAATTTTTGCTGCAGTTTTAGCAAGTTCAGCGTCGTGATGATTAAATTTAATCGCAAAATCTTCAAGTTCATTCATATTATTTGTATAAGGAAAGCGAAAACCCACAAAGGTGGTATCGCTGCGCTTGGACCACATCAAAGCGGCTTGCTCATTTGCTTCTTTGCAAAGGGAATAACTCTCGGTGCACATCAGCGGATGAGGCTCAGTCATAGGCACGTAGATTGGTGAACTCCATTCATCTGACCATGCTTGGCCGTATGCAGAACAACTTGATGCATAAGCAACGACGCGACATTTTGCATTTGCAGCTGCACTAAAAATTGCAAAAGTCGCATTGACATTATTTTTATAGACGTTGTATTGGCGCTCATCCCTGGGACTCGGAATACCAGCCATGTGGATGACCGCATCAGAATCAGCTACCACCTTGTCGGCAAAATCTAAATCTGTTAAATCGCCCACATGTAACTTGATTCCAGCAGGCACTGGTCCATCTGCGATATCTACCGCGACCACCTCATGGCCACGATCTACGAGGAGTTGAGTGGTAACTTTTCCGATTCGTCCTATTGCACCAGTCATTGTGATTTTCATGGTCGCGAGCCTAGCAACACTCCATTTCTATAGGGAAGGTAAACCTGTCATAATCAGATCGTTGGGGTTTTTGAACTCCTGTTTTGCCGAAGTGGCGCAATTGGTAGCGCACCCGACTTGTAATCGGGCGGTTAGGGGTTCGATTCCCCTCTTCGGCCCGAATAATTAAATAAATGATTCACGGATGAACGGAGAGTCCATTGGATTTAACCATTCTGACCCGAGAGTTAACACCTTTTGAGCATCTCGTTGGTAAGCACATGTGCGACGGACTTTCTAACGCCGCGATCGCGATTAAAACCGCACACACTGAGAAAGTAATTGAAAATACTATTTCACGACTTGCAAAAGCTTTTGCACTTAAATCAGCACCAGATATAAACATTAGAGTTTTACTAGCGCTTGCTTATCGTTCTCATTTTGGTGATAGTGCATTTGATAAAATAAATGTTGCGTGTAGCCATCTTGAAATTGGTCCAGATGGAAAGCAAATCTGTACTAGACACATTTAATTTAATTGTGATCTATATCTAAGTGTCAGCACTCAACAATCTTCGCTAAGGGCTGGCCCCGGCAAATTTGTATTCCCTGCCTATTGATCAGGAGTTCAATAGTGATGAAGGCATAAGTCTTCTAAATGCAGGGGGAGATGTAACTATGAGAAGAAAAAGATTTGATGCAATGGTCAGCCTAGTTGGATTAGGTTTGAGTATATTTTTATTTGTTGCGGCGGGGCTACTTAACTGGGGTTATTCATTTGCAGATAACACTGTGAAATCACAATTGGCTGCACAAAATATTTACTTTCCAGAAAAAGGTTCACCAGGGTTTGACGCCGAAACTTTCCCAGATTTGCAGCAGTATGGTGGAATGCAGATGACAACTGGAAAACAGGCACAGATGTATGCCGACCATTACATAGCCGAACATTTAAATAAAATAGCCGGCGGAAAAACTTATTCGGAGGTAAGTACTCTTTCACGTGCTAACCCAACAGATGCTGCCTTGGCCGGGCAAGTGCAAACTTTGTTTCGTGGCGAAAGCTTAAGAGGAACCTTGTTGACTGCATTTGCATTTTGGCAGTTAGGGCAGATCGCAAAACTTTCCTCATACGCCGCACTTTTGGCCGGTGGATTGATGTTGTTTATGACAATCCTGGGATACCGACATCTTCGTCGCACTCCTGAAGAGGCGACGATCTAGTCCCCTAACTCTCCGTGGGGGATAGCCATTTGGCTCTGGATGAAAATTCAGAGCCATTTGGGTTTTATGGCAAAACCGATAACCTCATCCGCATGATTATTGATTTACGTTCAGACACGCTCACTAAGCCATCAGAGGGGATGCGACTTGCGATGGCAAGTGCTGAAGTTGGTGATGATGTTTATGGTGAGGACCCAACAGTTAATTCACTAGAAGAACGAGTGGCAAAAATGTTTGGGAAAGAAGCCGGATTATTTACGCCGACTGGATCAATGGCAAATCAATTGGGAATTCGTTTACTTGTAAAACCTGGTGAAGAGTTGCTTTGTGAAGAAGATGCGCATGTAGTCCGAGCCGAATTAGGAGCAAGTGCGGCTCAAGGAGGCGTAACAACTCGAACATGGCACGCAGAACGCGGATTATTAAATGCTGATGAAGCGATTCGATTGGCTAGACCAGATGCTGGTGCATATTTAGTTTCTACAACAGCAATCGCAATTGAGAACACCCATAACTTTGGTGGTGGAACAGTTCAACTGATTAGCGAAATCGCAAAGTTATATTCACTAAGTAAAGAAGTTGGAATCTCATTACATTTAGATGGCGCTCGGATATGGAATGCACACATAGCAACTGGAACACCATTGCTGGAATATGGAAAATACTTTGAAACTATAAGTGTCTGTCTATCAAAAGGCATTGGTGCACCTATCGGTTCAGTTTTACTTTCAACTAAAGAGAATATTGCGGTTGCTCGAGTTTGGCGAAAAAGATTAGGCGCTGGAATGCGCCAGGTAGGAGTACTTGCTTCGGCAGCACATTACGCACTCGATCACAACATCGCACGATTGGCTGAAGATCATCGCAATGCGCAAATTCTTGCAAGTGCTATCCACTCCGTCGCCCCGGATTTGGTAGATCCAAAAGTTGTTGACTCAAATATTGTGGGTTTAAATCTGAACTCGCATCGATTAAATGCAAGCCAGGCCAGTACAGCGCTTAGAGAAGAAGGCGTCTTTGCTAGTGCTCTAGGGCCAAGATATTTGCGCTTGGTTACTCATATGGATGTAAGCACAGAGCAAATTGAAATTGCAGCCACAAAACTAGTAAAGATTCTGGTCTAGTGGCAAGCACACCGCCTGTTCGATAAAGTAGTGGTATGAAAATCCTTTCAATAGATGGCGGTGGCGTGCGTGGGTTGATCCCAGGCATGATTATTGTTGAAATTGAAAAGCGCATGGGCAAACCCATTAGCGAATTTTTTGACTTAATTGCGGGAACATCTGCTGGCGGACATATTGCGCTAGCGCTTGCCACGCCTGGTGCTGATGGAAAACCTAAATGGAGCGCACCAGAGTTGGCCGCTTACTATCGTGAAGCGTATGGACGGATCTTCGATAACTCCGGTTTTAAAGTGCTCGATGTTTTGAAAGGATTAACAAGCGAAAGATATTCCACAGATGGAATAGATGCTGCTCTAGATGAGATTTTCGGAGAGAGTAAATTAAGTGAAGCATTAATTGAAGTGCTGATTACTGCATTTGAAGTCGAAAGCGGAGAACCACATTTCTTTTTAAGAAGTGAGGCACGAGAGAATCCTAAAAAAGATCACTTAATGAGTTTTGTGGCACGAGCAACTAGTGCGGCACCAACATATTTTGAACCAGCTGCAAAATTTAATAATGAAGAAAGTATGGCTTTTCTAGATGGAGCGGTTTTTGCAAATAATCCAGCAATGTGTGCTTTTGCTCATGCGCAATCTTTAGGATTTGATGAAGACGAAATGACCATTATTTCTTTAGGCACTGGAGCTGTATCTCGGATTTTGCAATATGAAGAGGTTCGCCATTGGGGATTAGCAAACTGGGCTAGACCCATCTTGGACATTACTTCACAAGCAAGTAACCATGCAATCGATTGGCAGTTAAACCACATTTTGCGCAAGGGACATTATTTTAGAGTCCAACCACTCATGTCTGGCATGAGATCTGCGATCGATGATGCCCGGCCTGAAACGATTAAGGCTCTCGAAGAGGCAAGTCGTGAAGTAATTGTTAGGCACAATGAGGATCTCGATAAATTATGTCAACTGCTAGCTGATTAATGATTGGAATCTAAATGTCTAATGTAGTTATAGCCGAGTTTCGCGATTCAGGAGATCGTTTTGTAGAAATAGCCAAAAGCATCTCGAGCGAAAAGTTGCATAAAATCACAGTAAATGATGAATGGTCTCCGGCAAATATCATTCACCACATGGCTGATTCCGAAGCACATTTTTATATTAGATATTTGCGCGTACTCACTGAAAATCTGCCAACTACCGAATTTTTTGATGAAAATGTCTATCCAGAGCTTTTGCAATATGAAAAGCGTGATGTAAATGCGTCTATTGCACTGATTGAAGGTATTCGAGCTTCTAGCATTTCGCTCTTTAATAATTTTAGTGAGGAAGATTGGCAACGCAAAGGTTTGACTTCTGAAGGAAAAGAGTTTGTATTAATTGCCTTAATCAAAAAAGCACGTTCACATATCACGGACCACGCAAATCAGTTAAATGAAACTCTTCTAGCTATTTAAATTAAAGCGCATCCATAATATGGCGGTTACCTCGGTCAAAGGTTAGATAATTCCAAGACCAATCTGCAATCGTTCCAATTTTGTTACGGCCACCAAGTAAATAAAACAAGTGCAAGAATAACCAAATACCCCATGCTATGAAACCAGAAATTCGTAAACCTTTTACTTCCACTA
>CAEZZS010000051.1_pt1 | contig 11129 bp, 11 predicted proteins | sample 7266841 | NCBI WGS metagenome assembly CAEZZS01 (sample SAMEA6813968, study PRJEB35770) | uncultured Actinomycetes bacterium | biome: Freshwater; feature: Freshwater reservoir; material: water | place: Czech Republic | collected 2016-08-15 | depth 30m m
CCCTTCTAGGGTAAAGCCGCTGAATCGATTCATCTGGCCAGAGATTCAACTAACTTGTAGGAGAAATTATGACTCTCAATGAGAGCGTTCGTACCACCCCAGCCCCACGTCCGCGTAAATCAATCAAGGTTGGATTAGTCGCTGGAGGACTAGGGACATATTGGCCACAATTTCCGGGGTTGCTTCCACAATTACAAGCATCGGCAAAGTTTGTTTCCGAGCGCATCGCGAAATTAGATGTTGAACTGGTGGATGTTGGATTTATCTCAGACGCCCAAGAAGGAGCTGCTGCTGCTGAAAAATTACGCGCAGCTGGATGCGATTTAATCGTAACTTTTTTAACTACTTACATGACCGCTTCAATGATTGTTCCAATTGCGCAACGATCCAATGCGCCAGTTCTGGTGATTAACATGCAACCAACTGAGCAGATGGATCATGCAAATTTTGATACTGGTGCTTGGTTGGCATATTGCGGAGCATGTCCACTTCCTGAAATGGCAAATGCTTTTGAGCGCGCAGGAGTACCATTCCGAAGTGTTTCTGGCTACTTACATGAAGAGCGAGCATGGAAAAAAATTGATAGTTGGATTCAAGCAGCTGGGATCCGGGCAATTTTACGTAACTCACGTCATGGAATCATGGGGCATCTTTATCCAGGCATGTTAGATGTTTCAACCGATATGACCATGGTCAGCACCCACTTTGGTGGACATATGGAAGTTCTTGAATTTGATGACCTTCGCGTACGTGTCGAAAAAGTCACCGAAAAAGAAATTGATTCTGTACTTGATGAGGCTAGATCCATTTTCGAAATTGATAAAACAGTTGTCGAAGAAGATTTTAGATGGGCAGGCAAAGTTGCTGTAGGACTTCGTCAATTAGTGGATGATTTTGACATCAACTCACTTGCTTACTATCACCGCGGCCTAGATGGGGAAATCCATGAACGTCTTGGTGCAGGAATGATTTTGGGTTGTTCGCTGCTAACCGGCGCTGGAATTCCAGCAGTTGGCGAATATGAACTTCGCACTTCCATCGGAATGTTAATGCTGGATCGCATGGGTGCTGGTGGCTCATTTACTGAGTTCCAAGCTTTGAATTTCAACGCTGGTGTTGTGGAGATGGGTCATGACGGACCTGCACACCTTTCAATTAGTAATGGGAAACCAATGCTGCGTGGACTTGGTGTTTATCACGGCAAACGTGGTTTCGGAATTTCAGTTGAGTTTGATGTTAAACATGGACCAGTAACGGTCTTTGGCGTTACACAACGCAAAAATGGAACATATCAATTTGTAGCATCAGAAGGAAAAGTTGTTGATGGTCCAAGATTGAGAATTGGTAACACCACATCCCTTGTTGATTTTGGAGTAAATCCTGGCGAATGGTGTGATGCCTGGAGTGCAACTGGAGTGCCGCACCACTGGGCACTTGGAACTGGGCATCGCGTGAGCGAATTACGCGCCGTGGCAGAACTTCTTGATATTGAAATGGTAGTTATTTAACCCCAGTGTTGAGCAATTTTGCGTTTTAAGAATTCTGCAGATTCGTGCATCTGCTCCATTCCATCAACGCCATCTTCAATACTGATCCACCCATCGAAACCAACACCTTTTAAGGTGCTGAAAATAGCGTCGTAATCATTTAATCCTTTACCGATTACGCCGTGCTTGAAAAATGAAACATAACCGGCAGTGCCACCTTCTTGGCGGCGTAAATCTTCGATAGTTCCATTTGCTAAGTAACGATCGCTGGCATGCATTGTTACTACTCGATGTTTAACTGCTTCAAGTAAATCAAGTGGCTCTTCACCGGCCGCTATGGCATTGCTTGGATCGAAGTTGACCCCAAACCATGGTGAATCAATCCGCCCAACCAATTCAACAAAAACATCCATCATCTGAGCAAACTCTGGTTCAGTCCAAAAATCATCTTTGTAATGATTTTCAATAATTAAAGTAATTCCAAGTTCTTCGGCAATCGGTAAGCATGCTTCAATCGAATCTACGACATACCCAAGACCTTCTTCGCGAGTAATCTCCTTGCGTCTTTGCCCAGAGAGCACGCGGCAATACTTTGCTCCAAGTTCAGCACTCATTCTTATTGAGGCAATCTCTTTTGCTACCTCACGGGCCCGACCATCTGGATCTGGGATTGTGAAATCAGGTGAAGCACACATCATTGGAATCACCATGCCAGTAGCTTCGACCGCTTTACGAATCTTTGGCCAATTTGCAGGATCTTTTACATCAGCAAAATCGTTATAAAACTCTAACCCATCAATTTCAAGTTTGGTGGCTAATTCAATCCACTCATAAATACTCATTTCGCCTGAAACTAATTGCTTAATAAATCCTTTTGGGAATGCAGCTAATTGTGGCATTTATAATTTCTCCGGGTTTCTTCCGATAATCGAAAATTGTTCAAGATCTACAACTGATCCAGTAAATGGTTTCGATTCATCAGAAAGCCAATAAATTGCTGCTTCTCCCATTTGAGCCGATGTGGTCATTGCCCCAGATGGAATCGCTTCACGCTCTAATCTTTGGTGCCAACCTGGTTCTAACCCTTTTTTAACTTGATCCCGGTCCTCGCGCTCTGTTAGTACCCAACCTGGATTAATTTGATTGACTCTAACTCCATTTACGCCTTGAGCATTTGCAAGGTTGCGCGTCATGGTCTGCATCGCACCTTTGCTGATGCTGTATGCCAAGAGTGTTGATTCTCCTGCATAAGCATTAACCGAACCAATATTTAAAACTGATCCCTTGTTTTTTGCTAACTCTTTATATGCTGCTTGAATTAAGAAGAAAGGTGCTTTTAAATTTACTTGCAAAGTTCTCTCGATACTTTCAGGAGTTTCAGCATCCAATGTCGAGCGTTCCACGAGCGCAGCGTTATTCACTAATCCATCTATTCTTCCAAAATGTGAAAGTGCACTATCTACGATTAGCTGAGGTGAATTTGCTGAAAATAAATCCGCAATACAAAGTTTGGCGTTCTCCCCCAACTTTGCTATTAACGTTTTACCTTCACTTTCGTTGATTCCATGTACGAGAACTTTGGCACCTTCGCGGATGCATGCAGTAGCGATTGCGCCGCCGATTCCAGCGGTTGCACCAGTAACAATTATTACTTTATTTTGTAAACGCATACTTACTCCGGCTTAATTACTGATTTTAGAATTGCACCTGATGACATTTTCTCGAAAGCTTCTTCCCAATCTTTTATTGGCCAGACGCCACCTAAAACAGGAGCCACATCAAGTTGTCCAGTTCCGAGCATTCGCAGAACGCGCTCCCACATCGGCCAATTGTGGCTAAAGCTTCCTTGCAAAGTTACATTTTTCTGCACTAGCGGATCTAATGAAAAATCCAAAGGTTGTGGACCCCAACCGACCTTAGAAATCCAACCATCTGGACGAACTAATCCCATTGCAGCTTTTAATGTTGCTGAAATTCCAGCCGCATCAACAACACCTTCGGCACCCAATCCATCAACATATTGAGCCCACTCTGTGGCATCGCCAATAATGACTTCACAGCCATAACTTTTTGCTGCTTCCAGACGCGCCTTGTCGCGCTCTAAACCAACAACAGCAACTTCAGCCCCGGCAAGACGGGCCATTGCTGCACATAATGTTCCAATTGGCCCAGGTCCTAAAACCACAATGCGATCACCAGGTTTGATATTTCCAGGAGCAATAACCGCGCTAAAAGCAACTGCACAAGGTTCAGTTAAAGCCGCGTGCTCAAATGAAACCGTATCTGGAATGCGATGCAAACATCGTGAGGGAACTTTTGCGTAGCGGGTCATGCCGCCATTTACGCCGTATCCAAATCCTTTTCGGTCTGGATCAAGATTGTATTTTCCGATTCTTGACATCGGAGTAGACATATCAACCACAGCAGCAGTTTCACTGACTGCACGATCTCCTATTTTCCAAAATCCTTTTTCAGCAACATTTTTCCCAAGCTCAACAATTTGACCGCCAAACTCATGACCCAGAACTACGGGGTAATTAACTGGCCAACTATTTGTTCCGTGCCATTGATGTAAATCACTTCCGCAAACACTTACTGCTTCGACTTGCAAAATGACATCGTCGTCACCTGCAATTGGTCTTTCAACTTCACGAATTTCAACGCTCAACGGCTCTGATGAAAAATTTACAACTCCGAGTGATTTACTGCTCATTTACTCTCTCCTTTAACTGGAACATCCCCATATGCATGAACTTTTTCACAAATCTTTCGCAATACCTCTTCTACATTTCCAGCTCCACGACTAAATGAATCAGCATCAATAGCCAGAGGAGCACCAATTACTACTAATGGTGCGCCGTAAGAGGGACAGGCGATCGCTTGTTCAAGAGTTAACCCACCAACTGCTTGTACTGGAACGTTTACTGCATCTACAACTTCACGAAGTTGATCCATGGGATTGGGTGCACGTACTCCAGTTGCTGCGATTCCACGACGCTCATCAAAACCAATGTGGTGAATCACCATGTCACAACCAAGTTCAGCTAATTCAATTGCTCCTTGCACCATATCTGGGCATCCAAGGTTGTCTCCCATAACTTTGATTCCAAAATCTTTTCCGGCTTGCACAACACATTTAATTGTTTCCGGATGTGCCCGCGCCATAACTACAACATGTGTTGCGCCAGCTTGCGCCATCATCTGCGCCTCTAAATATCCACCATCCATTGTTTTTAAATCGGCGACAATTGGAGTCTTTGGAAACTCTGCACGCAATGCACGAACTCCATGCATTCCTTCAGCGATAATAAATGGAGTGCCGGCCTCTAACCAATCAACTCCAGCTCGCATTGCAATATGTGCCATCTCTAATGCTTCATTTATATCTGTTAAATCAAGGGATACCTGGACGATCGGCTTCATGGAATTGATGGTACCTCTACTTCCAGATCTCAGAGTGGTAGCACCATAAAAAAGATTCACTCCCACATAGTTCCCGCCTAAGGTAATTAAAAGTTAACGGATCTCCCAATCGGGACATCTCGATCTACCTCCTAGATTGAAGTAAAAATGAAAGCGCTCCGTTTGATGAAGTGGAAATCAGAAGCGGAAATAGTTGAAGTCCCAAAGCCAACTCCGGGTCCGGGTCAATTGGTCATAAAAATTGGCGGCGCGGGCGCCTGTCATTTAGATCTGGATTTAATGAAAGATTGTGGAGATGGTCAGCACTCATCCATTGGGTGGAATCCACCTTTTACTTTAGGACATGAAAATGCCGGATGGATAGATTCAATTGGTGCTGGAGTCTCCAGATTTAGAGAAGGCGATCCAGTTGCTGTTTATGGTGCATGGGACTGTGAAGGTGGTGAAGGTGGAGGTGGTGGCTTAGGTCTTGATGGTGGCATGGCGGAATATATGTTGGTCTCATTTGAAAGATTGTTAATTGATTTACCCGATGGTTTGAAACCAGTTGATGCCGCTCCACTGACAGATGCCGCACTAACTCCATATCATGCAATTAAAAAATCATGGGTGAAGTTAACTCCAGATGCATTTATTGTAATAATTGGCGTAGGTGGGTTGGGACATATGGCAGTGCAAATTGCAAAGGTCACTACTGGCGCAACAATTATTGCGATTGATTCTAGAAGTGAAGCTTTAGAACTAGCAAGCTCTTTGGGTGCTAATTACACCTTTAAAGTTGGCGATGAGATTCAATCTAAAGTTAAAGATTTAACTGGCGGTTATGGCGCAGAAGTAGTTTTAGATTTTGTTGGAAATGAACAAACTGTGGCGCTCGGTGCATCAATTTGTCGGGCCTTAGGTGATTTCACAATCGTAGGAATAGCAGGAGGAGTACTTCCTTTCTCCTTCTTCTCCATTCCTTATGAAACTAGTTTGCAAACAACTTATTGGGGAAGCAGAGCTGAATTAGCAGAAGTCCTTGATCTGGCTGCACATCATCTGATCTCTCCGAAAATATCTAAATTTAAATTAGCAGATGCGCCACTAGTTTACCTAGATCTTGCCGCTGGGAAAATTGAAGGGCGAGCGGTCATCGTTCCTTAAAATTAAAAGGTATGGATAAATAACCAAACAGAAGCAGTTAAGCCAACACAAAAAACTAAAGCTCTAAAGATTTGCGTAGGTATTCTGCTTGCCCAATAACCACCCATCAATCCACCTAAACTTGATCCGACAAATAGCGTTGCAAAAATTGGCCAGATTACCTGACCGCTAAATAGATAAATGATGTTAGATAACCCACTAGTAATTCCAACAATCACATTTTTTGCTGAGTTAACTTCTTGAGGCGTACGAGAAGAGTCTTGTGAAAGTGTGGCAATCACTATCACGCCTTGACCTGGCCCAAAATATCCACAGTAAAATCCACTTGCTGCAAGCGCACTGCGTTCTAAGTTTTTATGGAGCTTTCCAACTCTTGGTTTCCGTGGCAAGAGAAGTGAAAATGTGGCAAAAAGTAACAAAAAAGGGACCGCATGTTGAAAAACCTCACTCGGCAAAGCAAGTAATGCGATTGCACCTAATGCCGAAAAACAAGTAGCTAGGAAAATAATCTTTTTATATTTATGAAAAACTTCCCAACCTGTTTGCTTATTTGAGATCCAAGCAAAAATATTTGCACTTGATACACCCAAAGAATTTGTGACCGTAGCACTTACTGGATTTAATCCAATTGCCAAAAGAACTGGAAATGAAAGTAGAGAAGCACCACCAGCCATTCCGTTTATTGTGCCGACAATAAAACCGACTAGGAGCACTAAAACATACTCAAGCACTTAACCTCCTCGAAATTGATTAGCTAGGATTAATTTTTTCAGCTAATAAAATCCATGCTTCTTCTGCTTCCGATTTTTCTATTGCAATTTCACTTAATTCTTTCTCAATCTCAATCGCTCTTTTGTAATCTTCTCCGCATTTCAATGCTTCCTCTTGCAATTTAACAATCTGATTATCGATTTTTTCGATTCGCTTTTCAATTTTTGATAACTCTTTACGATCAGATCTAGAATCGCCTTTTTCCTTGGCGCCGCCTTCACCTGCAAAATTATTTATTGATTGGCGTAACTCCAGATATTGATCAATTCCGCGCGGAAGATCTTGGATGCTGCCATCGCCAATTAAAGCTAAAGTGATATCGCAAACCCGTTCAACAAAGTAACGATCATGCGAGACAACCATGATGGTTCCCGCGAACCCATCAAGCAAGTCTTCAAGGGAAGCCAGAGTTTCAACATCAAAATCATTTGTTGGCTCATCTAAGAACAAAACATTTGGCCCACTCATCAATAATCTGGTGAGTTGCAATCTACGTCGCTCTCCACCTGACAAATCTCCAACAGGAGTCCATTGGCTATCTGTACCAAAGCCCAAACGTTCACATAATTGAGAGGCCGATAACTCACGGCCCTTTCCGAGATCTACTCGTTGGGCAACCTCTTCAACTGCCTCTAATACCCGCCATTTAGGATTTAACTCATCTAAGTGCTGTGAAAGAAAAGCTAGTTTTACAGTTGTTCCAGTTTGTAAATGCCCTGCTAGTGGTTTGATTGCGCCCGATAACAAACGCAATAGAGATGTCTTGCCGGCCCCATTTGCACCAACGACTGCATACCTTTGCCCTGGGCCAATATTTAATGAGATCCGCTCAGCCAATATTTTTGCACTTTCGCCAGTACCGATCCCCAGTGTTGCGTCATGTAATTCAAAAACTCGTTTGCCTAAACGGGCGCCGGCAAATGCTAGAAGTTCTACTCCATCACGTGGTTGAGGTTCGGCTGAAATCAATTGGTTTGCAGCATCAACTCTAAATTTTGGTTTAGTGGTACGCGCCGGGGCGCCACGACGTAACCATGCCAACTCTTTTCGGATTAATTGATTTCTTCTAGCGTCTTCAGCTGAGGATTGGCGCATTCGTTCCGCTTTTGCCAAAACAAATGCGGAGTAGCCGCCCTCATACTCTTCAACTCCACCATCGATAACTTCCCAAGTTCGATCACTTACTTCATCTAGGAACCAGCGATCATGTGTCACAACAACAACTGATAATGATTTCCGATTTTTTAAATGGTTCGCCAGCCAACTAACACCTTCAACATCTAGATGATTTGTTGGCTCATCCAACATAATCAAATCTAATTCGCTGGTTAACAAGCGAGCCAATGAAGTGCGTCGCCTTTCACCGCCAGATAGACCAGCGATTTTCCGATGTAAAACTTCCTCACCATGCGAGCCAAACAACCCTTTTAATACGTCTCGAATTAGTGGGTCGCTCGCCCAAGAATGTGTTGAATCGGTGCCAAAAATAACTTCGCGAATAGTTAACTCGGGATCAAATTCATCTACTTGCATTAAATGACCAAAACGCAAACCACCGTGATGGGTGACTCGACCACTATCAACTTGTTCAATTCCGGACATTAAGCGCATCAGAGTGCTCTTGCCGCCGCCATTGCGTCCGACTATGCCGATGCGGTCGCCGGTTGAAACACCAAGGGAAACTTGATGAATTACATCCCCTTTGCCATAAGACTTTGAGATGTTTTCAACATTAAGCAGATTGCTCACAGGGGTATTGTGCTTGGTAATACTAAATAACCTCTAATTCAACCCAAAATCTGCCTAAAAATACTTCTACAAAGCCTCAGTCAGTACTTGTTGGGCTTGGGCCAAAATTTCATTTCGATACTCAACAAGAAGTGATAAGTGGCCATGCCCTGGAACAAAAGTTAATTTTGCGGTTGAGATATGTTTCTCCAGCCACTGCCCATGTGCATGAGGAACCATTAAATCCTGATCACCCTGCCAAAGAAAAACTGGTTTTCTAATATTTTCTAACTCAAATCCCCATTTTTCTATGAAAGCCATGTCATCATCAATCCATCCGGTAAATCCATTCGCTAAGGCTCTGCGAAAATTAGCAGCCATGGCATCGGCGTACGCGCCTTCAATGACCGCCTTGTCGGCAGCACCGATCAAACCTCCTAGTGATTCACGAACCTGATCACCCGTAACAGTTTGCATTGCAGGGCCATTAATGGCCATCCATTCTTCAATTTGATCAAAGCCTGCAAGAGCTGCGCCAAACTCATCATGATTTTCTTGACCCATGTCAGCTAAAAAATCTAAATCTGGTTGCCCAAATGCACCGACTCCAGCAAGTGAAATAGCAGCGCAATTTTCAGCCATTTCAATATTAGCTAGCGCGTGGGGCCCTCCTCCAGACCAGCCAATTGAAACAAATCGCTTAATGCCTTTTGCTTTCAGGACTTGATCAATATCTTTATTTACGTCAGAGACAATTCTATTTTTATTTCGATCGCTTAATCCATATCCAGCTCTACTGTATGAAATTGCTCTAATACCTTTACTCTCACAAAGATCCACCCATGTACTCCAAGTTGTAACGTCTCCTGGTGTTCCATGGTGAAAAATTATGGCGTCACTAGAAGCTACATAATTGTCTAGGAGCTCAAGTTTTCTACTATCGGAAAGTTCAAAGTTCTCAATATTGGCCATGCCGAAATGCTAACCGAATCAATCTCCAACAACCATGGGTTTGGCACCTGTGCAATCAATTAATTCTGCATAAGTCGTTGGGTAAACCGCATGCGGATGTCCAGCAGCAGCCCAGACAACTTCATAATCATTGAGCGCTTCGTCAATAAGAATCACAGCCGGCTGATTAATCCAGCCAACCGGAGAAACACCTCCAATAGCAAAGCCGCTGCTATCGCGAACAAAATCTGCATCCGCACGGTGCAACTTCTCAACCCCGAGTGCAGTGGCTACTAATTTGGTATCCACTCGGTGTCTTCCACTTGTGATTACCAACAAGGCAGTTTCGTTCGGCAATTTAAAAACAATTGAGGAAGCCACTTGCCCAACTTCAATTCCAAGTGATTCGGCGGCTTCTGCTGCAGTTCTAGCGCTATCTGATAAAGCCACAATCTGACTGACTATTCCGGCATTTGCAAGGAAGCTTTGAACTCGGATCACAGATGCGTTTTCTAAGATTTTTTCCACCGCTCCAGCCTAATTGAAGATGATTTCCACTAGTAGATCAGCCACTTAATAACCTTTAAGATATGGGTGTGGAACTCCAGAAAGTAATCCTCTACTACCGTTTTACGCCCATCGCAGATCCAGAAGCAATGCGACTTTGGCAGGAAACCCTCTGTCAGTCACTTGGGCTAAAAGGTCGAATTCTGATCTCCAAAGATGGAATTAACGGAACTCTCGGTGGAGATATGTCTGCGTTAAAAAAGTATGTGAAAGAAACCAAAAAATATCCAGGCTTTAAGAAAATAGATTTTAAATGGTCAGATGGAACTGGAAACGATTTTCCTAGACTCAAAATTCGTGTACGAGATGAGTTAGTTGCTTTTGGTTCTCCTGAAGAACTGGAAGTTGATGCAAATGGAGTTGTTGGTGCCGGTAAACATTTAAACCCTTACGAAGTTCATAAACTCGTGGAAGAACGCGGGGATGAAGTTGTCTTCTTCGATGGACGAAATGCATTTGAAGCAAAAATTGGAAAATTTAAAGATGCAGTGATTCCAAATACTTCGACCACCAGAGATTTTGTTGGCGAAATTGAAAGTGGTAAGTACGACCACTTGAAAGATAAACCGGTTGTTACTTACTGCACTGGCGGAATACGATGTGAAATTCTTTCTTCAGTCATGAAAAAACATGGCTTCAATGAGGTTTATCAAATCGAAGGTGGAATTGCTCGTTACGGAAATAAATATGGCGATGACGGATTATGGCAAGGATCACTATATACATTTGACGCAAGAATGGCGATTGATTTCACCGATAAAGCAGATGTAATTGGCCGATGCGAAAAGTGTGAATCCCCAACAAATAAATTTCATAGCTGTTCAGAGGTAAGTTGCTATGAGCTTATTTTACTTTGTGAGACTTGCGCCCTAATTCCAAAAAATCTTGCATGTTTTCATGTTGTGAAAAAGGGCGCTAAATCTGAATTGATTGGCTAGAACTCTTTAGCTACACATCAAATGCATCAGTAAGAGTGACTGTACTAAGTCCGCGACTGTTTACGATATCCAGTAATCGATCAAAATGATTTGGGGCAACCATATTATTTGCATGGCC
>CAEZZS010000053.1_pt1 | contig 10248 bp, 10 predicted proteins | sample 7266841 | NCBI WGS metagenome assembly CAEZZS01 (sample SAMEA6813968, study PRJEB35770) | uncultured Actinomycetes bacterium | biome: Freshwater; feature: Freshwater reservoir; material: water | place: Czech Republic | collected 2016-08-15 | depth 30m m
AAGCAAGGTTCAACTCTTGCCGGTGTAATGGATGCTTTCTCAATTGCAGTGTCAATCGGATTGCAATACGGAGTTCCACTCGAGAGTTATGTTCAGAAATTTACTAACTTGCGTTTCGAGCCAGCCGGTATGACAGATGATGCTGATATTCGTATGGCCCAATCGATGATGGATTACATCTTCCGTCGTCTTGCACTTGATTACTTGCCAGCTGATGAGCGTGCCGCACTTGGTATCTATTCAGCAGCAGAACGTGCACGTGCACTTGATTCTGGAACATACACAACTGAAGCACCTGAACCCGCTATGGATGAAGTTGAAATAACTCCAGCCAAATCAAAAGTCGCTGATGTAAAGATTGAAAGCGCACCAGTTGCAGCTGCGACAACAGCTGCTCCAACGGTTGGCTCTTCAACTGATCTCTTTGAAGCAATGACCGGACGAAGTGCAGATGCACCTATGTGTCTTACTTGTGGTGTGAAGATGCGTTCTGCTGGTGCATGTTATGTCTGCGAAGGTTGCGGATCAACATCAGGTTGTAGTTAATCCAAGAATGCGGGCAAATTTAAGGATTTGCCTTGCTCTTGCTTTGCTATTTTTTCCTAACCTTGTAGTTGATGCAGCGAAAGCTGATACATATCAAGGGCTACTTAGTTTTAAATTTATAACCCCATCAGGAGTTTATTCTTGGAATAAATGTCCTGATGGGTACACCGCTGATATCACCATTCCCGTAGGTGTCGACAGAAGTGCAATGGTGGCCACATTTGAATTAGCACCTGGTGCTACCGCTTCTCTAAATGGTGTGCCGCAAATTAGTGGAGTTACTGCAAATAACGTACCTGAATCAATTCTTTACCAAGCAGGGGATCAAGCAAATAGCGCTTTTTATAAAATTTTTATAAATAGAAGTACGGGCTGTCCAAACCAGATAGCACCTAATGCTCCGGCAACTACCACGCCTCCAACAACAACTCCAGCTCCAGCCACGACCACACCTAATGAAATAGCAATTGCTTCTGCAAAAAAGAAAGCCGAAATTGGTGGCGATCCAGACGTCACATGCTGGCCGTCGCAATATGCAAAAGGTAAGACTTGGATCTTTGAATATCGAAAGATTTTGAGATCAACTTCTAGCACCGGAAAAAAAATTGAAAGTTGGGGTCCTTCGCAGCTCAATGAAATAACACAATGGATTTTTTACCATCGCCCAGAATCTGGGGGAGCATGGAAGAAGATAGTACTTTCTGGTAAATCAAAGTACATTAAATTATCTGGGCCAGGTAATGGTGTGGAATTTGGCGTAGTTGGTTACGTTGGAAGTGAAAAGGTTTGCAATATCGGCTATCCCAGAACTCTCGGATCGTTTCACAGCTATGGCACTGGTAAATACAATGATGCCGCTTATAAAGCAGATAATGCAAAATCAGAAGCAGATGCTTTGGCGGATAGAGCTTGGATGGAAGAACGTTCCAAAATAACCTGTGATCCAAATGGCAAATGCCCGCTTGGAAGTACTGGACCAGGTGGTGGAATAATTTTTTATGATGCGGGTGGCAAAAAATCATGGGGAAGATATTTAGAAGCCGCGCCGTTAAACCAAGAATGGGCTAATGCAATTAGTGAAAATCCAGATCCATGGTGCATTGCAGTAGAAGTAATAAATGGAAAAAAATCTATGGGCACCGAAAAAATCATGAGCTTAAAAGGAAAATTCGAAAAAGGGATTGGCTATGGTGCGGCTAATACAAAGTTACTAGTTAAAAATTGCGTTGGCGGCGGCGCAGGTGCCACGGCAAATGCCTATGACGGTGGCGGAAAAAGTGATTGGTTTCTACCTTCCAAAGATGAATTAAATGAATTAATGAAATTTGCTTTTAATGAAAAGAAATTAGGCGTTAAGCAATATGCAAACTATGGTAATAATTACTATTTGAAAAAATACTTGCGTGGTGATTTGAAAATAGGAACCTGGAATGAAATCACTTACTGGTCTTCAACTATTTTTGACGTTGCTATTGATAGCAAGAATGGAAACTGCCCACAATGCGCATGGGCTGCGGGCACAACCGAAGGTTTACCTACCCCTGGTTATCTTTCCCAAAACTGGTCGGTGCGACCAATTCGCTACGTTTGATAGATTTTAGTTAGGAAGATTTGCCCTTAGTTTTTCCCAGTTGCGAGCAAAAGATGGATGTAAATTCATTTGGGCAACATCTTCACGGTTAATCCACTGCAACTCTTGCGATTCATCATTTGCGGCAAACGGGTGACAATTATCTAGCGCGTGCGCAATTACAGTGTCGTAAAACCAATCACCGTGAGCTTCGCGTTCTATTCGAATAACTGAGATCTCTTCAGCGGAAATTCCTACCTCTTCATGCGCTTCTCGCAGTGCGCCTTCAAGTGAACTCTCATGTGAATCGCAGGCACCACCTGGGATTCCCCAAGTTCCGCCATTTTGGACCCACTCTGCGCGATGTTGCATTAACACTTGGTTATCACGGAGCAAAAGAATTCCGGCAGCGCCATGCTTTCCCCAATGGCGCACGCCACAGATGCATTCAACCCAGCCGTCACCATCTCGAAAAGCCACAGGACATTGTTACCACAAGAAGAGTTTTTGCACCGAACGAAGGGGTAGCAGCGCCAAAATTTCATCATTCTTTTACGCTCTGCTCGTATGAAGGCATTTACTTTGCTGGCACTTACCGGAATATTTTTTTTAAGTGGGTGTGCTGAAAGTTCAAATATCGAGGGCGCCAAATTAGCGACCCAGAGTCCTCAATCTTTTGTTGAAGGCGATGCGACTTATGAGCTTTCACAACAACTTCCAGCTGAGGCCATAACTCTAGTTGTCGAGTATGTAGATGCATTGAATTATGCATTAGCTACTGGGGATGTACGCAGATTTAAGGAGAGCGCCAAAATCTCTTGCACTTGTCTAAAACCAGCTATCGGAATTAAGGAACTTTATCGCGACGCAGTTGTAGTTGGAGGGCGATACGAAATAACGCAACTAAAACCTATATCAATTAGCGAAGATCGGATCACCCTCCAACTATTTTTAGAAAGATCTACTGCTTTGCAATTAAATTTAAAAAGTGGAGTTGCGTTAAAGATTCCAGGCGTTGCAAGCGAAGCAACATTAGGGATAGAGCAAATTCAGAATACTTGGCAAATCGCGTCGAGCTCTCTTTGAGATTTTTCAACATATTGATTATTTCTTCCTTAATATTTGCTTTCCAGGAAAATACTTTTTCAATTGCGGCAGATTGCACAAAAACCTGTATTGATCTGACGGTCGAAAATGGCGAACTGGTTATTACCGGTAAACGCACTCCTATTAAGCCGAAGTACATACCTCGGCCTGCACCTAAACCAAGATCAACTTCGGTTCCAACTAGCAACCCGGATCACCAAGTAACACGGAAACCGCGAATTGTGCCGGTACGTAAAAAGGTAGTTCGCAAATCTTTAAATGACCAAGTCAGAGAAATACTTCCTACAGCAAGTATTTATCTGCAACCACAAAGTGGAGCATTGATTCATGAGCCGGTGATTTTTTGGACAGATTCACCGCGCAATTTTAAAAAGAGTTTGTCCCTCTTGGATGTGAAGATCGATCTTGACCTGACTGTGAAATTTTTATGGAATTGGGGTGATGGTTCGAATTTTGGAACAACTTTGATCGGAGCCCCATTCCCTTCATTTGAGATTACGCATATCTATTCGCAATCAGGGTTAAACAAAGTTTCACTTAGTAGTAATTGGAGTGGAAGGTATCGCCTAGATGGGGGAGTGTGGCAACAAATACCTGGGGTAATAACAACCATGAGATCAACTCAAATCCAGATCAGACAGGCACGAACAGTTTTCACCGGTTGATTTTCTCCACAGATTAATTACTTCTCCTTAATGGAGAATCGAATCGCCACCAAAGTTGGCGCATGAAAAACCCTCGATTAATTAGCTCTCCTTCTGATTTACTCATCGCAATTCCATTTCTATTGGGTTTCACCCCATCCAGTTCAATAGTTGTAGTTTCAATTAAGGACCAAATAGTAGAAATGACGATGCGTTCTGATTTTCCACCAGAAATAAAGTATTCAGAAGTTGCCGAAGAATTATTGGCCCAATTAGGTGCTCACAAAGCGCAAGAGATCCTTTTAGTTGCTTATTTGCCACCAGAGTTAGATTTTGATGCGCACTTCTTAAAGGAATTATTTATTGATCTAAACAAATCGATTCCAGTTCGCGATTTTGTAGCCGTCTCTGGCGATCGCTGGCGTTCATTAAGTTGCATTGATGATGAATGTTGCCCGATTCAAGGGCGTGCACTTCCGGAAATCTCTACCTCTTTACTGGCTGTCGAAGAGGTTGCGGCTGGAAATCCGATGCCACTTCAAAGTGAGGAGGAGTTAATTGCATCGATTGCATTTACACCATCGCCCTGGGATGAAGGCTTTACTGAAGCGATTGATCAACATTGGAATTATCTGCAAAGCCTTGGGCAGAAGGATTGTTCGAAAGCCGGTGTTGTCTCTTTACTCAAATTGATCAGCGAATTTTCGGCAAAAGGTTATGTGCAAGAGAGAGAATTAGTGGTTGAAGTCTTTGCAGCATTAGCTGATATTCAAGTAAGAGATTTTGCAATTGGCGCACATGGCCAGGAGCTACTGCTAACTCATTGGAGTATGTGGAGATGGTTATTGCGAATGGCACCCGAACAAAGCGTTGCTCCTGTATCTAGCATCTTCGCAATCTTGTCTTATGAGCGAGGTGATGGAGCACTTGCACATCGGGCATTAGATCGGGCCCTTGCAAATGATTCGCAATATTCATTGGCACTCCTTTTGCGTCGGACCTTTAGCGCTGGTTGGCCTCCAGAGGCCTTTAGCAAGATGCGCGCAGAGTTACACCCAAAGATCAGTGATGAGATCTTGGGAGCGGCTTAAATCCGGCAATCTCAAAAGTGGACATTTCTCAAAATCTTCTCTATCTTTTGCCCTAGGTCATGAGTTCCAGTTTTTAGCCCCGGCTTACTGGACGGCAACCCTCCACCGCGGTGGGGTGCTCCGGGTGAAGACCAGGTCGCTATCGAAGTGATAGTGGCAAGCGCGGGTATCTAGCGATAAAAAGCGATACCCCCTTAACCGGAGGTCTAACTATGTCAACCACATCACCACAATTTGAAACCGCTCAGATTCACGCTGGTCAAGTTCCAGATCCAACAACAGGTGCTCGTGCACTTCCGATCTATCAGACAACTGCCTATCAATTCCGCGACACCAAGCATGCTGCTGATCTCTTTGGACTAGCAGAACTTGGAAATATCTACACCCGAATCATGAACCCAACTCAAGATGCAGTCGAACAACGTTTAGCTGCCCTTGATGGAGGAGTTGCATCTTTGCTTCTTGCTTCAGGATCTGCCGCAACTTTTTATTCAATTGTTAACGTTGCAGAAGCTGGCGATCACATCGTTTCTTCTCCATCACTTTACGGCGGAACTTACAACTTATTCCATTACACCTTGCCTAAATTCGGCATCGAAGTAACTTTCGTTGAAGATCCAGATGATCTTGAATCCTGGAAAAAGGCGGTTCGTCCAAATACCAAAGCATTCTTTGGCGAGACAATTGCTAATCCAAAAAATGATGTACTTGATATCGCTGGCGTCGCCAAAATTGCACATGAAGTCGGCGTTCCATTAATCGTTGATAACACCGTTGCAACCGCATTTTTGATCAAGCCAATCGAACACGGTGCTGATGTTGTTGTTTATTCAGCTACCAAGTTTCTTTCAGGTCATGGAAACTCAGTTGTTGGTGCAATTGTTGATTCCGGTAACTTTGATTATGCAAAGCATCCACAACGTTTCAAGAACTTCAATGAGCCAGATCCAAGTTATCACGGCTTGGTTTACGCAGTTAACTTGGGCGTCGGTTCACCATTTGGTGCAAACCTTTCCTACATCTTCAAGATTCGTTTGACCCTTCTTCGCGATACCGGTGCTGCAGTTAGCCCATTTAACGCCTGGTTGTTATCAATCGGACTCGAGACTTTGAGCCTTCGTCTTGAGCGCCACATTTCAAATGCACTTTCTGTTGCAACTTGGTTAGAAAAACATGCCCAGGTGGAGAAAGTAAATTACGCCTCACTTCCATCCTCAAAATGGCATGCACTTGCCAAGAAGTACTCACCTAAGGGAAGTGGTGCGGTTCTTTCCTTTGAAATTAAGGGTGGAATTGAAGCTGGCAAGAAATTTGTCGAAGCGCTTAAATTGCACAGCCACGTTGCCAACATCGGTGATGTTCGCTCACTTGTTATTCATCCTGCATCAACTACTCACTCTCAACTATCACCAGAAGAGCAGTTAACTGCTGGTGTAACACCAGGGCTAGTTCGCCTAAGTGTTGGTATTGAGCATATTGATGACATCAAAGCAGACCTCGAAATAGGTTTTGCCGCCGCTAAAGGTTAAGCAAATTACCCCTTCTGGTTGTTTGTCGGGTGTGCTCAAATGAGTGCACCCGATAAAACTCTGCCAGTAAGCGGTGCTTGGCGGGAAAATCACGAAGCAGGGGAACGTCAATTTGTAAATATCGGCGATCTTGAACTTGAATCTGGTGAAGTATTATCAAATATCACCATTGCTTATCAAAGTTGGGGTGAATTAAACAAAAGCCGTGACAATGCAATTTTGATTAACCATGCATTAACTGGGTGGTCAGATGTACCTGCTTGGTGGCCATCATTAGTAGGTTCGGGATTACCTTTTGATACTGATAAATATTTCATAATCTGTCCCAATGTAATTGGTGGATGCCAAGGTTCAACTGGACCCGCTTCAATCTCTCCAGATGGAAAACCATATGGTTCACGTTTTCCCTATTTAACAATTCGCGACATGGTGGCTGCTGAATATGCATTTACTGAAAAAGTCGGAATCGCAAAATACTTACTTGCTGTGGGTCCCTCTCTTGGTGGAATGCGCTCACTTGAATGGGCGATAACTCACCCTGATCGCGTCGGTGCTATTTGTACAATTGGTTCGACTGCAGTTGCTACTGGGGATCAAATTGGGGCAGCAAGTATTCAAATCAGAGCGATTAAAAAGGATCCACATTTTCATGGTGGAGATTTTTACGACAAAGAGTTTGGCCCAGTTGAAGGCATGGGTATTGCGCGCAGAATTGCACATTTAACTTATCGAACTGAAGCTGAGATGGATGTGCGTTTTGGTCGCGAAATGCAAGGGGATGAGACCGGCCGTTACGCAGTTGAGTCTTATTTGGATCATCAAGCCGATAAATTGGCGCGCAGATTTGATGCAAATACTTATCTGATTTTGACTGAAGCGATGAACTCTCATGATGTCGGTCGCGATCGTGGGGGAGTAGAAGCCGCACTCGGATCGATAAAGATTCCAGTGATTGTGGTTTCGATTGATACCGATCGCTTATTCCCACCAAGGTTGCAGCAGGAAATTTTTGAATTAACTCCTACCGCTGAAGTCCCAGATATTTTGGTTTCCCCTTTTGGTCATGATGGATTTTTGGTCGAAGTTGAAGCGGTAGGGACGATTATCCGCAGAGCCCTTGCCCGAGCTGGCGGCTAGCAACAGTTCTCAGATTCTGGGATCTGAGCCAGATTTGAACTCAATCTGTGCTCTTTTGGGGCGAAAATGTGCGCCGATGGGGTGAAAGAAATTATAATGTCACCATAAGGTTTTTTACCCCGGTCCACTTGGATCAGCGGGTTTAGAAAAATATCAGTAAGGACGTTACGTGCCATCTTCTAAGCCTGCCAAAAAAGCCGCACCAGCAAAAAAAGCGGCTGTTAAATCAGTGGCAAAGAAAGTTGCGAAGGCACCAGCGAAAAAAACTCCAGTAAAAACTATTGTAAAGACACCAGCAAAAAAAGTTGTGAAGACGGCTGCAAAAGCACCTGCTAAAAAAGCTCCGGTGAAATCAGTTGCACCAAAGATACGTCCCAAGATTTTAACTAAGGCCGAGCTGGCAGAGTTAGCAGAACGTAAAGCAGTATTAGCGGCGGAATTAAAAAGCGCCAAAACAACTGGAAAAAGTTCTGCATCTACCGCACCCACTTCAGCTAAGAGCACTGCCACACCTGCAGCATCAAAAATTAAGCCCATTAAAGTAACTGTTGATGGTGAAGAGGTTGAGTTAGAAGAGGTTGAGTTAGAAGATATTGAAGCTCTTGAGAAAGAGTTGGTAACCGATAATTTAGAAGGCGTCGAAAATATTGTTGATGCTGAGCGAAAAGAAAAGCCAGCCGAAGTTGAAGATGACCGCGCTGCTTTCTCACTCACCGCATCTGAAGAGGATGACCTTCCTGCCCAGACTGTTGTCACCGCAGGTGCGACCGCAGACCCAGTTAAGGATTACTTGAAGCAGATTGGTCGAGTACCACTTCTTAACGCGGAGCAAGAAGTTGAATTAGCCAAAAAAGTTGAAGCGGGATTATTTGCTGAAGAGATGATCGCCGGCGGAACGAAATTTGATAAGAAGTTAAAGCGCGAGATGGATGAAATTATTGCCATCGGTCGACGGGCAAAAAATCACCTCCTCGAGGCCAACTTACGTTTGGTAGTTTCGCTAGCAAAGCGTTACACCGGACGTGGAATGCTCTTTCTTGATCTGATTCAAGAAGGAAACTTAGGTTTGATCCGCGCAGTTGAAAAATTTGATTACACCAAGGGTTACAAATTCTCGACATATGCAACTTGGTGGATTCGCCAGGCGATTACCCGCGCAATGGCCGACCAGGCTCGCACAATTCGTATTCCAGTACACATGGTTGAAGTTATTAACAAGCTTGCTCGGGTACAACGTCAGATGTTGCAAGATTTAGGTCGCGAACCAACACCTGAAGAGCTCGCTAAAGAGTTAGATATGACTCCGGAAAAAGTTGTTGAAGTACAAAAATATGGCCGCGAACCAATCTCACTTCACACACCACTTGGTGAAGAAGGAGATTCAGAGTTTGGTGATTTGATTGAAGATTCTGAAGCAGTTGTTCCCGCTGATGCAGTTTCATTTACATTGCTGCAAGAACAATTACATTCTGTCCTTGATACATTGTCAGAACGCGAAGCAGGAGTAGTCGCAATGCGTTTTGGTTTAACTGATGGACAACCTAAAACTTTGGATGAAATTGGAAAGGTTTACGGAGTAACCCGTGAACGAATCCGCCAAATTGAGTCCAAAACTATGTCCAAATTACGCCACCCATCGCGTTCCCAAGTTTTGCGCGATTACCTAGATTAAATAGAAAGAGGCCCTTAAAATGAGCGAAAATCCAAAAGTAACTATGCAGGTAAAAGCGAATGGATCTATCCGGGTTACCGGTGATGTTGATTTTCTTGATGCAGATGGAAATGTCATTAAGAGTGAGAATGGTTTTTCACTTTGTCGCTGTGGGCACTCTGCAAATAAACCATTTTGCGATGGCGCTCACAAAGCCGCTGGCTTTGAAGCACCACCACTTAGTTAAGTTAGTTAAATAAGTTAAAACTTATTAAAGATTAACGCTCGTTTGCGCTTGAGGTAATACGATCGCTCTGGTCGTGAATAGCGATAGAGGCAGCTTTTAAGCCGGTAGCAAATTCACGATGGTGGTGCGAACAGAACATCAATTCGCCTCCATTAGTAAGTACGGCACGAACATATGCCTGGGCGCCACAACGATCGCAACGATCTTGTGCGGTTAGCGGTGCTTGTTCAAGAGTATTCATTTTGTTCATCGCCATCCCTTCAATCTGCCCTAGTTGGTTCCTACTAATGGAACATCATTACACACCGAAGTTATTCCCCGCAGGTTAAAATGCTGTGAATTTCGTGTCGAAAATTTAGAAGAGATATAGATCATTTCAAGTTAAGGGCTCACCTGCGAAGATTTCGCACCTCCACCAAGTACCCTTATTAATCATGAGTCCAGCCGTTAAAGCCCCCGCTACGCGCGCTAAGAGGGCTAGCCAGCCGGCTAAGAGTGGTAAATCTGGTAAAGCAGCAGATCACAACATCTATGACGCAAAATCTTTAGCGGTCCTAGAAGGGCTAGACGCGGTCCGTAAGCGTCCCGGAATGTATATCGGTTCCACCGATTCCCGCGGCTTAATGCACTGCCTGTGGGAGATTATCGATAACTGTGTAGATGAGGCGCTGGCCGGGCATTGCCACAATGTTGAAGTGATTTTGGACTCAGATGGCTCAATTGAGG
>CAEZZS010000054.1_pt1 | contig 10133 bp, 8 predicted proteins | sample 7266841 | NCBI WGS metagenome assembly CAEZZS01 (sample SAMEA6813968, study PRJEB35770) | uncultured Actinomycetes bacterium | biome: Freshwater; feature: Freshwater reservoir; material: water | place: Czech Republic | collected 2016-08-15 | depth 30m m
ATTGAGATTGACCATTTAAAAAGAGTTTGTGCATGAGCCTTGCGATCGCAAAATGCATTTCATTAATTGGTTTAAATGGTTCTGTTATTGATGTAGAAGCAGATATAGGGATCGGACTTCCCGGATATACATTATTAGGTCTTCCAGATGCCGCACTCTCTGAATCTCGAGATCGAGTTCGTGCTGCCTTAATAAACTCTGGAGAGATCTGGCCAAATAAGCGAGTTACTATCTCACTATCTCCCGCTTGGCTTCCAAAACGCGGATCAGGATTTGATTTGGCGATTGCTGCCGCTTTGTTAGCAGCATCTGAAGTTGAACAAATTGACAGGTTAAATAATGTAATAATTTTGGGAGAGCTAACTCTTGAAGGAAAGATAAAAGGGATTCTTGGCATCTTGCCGGCGCTAATGGCGGCTAAAAAAGCTGGCTTCAATAAAGCAATAGTTCCGGTTGTTAATGCGCAAGAAGCCAGACTGGTTAACGGTTTAGAAATTATTGCTATGAGTACATTAAAAGAGTGTGCGATTTGGATTCGAAGTGGTGAATCACCAACCCATCCGATTGGAGAAAATTATGCCGAGAATGAAGATAGGGAAGAGTTAGATTTAAGTGAGGTTGGGGGCCAACTTCAAGCGCGCAAAGCATTAGAGATTTCAGCGATTGGCGGTCATCACCTATTGATGATCGGACCTCCAGGGGCTGGCAAAACGATGCTTGCCGCAAGATTGCCCTCAATACTTCCGGCACTCGATCGAGAAGGAGCCTTAGAAGTTACCGCATTACATTCTTTAGCAGGGAAAGTAAGTAGTGACTCCCCATTAATTACCCAACCTCCATTTGTGGCTCCACATCACAGTGCTACGCGTGCAGCACTTGTAGGTGGCGGGGGAGTGAATATCAAACCAGGTGCATGCTCTCTTGCACACAATGGAGTTTTATTTTTGGATGAAGCCCCAGAAATGAGCTCTGGGGTTTTGGATGCTTTGCGCCAACCACTTGAATCTGGCTCGATCACAATTTCACGTAGTGGGGCTAGTGCGAATTTTCCATCCCGTTTTACTTTAGTTTTGGCAGCAAATCCATGTCCTTGTGGTCGTTTTACTGGCACTGGACGCAACTGCTCTTGTACGCCGCAAGCGGTACGTCGTTATCTAAATAAACTTTCTGGACCACTTTTGGATCGCATAGATTTGCAAGTCGAAGTTGGCGCAACTGGTCGGGCTGGATTATCACAAATTGGCGAAAGCAGTCAGGTAGTTCGAGACAGAGTCATGAAAGCCAGAGATATCGCTGCCCTGCGTTTTGCAAATTATTACTGGAAAAGTAATTCATTAATTCCAGCCAAGTACCTAAGAAACGATTTTGCACCAGAATCTGCTGGTCTACTTTTTTTAAATCGTGCACTTGACCGCGAATTGATCACCGCTCGCGCATTTCATCGGATCATTCGAGTTAGTTGGTCGATTGCAGATATGCACCAACATCTGATTCCTACTCTTTCAGATATTGAAGAAGCAACATCATTGCATGAAAGGAGTTTTGTGTGAGAAGAATTCTTGCAAGTGATCAAGAGTGGCCACAACAATTAAATCAACTAGATGTTCCACCAACTCAATTATTTATCGAATCTGATGAATCTGATTTGTCGGTATTAACTTCCAAATCAATCGCAATTGTTGGTTCGCGAAATGCAACTCCATATGGTTTGCGTGTTGCTACAGAATTTGCTGCCGCACTTGCCGAATCTGGATACACCATCATCAGCGGTGGAGCTTTTGGAATTGATGCCGCAGCACATCGTGGAGCACTTTCGGTCGGTGGCAAAACGGTAGTCGTGCTTGCTGGGGGAGTTGATTGCCCTTATCCAATGGCACATAGCAATTTGTTTGCAGATGCCAGCAAGAATGGTGCACTTATTTCTGAGCACCCAGCAGGCACACCATCTCGTAAACATAATTTTCTGGAACGCAATCGAATAATTGCTGGTCTAGCTTTTGGAACTTTAATAGTTGAAGCGGCGTTTAAAAGTGGAGCGATCAGGACTGTGTTAGATACGGTGAAATTATTGCGTCCAGTTATGGCTATTCCGGGGCCAATTTCATCTCCACTTAGCGCTGGCGTGAACCGGCTGATTGCTGAACGAGTTGCTGAATTGGTCACATCTGTCTGGCAAATTGAGGAGATAGTTGGGTCTTATGGCCAGACTGGCCAGGGTGGTCAGTTGATGCTTGGCACTGATGGGATGATTAACCCGTGCCAAACTCAGAGCAATCAACCCCAGATTTTCGGTCAGGGTTTGTCACTCTTGTAGGTCGGCCCAACACCGGAAAATCAACTTTAATAAATGCGCTGGTCGGCGAAAAGATAGCCATCACTTCAACCAGACCACAAACGACTCGGCGGATTATTCGCGGTGTTATTTCCCGCCCACAAGGTCAATTAATTTTGGTAGATACACCTGGATTACATCGTCCGCGCACATTATTGGGTGAGCGCTTAAATGCGATCGTCGCTGAGGCATATTCAGATGTTGACTTGATCGCATGTTGTCTGCCGGCAAATGAAAGCAGCGGTTCTGGTGATGAACGGATCATTAGTGAGATTTCTGGAAAAATTCCATTGATTGCGATAGTTACTAAAAGCGATTCAGTTCCAAAGGATGCGCTTCCCAAAAGATTATTAGAAGTTTCAAAATTGGCTCCATGGAAAGAGATCATTCCAGTATCAGCACGCAAGGGTGATCAGATTGAGAAGTTAAGAGAACTGTTAATCTCTTATCTTCCAACTGGTCCAGCTCTTTATCCAGATAATCAAGTTAATGAAGATGATGATTACATGGTCTTTGCTGAATTAATCCGCGAAGCAGCCCTTGAGGAAGTCTCAGATGAGCTGCCTCATTCAATTGTTGTGGTAATTGATGAGATTCAAGAGAAAAACATCAAAACTATTTTTGCAACGCTCTTCCTTGAGCGCCCAAGTCAGCGCATAATTGTCCTCGGGCCAGGTGGGGAGCGGCTAAAGAAGATTGGTACCAAAGCAAGGCGTGAAATTGAACTTGTAACTGGGAAGCAGGTTTTTCTTAATCTGCACATCTCAATTGAAAAAGAGTGGCAACGAAATCCGCGGTCGCTCGAAAAGTTTGGATTTTAAGGAGTACAAAAGTGAAACGGATTGCAATCGCCGGCATTTTGACCGAATGTAATGATTTCACTAGCGCCTTAATTACAGAAGCAGATTTTGAACGGGTTGAACTACTCCGGGGCGATCAGATGTTTGAGCGAACTGATGGCGTAGTTGGTGGAACATTGACCGAACTTGCTAAACATCCAGAATTCATTCCAGTTCCATTACTTTTTACTTCAACTATTCCTGGTGGAGCATTAACAGATCAGTGTTACAAAACTTTTCATGATGAAATTATCGAACGTTTAAAGGATGCTGGATCTGTTGATGGGGTATTGCTTTTGTTGCACGGAGCCGCAGTTTCCGTCAGCGTTGCAGATATTGAAGGAGAATTGCTGGAGTCAGTTCGAAAAGTTGTTGGATCAAAGATTCCGATAATGGTGACTCTCGATTTGCACGCTCACATCACTGAAAAAATGGTTGCACTATCAACAGCGTTGTTTGGCTGGGAAACCTATCCACATATGGACTCATTCACCACTGGTGCTCGGGCTGCAGATTTAATGGTGCGCACGCTTAATAAAGAGGTCAATCCAGTTCAAGTAATGGCTCGGGTTCCAGTTTTAACAAGTGCGATTAATGCTTCCACTGAAAGACCCGGACCTTTTTTCGATCTCATGAAGAAAGCCAAAGAATGGGAACATGAAGGTAAATGCTTATCAAGCAGCGTTTTCTTGGTACATCCATATGTTGATCGCCCGGAAATGGGAAGTGGCGCACTTTTTGTTACTGATAATGATCCACAAAGTGCGGCCAAAATGGCCCGCGAGATTGCGCAAGAGTATTGGGATCGTCGTCAAGAGTTTGAACCTAAAGTTTGGAAAGCTGAAGCAGCAATTCATGATGCAATTGAAAATCAGACCGGTAGATCTGTTTTAACTGAAGTCGCAGATACCTGTGGTGGAGGTTCTGCCGGTGATTGTGTTGCAGTTCTTCGAGCATTACTTGATATTGATGTAAATATAAAAGCGATCTATCCTGTGGTTTCACCTAATGCTGCTGCAATAGCAATTAAATCTGGCGTCGGCTCAGAAGTTAATTTGCAAGTTGGCGCTGAGGTAGATAAAAAGTGGGGAGCCCCAGTAAGTATTAAAGGAAAGGTTCTTAAAGTAAGTGATGGAAAATTTATGTATCAAGGTGGGGTATGGGATGGAGCCAGCGGCCGTATGGGAGCCACTGCGGTAGTTAGAGTTGGCGGAATCGATATTGTTATAGCTACTTTCCCAACCTATGAATGGCGAGATGAGCAATACCTTTCAATGGGCTTGAATCCATCCGATTACCAATTAATAGTTGTTAAGAATCCGATGAATTACTTTATGACTTACAGCCCGATAGCCAATAACTTCTATGTAATCGACTCACCTGGGCCAACTCCGGCAACCTGCAAAGCACTAACTTATGTGCAAAGGGAAAGACCGTTTTTCCCATTTGATGCTGACATTCCCGGAGATACCGTAAAACTGTATGGAGCTGTCAACCAAAATTGAAGTTTATCGGCGCGCTAGATCAAGGGACATCAAGTACTAGATTCATCATTTTCAATCACGATGGACAGATTGTCGCGATGGACCAAATGGAGCATAAGCAAATACTTTTAGCCGACGGCTGGGTTGAACATGATGCATTGGAAATTTGGGATAACTCCAACAAGGTGATCGAGGGTGCACTTAAAAAAGCCGGAATTATTGGATCGGATTTTACTGCCATCGGCATCACTAATCAAAGAGAGACAGTTCTAGCTTGGAACAAGGAAACTGGCTTGCCACTTGCCAATGCGATTGTTTGGCAAGATATCCGAACTAAAAATGAGCTAGAAAAACTTTCCGAATCACAAAAGCTAAGAATTCAGTTTTTAAGCGGATTGCCAGCCTCTCCATATTTTTCAGCAAGCAAAATGAAGTGGCTAATTGAAAATTCACTTGCAGTACGCGATGCAAAGGCAGATGGTTCATTAGTTTTTGGAACTATGGACACGTGGCTACTGTGGAACTTAACTGGTGGAGTTTTTGCAACAGATGTGACAAATGCCAGCCGTACTCTTTTGATGGATATTGAAAAACTGGAATGGAATGATGAATTACTAGAGATTTTTAATATCCCAATAGCAACTTTACCAACCATTAAATCCTCTTCAGAGATTTATGGCCATACTCTCAAGGATGGCGTTTTTGGTTCAGAGATCGCTATTTCTGGCATCTTAGGTGACCAACAAGCAGCGATGGTTGGTCAGGGTTGTTTTGAAGTAGGGGACTCAAAATGTACTTACGGGACCGGGAACTTTGCATTAGTAAATACCGGGACCCAAATAGTAAGAAGTGAAAATGGCTTACTAACAACTGTCTGCTATAAATTTGGAACAGAAGCTACTAAGTATGCGCTTGAAGGATCAGTTGCGGTAACTGGAGCAGCAGTTCAGTGGTTGCGGGATCAATTGGAATTAATTAAAAGTGCGGACGAGATTGAGGAATTAGCTAAGAGCGTTCCAGATAATGGTGGCGTTTATTTTGTGCCAGCTTTTTCTGGCTTATTTGCTCCGCATTGGCGAAGTGAAGCTCGCGGGGTAATAGTTGGATTAACTAGAAGTGCAACCAAAGCCCATTTAGCTCGTGCAGCATTAGAGGCCATTTGTTATCAGAGCCGCGAGATTTTAGTGGCTTTAGCGGCCGAGAGTGGAGTCCAACTAAAGCAGTTACGTGTTGATGGTGGGATTACCAACAACAATTTATGTATGCAGATTCAGGCAGATGTATTGCAGATAGAAATTGTTCGCCCGCAGATTGTAGAAACAACAGCGTTAGGGGCGGCTTATGCCGCAGGATTAGCTGTCGGATATTGGAAGAGCACTGACGAGTTGAAGGCAAAAAGTGTAATTGCTAAAAAATGGAGCCCAAACAAAGATAGCGAATTGGCCACAAAAGGATTGGGACAGTGGCAAAAAGCGGTATCAAAAACGCTTAATTGGCTTGATTAATTAAGGGCAAGTTTTTACGGCTGGCTAAATAGGAACCGATTAGGACTAATGGGAATCCAATAAAAATACCAAGTGTTAGTGGTTCATTAATTAAAATAACACCCAGCCCGATGGCTACCGCTGTGTTTATGTAAGTGACTACCGAAGCCCTAGCCGAACCAACTTGAGCAAGTAACTTAAAGAAGTAGTAGAAAGCTGCGGCGGTGCAGATCGCGCCTAACCCAATAAGAGAAGAGGTCGCCTTTAGTGAAGGAGGTTGAGTTGGGAAAGTCAATGCGGCAGGTACAGCGAAAATAACCGCTGTTATCGCCATTGAGATTCCACTTATTGCGATTCCCGGAACTTCTGGTGCTTTTGTTGAAATCATGTTGGTTGCAAAGGCATAGAGAAAAGCCGATAGCAAAACCATTAATACTCCAGCAAGATCTGTTGCACCACGGAGTGCGTCAACTCCGACAAGTGCGAAGACTCCGATAAAACCAATAACTAAACCAAAAAGCCGCTTTGAATGCCACACAGTGGTGTCACCCGATGCAGAAGCCAGCAAAGTCGCCCAAATCGGTACAGTTGCGATAAGTAATCCTGCCAATCCGGATGAGATGCTTTTTTCTGCTGTTGTAATTAAATACCAAGGACCAACCATCTCAAGAATGGCGTAGACAAGAATCAATTTCCAATATTTCTTAGCTGGTGCGATTGCACCTTGCTTAATGGCGATTGGGAGCAAAATAAGTGAACCAATCAAAACCCGAGAAAAAACCACCATTGGAGTTGAAAATTCAGCAACAGCAATCTTAATAAATAGATAAGGAACACCCCAGAGCACACCTACTAAAAGAAATAGGCCAAGTGATTTACGGGAGTTCACTTGTTGATCTTACTAGGAATCTATGAACCTAGAATCTTATTGATTTCCGCTGAAATCTCTTCACGCAAGCGCAAACTATCTGTGACAAAAGCGCCATGGCTAAAAAATCCATGAACCATTCCAGGGTACTCGCGCATAGATACTGAAACCCCTTCATCACTTAATCGTTGTGCGTACTTCTTTCCATCAGAGTAAAGCACATCACATTGTGCCAAAATTACAATCGCTGGCGCTAAACCCTTTAATGTTGATGCACTTTGTGGAACTGCATAAGGATTTTTGTCATCGGCATTACCATTTAAATACTGATCCCAGAGATAAACCATCCGATCGCGAGTGAGACCATAACCTTCGGCATAATCATTCATCGATTCAGTATCTGTATCTTTTTGATTGCAAGGATAAAGTAGTAGTTGGTATGCAAGTTCAATATTTTGATCTCGGGCTTTAAGTGCAACTGCAGAGGCAAGATTTCCGCCGGCACTATCTCCAGAAACGGCAATTTTTTTAGGGTCTATATTTAAAGTTTTTGCATTTTTAATTACCCACTCAACACTTGCCCAGCAATCATCAAATGGAATCGGGAATTTGTGCTCGGGGGCTTTTTGATAATTAACCGCTATCACTACTGATTTTGTTCTATTAGCTATTGCACTTAGTGGTGCTTGGTACATCTCAATAAAATTAAAAACCCATCCACCGCCGTGGAAAAACAGCAATACCGGGAATGGTCCGGGTCCCTCAGGAGTGATTACTAATGCTGAAATATCTGCTGTAGGAGTTGGAATAGTTTTCAACTGGGTATCAGCAACGCTTTCGCTGGGTCCGCCATCATTAATAAAAAGGTGAGTATTTTTACGCAAAGTTGAGATAGGCACTTCACCAGCAACTGGTAGGCCTAATGCAGCACGATCTGCCAGAAATTTTGCAGCTTGTGGGTGTAAAGGTGCTGGCATTTTCGCTCCAATTTTCATTCTTATTGAGTGATTACCTGTAGTTTATTCAAGTTTATTGAATATTCCGACTGAACGGTACAATTTGAGGAGATTTAAATTTATGAGGAGCGAGAAATGCGAGTAGGTGTATTAACCGGAGGCGGAGATTGTCCTGGGTTAAATGCAGTTATTCGGGCGATTGTTCGAAAAGGTGTCAAAGAGTATGGCTATGAATTTATTGGATTTAAAGATGGCTGGAAAGGTCCACTAGAAAGCTTAACGATTCCGCTTGATGTTTCATCTACCCGAGGATTACTTCCACGTGGCGGAACGATTTTGGGATCTTCACGTACTAATCCTTTTAAGGTCGAGGGTGGCGTTGAAAAGATTAAGGCAAATTTGGCCGAGCAGGGAGTTGATGCGCTTATTGCTATTGGCGGAGAAGACACCCTAGGAGTTGCCACAAAGCTACATTCACTTGGCGTGAATGTTGTGGGTGTTCCAAAAACTATTGATAATGATTTAAATAACACAGATTACACATTTGGTTTTGATACTGCAGTAAATATTGCTGTGGAGGCGATTGATCGTTTACACACAACAGCCGAATCTCATCACCGGACTTTGATTGTTGAAGTTATGGGTCGGCATGCAGGTTGGATTGCTTTACATGCAGGGTTAGCAGGTGGAGCAACTTGCATCCTAATTCCAGAGATTCCATTTTCAATTGAAAAAGTTTGCGCATATGTTGAAGCCCGTTACCAAACAAATTACGCACCAATTATTGTTATCGCCGAAGGTGCCGTTCCTCAAGATGGAGACATGATTACCAAAGATGGAACCTTAGATTCCTTTGGTCATGTGAAACTCTCAGGAATTGGTGAGTGGCTCGCTCAAGAGATTGAAAGACGCACTGGTAAGGAAGCGCGCACCTCGGTATTGGGACATATTCAACGCGGTGGCACACCAACCGCATTTGATCGAGTTCTAGCCACACGTTTTGGTTTACATGCAATTACCGCTGTTCATGAGGGAGATTTTGGCAAAATGGTGGCTCTGCATGGGACACAGATCGAACGGGTTTTGCTCTCAACGGCAACTGAAAAACTAAAAGTTGTCGACCCAGCTCTATACGCCGAAGCAGAAATCTTCTTCGGCTAGATCAGATTTAATTACCCCGCCCCCAACAGCAAAGGATCTCTAGGCTTATGAGCGTGAACCCGAATTCCACTCAATCATCTCAAATCGATGCGCTATTTACTCCTGGGCTAGTTGCTGCACAACAACCAAATTGGCCAGATAAAGAGGCGCTAGCAAGTGCGGTTGAACAGTTACGCACTTTTCCACCACTTGTATTTGCTGGAGAGTGTGACACGTTAAAAGAGAAGATTGCCGAAGCTGCAGAGGGCCGCGCATTTTGGTTGCAAGGTGGGGATTGTGCTGAAACTTTTGTCGGCGCAACTGCTGATTCAATTCGAAACCGGATGAAAACTATTTTGCAAATGGCTGCGGTTTTACAATACGGCGCGAGTTTGCCAGTATTAAAAGTTGGTCGCATGGCTGGGCAGTTTGCCAAGCCGCGCAGTAACGACACTGAGACACGTGGAGATGTAACTCTTCCGGCTTATCGTGGAGATGCGGTAAATGATTTGGAGTTCACCCTTGAATCTCGCACTCCTGACCCACAAAGATTAGTTCGCGTTTACCAAACTTCGGTTTCCACCCTCAACTTAGTCCGTGCTTTTACTCATGGCGGCTTTGCTGATCTGCGCCGAGTGCATGAGTGGAACAAGGGATTTATCCGCGACTCAGCAGTGGGCGAACGGTATGAGCAGATGGCAAATGAAATTGGCAGAGCGCTGGCATTTATGCATTCAGCTGGTGTTGATCCAGATGCATTTAGAAGTGTTGATCTTTATTCCAGCCATGAAGCGTTGATTCTTGAGTATGAGCGTGCGCTTACTCGGATCGATTCACGTACTCAGGAGCCATATGACGTTTCAGCGCACTTTGTTTGGATCGGGGAACGTACTCGCAAAATTGATGGAGCACATGTTGATTTCTGTTCCAAAATTCGCAATCCAATAGGTGTAAAACTTGGACCTAAAACCCAAGTTGATGAAGTACTAGCTTTAATTGAGAAGCTAGATCCTAATCGTGAACCTGGCAG
>CAEZZS010000059.1_pt1 | contig 9311 bp, 7 predicted proteins | sample 7266841 | NCBI WGS metagenome assembly CAEZZS01 (sample SAMEA6813968, study PRJEB35770) | uncultured Actinomycetes bacterium | biome: Freshwater; feature: Freshwater reservoir; material: water | place: Czech Republic | collected 2016-08-15 | depth 30m m
GGGTTTAATCCATCAAGGAATGGGTTATTTCCGGTCTGATCACTCATAATGTACGAGCCTAGCCATAAGAACCGTCAAGGAGAGTTCATGCCACCGATCGACGATAGTGAAATCAAACGCGTTTTAGTCATCAGCGCCCACCCCGACGATTCTGATTTTGGAGCTTCCGGAACAATTGCGCAATGGATTAAAAAGGGTATTGAAGTGGCATACGTTTTTTGCACTAATGGTGATCAAGGCGGCGAAGCATCTGGCTTCACTAAAGAAGAGATGCCCGCAATTCGTCAGCGTGAACAAATTGCAGCAGGTGCGGCAATCGGAGTCACTGATATTACATTTTTAAATTATGTTGATGGACACCTTGAAGCAACACTTGGTTTACGAAAAGACATTGTTCGCCAGATTCGTAAATCTCAACCAGATCGAATGGTTTGCCAAAGTCCAGAAAGAAATTGGGATCGTATTGGTGCCAGCCACCCAGATCATTTAGCTGCAGGTGAAGCATCCATTCAAGCGGTATACCCAGATGCTCGTAATCCTTTTGCATTTACCGATTTGCTGGAAGATGAAGGTTTACAACCTTGGCGCGTTAAAGAAGTTTGGGTGACAGCTTTCGCTAATCCAGATCATTATGTTGATATCACTGATACTTTTGATTTGAAGATGAAAACATTGCACGCTCATGCATCTCAAACTTCACATAACCCAGAGTTGGAAAATTTAGTTAAAGAGTGGGGAACGCGAACTGCCGAGGCAGCTGGTTTTGCCGAAGGTCGAATCGCTGAAGCATTCCGAATCGTTAATACAAATTAATTTAATTAATCTATATTTTAATTAATTTGCTGCAGGTGCAGCTGGTGCTCCTCCGCGTTGTCCGCCACCGCCTTGTCCGCCACCGCCTTGTCCGCCACCGCCGAAGCCGCCGCCTTGTCCTCCACCTTGTCCTCCTTGTCCGCCACCACCTGGAAATTGCGCACGACATTTTTCAAATGCAGCAGCAATAGTTGGATCGGTTAGATCTGGGCGAGAGCCCGGTGCAAATTCGATTCCAGCATCAGTTAAACATTTACGGAGTTCGCCGTTTCCGCCACCTGGGCCACCGCCGCCGTTGCCGCCAGGTCCAGGTCCAGCTCCAGGGGCGCCGCTAACTGCAGGAGCACTACTTTGCGGTGTAACACTCTTGCCGTTTTTATTTTTCGTTACACCTTTTTGTTTTCCATTTTTATTGCTGGTAATTGGAGTTTGGTTTGCTTGAGTGCTGTTAATTGTTCCTTGTGGGGAGACCGCTGCGTTACCAGCGCCACCGCGACCTTGGCCACCCCCGAATCCGCCACCTTGAGTCAATGCAATTGGAGTTATTGATCCATCAGCTGCAGTTTCACCTGTTGCTGTTAATCGATCGCCAACTTTAAGCGCTGCGATATCTTGGCGAGAAGTACTTAATACTGGAGTATCAGCCGCTGCTTTAATTTCTAAACTTTTTCCATCTCGACTTTGGATCGTAATAGTTGTGCCATCAATTTTGGTAATAATTCCCGTTGTACCATCTGTTCCTGGCGCTGCAGCAGTTGCAGAGAAGCCTCCACCACCGCCGCCGTTGCGGCCAACCCGCCCAGCAAAATTTGCATTTGCTCCAGCCGCACTTCCAATTGCAAAACCATTCGTAGTTGACGTTGTGTGATGTGCATACCAAACTCCACCAGAAGCACCGACTGCAATTAGCAGCAAACTCATCAGCACAGTTGTGAACTTGTTTGTCCACTTATACGCCGCTTTTTCTAACTCTGCTGAAAGATCATCAACAACCTCATCTGACTTTGCGAATAAGTCGAATTCATTATTCATAACGGAGTGCCTCGATTGGTCGTAGGGATGCTGCTCTGCTTGCGGGATATCCGCCAAAGAAAAGTCCAATAAATACACTGACGCCGAAAGCTAGAAAAACTGATGAAGGCACAATTACCGGCTTGACGCCCACAATCATAAAGTTTGAACCGATGAAGCCAACAATAACTCCTAGGACTCCGCCAACAAGAGAGAGGATTGTTGCTTCGATTAAAAACTGCCCAAGAATTGCACGGCGACGAGCACCGATTGCTTTACGAATTCCAATTTCACGAGTTCTTTCAACAACGGTAACTAACATGATGTTAGTAATTCCGATTCCACCAACAAGCAGCGAGATTGCTGCAACAGCACCTAAGAGAACTGTAAAAACTTTAGTAGTAGATGTTGTCGTAGCAAGCAGACTCGCTTGATTTAGCAATCGGTAGTCACGGCTATTTACATTGGAGATACCATGACTTCTATCTAAAATACTTTCGATTTCAATTTGAGCTTGATCTTGTACTTTTGCCGATTTTGCTTGAACAACAATTGAAGAGATATTTCCATATCCAGTTAGTGCCCTCTGCACTGCAGTAATCGGTGAAATAATTAAACTATCCCCATCTAGAAAACCATTTGATCCTGCCGTTTCGGTCAATCCAACGATTGTAAATGGGATGCCACCACAACGCATCACCTTACCAATTGGATTCTCTTCACCGAATAAATCACTTGCTGTTGTTTTACCGATTACTGCTACTCGTCTACCTTCAGTCACGTCATCATTTGTAAAGTAAGTTCCTTTTACAACTTTAGTATTTTTCGCCTCAAAATAAGAGGGCCAGGTTCCAATAAAACTGGCTGGGGTCGTTGAACTACTTCCATTTGTGCATACTGATGTTGCATTTGAAACTGGTGCTGCCTGTTTTACATTTGGCGCACTCTTTTTATCAGACAGTTGAACGGCATCACCAACAGTTAATGGCTTACCTTGCGTATTCCTAGATTGGGCTCGTGCACCAAACCCACCGCCGCCACGCATAACCGTAATTGTATTTGTTCCTAACTTTGCGATGTTATCTTGAATTTGTTTACTGGAACCATTTCCAACTGCAACAAGAATAATTACTGATCCAACACCAATTAAAATGCCTAGTGTTGTCAGGGCGGAACGCAATCTATTTGCAACGAGACCTCGCACGGCAAATCGCACCATTTCGAAAAAGTTCATGCAAGCACCTTGGCTGTATCTTCAATTATTTTCCCATCGCGCATACGAATGATGCGTTTTGCACGTGCAGCCACATCTGCTTCATGAGTAATCAAAACAACTGTTCGACCGGCAGCATTAACTAAATCAAATAGATCTAATAAATCGGCTGTTGATTTTGAATCCAAAGCTCCCGTCGGTTCATCAGCAAGTAGGAGCGCAGGTTTAGTAACTAGTGCACGTGCTACGGCAACACGTTGTTGCTGACCACCGGAAAGTTCAGTTGGTTCATGTGTTAATCGATCAGACAATCCAACTAAGTCAAGTGCTTTGAGAGCGCGGAGGCGACGCTCTTTCATTTTAATTCCTTGGTATGCAAGTGGAAGTTCAACATTCGCTAAAGCTGAAGTTCGAGGAATTAAATTAAATGATTGGAAAATAAATCCAATTTTACGGCCACGCACAATCGCTAATTGATTTTCATCCAGTGAGGCCATGTCTATACCATCTAGATAATATTCACCACTAGTTGGAATATCTAAAGCCCCAATCACATTCATCAATGTTGATTTTCCAGAACCAGATGCACCCATGATTGCAACATATTCACCTGGATATATCGAAAGTGATACGCCATCTAGTGCGAAAATTGCTGATTCACCCGCACCATACTGTTTTACAACATTGTGCAGATCAATAATTGGTGCGTTATCCACGACCGCCACCGCCGCCACCGCCGCCACCGCCGCCACGGCCGCCACCACCAAAGCCGCCGCCGCCAGTTCCACTTAATCCACCAAATCCTTGCGGAACTCCAACGACTGGGAATCCGCTACTGGATGTTGTAGTAGTCGCATTTAAAGCAACTTTCTCGCCCTCTTTTAGACCGGCTTGAACTTCAGTTTCACCATCGCCCTTTAATCCAATAGTTACTTGGCGCGATTCAATACTCTCTTTGCCATCTTTAGTTGTAATTACGCGAACAATTGAACGATTGCCAGTGCTCCTGATTGCAGAAGCCGTAACTTTTACAACCCCAGTTGCTGAACCAGTTGTAACCGTTGCAGTTGCAGTCATTCCAGGTTTTAACCCAGTAACTGCTTTACTCAAGTCAAAAGTTACAGTGTAAGAAACTACGTTATTTGTAGTGGTTGGCAATGGGCTTATCTGCGCTACAACTCCATTTGCATTGACACTAGGTAGGGCTTCAAAAGTAAATGTTGCGGCTTGGCCAACTTGGATTTTTGCTGCATCTGCTTCAGAAAATCCAGCTTGCACCCGCAAAGCACTTACATTTGTAAGAACTATGAAGCCAGTAACAGTTCCGCTGGTATTTGAGCTTTGAGTTCCCGCAGATTGGCCCACAGTTGCTGAAATTGAGGCAACCTCACCGCCTACAGGTGCATTAATTGTAGTCGCAGCTAAATTTTTATTTGCTTGAGCCAAATTTGCCTCTGCTGTTTTGATAGAGGCAGCTGCAGTGTCTAAATCATTTTGGTTTGCAGCTTGCATGGCAACTGCAAGTCCAGCTTGTTGAAGGTCATATGAAAGCTGAGCTGAGGCAATTGCATTCTTCAAACTTTGAATTGTTTGTGCATCCTTTTTCAAACTAATACTTTGTGATGCTATTGCATTTTGATACGAAACTTCTAAAGATGCCAAACTCTGTGCATCTTTCTTAAGGCTAATACTTTGAGAAGTAAGTGAATTATTGTAAGCAGTTTTTGCACTTTGAATTGAGTTCATATATCCCTGGAAAGTTCCACAAGATGTAATTACGCTATTTGCTGTTGCAACTGTTATCGAGTCACAAAACTCAGTGCTCATCATGGTATTAATTTTTAACCAGTTGTCTAATGTCTTTTGAGCATTATCCCAGCTTGTCTTAGCCGAATCAATAGCTGCTAGATACGTTGTTGCACTTAATGCGGTGTTTACTTTTGCATCATCTAAACTTTTCTTTGCTGCATCAACTGATGCTTGATAGGTAGCAACATTAAGTGCGATCGAGGCGCTTTGGTCATCAAAGTTCTTTTGCGCTGTTTCAAGTGAGGCTTTCGATTGAGCCACTTGCAGATCAACTTGTTTTTGCTCGTCAGCTGTTCGACTCTTAGTTAATTTTCCAAGTGCCACTTTTGCCGAAAGTAACGAAGCCTCAGATTGAGTTACGGAAATATTTTGAGTTGAAGAATCTAATTGTGCAAGCATTTGACCCTGCGAAACTTTTTGGCCGACTTTTACATATACATTTGTTAAAATCCCATTAATGGTTGGTGATACTCCGACATCCCCTGGACTGGTAACTGTTCCACTCGCTGAAACTGTTGCAGTCACATCGCCAACAGATACAGTCGCAGCAGATGTTGCTGTGCTACTTGCCGCACTTGGATGAAGTAGGTTCCACCCCCACCAAGAAGAGCCAAGTATTAGCGCCAAGATTGTGGCGTTGACCAACAGGATTCTGGGAGATTTGCCAAGTTTCATACGATGATAATCCATTAAAAGGCTGTGAAATCTCTGTGATTTCCGAAAAACTCTTGATTATTTTTTTTTGTAGCCGGCAGGGCATTTTGGATTAGTGCCCGATAGCCTTTGTGTTTTCTTACCCTTTAGACAAGTAATTGTTTTCACTTGCTTCTTAACCCCGACTGGAGCAGCAACTTCGCTCTTGGTTTGAGGCTGCGTCTGTTCAATTTCTTTTGGCTTTTCTTGAATCAGTTTTACTCGAATTGTCGGTGATGAAAAAGTAAAACCATAAGCAGCAAGGGAAAGCCAGCCGTTATTTTCTTTTAAGAGCGTGGTACTTACTATTTGTTCTTTCCCATCAGTGATAATGGTTATGGTCGCTGATGTAGGTGTATTTGAAAAACCATAAATACATCTTGCGACAGAAGCATCCAACAATAAATTGTACGTTCCAAGAAAATCTTGGCCTTTAGATGTTGAGTGAGCTGAAGCCAATTCATAATTCAGTGACTCTGTTTCGCGATCAAAAATTGGAGGACCTACCGCATAAGTTGTTGAATTGGTCGAGACAATCCCAGCAAGTTTCCCACTCGCTTTTACACATGTACTGACTTTGTAATCTTCGAAATATGCCAAAGTTGAAATCTTCCAGGTCTTTGGTTCTGCAACTGATTTATCTTTCACCATAGGCAGTAGCAAGCGTAAGGCAGATGTAGTGCCACCTAATGATGGTTGATAGAGAACATTGTTATTTCCTTCTGACATTAATGAGCCACCTTTACTCATCATTATAATTTTCCCGTTGTCATTCTTATGTGAGTCTTGAACCATTTGGGGATATTCAGATAGTGAAAAATTACCAGCAACCGAAGGTACTTGAACCGGTTGACCACTTATCGAGATTTTTACCCCACCTACGATTTTCTCAATTAATGCATCTGGCGCTTTGACCCGTCCATGAAGCCAACCGATTGGAGGTTGTGTTAAACGAATCGAGATACCAATTGTGACGTCATTGCTAAATCCTTGTTTACTTGCACAAATGTTATCTCCGAAGGCGCTGCAGATACGTGTCTCATCAGTATTAGTGGACCATGGGATGCCTGCGACTCTTGATGGATAATTTCCACTGACTAAATTAATTGGAAAAATTCCAATAGATAATTCACCCCCGGTACCAAAAATTCCTGGCTTGTTTGCATTTTCTGATCCCGCGGCAATCAATGTATTTACAGAATATAAATCACTTCCACCAAGATGTGTTAAACCAGGAATCTGCCAAATGCTTGGTGTAGATCCAGTGATTAAATTTTCAGCACCTAAAGCCGTGTAAGGGGTAGTTGGTTCAGCTGGAATCGATTTAGAATAAATCCCCATGGTCTTTTTTCCTTGCGATTCGCTCCATATCGATTCAATACAATCAATAACACGAGAGGTGTCACAGGGAGGTAAAACTACATGGTAAATAAATGATGTTGCTTCTGCACAACTTTTGTCTAAAACGCTAGTGCAGGTATTCGGATACTTACTTTTTCCATCAGAAGAATTCAAGAATGGATAATTTGGGGCTAGGTTTGTTGTCATATTTTGAAGCGACGAACTTTCAGAAAAATTAAATCCAACTTGATTTGAGCCAGTTGAAGAGGCTGGAAACCACTGCTCATCTGGTGTTGAATTTGCATTGGCTGTTTCTAAAAAAGTAAAAAAAAGTAAAAATAACATCAAAGAAATTTGAAACTCGCTCTTGAGGTTTTTCATTATTGGCAACTAAATTTTCTTACCATACCCAAGAGGGCATTTTGGATTAGTTCCAGAAAATTTCTTTACGGATTTGCCTTTTGTGCATGTAATTGTTTTTATTTTATTTACTTTTTTAGGAGTTAAAATGACTGCTGCTTTTTCTTCCACTTTCAATGCTTCTTTTGGCAGTTCTACTTCTTTTGGCTTCTCTTGGGTTAATTTGACTCTAATTGTTGGAGAAGAGAATTTGAATCCATAGGCACCTAGATAAATAAAATTATTTCTCTCAAAGATAGATTCTGTAGCGATTTGCACAGTACCCGATTCGGATAGCACAGAAATGCTTGCCTTAATTGGGGAGGATGAGAATCCATACAAACATCTGGCATAATCAGCATCTATCATCAAATCATAAGTCCCGAGAAATTCTGAACCATCAGCCAAATAATGTGGCGCTAAAACTTTATAATCCAAAATTTCGTCCGCAGCATTAAAACTCGGTGGCCCTGGCAAATATGCAGTCGCATTAGTACTTACAATTCCAACTAATTTTTCACTCGTAATCGCCGAACATTTTGCTGTTGAATCATTATCGGTTGTTCTCATATACCAGGTGGTTGGTGCTGCCACAGCTTTGTTATTGACTATGGGTAGCCAAAGAGCAAATTCTTTCATGCCCTTGTCACTATAAGATGGATTACGTAACCATGAAGTAGGCGTGCAATCACTAGTTGGGCAACCATAACCATTACCCATATTCAGCCAAAATGGGTCAAAAGTCCCGTAGAACTCAGTTAAATTTGTTGGAGCGACACTCTTCTCAACCCATCCAAAAATTGTTGGCACTTTGACAAACTTCGCAGACACATGAAGCAGCTGCATCCCGTCTGAATTTTTAGAGATTTCCCCCGAGACTTCACGGAGCCTTCCATGAAGCCAGCCAGAAATTTTAGTTGAAAATCTCAAGTTGAGTGAAAATTCAACGTCCAGTGGAGCAGCTACCGGAATTGCACATTGAGTATAAGTATTGCCCACGCCACTACATTGACTCCCATTACTCCTGCCTATTCCAAGCGCAGAATAATTGGCTGGATTTAAACTCTGTTCTGAAATTTGATAATTCCCGTATGTGATCTTTACTGGCCAAATTGCAGTTTCCATATTAACGGTATTGAAAGTTGACCAATCTGGCATTTTAGTTCCAGTGAGAACTGAGGATATTAAATACTGTGTACCACCAGCGTGTGGCGCATCTGGTATGTCTACTAGAAATTGTTGCCCAGATTTGGGCAAATTTAATTTTCTGTCTCCCTCAAATTCCCATCCAGTTTTTTCTGCGAAATTCCGTAAGAATCTTACAGATAGATTTTTTCCCTCAAAGTTTTTAGTGGTGACAGATTCTATACAATCTCCTTCGTCCCCAGCACACATTCCAAGCGGCGTAGAATACCTTTGAAATTCTGTTAATGGACATTCAGTGGTAGGCATTGAATTGCATTTTTTAACTTTTAAAACTTTCCCAGTTCCAACTTCATATTTGTCAGCCGTAAAACTCATCAGATAAGGATGCGCAAATTCTACAGAAGTCTCTGTTATGGCACGAGATAAAAAGCCCCAGCTCGGAGAACTTGTTGGTGGTCCTGATTTTTGCCATTCTTCATCTGGAATTCCAGCTGAAGAAGCTGGCGCTAAATTAAGTGTTAGTAAAGTTAAAATTAGGGACACGCTCGCAAAAAAAACTGTTGTTTTCTTTGAACGTTTCATTGGCGATCCTTTAGCTGGAGATGCCCACTTTTTAAAATCACCCTATAGCAAAGGGTTACTCCCACTCAATAGTTCCAGGTGGTTTGCTCGTAATATCTAGAGTCACTCGATTGATTCCAGCAACTTCATTGGTAATACGGTTTGATATTTTGGCAAGCACGTCATAAGGCAATCTCGACCAATCAGCAGTCATCGCATCTTCACTAGATACCGGACGCAAAACTATTGGGTGACCATATGTGCGCCCATCACCTTGCACTCCAACACTGCGCACATCTGCCAGTAATACAACTGGGCATTGCCA
>CAEZZS010000074.1_pt1 | contig 7229 bp, 6 predicted proteins | sample 7266841 | NCBI WGS metagenome assembly CAEZZS01 (sample SAMEA6813968, study PRJEB35770) | uncultured Actinomycetes bacterium | biome: Freshwater; feature: Freshwater reservoir; material: water | place: Czech Republic | collected 2016-08-15 | depth 30m m
CTCTTCTCAATTTCAGCGCGAATCTGGGCAACGCGACCTGCGATTTGCTCTGCATCTCCGGCACCTTCAACAATTGTGGTCTCATCTTTGGTAACCACAATCTTGCGAGCACGGCCAAGTAGATCCATCGTGGTTGCTTCAAGTTTCAATCCAACTTCCTCTGAAACTACTTGAGCACCAGTGAGGATTGCAATGTCTTGCAACATAGCTTTACGGCGATCGCCAAATCCGGGAGCTTTAACAGCAACCGAGCGGAAAGTTCCGCGAATTTTATTTACCACAAGTGTCGCAAGTGCTTCGCCTTCTACATCTTCAGCGATGATTGCAAGTGGCTTTCCTGATTGCATTACTTTCTCAAGGATTGGCAACATATCTTTGATGTTGGTGATCTTTGAGTTTGCGATCAAGATGTAAGCATCTTCGAGAACAGTTTCCATGCGATCTGTATCAGTTACAAAGTAGGGAGAGATATAACCTTTATCAAAACGCATACCTTCAGTTAGTTCGAGTTCCAGACCAAATGTATTGCTCTCTTCAACAGTGATAACGCCTTCTTTGCCGACTTTATCCATTGCTTCAGCAATCATTTCCCCGATAGTTGCATCAGCAGCAGAGATAGATGCAGTGGCAGCAATCTGTTCTTTGGTTTCAACATTTTTAGCCATCTTGCTTAATTCATCGGTTACAGCAATAACCGCTTTTTCAATTCCACGTTTTAGCGCCATTGGATTTGAACCTGCGGCAACGTTACGAAGTCCTTCGCGTACTAATGCTTGTGCAAGCACAGTTGCTGTTGTAGTTCCGTCACCGGCGACATCATCAGTCTTCTTGGCAACTTCTTTAACTAGTTCTGCACCAATTTTTTCGTAAGGATCATCAAGTTCAATCTCTTTTGCAATTGAAACACCATCGTTGGTGATAGTTGGGGCGCCCCACTTTTTCTCAAGCACCACATTTCGACCACGAGGTCCGAGTGTTACTTTGACTGCATCTGCGAGCACATTCATCCCGCGCTCTAAGCCGCGACGAGCCTCTTCATTAAAAGCGATGATCTTTGCCACTTTTTACTCCTTGCAAAATTAAGCATATTTACAGCTCTTGGCTGTCACTCTCATCGGGAGAGTGCTAACGCATAATCTACGGCAGGAAGGGCGCCTCGGCCAAACGGAGATCAGGCTAATTAGCCAATTAGAGGTTTAGTGGGGCGATCGGGGATCGAGCCTGAGTTCGACTCTCCCGCAAGCGACGTAACCGCCGTACCAAGGTGGGATAAGCGCTTTCAGCGGCGCTGTTATCAAGCAATGCGTTCAATAATTGGTAATAACGTGGGGTGCTGATCGAAAATAATTCGCGGATAGCCGCCTCTTTTGAGCCCGGGTAGCGCCACCATTGCCGCTCAAACTCCAATATTTGGAGCTCTAGTTCAGTGAGCGTGCTTGCGCCACTGTTTTGTACCGGTTCACCCATGTTCCTATCGTACGGGTAAATTACATTGATGTCATTTACCCCAATTGGTATGGTTTAAAGAGTCGCCAGAATTGCTTGGATATCTGTGATCTTGGTCCATGGATTAACGATGGCAAAACGCAAGATCGGTACACCTTCATGTGATGAAGGGGTCACAAATCCAATTTGGTCAGCCAATAATTTGTCGCTCCACTCTTGATACTCATTTATCCTCCATCCATCACGAGTGAATGCAACTATTGAAAGTGTTGGTTCGCATAAAAGGGTTAACCGCGGATGGGCTTTAATCATTTCACTTGTTTCCCTAGCAATCTGCAAGGATTTTTCTATTGCATCTTCATAAGCAGCGCTTCCATTAGCAGCAAGTGAAAACCAGAACGGCAACCCGCGTGCTCGTCTGGTTAATTGAATTGCATAATCTGATGGGTTGAATTCGCTTTCATCTTGGAGAGTTTCTAAATAAGGTGCGCGTTGGGTGTGAGCAGCTTTGCCAAGTGCTGCATCACGATAAATCAGTGCGCAAGCATCAAAAGGTGCAAAGAGCCATTTGTGCGGATCAACGATTAATGAATCCGCGCGTTCGACACCATTAAATAATTCCCGAACAGTGGGTGCTGCCAGGGCTGCAAGACCATATGCCCCATCAACATGAAACCAAATTTTTAACTCACCAGCTACATCAGCCAGACCATTTAGATCATCAATAATTCCCAAGTTGGTAGTTCCGGCAGTACCTACTAACACAAAAACTTTGTGATTTGGATTTTCGCTTTCAAATTTTGAGATCGCTGCAAGAGCATTTGCTGCAATTAATTTTCCATCTCTATCGGTTTTTATTGGGAGAGTATCCACATCCATCACATCTGCCGCCGCTGCTATTGATGAATGTGCATCGGCGCTACAAGCGATCACCCAACGTTTAGAAGATCCAAACTCTTTTTTGGCATGAAATCTTGCTGCGACGAGTGCAGAAAGATTTCCGACAGTTCCACCTTGTACGAAAACTCCCCCGGCGCTTTGGGGAAATTTTGCCAAATCACTTATCCATCGCAACGCTTGATTCTCTGCGTAAACAGCCCCGGCTCCTTCCAGCCATGAGCCGCCATAAAGTGAAGTTGCAGCAACTACTAAATCAAAAAGACTTGCATACTCACTTGGTGCTGATGGGATAAATGCTAAATACCTTGGATGATCTGTGGAAATACAGGATGTTGCTAAATACTTTTGAAAAAGATCAAGTGCATCATGCCCACCCAGTCCATTTTCAGTAATCGTTTGGCCAACCAATGAGTACAACTCAGCCTCACTGCGCGGATGATCCAAAGGTGGATCTATTCGCAACCGATCCAAACTGTAATTAAGGATCTCATGGGCCAGGGCTTCTACTTCAGCGGTAAATTCATGCATGTTAGGCATTCTCTCATGCATCCGAGTAAGGGTTAGTAAGCGATACTTATCCAGTGTTTAAGAGTTTTAAAGCCCTTCTGGTCGCTGCGCACTTTCAACCCACAGTTTTCGTCACTGCAGTCAGCTTTTTGCTGGCGCGTGAACTTTGGTGGGAAGGTCCGGCTTACATAATTGCAGTCGGAGTCTTTTTCGGACAACTTGTTGTTGGCTTTACCAATGATTTAAATGATTTTGCAGATGACTCTAAGCATAATCGAGTAGAAAAACCTTTAGTGGCTGGTTCGCTTACTAAAACACTACTGCGAAAAGCGATTTGGGTCTCCTTGGCATTTGCAATTGTACTTAACCTATTTGGTCCTCTTGGAATTAAAGGTGGTTTGATTTATTTATTTGGAATTGGTTGCGGTGTGACCTATAACTTTTATTTAAAATCAACACCACTATCTCCACTTCCGTACTTTTTGGCATTTGCTGCTTTGCCGGCTTCAATCGTGGTCGCCACAGATAGAACGCCTCCCCTATGGTTGTTGGGTGCAGGGGCACTACTCGGAGTCGCCGCACACTTTGCAAATGTCATAAAAGATTTAAAAGAAGATGTTGAAAGCGGCATTCGTGGATTACCACAAATCCTTGGTGAGAAAAATTCAAGAGCAGTTACAGCATTTATTTTAATTTTGACAACAATTATTTTGACTCAAGTGATAGAAAATATTTTAACTCTAGCTATCGGTCTTTTGGGATCTTTGTTCTTGCTTTTTGGTGGGAAACGTTTTGTTTTCCCAGCAATTATGTTGGTCTCCTTGTTAAATGTTTTATTACTCATTGCTGCTGCAAGTGTGGAAATTGGCTCTAAGAGTCTTTGAAATATTCTTTTCGCTTTGCTCCACGGACAATATTTCTTAACATAATTGGAAAAATAAATGCATGGAATGGCAAAACCGCAAACCAATACAACTGCCCACCCAAACCTCTTGGTGAAAATGTTGCTTCCTGAATCACTTTGACTGTTTCTGTGCCATCAATTGATTCCATTGGTTCAATTCGAAATTCCAGCCATGCTTTCCCTGGCAAAATCATCTCTGCGTATAGTTTCAAGAAATTTGGACGGTTTAAAGACTCAACTCTCCAGAAATCTAATCCATCACCAACTCGCAAAGTTTTTGGATCACGGCGCCCCCGGCGTAAACCAACTCCACCGATTGCGCGATCGATCGATCCGCGCAGCCACCACAACCAATCAGATCCATACCAACCGGTTTCACCACCGATTGCTTCAATTGTTTCCCAAAGATAAATTGTTTTCGCCTCAGTAATTACTTCACGATGATCTTTATACATTGCTTCGCCAGCCCAGGCCGGATCTGATTGAGCTTTTTGCCACGGCAGCATTGGTGCAGTGGCATCTGACCAACGTGATTGCACTTGATTCTTATCTATCCGTGACAGCGCATAAATCATTGCATCGTCTACATCTAACAATCCCTCACTCGGTGGTGGTATTAACTTGTGAATACTTTTTTCTGGATCAGCAACAACTTCACTTATCAATGAGCCCACTAATGGTTTTGCTAATGCGGCTGGTAGCGGCGTTACCAACCCAATCCAATGACTAGCTAATCTTGGAGTCAAAACTGGGATTTTAATAATTAATCTGCGCCGTAGCCCAGATAATTTGGCGAATTTTTGCAACATCTCAGAGTAAGGAAGAACTTCAGGGCCACCAATATCAAAAACTCCACTTATTGGTGACTCAAATTGAGCAGTGTGACTTAAGTACCAAAGTACATCTCTGATTGCAATTGGATGAGTTAAATTTGAAATCCATTTGGGAGTTGTCATTACAGGTAAACGATGAGTTAAATGTCGAACCATTTCAAATGATGCTGAACCTGAACCGATAATTATCCCGGCTCTTAATTCAAGAGTTGCGACACCGGTTGAAGCCAAGACTTCTCCTACGCGAGCCCTTGATGACAAATGCTTACTTGTTTTTTTATCATTTGCGATCCCACCTAAGTAGACAATCTGTTTGACTCCAGCCTCGGCAGCTGCACGAGCGAAGTTGGCAGCCATTTCACTTTCAATCACGTCAAATTTGGGACCTAAATTTAAAGAGTGCAGTAAATAGAACGCGGTATGGATTCCGGTTAAGGCTTGTTTCGTGCTTTCGAAATCACTGGCATTTCCAACTGCTATCTCAACTTGATCGGCCCAAGGCTGATCAGTAACTTTTGCCCGGTCGCGGACAAATATCCGCACTTCCGACTCTTCATTTAGCAAGGCTCGAACCAAGCGTCCACCCACATATCCGGTAGCCCCTGTAACTAGTATTTTTCGAGGTGCGCTCACGATGAGCAATAATAGACTTATAGTTGCAAAATCGTAATTTGAAAGTTGGGTGCCATGAATAAGAACAAGCCACGGGTTCTAATTTTGGGCGCCGGGTTTGGTGGCCTAACTGCTGCAATCGCACTAGCCAAAACCGCTCAGGTAACTTTAGTAGATCGCCATAATTTCCAAACTTTTTTGCCATTGCTTTATCAAGTGTCAACCGCAGGGCTTGCTGCAGATCATGTTGCCTATCCAATTCGTGGGGCTCTTCGAGGATTGCCAGTTGAATTTCGGATGGGTTCACCAATTTCAATAAATCACCGGGAAAAATCGGTAAAACTAGATAGCAGCGAAGAGATCCATTTTGACCACTTAATAATTGCACTTGGTTCGGCTACTGCAGATTTTGGAATTCCTGGAGTTGCAGAACATGCACTAGGAATGAAAACTATTCACGAAGCGCTAACAATACGTGCAGAAGTTATGCGCCGATTTGAAGATCTCTGTCGATTTAATGACGATACAAAATTAGGAATAGTTGTTGTTGGTGGCGGACCAACAGGCGTTGAAATGGCAGGAGCACTCGCTGAATTGATTCGAGGGCCACTCAAAGGCGATCATTCTCATGCCGCTGCTAACATAAATATTTCATTAGTCGAAGCTGGTGAGAGATTGTTGCCAGCGCTACACCCAGCATTATCTGCTCGCACTTCTCGAGATCTTGAGAAAATGGGTGTGCAGGTTTTAATCAACACTGCAGTGGCTGAAGTGGCACCAAGAATTATCAAATTTAAAGATGGCGCTCAAATTGGAGCAGAAATCACAATCTGGGCCGCTGGAGTGCGGGGTGTTCCAATCTTAGAGCAGTTAAATATCCCACTTAATCGAGGAAGAATTGATTCTGATCAAACCCTACAAGTGAAGAATTATCCATACATCTGGGCAATTGGTGACAACTCCGGATCTGTAGATGAAAATGGAAATTCTTACCCAATGGTTGCTCCCGTTGCTCTGCAGCAAGCAAAATTTGTAGCACACCAGATTTCACAATTAATACAAGGTAAGGATCTCAAGAAATTTAAATACCGAGATAAAGGTGCGATGGCCACAATTGGCAGACACAAAGCTGTAGTGGAAGTAAAAGGTTTACGAATTTCCGGTTTCGTCGCATGGGGTATTTGGTTGTTCTTGCACTTGTTTTATTTACTTGGTGGCCGTAACAAAATTGGAACGATTGCAGATTGGTCCTGGAATTATCTAACCTTTGACCGAGGCAACCGCCATATTATGGATGCGCTCTAATTTAAACTGCTAGTAGAGCCGCACTCAACTGATTTGCGTGGTCCGTAATATGTGAACGTGCTTTTTTGATTAAGGCAATTAATACAAACTCTTTTCCATCAGAGGTAATACCTTTGCGTTGCCAATCTTCCTCACTAAAATTATTAAAGAGCGAAATGCTAGAAGCTCTAATACTTTCAATCAGCGCAATAGACGCATGCACGTCACGCTTTTCATATTGCAAAAGTTCTGGATAGACATTTTCATCAAAAAACTCTGTAGTTGGAAGATTTTCAGTGAGTACGCGCAAGTATCTAATATAAAAATGCGCCTCGGCATCTGCCATGTGGTGAATGATATTTGCTGGAGACCATTCATCATTCTGTGGACTTTTATGCAACTTTTCGCTCGAGATGCTTTTGGCTATTTCTACAAAACGATCTCCTGAATCGCGAAACTCGGCTATAACTACATTAGACATTTAGATTCCAATCATTAATCAGCTAGCAGTTGACATAATTTATCGAGATCTTCATTGTGCCTAACAATTACTTCACGACTTGCCTCTTCGAGAGCTTTAATCGTTTCAGGACGAGCATCATCAATCGCAGATCTCATGCCAGACATGAGTGGTTGGACTCTAAAATAATGTCCCTTGCGCAAAATGTGGTTTAACTGCCAATCGATTGCATGGTTACTTGCTTGTGAAGTAATGTCCAAGATGGGTCTAGCCCAGTTTGCTA
>CAEZZS010000076.1_pt1 | contig 7149 bp, 8 predicted proteins | sample 7266841 | NCBI WGS metagenome assembly CAEZZS01 (sample SAMEA6813968, study PRJEB35770) | uncultured Actinomycetes bacterium | biome: Freshwater; feature: Freshwater reservoir; material: water | place: Czech Republic | collected 2016-08-15 | depth 30m m
AAAAGTTGCAGCGCGTTCGACTAATTGATTTGGTTGAGCACTTCCGTATTTAAATGAGAATCCACTTGCTACTTGCAGATGAACATATGGAATTGTTGAATTACTCATCTTCTTCAACTTGAACAGCACTCTTGCTTATCGCTTTACGTACCTGCCATTGACCACTTAACTCATCACGTTCTACGTGGAATGTAATTAACATTCCTTCTGGTGCGGCTTCAACTGACCAAAAAGATTTTGCTAAATCATCGGGGCGATAATTTCCATCACTAGCTCGGTTCCACCAACCCCCTGCTTCACGCCAACGCGAAAGTACTGAATGGATTCGAAAACGACGTCCCCGCCATGTGAACTCAACCGGCTCACCTCCCACGGTAAGCACCTCAGGCGCATCACCTGATCTAGTCATCTACTCCCCCTAAATTAGAACATCTGTTCGAATAGCCCAAATACTAGGAGTTAGGGCTGACAGCAGCAAGTAGCCGCTAGATCGGTCTGAAATAGATATCAAATGGGTATTAGGCTCAGTTACATGAAACAAGTTACCTACCGTGGACCAGAGCAGATCACTGTTGATGAGTGGATCTCCCCCGAACTTCCGGCCAATTACGTGGCGGTCAAAGTGGCCTACGTCGGAGTCTGCGGAACTGACTTGCATCTATATGCCGGTCATATGGATTCGCGCGTGACTACCCCGCATGTTCCAGGTCATGAGATGTCTGGAGTTGTTGCCCGCATTGGTGCTGGAGTTAATGAATGGAAGTTAGGTGAGAAGGTAACTGTTCGACCGCTATTGCCTTGTAAAAATTGTCGAACTTGCAATGAAGGCAATTCACATATCTGTCCAAAATTAAAATTTATCGGCGTGGATATCGCTGGTGCAATGCAACCAGAATGGATCGTGCCAGCTGAATTGTTGCATCGAATTCCAGAGCAGATCACCCTTCGTCAAGGTGCACTAATCGAACCACTTGCTGTTGCTATTCATGATGTGCGAATGGCAGATCTTGATCCAACCGATGTCATTACTATTGTTGGTGCCGGACCAATTGGTTTGTTGATCGGAATTGTTTGCGTATCTCGCGGACACAAAACATTTATTACTGACATAGATCAAACCCGCTTAGATGTTGCAAAATCACATGGAATGATTCCAGTAGCTCCAGATCAAGTAGAAGCTGCGGCACGTGAAGCAACAAATGGATTAGGCACTGATGTGGTCTTTGAAGTATCTGGATCCGCCGGTGGTGCGACTTTGATCTCCACAATAGTTAAACCCCGTGGAAAGATTATTGTTGTAGGAATCCATGCAGAGTTGCGTCAGTTCAATCTGCAGCAAATATTCCACAAAGAAGTAACTATGCAGGGTGCTCGTGTCTATAAGTCAATTGATTTTGACGATGCAATCGCATTCCTTGCCACACGCACCAAAGAACTCGAACCATTAATCACAAAGGTCTTTCCAGTTGAAGATGCGTTAGAGGCCTACCTTTCACTGACTCGCGGTGGAAGTATTAAAAATTTAATCGCTATCTCTGAACCAGCTATCTAAATGAAAGTACTTGCTGGGAAAATTGCAGTAGTTACCGGCGCTAATCGCGGCATTGGTCATGCAATTGCTTTGGCGTTAGCAGAGGCTGGCGCTGACATCGTCGGAACAAGCCGTCAGATGAGTGATGATGAAAGTATTGCCAAAGAAGTAAGAGCTCTTGGCCAGAAGTTCTTTCCATTTGCCTGCGATATGAAAAATCGTGCTGAGAGTACGGCGCTAGCCAAAAAAGTTTTAACTGAAGTTGGCCAAGTCGATATCCTGGTAAATAACGCCGGAACTATTCGGCGTGAAAATATCGCCGATTACTCACTTGCAGATTGGGATGAGGTTGTTGAAGTTAACCTGACTGCTCCATTTATTCTCACCCAGGATTTTGGTAAACCCATGCTTGAACGTGGCGCAGGTAAGGTTATTTTCATTTCCTCTCTACTTTCCTACCAAGGTGGAATCCGAGTGCCGGCTTACACGGCAAGTAAATCTGGAATCGCTGGTTTAGTAAAAGCATTTGCTAATGAGTGGGCTGGAAAAGGTGTCAATGTAAATGCAGTTGCACCGGGTTACATAGTTACTGATAACACTGAAGCGCTACGTGCAGATCCAATCCGCTATGAAGCTATAACTGGGCGAATTCCCGCAGGACGTTGGGGCGAAGGTAGCGATATTGCCGGCAGTGTGGTTTTTCTCGCCTCAGAAAACGCCGATTACTTACATGGATCAACCATCACCGTCGATGGCGGATGGATGGGAAGATAATGTGCGTAAAATCAAAAGTTTATTTACAGCATTAACAATAGTTGGAGTTCTAATAATTTCAGCCTCTCCTGCATCGGCACATACAGAGCTAATAAAGAGTTCGCCTTCGGCAAATAAAACTACTGCGGTAATGCCAACATCGGTAAAATTAACATTTGAGGAAAGATTGCTTGTGATTTCAGGCAGCAAGAAACAAGCAAACTCTATAACAGTGAAATCGCCCAGCAATAAAAGAGTCTCTACGGGAGAAGTTAAAGTAATTAAAAATGTAGCCAGTGTAAATCTTCTAAAATTGCAAGAATCTGGAAAATACCAAGTTACTTTTAGGGTAGTTGCTGAAGATGGTCATGTTCTAAAAGATTCATTTAAATTTGAATTTAGAAAGTAACCTAAAAAATCCAAATTTGGAAACATTCCAGATGGCTTCAAAAACAATTCCGCTGTGCATCTTTGAGACACCTTCTCGTCGCTCGACAAAAGTAATTGGTACCTCTCCTACTGATAGTCCGGCTTCATGAAGACGATAAAGTGTTTCCACCTGAAATCCATACCCATTAGATTGGATATTTTGGAAATCGATACTTTCTATTGCCTTCTTTGAGAAAACCCTAAATCCACTTGTGCAATCTCGAACTTTCAAACCAAGCAGAATTCTGGAGTATCCACTTCCAAACCGCGAAAGAATTTCTCGATGTTTCGCCCAACCAATAATTTGTCCGCCTTTAACCCACCTGGACCCAATAGTTAAATCATATTTATCTGCTTCGCCTAGCAGTTTTTCCAAATCTATAACTCGATGTGAGTGGTCTGCATCCATCTCAATAAAGTATTCAAAATTTCTCTCTAAACCCCATGCAAATCCTGCACGGTACGCATTTCCAAGTCCAGTTTTCTTTGGGCGCGACAAAAGCTCTATTTTGTCATCACTGAACATTAATTGATTAATTGTTTCTGCAGTGCCATCTGAAGAATTATCGTCGATTGCTAAAATTTGCAACGCCGGAAATGTTGATCTAATTTCATTAATTAAAGTTCCGATATTCAATACTTCATTGTATGTCGGAATTAAAAGCAAAGAGTTTGCAGAAAGTTTCACTCGATAACTTTACTCTTAAGAGATTTACTCGTAAAGATAAAGAGTGCGAGTGATCGTGTCGGCTCGTCTATTCTTGATAAATCTTGGTACCTTTAAGAGTCTGCTTGTAACCAACTAAATAAGGAGTCCCATGGACTTAGTACTAATCATCGGTCGCATACTTTTTGCACTGATCTTCATTAATTCAGGAATTGCGCACTTCACAAAATCAGCAGCAATGACTGGATATGCCCAGTACAAGAAAGTTCCAGCCGCAAAAGCATCAGTATTGCTTTCAGGATTGGTAATTCTCCTCGGAGGTGTTTCAATCGTTCTAGGTGTTTATGCTGACCTTGGCGCACTTCTAATCGCACTATTCAGCATCGTCTCGGCTTTCGTGATGCACAACTTTTGGACAATTGAAGATGCGACTGCAAAACAAGGTGAGACTGCTTCATTCTTTAAAAATCTCGCACTTGGCGGAGCAGCTTTGATGCTCTTTGTTCTGATCGGCCAAGGTGCTTCAATTGGAGCCAGCCTCGGAGATCCATTCTTTAATCTGTAATATATAAATTGAAAACCCCGACCTAACTTGGGTCGGGGTTTTTTCTGCCACAATAACCAGCGTGATCCCAGCATTAGCAATTATTGTCGGAGCTGTCATGGGTTCGGCTCTAGGCCTTATTGGAACTGGTGGTGCAATTCTTGCCGTACCAGCATTGGTTTATCTCTTTGGATATTCTGCGATAAATGCCACTACCGCTTCATTGGTAATAGTAATTACAACGGCAACAGTAAGTGTCATCCCCCGTGTTCGTCGAAAACAAGTTCAAATAAAGTCAGCTTTAATTTTGTGGAGCATTGGATTACTAGGAAATTACTTCGGAGTTCAACTTTCGAAAACTATAAGTGAAAAAGCCTTGTTGATTGGATTTGGTGTAATTCTCTTAGCCTCTGCGACAAGCATGATTTGGCGATCCTTCCAAAAAGATTTAACTGTAAAGAAAAGAAGTACTTGGGTACTTCCTTTGGCAGGTTCACTAATTGGATTCATGGCTGGGTTATTTGGAGTTGGTGGCGCATTTTTAGCGATCCCAACTTTGATACTTGTGTTTGGTGAGACCGCACAGATAGCTGCAGGGACCGGGCTTGCCTTAATGATCTTGAACTCAGTGACCGCGCTGTTGTTTCGTTTCCAAAACATCCAAAACGTCTCCTGGGATATCCCGATCATAATCTTGGTAAGTGCAATTACTTTCTCAATATTCGCAACTCAAAAGGGTGCCGCACTAAAATCAGTCACTCTTGAGCGAATATTTGCTTACTTCTTATTTTTAGTTGGTATTGCAACGTTAATTGAATCTATAATTAAATAACCTTTTTATCAGAATCCAATTTTTTAGTCAACACTAAAATAACTTCTTTTTCATCAGTATTTTCTTCCAAAATAAGTTCCAACTCAATTTGATTAAGCTCCTCCGAAATATGCTCAAGCCTAGATTTAACGTCAGCCAAAGAAAGGCCAAGTATTCGCATAGACAATGTAGTTTCGCCACCACTTGCAAGCACCTGGATTGATGAGCCTGCCGGAACTTCACAGGCAAACTTCATAAATACATTCTCAACTCTTTCACCAAGTTTAAATTGCTGGCTATCTCCATAAAGTGCTCGAACATTTAACCAAGAATTATTTACAACAGCCGCTTCGGCCATTTTGGCAGCCAAATTGGTCAAGGTTCCGACCCCAAGTGGATCTAGCTGAATCTGTGTCCTTAATTGCGAGTCCAACTGGTGTAACTTAAAAGATCCCTCATCAGAAAGCTTAGCTGTGCTTTCTACTTCAGAGATAACATCTAATATTTTAGTCACTGCAGAATTGTTGAGTTTTGAAATATTTTCTAATGCCATATTTAACTTACCCTGCTCTTCAACCAGCAATAAATTTCGCTGAGCAATTTCTTTTTCAGATTTTGAAAATTTTGTAAAACCCTTGAATGAGATCCAGATCAAGAAAATTCCGAATGGAAAAAGAAAAATAATCGCTGAGATCGGTAATCGAACAATAAATCTACACTCCCAGGGTACCGTTCTAAATAAATCATTGGCGAAGTAGAGCCAGACAAAATAACCAATTAAAGATATTTGCCACCTACCCCACACCAACAGCATCGCAAGGGTGTAGCCAGTAGCTGTAAGAATGTAGTGAAGTGGTAAACCCGTGGTACATGTGTGCGCAATCACTGGAGTTGCGGCCATGGTTACGATGCATAAAACAGCTACTGCCGAACTGCCAAGCCAATCAATTCTTTTCTTGCGATAAAGCAAGTAACAAGTGAAAGAACAGGTTAGTAAACCTACGGCGGATAAAAACTTGACGCCATCCCACCAAAAACTTAAAAACATAAAAAATGGAATTCCGACACCAATCTGCCCAATCATCGTTATGGCATAAAAAAGGCGAGTTTTTTCTACTACTAGAGATTTTGGCGGTTTATCTAAAATGGCTTCGAAATCATTGGTGGTTGAAGGAATTGAGATTGAGATTACCTGCGATCCAACATCGGGTAGATCCATATGAACGGTGCCACCTATAGAAAGAATCTCTTTCTCAATAACCAAAGTGGTACCAAGCCCCGGTAGGTTTTTTACATTGGAGATTTTGCCGTCATGCGTGATTCCAATTTTGATTACTGCATTTTCAATATCATTTTGAAAAATCAACTCTTGAGATTCTCGTTTAACACTCCATGAAATTACTAAATTTTTTGCTCCTGCGTGCTGTTGGGCGTTGCTAATCAACTCTTCCAAAGCGTTTGAAATGACCTCGGATATCCGTCGGTTAATTTTGATGTTTTCGCCCTCAGCCCTAATAGTAATATGAAGCGAGGATTTAGCGGATGAAATGCCGGCTCTCACCGCGGCAATAACATTACCTTTCAGAAAATAAGTACCGCGATCATCTTCTTCTTTGAAAAGAATTTGTTTAATTTCCGGTAATGAATTTCTTAACTCTTGATCGCTCAACTTAAGAATTGACCTAATCGTATTTAGAGTGACTGCATGTATTTTAATTGAACTTTTCTGCCATAACTCACTTAAGTTTTTTTGACGTTCCCGCGATAGAAGATTCCCTAGGAAAACCACGCGCTCTTTATCTCGATCTTGCGCTGCAGAAAACTCCTTCCGCCAGTTAAAACTTACGGCAAAAATAAAAATGCACTGCTGGATCAGCAAAAGTAATCCTTTACTTAGGACATTTCCAGTTTTTAAAACTGCTTCAGAGGCAACAAAGTATGAGTAGTAATTAAATATCAGCACTGCAAATTGAATTGGGATAATAACCACAATTCTTTTTCTGTTTGCCAAAATACCAAGAGAGACTAAAACTGTAGAGACTATAGAATTTAGCCAGATCCAACTAACGCTCTCACCCGGATAAAAAACAATTAGCACAATCAAAAAAATAAGTGAAAAAGGCATCAACCAGCGACCATACTCATACTTTGATTTTACGATTCCGAAAATATATAGAGCTAACAAAGCGAAGAATGAAAATTTAATTAGATTTGGAATGCCTTCATTAAAATAAGTAAACCCAATTACTAAAATAGCCCAGGAGTAGCCACAAAGAACTGTAATGAATGAACGACTAAGGTTTAAAAATGCGCTCTCTTCACTCTGGTAAGCCTCCTGCATTCTCACCTCATGCATCTCTTTGGTAGTAGTGGATCTGTAATTTAATTATTTTACGAGCCTAATGCTTTGTTGC
>CAEZZS010000077.1_pt1 | contig 7137 bp, 5 predicted proteins | sample 7266841 | NCBI WGS metagenome assembly CAEZZS01 (sample SAMEA6813968, study PRJEB35770) | uncultured Actinomycetes bacterium | biome: Freshwater; feature: Freshwater reservoir; material: water | place: Czech Republic | collected 2016-08-15 | depth 30m m
AAAACTTACTGAGTTCACAGCCTTTACATAACCTTTTGCTTTTCGAACCAAGCCGCTTCCAATTGGAAAGCGGACAGACAGGTTATCTACAATTAATACTGGCTTGTCATTTGTCATTTGCTTAAACTTTCATCTTGAAGTGCATGGTCCTGTGGATACCAACATGCTGCGTATCTGTCCTTTGAGATTGTCGAAAAGAGTGGACTCTCACTAGCGCACTTACTTTGTGCGTACTCACAACGTGGCTGGAATGCACAACCAACCGAAACTTTACTCATGTCAGGAGCCACGCCTTGAATTGGTCTTAACTCACTTGTACGTGGTCGATCTAAGCGCGGAATTGATCGAAGCAAACCTAAGGTGTATGGATGGTTAGGGTTCCCCAGAACTTCTGCAGTAGCTCCTTGTTCAACAGCTTTACCGGCATACATCACAGTTAACTTTTCTGTGAATCCAGCAACCACTCCAAGGTCATGAGTAATAAGCAGCAAACTCATTCCCAAATCTTTTTGAATATTTGTAAGAAGTTCCAAAATTTGCGCTTGTATTGTTACATCCAGAGCGGTGGTTGGTTCATCTGCAAGCAGTAGAGATGGACGTGCCGATAGAGCCATCGCGATCATCGCACGCTGTCTCATTCCACCAGAGAGTTGATGTGGATATTGCTTTACACGTTCACGAGCCGAAGGGATTCCGACCATATCAAGCAGTTCAATTGCTCGCTCTTGGGCTTTTTTCCCCTCGATTTTTTCGTGGGCCTTAATTTGCTCAACAATTTGTTCGCTTATAGTTAAAACTGGATTCAAACTTGATAGTGGATCTTGAAAAATCATCGCAATAGAACCGCCACGAAGTTTGCGCATACTTTTTTCAGGTGCGCCTATTAACTCTTCACCGCGAAATTTGATACTTCCGGCCGTAATTTTTGCAGTTTTTTTAGGTAAAAGTCCAAGTATGGCAAGAGCGCTTACGCTTTTTCCTGAACCAGACTCTCCCACAAGCGCCATAGATTGACCCTCATTTATTGTGTAAGTCAATCCACGAACTGCGGTAACTCTTCCTTGTCTACTGTTAAATTCAACTTGTAAATCACTAACTTCCAATAATGGTTTACTCATTATCGCACCGACTTAGGGTCAACGGCTTTACGTAAGCCATCGCCAATAAAGTTAACTGCTAAAACAGTTACAACAATCATTACCCCAGACGGAACATAAATCCAAGGTTCTGCTAGCAAAATCTGACTTTGCTGAGCCAAGTTAACCATTTGACCCCAACTAGAGATAGGTGGGCGAACTCCAAGACCTAAGAAACTCAAGCCAGCCTCAGTCAAAATTGCTCCTGCAATTCCGAATGTAGCAACCACTGAAAGTGGACCTAAAAGGTTTGGCAAAATATGATTTTTTAAAATGGCTGGCGTCCGCACTCCAATAACTTTGGCAGCGGTAATAAATTCTTGTTCCCGAAGGGCAAGTACTTGTCCACGCACAACACGAGCAGATGTGGGCCAAGTTGCCAATGCAATTACTAAAATCACGTTTGTTAAGCTTGGTCCAACAATAGCGATAAAGATAATAATTAGAATTAAACTTGGCACGCTCATAAAACCATCAGTGATGCGCATCAAAATTGTGTCAGCCCATTTGCCTAAGAAGCCAGAGATAAGTCCCACTGTAATTCCGATAGATAATGCAACAGCAACTGCCCCAACTCCAACAACCATTGATGTTCGGGCACCAAAAGCAACTCGAGCCCACACATCACGCCCAACATCATCAGTTCCCAGGAAGTGCCCGTTTCCAGGCGGCTGCCTGACACTTTCCAAATCAATAAACTCTGGTCCTTGTGGAGCGAGTATGTCAGCGAATATCGCCATTAGAGTCACTAAAGAGAGAACAACAACACCCACGATGGCGAGCCGATAAGACCTGAATCTGTGCAGGGCTTCACTGAAATTTGAATTCTTCGCAGGTTTCTTCACCTTTGCGGTTTTGTTTTTAGCCAAGGCGCACCCGCGGATCAGCCAAGGTGTAAGCAATATCTGTAATCAAATTACTAATGATTACTGTTACAGCTACCACAATCACTATTCCCATAACCATCGGCACATCTCGACCACCTGCGGCCCTAACTGCTAAAGATCCCATCCCTGGCCACGTAAATACGGTTTCAGTAATAACAGCACCCGCGATAATTTCAGGTAGATGCAAACCGACAACACTTATAACTGGAAGAAGGGCATTTTTAAATGCGTGATTGTAAGTAACACGTCGATTGCTAATTCCCTTAGCTTTCGCGGCAATTATAAATTCTGAACTGAGTACATCTAGCATGCTTGCTCTGGTGTAACGAACAAGCTGTGCAGCTAGAACCAAACTTAGTACAGACACCGGAAGAATCATATGCTTGACCAAATCTAGAAAAGACTCATCAGTGAGACTGTGCATATAACCACTCGGGAGTAAATTCATTTTGACGCTGACGGTGTAAATCAATCCTAAAGATAAAATAAAGCCTGGGATTCCCGCTATAAAAATTGGAATTGATCCAATAACATAATCAACCCAAGTATTTTCTTTGATGGCCGCTAAAATACCAAAAAAGACTCCAATTATAATTCCAAAAAATAACGCCGAAAAAATTAGCATTGCAGTATTTCCTACAGTTACTTTCAAAACCTCAGCAATATCGTTGTCTTCAGAGGTTGAATATCCCAGATCCCCTGTGACAACTTTTTTCAACCAGATTCCATATTTAATTGGAAAGGCGCGATCCAAACCTAGTTCGGCGCGCTTGGCTGCCATCTCATCTGGCGTTAAAGATGCTGCCGCTTCAGCTGATAAGAGAACATCAAGTTCATCACCAGGTGCAAAATCTAGTCCCAGAAAAACAACGGTAAGAGTTACCCACAAGACTACAAATCCTGTAGCAATCCTTCGCAATATCTGAGTAAACAAACTTTCCTCACTTCTTGCTACCTAATTTCACAATTAATTTCTAAAAGTGGAAAGGGAGATCTTTAGATCTCCCTTTCCAGTCTCGCTAGTTTTATTACTTTGCCATTTCCCAACCAACAACGCCCATGCTTGAATCGCGATCATTTGGATAGAGCGCGAAGGTTCCGCCTAATTTCTTGCTAACCACGTTGTAAGTTTGGCGAGTCCAAGGAATGTAGAAAGGAACTTCATCGTTGATGATCTTTGCAAGAGCATCTTCGATCTTGTCTTGCTCTGCTGGATCAGTTTCAAGCATTAACTTTGCATAGAGTTCAGGGATATCGCACTTTGCGTAGAAAGAGAAGATCGGCGTAACACAGTTGAATACGCTAAATCCCTTCCATGTTGCAAGTCCCAAAGCTCCACCACCGTTGAAGGTCAATGCCCAAGTATCTTTATCAGCTTTTACGATACGAGTCTCATTGGCCCATGCAGCATTTTCAAGGACATTAAGTTCGACCTTCATGCCTACGGCTTCTAATGCTTGCTTTACCGCAACTGACATGGTGGCATCCCCTGGATCTCCTGCTAACACATTGATCTTGTAGGGCTTGCTCAAATCGCCACCCCATGCTTTTAGTAACGCCTTTGCCTTAGCTGGGTCGTACTCATACTTTTCTAGATTTCCACGATTTTGGTCAAAGGAAGGGAACATCCAGCGAACGCCGCCTCTACCTTTTAATACATTCTTAAGATATGAGCGGTAATCAAATGCGTACAAAAATGCTTGACGCACTCTTTTGTCACCAAATGTAGGGTGATCGTCGCGGAACTGGAAGTACCTTGAACCAGTGGTGTTATTCCAAGTTGATGTATAACCTGAAAGTTTATCCACTTGCTCTTCCATTGTTGCATCAACATCAATTGCTAGATCCAATTCACCTTTTTGTAGCATTGGTAATACGTTTGTTTGTGCTACAGCGGTGTACAAGAAGATCTTGTCAATCTTTGGTTTTCCACCAAAATAATTTGGATTGGCATCAAACTCTAAGTAAGCATTTCGCTTGAACTTCTTTAAAGTGTAAGGACCTGTTCCGACTGGTTGATCAACAACAAAATCGGATCCGGCCCACTCTTTAAATGTTAGTCCTGAGTGAACTTCTTTTGGAATGATTGAATACACAGCATCAGTCATTCCTCTTAACCAAACTGCATTTCCTTTTGTAAGATTTATTTCGATGTTATAAGCATCAATTACTTTAACGCCTGATGGAATGCCGGTAAGTTTGGTATTTAATTCAGCACAACCATCTACGGCCTCCCATAATGCAGGTGCGTAACCGATGTAGTTCTTAACGTTCATGCGACAGTTGAAACCAACTGTTTCGGCAACATCTTCAGAATCAAATGTTGAGCCGTCGCTAAACTTGACACCTTTACGAAGTTCAAAAGTAATCTTCTTCGCATCTTTAGAGATTGTCCACTTTGTTGCTAAATCAGGCAAAATGGTTTTTTCATCTTTTGCAATTTTAACTAAGTTATTAAATAGTAAAAAGTTAACAAGATGATCAGTACCAGAGCTGTTTCGGCTTGGTCCAAAAGCATTTGACCAGTCACCCATACGTGTCATCCGAAGTACGGTTGGGGTGGCAGGTGCTGCTGGTTTTGCCGCAGGCTTAGCTGCAGGTTTTTTTGCAGCAGGTTTGGCAACAGGTTTCTTAGTTGCTGCACCAGCTGGCGAAATTGAAGAAAGGGTTAAGGCTAACGCCGCTGCTAGGCCGACTGCTAAACCTTTCCGGATAACTCTTTGCATACATTCCCCCTTTGAGGATTGCTCACTTAGGAAGCGAAGACGACCCGCGCTACCTGTTGATGAAGTTTGCTGAAAGGTATGCGAATATTTGGATTATCGGTAGCACTAAAATGACCAAATAATTAATCAAAGTGTTAATATTTTTAGGACTCTAATTAGACAGTTGAAATTTGTAGTACTAAAGAAATTTGCTCTCTAACTGGATTAAAAGGGCTTTTACTTGAATTTTGCGTTTAGTTCAGGCTTCAATACGACCCCAAGCCCGGGAGCGTCCGGCAAATGAACGACACGTCCATCACTGTTTAACGGCGTCTCAATAATCCCTGCGGTGTAGTAATACTCACCGATGATGTCTGAAGGAAAACGCATGGATAATCCTGGCATGGCGCAGGCAACTTGAAGTTGGGCTGCTGCTCCAACACCACATTCACCATTTGATCCGATTACCGAATCCAATCCAAATGCATCAGCAATTCTTCCCATTTCCACAGCTCGTGAAGGACCGCCGCTCTTGCCTACATAAATACTTATTACATCCGCTGCCTCTGCGCGAAGTACCGCAACTAAGTTATCTAGCGTGAAAACACTTTCGTCTGCGACTACTGGAATACCTAACTCTTTCAATTCGTGCATTCCTTGCAAATCACCAGCAGCTACTGGCTGCTCAAGAAAGGCGGGGTTGTGTTCTCTCATCAATGAAACTGCATGCCGCGCTTCCGATCTACGGTAGCCAGTGTTTGCATCGGTTCCAAGGAAAGTATCTTTGCCCACAAGTTGTCTGGCATATGCAAAACGGTCACCATCATCTACTGGATCTTTGCCAATTTTTAATTTGAATGCTCCGAAACCCATTTTGATCGCGGCTTCGTAAACATGCTTGATTCGGGCTTTGTCGCCACTTAAGGAGAATTTAATTGGCACCTCGGTTCGAATCGCGCCACCTAGCGCATCTGCCATCGTTATATCTAGCGAACGGGCATACGCATCCCAAAGCGCAGTTGCCACACCGGCTTTAGTAAATGGACTTGCTGCTAATGCAATCTCCACTTTTGAAAGTAAATTTTCTACTGGCGAAATTGGTTGGCCGATTAAAATTGGCATCAGCACTGTTCTGATTGCATGCTCAGCTGTTCCGCTGTCTTCTCCACTCCAACCAAGAGTTCCGCTGACTTCTCCAATTCCTTCAATTCCAGAGGAAAGGATGACCTTTACAATTAGAAAATTAGAATGATCGTGCGTTCCACTTGATCCCTGTACTACAAGGGATGGGTGAACTACTGGATCTACTTTCAGAGTTTGAATAGATTTAATGGTGGCTTTAACGGCTGATGATGTCATGAAGCCAGTCTTACATGAACTCCAATAAAGTTGCTACTACTTTTAACAATAAATCTTTCAATTAAAATGTGAAAATTCAATTAACGCAGTGGTTTATAGTCTTCCTAATGCAAATTCAAGTGCATTTTTGGTGATTAAAGCGACTTGGTCATCTACAGGTAGAGACGCAGTCCAATTAATAGAGCCCACGCTTATAACAACGCCACCACTATCAGTTGTTAGGGTCACTAATTCAGCTCCGGCACCCTCACCATTTAATCCTCGTGCGTGTAATCTGGTGTTTGCTGGCGTACTTGAGTCACGTTTATCTGTTTCGTGACCTGATGCGCCACCTGGGCAACGCGATACTAGAGAATTAAATCCAAACTTGTCACCATTTTTTAATTTGGTATTTGTGAATATCGGATGATCAACATCTATCACTTCATATGGTGCGCTTGTCCCCATTCCCGCAAAACTCATGACAACACCTAGCAATGAACTTTCTACTTCATGTCGTAACCCAAATCGACTCGGAATTAACGCACCTTCACCACTATAAGCACGATGAGGCAACCAATCTGACAGGTCCATATTTTGAACGGTCATTTCATCACCATTTAGGTCAACACTGCAGTTGATGCCATTCCCGCCAAGGTAAAGTAATTTGCCTCCCTTGTTTTGTATCCAATCCTTTAATTTTTCATACATATTAATTGTCCAGTACTCAGGGTGAGTACTCAGGATTAAAACTTTGTACTTTTCTAAATTTAATTCGCCGCTATCAAATTGATTCTCAGAATAGAGATCATATTCATATTTTTCTTTTTCCATCCAACCTAGCAATCGCCATTCTCCAGCAGCTACATGCTCTGAACCAATTCGTTTAATTGGATCCGTGATTTTGCTTTCAAGTTCTTCGCTATTAACTGGTTCGGGACGATCAAAGGACAAAGGTTCAAATGAATTTCCCACCCACCAGATTGCACCTGTTGGCCGGAACCAAGGTGATGATTGGGTTGGAGAAACTGTTGGCGCATCGGGCAGCTTATTTGCTGCAACATAATTACT